>Ga0335081_10009112_pt1 | contig 15950 bp, 18 predicted proteins | sample Lox_Sample_35_FD_206713 | JGI IMG/M metagenome (GOLD analysis project Ga0335081, IMG submission 206713) | Soil microbial communities from Loxahatchee National Wildlife Refuge, Florida, United States - Lox_Sample_3.5 | ecosystem: Environmental > Terrestrial > Soil > Wetlands | place: USA... | reverse complement strand
AGCAGCATGACCGAGGCGCCCTTCACTTCCTCGGGCACAGTGACGATGTCGAGCACGTCGTCCATAAAGGCCGGCCGCTTGAAATCGATGGTCATATGCGTGACCACGAAAGCAAAGCCCGGCGCCAACGCTTTGGCCTGCTCGAAAAGCGCGCGGTGATCGGCGCCGATCAGGCGCAGGTAGTTCGTGCGGCCACGCTCCATGAAGCGCAGATAGCTCGCGTGATAGACGACGCCGGAAAAGTCGGTGTCTTCGTAATACACACGCACCTGCTGATGGTGCTTGCCGTCACGGATTTCGCCATCGAGGGAATTCATAGCGCTATCGATCTTTATGTGACCAGCGGCAGGACGTGATCGCGCGTCAACGGCGCGAGCGCAATATTGTGAACGGCCTGCGGATTGATCCAGACGACCTGCTCGATCTCAGCATGCGGCTCTATCGCGCCCTCAACGTTCACGGCATAGACTGCCGCCCGCACCCGATAGCCCGGCTCATTCGCCGCCGCACATTCGAAAACGCCGAGGGCGCGCGCACTGTTCTGATCGACCCAGCAGCCCAACTCCTCGGCGACCTCGCGCGACAACGCGGCAATATCGCTCTCGCCTGCATCTCGCTTGCCGCCCGGCTGCATGAACGCGGCGGTGCGTCTCTTGCGCACGAGCAAGACACGGCCTTGGTCATCGCGGATCAGCGCTGCGACTACGCTGATTATGCGGTCAGTCACTGTCATCATCCTGACCGAACAACCCGAACTGGCTCGCATCGCGTTGCGGTTCGACGAGGCCGAGGTGTTTGAAGGCATGCGAGGTGAGCAGCCGCCCGCGCGGCGTGCGCTGGATGAAGCCCTTCTGAATCAAGAACGGCTCGATAATATCCTCGATAGCATCGCGCGGCTCGGAGAGCGCCGCGGCGAGCGTATCGACGCCGACCGGGCCGCCGCCGTAGCTCTCGGCAATCGTCTTGAGGTAACGCCGGTCCATGGCATCGAGGCCGGCGGCGTCCACCTCCAATTCGCCGAGCGCGCGGTCGGCGATTCTGCGGTCAATCGCCTTGTCGCCGTCGACGTGGGCGAAGTCGCGCACGCGGCGTAGCAGCCTTCCTGCGATGCGCGGGGTGCCGCGCGCGCGGCGCGCGATTTCGTTGGCGCCGTCCGGCGTGATCTTCAAGCCCATCACGCGGGCGCCGCGGTTAACGATCTGTTCCAGCTCTTCCACCGAATAGAAATTCAGCCGCACGGGAATGCCGAAGCGGTCGCGCAGCGGATTGGTCAGCAGGCCGGCGCGGGTGGTGGCGCCGACCAATGTGAAGGGCGCGAGATCGATCTTCACCGAGCGCGCCGCCGGCCCCTCGCCGATGATGAGATCGAGCTGGAAATCCTCCATCGCCGGATAAAGAATTTCCTCAACCGCCGGATTGAGCCGGTGGATTTCGTCGATGAACAAGACGTCGCGCGCCTCGAGATTGGTGAGCAGTGCCGCGAGGTCGCCGGCCTTGGCAATCACCGGGCCGGACGTGGCGCGGAAATTGACGCCCAGTTCGCGCGCAACGATCTGCGCCAGCGTCGTCTTGCCGAGGCCGGGCGGGCCGACGAAAAGTACATGGTCAAGCGCTTCGTTACGCGCGCGCGCCGCCTCGATAAACACGCGAAGATTGGCGCGCGCCTGCTCCTGACCGATAAATTCGGACAGCCGCTGCGGGCGCAAGGATGCATCCGCATCGTCCTCGCGTCTGTCGGCCGCGACCAATCGTGGATTAGGGCTCATGTCATGCCCCGCCGGTATTTGTTCGGCAGCAGACTGGCGATGGTGGTGACCTTGGGAGTTTTGCCGTTCGGCACGATCACCCGTGCCCGAGCGTCATAATCGTGGATCAATTCGCGGCACGCACCGCAAGGACTGACCACGGCAATCGTCCCCTTCTCGCCCGGCTTGGGATGGCGCACGGCGACGATAGTCTCAATGCCCTTATCTCCCGTTTCGGTCAGCGCGCGCCCGATGGCAATCGCTTCGGCGCAGACCGCGCCGCGCCCAACATAGGCGTCGAGATTGACGCCGGTCACAATGCGGCCGTCGCGCGTGCGCATGGCCGCGCCGACTTCCTGCCACTCGTTGCGATAGCGGCCTTTGATGACCGCGGTAGCGGCGGAAATGAGTTCTTTATCTTTCTTTGTCAGCGGCATGCATCGGCCCGGTTATTTGGCGAGTTCCCTAAGCCCCTGCCGGATCAGCGTCGCTGTGTCGGCGCCCTCACCGGCATCGCGCGCAGCGGCGGCGATTGCCGCGGCGGCTTGCGGCTGACCGTATCCGAGATTGACCAGCGCAGACACCGCGTCCATCACCGGTTTCGGCGCGCGTTTTTCGTCGAGGCTGCCGGCAAGGCGCACCACGGCAGGATCGAGGCTCGCGTAGGCGGGAGCTTTATCTTTGAGCTCGGTCACGATGCGTTCGGCCACTTTCGGCCCGACGCCGGGCGCGCGCGCCACCGCGGCCTTGTCACGCATGGCAACCGCGGAGGCGAGATCGGACACCTTCAAGGTGCCGAGCACCGACAAGGCGACCTTGGCGCCGACGCCCTGCACCGTTTGCAGCAGGCGGAACCACTCGCGCTCGATGTCGCTTGCGAAGCCGAACAACTTGATCTGATCCTCGCGCACATAGGTCTCGATCGACAGCGTCGCGGGCTCGCCCGCGGCAGGCAACGCCTGCAACGTGCGCGGCGAGCAATGCACCTGATAACCGACGCCGCCGACGTCGAGAATAACGTAGTCGGCGCCGTAGCTGTCGACGATGCCTTTGAGCTTGCCGATCATGATGCTGCGACCTTCAGCATGGCACTCGACCGATGATGCGCGTGACAGATCGCGATAGCCAGCGCGTCGGCAGCGTCATCCGATTGCGGATCGGCCTTCGGCAGCAGGACGCCGATCATCATGCGGATCTGCGCCTTCTCACCGTGGCCGGCGCCGACGATCGTCTTCTTGATCAAATTGGGCGCGTATTCGGCAACAACAAGACCGGCTTTCGCCGGCACCAGCATGGCAATGCCGCGCGCCTGACCGAGCTTGAGCGTGGCCACCGCATTGGCATTGACGAAGGTCGCCTCGACGGCTGCCTCGTGCGGCCGAAAGCGCGCGATCACCTCGGCGAGTCCATCGTGGATGACGACCAATCGTTCGCCCAAGTCGGCTTTTTCGCTGGTCGCGAGGGAGCCGCAGGCGACGTAAATGAGCCGATTGCCGACGGCCTCGACCAGGCCCCACCCGGTACGGCGTAGCCCGGGATCGATGCCGAGGATGCGAATCGCCTGCACGCCCATGCCGATGGTGATAGCTCCACGTCCGTCGCCCGCCTAGGCGGAAAGGGCGCAATGCCCGCTATCCTGCTCGTCCGCGGCGCCGACGCCTGCTAGACAGACGTCCCAGTCGGGACCCGCAATTCGTGCTCCAGTATTCCCAATTCGCCGCATTGCTGCACGATGGCCGCTTCATTGCCGCGGTGGCGATCGCCGTGGTCGCAGGCCTGGTGCGCGGATTTTCCGGCTTCGGTTCGGCGCTGATCTATATGCCGCTGATTTCGGCGCTATACGGCCCGCGCATTGCCGCGCCGACGTTGCTGCTGATCGACACCATCTGCTCGCTGCCGTTCACGCTGCACGCGGCGCCGCAATGCAATCCGCGCGAAGTCGCCTGGGTATCGGCCGCCGGATTCGTCGCCTTGCCGGTCGGTGTCGCGGCACTGGTCTATGTCGACGCGATTTTGCTGCGTTGGTTCATCGTTGCCTTGGTGCTGGTGGCGCTCTTCGCGCTGGCCAGCGGCTGGCGGTATCACGGCAAACCGACCGTGCCGGCCTCGCTCGCCACCGGCGCCATCGCCGGCTTCGGCGGCGGCGCCGTGCAGATCGCCGCACCGCCTTTGCTGATTTTCTGGCTCGGCGGCGCCAACAAGGCGGCGACGGTGCGCGCCAATATCATGGTCTATTTCGTGCCGCAGGCGGCGCTGTCGATCGTCATGTATTACTGGAGCGCGCTGTTTACCGGGGAAACGTTCGTGTTCGCGATTCTTCTCGGCTTGCCGTTTGCGCTGGCGATGGCTGCCGGCGTCTATTCGTTCCACGGCTCCAGCGAAGGACTGTATCGGCGCGCCGCCTATGTGATCATCGCCCTCGCCGCAATCGTCAGCATGCCGATCTTCGACTCGCTGCGGTGACGGTTACGCAGTGATCTTCTGCATGAGCGCGTCGGAAACTTCGAAATTGGCGTAGACGTTCTGCACATCGTCGCTTTCGTCGAGCGACTCGATGAGCTTGAGCAGTTTCTCGCCGGTGTCGTCGTCGACCGCGACCGTGTTTTGCGGTTTCCACAACAGCGCGGATTTGCGCGGCTCGCCGAATTTCGCTTCGAGTGTCTTCGTCACCTCGGTCAAGGTTTCCGGCGTGGTGAAGATCTGGTGGCCGTCGGCGTTGGAAATCACGTCCTCGGCGCCGGCCTCGATCGCCGCTTCCAGCATAGCGTCGGCGCTCGCGACCTTGGCATCGTATTCGACCACGCCGATATGATCGAACATGAACGAGACCGCGCCGGTGGTCGCAAGGTTGCCGCCGTTTTTGGTGAAGATCGCGCGCACCTCACCGGCGGTGCGGTTGTGATTATCGGTGAGCGCCTCGACGATCACCGCGACGCCGCCGGGCCCGTAACCTTCGTAGCGGATTTCGTCGTAGTTCTCCTGTTCGCTGCCCTGCGATTTCTTGATGGCCCGCTCGATATTGTCCTTCGGCATGTTCTCGGCACGGGCGGCAAGCACGGCCGCGCGCAGACGCGGATTGAATGCCGGGTCGGGCAGGCCGAGCTTGGCCGACACCGTGATTTCGCGGGCGAGCTTGGAAAACAGCTTGGAACGCGCCTTATCCGCGCGTCCCTTCTTGTGCATGATGTTCTTGAATTGGGAATGGCCGGCCATGGGATCGGTCTGATTAGAGACTATTGGCCCGCTATATAGGGCGCGTCGCGGCGACTGTCATTGCCAAAACGCCGGCCGGGCTTCCTCGAGGATTCCGCCGAGGCGAACCGCGCCGACCTTTACCGCAAGGCCGGTCGCGTCGTCGGTTTCGACTGCGAGCCCGCACAGTGTGGCCGGTCCCGAGGCCGGCTCGAATTTCGCGCCGGGAATCTTGCGCAGGAATCGAGCGAGCGGCTCGTCCTTGTTCATGCCGATAACGGAGTCGAAATCGCCGGTCATGCCGACGTCGGAAACGAATGCGGTGCCGCCGCCGAGGATGCGCTGGTCGGCGGTCGGCGCATGCGTGTGGGTGCCGACGACGAGGCTCGCGCGTCCGTCGCAGAAATAGCCCATGGCCTGTTTCTCGCTGGTCGCCTCGCAATGCATGTCGACAATAATCGCGTCAACTCCGCGCCTGAGCGGACAGGCGGCGAGCTCGCGCTCGACCGCGGCGAAGGGATCGTCGAGCGCATCCATGAAAATGCGGCCCATGGCGTTGATGATCAGCGCGCGCTTGCCGCTCTTGCTGTCGACGAGCGCCGCGCCGCGGCCCGGCGTGCCCTTCGGATAATTGACCGGGCGCACGAGGCGCGGCGCGCGTTCGATGAAGACGAGCGCTTCACGCTGGTCCCAGGCGTGATTGCCGAGCGTGATGGCGTCGGCGCCGGCGTCGACGATCTCGTTATAGATCGTCTCGGTGATGCCGAAGCCGCCGGCCGCGTTCTCGCCATTGACGACGACAAGATCGAGCGCCCAGTCCTTGATCAGGCCCGGCAGGCGTTCGAGGACGGCCGTCCGCCCGCTGCGTCCCACCACATCGCCGACAAAGAGAATCCGCATGCTGATTTAGCGCCCGCGCAAATCAATGACCTCACGCTCCGTTAGCACGAGATCGAGGCGCGCGTCGCGGGTCGTGGCGGGAACCTGGGGAATTTCCTGCGCCGCGAAGGCGATGCCAACGGCGATGACCGTCTTTTTCGCACGCAGAGCATTGACGGTCATATCGTAGTAGCCGGCGCCATAGCCGATGCGGTGCCCGGCCCGATCGAACACGGCGAGCGGCACGATGAGGATATCCGGCGCGACCTCGGGCTTGTCCGCTTTAGGCTCTCGGATACCCCACTGCCCGCGAGCGAGCTCGTCGCCGAAAGCATAGGCGCGCATAATGAGCGGCTTGCCGCGCCCGACAATCGCGGGCAGCGCAAGCTGGGCCCCCTGCTCCGCCAGCCTGTGCATCAGCGGCAGCGGACTGACCTCGCTGCGCATCGGCATGAAACCGGAGACGATTGTGCCGGGCGTTACCGCGACCGGTAACCCACGCACGGCAATCGTCTCGGCCGCCCGCTGCCGCTCAGCGGCCGGGATAGCGTCGCGCAACGCGAGCGCCGCTTCGCGCAAGGCAGGCTTCGTTTGACTAGCTTGGGTTAAATCCGGCATCGATAAAAGTGCGGAGCCGCGATGGCCGTTGGAGATTCGATCCCGGGTTCCCTACGAAAGTAGGTGGGCGCCATATGTCCGAGCCCACGAGCCCGGTCAGGGACAGCTCCCTTAAGGATCGATAAGGCCCCGGGGATAATGTCTCCTCACGCACCTCGCAGCCCCGCGAACGGCAATGTAGGACTTGGCGGCGGCGGACGCTAGTCGCGCAAGCCCGTGCCGCCTTCGACCACCATCATGGTGGTGGTCATCAGCGCGATCTGCTTAGAGCCGCCGCCCTGTTCGGCGAAGACTTCGCCGAGCGAAATCACTAATTTCTTGCCGCCACGCACCACCCGGCCGACCGCGCGCAGGCGCTCGCCCTTGGCCGGCGAGAGCAGATGCAATTTGAACTCGGTGGTCAGGACGGCCGCCTCGCGCGGCATCACCGTGAGTGCGGCGTAGCCGCAGGCGCTGTCCGCGATCGTCGCCACGACGCCACCATGAATGAAGCCGTGCTGCTGCAGCAAGTAGTCGGCAAACGGCAGGACGATCTCGACCTCGCCGGGCCGGACGGCGGCGACTTCGGCGCCGATCGTCGTCATAATCGTCTGCTTGGCAAAGCTTTCACGCACGCGCGTGTCGATTTCGGATTGATGCGACACGCGCCTTTACCCGATTGCCACGCCATTACCGAGCGAGGCATTGAGCTTCTTCGTGATGCCTTCGATACGTTCGGCCGCCGAATTGAACGCGTTGACCACCGCGTCAGCCGCGACTCTGGCGCGGTCGGCGGCAGCCAAGCGCTCGTCCTGCGCGGCGGTCGCCTCCTCCTCCAAGCGGCGGATATTGCGCTCGGCTTCCGTCAGTTCGTCAGCCACCATGAGTGCCGCCATCACCGTGAGTCGCGTGTCGCCAATCTCGCCAAACTTGGCGCGTAGTCCGATAATGCGCTGATCGAGATCATGTGCGAGCGCCTGCAGGTGCTCCTCTTGTCCGTCCTCGCATGCGAGGCGGTACTGACGGCCGGAAATTGTCGCGTTCACCTGCGCCATCGTTTTATTCCATTGCGCCTGATCTTGTGCGAAAACCGGCTCACACGTCTCCGGAAGATTGCACTACTCATTGGCGTCGAGCACCGACTGGATGCTGGCAATGGCGGCATCCAGTCGCTCGGCGATCTCACGATTGGTCGTTTGCAAACGGCGCGAGCGCGCGGATTCTCCGTCGAGCGCTTCGGCGAGCCGGGTGCGGTCGAGCCCTAGCGATTGTACTTGGCTCGCCAATTGTTCCTCGCTGCGATCATTCTGTTGCCTGCGTTCGACTGCCGCATCAAGCGAGTCGAGCGCGAGCGCCAGCCGTTTGACCGCTTGATCGATTGCGCTTTGTTCGTTCATCGCCGTCATTCGCGCCCAAAAAATCTTGTGGGAGCAAAGATTTAGGCAGAGGACCTTACGTGCTGCGCGATGGCGTCGTCAACGCTTGCGGCGCGATTTACCCCGAAGTTTTCGAGCGCCTGTGCATGGCTGGCCGGCACCGGTCGCGTCACATTGACTCGGGGGCCTCACATGCTATCCACCCCCACAAACAGGCCATTTTCATGAGTGCAACCGCCTCGTCGACGGCCACCGCGGCGCCCGCTGAGCGCCGCGAGCAGGCCTCGCCCAGTTCCACAGTCGCCCACAGCGCGATGGCGAACGCGATCCGCGCGTTGGCCATGGACGCCGTCGAGCAAGCCAAATCCGGTCATCCCGGCATGCCCATGGGCATGGCCGACGTTGCGACGGTGCTGTTCACACGGTTTCTGAAATTCGATGCCGTCGATCCGGCCTGGCCCGACCGCGACCGTTTCGTACTTTCCGCCGGGCACGGCTCGATGCTTCTCTACGCGCTACTGCACCTCACCGGCTATCCGGCGATGACGCTCGATGAGATCAAGCGCTTCCGTCAGTTCGGCTCGTGCACCGCCGGCCATCCGGAATATGGCCATACGCCTGGGGTGGAAACGACGACCGGCCCGCTTGGCCAGGGGCTTGCCAATGCCGTCGGCATGGCGATTGCCGAGCGCCATCTTGCAGCGGAATTCAGCGGCATCGTTGATCACAAGACCTACGTAATCGCTTCGGATGGCGACCTGATGGAAGGCATCAGCCAAGAAGCCATCGCGCTCGCCGGTCATTTGAAACTCAACAAGCTGATTGTGTTGTTCGACGATAACGGCATCTCGATTGACGGCGCGCTGTCGCTCGCCGACTCGGTCGATCAACTGAAGCGCTTCGAGGCCGCGGGTTGGACAGCATCGCGCATCGACGGACACGATCCGGCGGCAATCGCCGCTGCGCTGGAAAAGGCGCAGACATCGGACAAGCCCGTGCTGATCGCCTGCAAGACGATCATCGGCTTCGGCGCGCCGACCAAGGCCGGCAAGGCGTCGTCGCACGGCTCGGCGCTCGGCGCCGAGGAGATCAAAGGTGCGCGCGAGAAGCTTGGCTGGAACTATCCGCCTTTCGAAGTGCCTGCCGATATCCTCACAGCGTGGCGCAAAGCCGGTGAGCGCTCGAAGGGCGCCCACGCCGCTTGGAACAAGCGCCTGACGACTCTTGATAGCAACATGCGTTCGGAATTCGAGCGCCGCGTCGCGGGCAAATTGCCGGCGCAAGCACTCGCCGCCGCGGTCGCCAAGGTGAAGCAGCAGCTTGCCGCCGCGCCCAAGGACATGGCAACGCGCGTGGCGAGCGAATTCGCCCTTGAGAGCCTAGTCCCGGCGCTGCCGGAAATGGTCGGCGGTTCGGCCGATCTCACCGGGTCCAACAACACGCGCACCAAGACAATGAAGGCCATGAGCGCCGCCGACTATTCCGGGCGCTTCATCCACTACGGCGTGCGCGAGCACGGCATGGCCGCGGCCATGAATGGAATGGCGCTGCACGGCGGCATCATTCCTTATTCCGGCACCTTCTTGGTGTTCTCAGATTACTGCAGGCCGGCGATCCGTCTCGCGGCCTTGATGGGCAAACGCGTCATCCACGTCATGACGCATGATTCCATCGGCCTTGGCGAGGACGGGCCGACGCATCAGCCGGTCGAACATCTCGCCGCGCTGCGCGCCATCCCCAATCTACTTGTGTTCCGCCCCTGCGATGCGGTGGAAGCCGTCGAATGTTGGCAACTCGCGCTCGAGGCGCAAAACCGCCCGAGCGTGCTGGCGCTGACACGGCAAAACCTGCCGCAGTTGCGGCAAGGCGACGACGCGCAGAACCGTTGCGCCGCCGGCGCCTATGAGATCGCCGCGGCGGAGGGCAAGGCGGAGGTTGCAATCTTCGCCACGGGCTCGGAGGTAGCGATCGCCGTGGAGGCCAAGGTGCTCTTGGCCGCGCGCGGCATATCGGCGCGCGTTGTCTCGGTGCCTTGCTTCGAGTTGTTCATGGAAGCCCCAGAAGCAGCGCGCCGTGCCATTATTGGCGAGGCCAAGGTGAAACTCGGTGTGGAAGCCGCTGTGCGCCAGGGCTGGGACGCCATCATCGGTTCCGATGGCGTTTTTGTGGGCATGACCGGTTTTGGCGCCAGCGCCCCGTACAAGGACCTTTACAAGCATTTCGGCGTTACGCCGGAAGGTATCGCCGCAGCCGCGTTAAGCAAGCTCGGGAAAAGTTGATTTGCATCAATACACATCGTGGCCCATTTCGGCCATGAGAAGTGGAAAAAGCCGGGAGCGACGTCAATGACGGTTCGTGTAGCCATCAATGGATTCGGCCGCATCGGCCGCAACGTTCTGCGCGCCATCGCCGAGTCGGGTCGTCAAGATATCGAGGTTATCGCCGCCAACGATCTCGGCCCGGTCGCGACCAATGCACACCTATTGCGCTACGACTCGGTGCACGGCCGCTTCCCCGGCGAGGTCACGGTTAAGGGCGACAGCATCAGCGTCGGCAACGGCGCCATCAAGATCACCGCCGAACGCGACCCCTCGAAGCTGCCGTGGAAGGAACTCGGTGTCGACATCGCGCTCGAGTGCACCGGCCTGTTCACCGCAAAGGATAAAGCCTCGGCGCATTTGACCGCCGGCGCCAAGCGCGTGCTGGTCTCGGCGCCCGCCGACGGCGCTGACTTGACCGTCGTCTACGGCGTCAACCACGACAAGCTGACGAAGGATCATAAGGTCGTCTCCAACGCGTCGTGCACGACGAATTGCCTCGCCCCGGTCGCCAAGGTGCTCAACGACGCCGTCGGCATCGATAAGGGCTTCATGACGACGATCCATTCCTACACTGGCGACCAGCCCACGCTCGACACCTATCATAAGGACCTCTATCGCGCGCGCGCCGCGGCGCTGAATATGATCCCGACCTCGACCGGTGCGGCCAAAGCCGTCGGCCTCGTGCTGCCGGAGCTCAACGGCAAGCTTGACGGCGTCTCTATCCGTGTGCCGACGCCGAATGTCTCGGTGATCGACTTCAAGTTTGTCGCCAAAAAGGCTACCAACAAGGACGAGATTAACGGCGCCATCAAGCGTGCTGCCGAGCAGCAGCTCAAGGGTATCCTCGGCTACACCAACGATCCCAACGTCTCGCTCGATTTCAACCACGATCCGCACTCCTCGATCTTCCACATGGACCAGACCAAGGTAATGGACGGAACTCTGGTGCGCGTGATGAGCTGGTACGACAACGAATGGGGCTTCTCCAACCGCATGGCGGATACCGCCGTGGCGATGGGCAAGCTGATCTGACCTCGCGCGCCGAGTTAGTCATGAGCGCGTTTCGCACCCTCGACCATGCCGAACTCAAGGGCAAGCGCGTCTTGGTGCGCGCCGATCTCAACGTGCCGGTCGAAAACGGCGTCGTTAGCGACGGCACCCGCATCGAGCGCATGGCGCCTTCGATCACCGAAATCGCCGACATGGGCGCCAAGGTGATTCTGTTGTCGCATTTCGGCCGGCCGAAGGGACGCGACCAGAAAAATTCGCTCAAGGCGGTGGCCGCGGAAGTGGCCCACGTCATCAAGCGGCCGGTCAAGTTCGTCGACGACTGCGTCGGCGAGGCCGCCGAACGCGCGGTGGCGGCGATGAAAAATGGCGACATCATTTGCTTGGAGAATACCCGCTTCTATGCGGGCGAGGAGAAGGACGACCCCGCTTTTGTCGCCAAGCTTGCCAAACTCGGCGACATTTTCGTCAACGACGCGTTTTCAGTGTCGCACCGCGCGCATGCCTCGACCGAAGGGCTTGCGCATGTCTTGCCGTCCTATGCCGGACGCACCTTCCAGGCAGAATTGGAAGCATTTGAAAAGGTGCTCGACAAGCCGCAGCGACCGCTCGTGGCCATTGTCGGCGGCGCCAAAGTCTCGACCAAGCTCGACCTGCTCGGCCACCTCCTGCAGAAAGTCGACGTGCTGATCATTGCCGGCGCCATGGCCAATACCTTCCTGCTGGCGCAAGGCAAGAAGGTCGGCAAGTCGTTGGTCGAGGCCGACCTCGTCGCCACGGCTCGCAATATCATGGACGAGGCGCAAACGGCCAAGCGCGAGATCGTATTGCCCGTCGATGCTGTTGTGGCGGAGAAATTTGAGGCGCTGGCGCCCTCGCGCGTTGTCGATATCGACGCGGTCGGCGACAAGGACATGATTCTCGACGTCGGGCCGCGAAGCGTCGAGCAAGTCGTCTCGGTGCTGGCGCGCAGTAAGACGCTTGTCTGGAACGGCCCGTTCGGCGCGTTCGAACTGGAACCCTTCGACAATGGAACGGTGGAAATCGCCGAAGCGGCGGCGGAACTCACCGAGGCCGGAAAACTTGTTTCGGTTGCGGGCGGCGGCGACACGGTCGCGGCGCTCAATGTCGCGGGCGTGGCCGACCGACTGACCTACGTGTCCACCGCCGGCGGCGCCTTCCTCGAATGGCTGGAAGGCAAAGCGCTGCCGGGAGTAGAAGTGCTCAAAGCCAAGTGACTTCGGACGATGCCATCCTGGGGCGTGCGAGGGGATGATGGAGGGAAAGATGAATCTCGATGAACTGAACAAAGTGGCGCAGGCCATGGTCGCGCCCGGCAAGGGAATTCTTGCCGCCGACGAATCCTCCGGCACCATCAAGAAGCGCTTCGACGTCATCGGCGTCGAATCGACCGAGGACAGCCGCCGCGATTATCGCGAGATGCTGTTCCGATCGGCCGACGGGATGAAACACATTTCCGGCGTCATCCTCTACGACGAGACCATCTGGCAGAAAGCCAAAGATGGCACGCCGCTGGTCGAGTTGATCAAGAAGGGGGGCGCCTTGCCCGGCATCAAGGTCGACGAAGGCACCAAGGCGCTGCCGATGTGCCCCGGCGAAGTCGTGACGGTCGGCCTCGACAAGCTCGCCGACCGGCTGCCGAAGTACTATGAGCAAGGCGCACGTTTCGCCAAATGGCGCGCGGTCATCGATATCGGCGCCCATATCCCGACCCACACCTGCGTCTACGCCAACGCCCATGCGCTGGCGCGCTACGCCGCGCTCTGTCAACAGGCGCAAATTGTGCCGATCGTCGAGCCGGAAGTCTTGATGGACGGCGACCACGACATCGACGCTTGCGTCAAGGTCACCGAATGGGTGCTGAAAGAAACCTTCCAGCAGCTCTATTACAACAAAGTCGCGCTCGAGGGCATGGTGCTCAAGCCCAATATGGCAATCGCTGGCAAGAAGTGCGCGAAACGCGCCGCGGTCGAGGAAGTCGCCGAGAAGACGGTCAAGCTGCTCAAGGAATGCGTGCCGGGCGCGGTGCCGGGCATCGCCTTCCTCTCCGGGGGGCAGAGCGACGAGGAGGCGACCGCCCATCTCGACGCCATGAACAAGATCGGTAATTTGCCCTGGGCGCTCACCTTCTCTTACGGCCGCGCCTTGCAGCACGCGCCGCAAACCACCTGGCGGGGCAAGAGCGAAAATGTCGCCGCCGCGCAACGCGCGTTTTCACATCGCGCCAAAATGAACGGCCTTGCCGCACTCGGCCAGTGGAAAGCGGACTTGGAGAAGAAGGCGGCCTGATCAAAACGGCGTGTGGTGCGAGACGCGCCAATTAATTTTCGATACACGAGAGCACATGGCCGGGCCTGTCCCGGCCATGACGTTGTTGCATCCCCTATCCAAAGGATTTTTCCGTGATCGATCTCTACACCTGGACCACGCCAAATGGCCGCAAGGTCTCCATCGCTCTGGAAGAGCTCGGCCTCCCCTACACGGTGCACGCAGTCGATATTTCCAAGGATGAACAATTCAAACCCGAGTTCCTCAAGATCGCGCCGAACAACCGCATTCCGGCGATCGTCGACCGCGACAACAACATGTCGCTGATGGAATCGGGCGCGATCCTGATCTATCTCGCCGACAAGACCGGCAAGCTGATGCCGAAGTCGGGCGAAGGCCGCTATCGCGTCATCGAGTGGTTGATGTGGCAGATGGGCGGGCCAGGGCCGATGCTCGGCCAGGTGCATCACTTCGTGAAATACAATCCAGGCAAGGCGCCCTACGCCGAGGAGCGCTACCTGAAAGAAGGCCACCGCCTCTACAAGGTGCTCAACACGCGGCTCGAGGGACGCGCATTCGTCGCCGACGACTACTCGATCGCCGACATCGCCATCTGGCCGTGGATTTCGCGCTTCGAGTGGCAGACGATCGACATGCAACAGTACCCCAACGTCAAGCGCTGGTATGAAACGATCGCCGCGCGGCCCGCCGTGCAGAAGGGCTACAAGGTGCCCAAGGACATGGGCCCGATCCCGATGCCGAAGTGAGTGGCAAAGCCACTTTCTCCGTCGCCGTCACTTGCCCGCGCCGGGGATGACGATGTGCTCCTCGTTCACCAGTCTCGTCCATTTCGCCACGTCCTCGTTGATGAAGCGGGCGAACTCATCGGGCGTCTGCGGCTCTGGCTCGGCGCCGAGCTTGGCCATGCGGTCGATCACGTCCTTTTCGCCCATGATCTCAACCACCGCCTTGTTGAGCTTGTCGACGATGGCCTTCGGCGTGTGCGCGGGCGCAAGCAGACCGAACCAGCCGACCGATTGGTAGCCGGGCAAACCGCTTTCCGACACCGTCGGAATATTGGGAAAGAATTTCGAACGTTTGGCGCCGGTGGTGGCGAGCGCCTTGAGCGTGCCGGCGGCGACATGCGCCTGCACCGTCGTGGACGGCGAGAACATCATATCGATGCGGCCGCCCAAGAGATCGGTCACCGCCGGACCCGTGCCTTTGTACGGCACATGCAGCATTTCGACATGAGCGTCCTTCTCGAACAGCGCGCCCGATAGATGCGAGGCGGCGCCGATGCCAGAGGAGCCAAACGATAGGCCGTTGGGCTTTGCGCGCGCGAGCTTGATCAGATCGGCGACCGAATTGGCCTGCACTTTGGGATTGATCACCAGGAGATAAGGCGGCGCCGCCACCACGGTGATCGGCGAGAGGAATTTGGCGACGTCGAACTTGCCGTCCGGCGCAAGCGAGGCGGAGGCTGCCATCAGTGCACCGGTCGAGGCCATCAGCAGGGTGTAGCCGTCAGGCTCGGCCTTGATGAACGCCTTGGTGCCGATGCCGCCGGAAGCCCCCGGCTGGTTTTCTACCACCACCGGCTGACCCCACTTGTCGGACAAGCGTTGCGCGATGATGCGGCCGAGTACGTCGGTGCCGCCGCCGGGCGCGAACGGCACCACCATTTTTATAGCGCGGCTCGGATAGTCGGCCGCGGCTGCGGCTGCGGGTGCGAGCGACGAAAGGGCAAGACAAAGCAGCAGCGACAGGCGTTTGAGCATTTTGACCCCCGAGTGTTTCCAGAGCCGCCTTACTTCGCGGTTTTGCGCCTGATGTTAATGCATATTCTGGCTGCTTCGCACCACCGCGCGGCGGCGAATGTGTCAATCTTTCGCCCGATTGCCCTACCATGCGGACATCATGGCTTCCCGCCCCAAACAGGCCGAGCCGCGGCCGACGCCGCGCCTCTACTTGGTCACGCCGCCGATCGGCGACCCGCTCGCATTTGCAGCAGCGCTGAGCGCGGCACTTGCGGCCGGCGATTTTGCCGCCGTTTTGCTCCGCCTTGTCGAGGCCGACGAACGTTCGCAGATAAACCGCGTCAAGGCGCTCGCTCCCATTGTACAGGACAAAGGCGCCGCCCTGCTCATCGATGGTCGCGCCGATTTGGTCGCGCGCTCGGGCGCCGACGGCGCTCATCTGACCGGGATTGCAGCCTTTCACGATCCGCTCGAACGGCTTAAACCGGAACGTATTGTCGGCGCCGGCGGCCTCCTCACGCGCCACGACGCCATGCTCGCCGCGGAAACGGGCGCCGATTACGTCATGTTCGGCGAGCCGAACGCCGATGGTACGCGGCCGAGCCTTTCGGCGGTCGAAGAGCGCGTCGAATGGTGGGCGGAGGTCTTTGAGGTCCCTTGTGTTGCTTACGCCGCCTCGCTCGACGAGGTGGCGGTACTCGCTCGAGCCGGCGCCGATTTCATCGCACTCGGCGATTGGCTGGGGCAGGACCCACAAATGATCGCGGCGACCATTCTGCAGGT
>Ga0335081_10009109_pt1 | contig 15951 bp, 18 predicted proteins | sample Lox_Sample_35_FD_206713 | JGI IMG/M metagenome (GOLD analysis project Ga0335081, IMG submission 206713) | Soil microbial communities from Loxahatchee National Wildlife Refuge, Florida, United States - Lox_Sample_3.5 | ecosystem: Environmental > Terrestrial > Soil > Wetlands | place: USA... | reverse complement strand
TGGCCGACCTGGCCCTTGCGCTTCACTTGCAATGCACCACTCATCCACCAGAGACCGCCTCTGCGATCGGCGATGGATCCCGGTAGGCTGACGCCGCTCGAGCGCGCGGCGAGGTTCTGCTGCGTGACCGGTTCATCCTGACGGCACTGGTATCGCCAGAGAGGAGGGCAACGCCGTTGCCCATAATCGGCAGGTCGCCAGCCCCATGTCTGCTTTCCGGGCGCCGCTCAGGCTGCGGAGACTGTGGCATAGATCCGCTATGCTAAAATTTCCGCTTAATCGGTAGTCGCTTACGCGCCCAGTCGGCACCGTCCGACGCTTCACAAGCGCGGGCTTGAGCTAGGCGCAAGAGGAAGTTATGGCCGGTCACAGCAAATGGGCCAACATCAAGCACAAGAAGGCCGCACAGGATGCCAAGCGTGGAAAGGTGTTCACGCGGCTCATCAAGGAGATCACGGTCTCGTCGCGCCTCGGCGGGCCCGATCCGAACAGCAACCCGCGCCTGCGCCTGGCGGTGGACAAGGCCTACGAAGCCAACATGCCGAAGGAGAACGTCGAGCGTGCGATCAAGCGCGGCAGCGGTGAGTTGGAGGGTGTGAGCTACGAAGAGGCGCGCTACGAGGGTTACGGCATCGGCGGAGCAGCGGTCATGGTCGACTGCATGACGGACAATCGCACGCGCACGGTGGCCGATGTCCGGCACGCCTTCGCCAAGTACGGCGGCAACCTCGGCACCGACGGGTCGGTGGCGTTCCTGTTCAAGCACTGCGGCCAGTTTGTCTTCGCGCCGGGCACCAGCGAAGACAAGGTGATGGACGCGGCGATCGAGGCCGGTGCCCAGGACGTCGTCACCAACGATGACGGCAGCATCGAAGTGATCACCGAGCCAGGCGACTTCCTGAGCGTGAAGCAGGGGCTGGAGACGACGGGGCTCAAGCCGGAGCTGGCGGAGGTGACGATGAAGCCGACCACCGAGCACGTGCTGGCCGGCGAGGACGCCGCCAAGATGCAGCGCCTGCTCGATGCGTTGGAGGGCCTGGACGACGTCCAGGAGGTCTATACCACCGCCTCGCTGGAGGAGTAGGCGAGGCATGACCGCCCGGCAGCTCCCCGCCCGCTCTCAGTCAGCGCTCGGCGGGTCATCTCCGCGCACACGCGTCCTCGGCATCGACCCCGGTCTGCGCGCGACCGGCTACGGCGTGCTCGAGCGCGTGGGACAGCAGCTAGTGTATGTGACTAGCGGCGTGATCCGCACTCCCGACGCGGACCTCCCCGCCCGCCTCAAGTGCATCCTCGACAACCTCGGAGAGGTGATCGCCGAGCATCGGCCCGAGCAGGTGGCGGTCGAGAAGGTGTTCGTCAACGTCAACCCCGAGTCCACGTTACTTCTCGGGCAGGCACGTGGCGCGGCGATCTGCGCCGCCGTCACCTGCGGATTGCCGGTGTCGGAATATACGGCGCTACAGGTCAAGCAAGCGGTCGTGGGCAACGGCCACGCCGCAAAGGAGCAGGTGCAGGAGATGGTGAGAAGGCTGCTCAACCTGGCGGCAGATCCCAGTGCCGATGCGGCCGATGCCCTGGCCTGCGCCATCTGTCATGCGCATGGCGGCCAAGGGCTGGGCCGGCTGGCGACCGCCGGCTACCGGATGCGCCGCGGCCGCCTGGTATGAGCGCCGGATGATCGGGCGCATCAGCGGCACCATCCTGGAGAAGCACCCGCCCATGGTGCTCGTGGATGTGCAAGGTGTGGCATACGAGCTGGACGTGCCAATGAGCACCTTCTATCAGCTTCCAGCCACCGGAGCGAAGGTCACGCTGCACACGCATCTCATCGTCCGCGAGGATGCGCATCTGTTGTTCGGCTTCGCCACGGACTCCGAGCGCGAGGCATTCCGCCAGCTGCTCAAGATCAGTGGCGTGGGTGCACGCACCGCACTGGCTTTGCTATCGGGACTCACCGTGGAAGAGCTCCGCCACGCGGTTGCGAGCGAGGACAGTGCGCGGCTGACGAAAGTCCCCGGCATCGGCCGCAAGACCGCCGAGCGGCTGGTGCTCGAGCTGCGCGACAAGCTCGACCATGTGGCCAAAGGCCCAGCGACCGGCGCGGCCGGTTCCACGCAAGCCGACGCGCTCAATGCGCTTATCGCGCTGGGCTACAGCGACAAGGAGGCACGAGCGGCGCTCAGCAAGCTTCCCGTGGACGTTGGCACCTCGGAGGCAATCCGGCAGGCACTGAGGCTGCTGTCGAAGGTGTTATGATCGAAAGGTTTTGGATGAGGTTTGCAAGTGTCGGCTGCGCACTAGCCGTGCTCGTTGGAGTGGCGAGCTCGGGCTGGGCACAGGACGAGGAAGAGCTCAAGCGCGACGCGGTATCCCGCATCATCGAGAGCCACGACACTACGTTGTCGGTGTACATCGGGCGTGTGTATGTCAAGCAGGCGGCACTGAAGGCCGCGCGCGAGCTGTTGGAGGAACGTGGCCGCGCCGCCGGGCTGGGCAAGCAGTGGAACCTGCAGGACGCCGACTGGCAGGGCGCCGAGCGCGAGCTGATGCAAGGCGTCGACGAGCGGATTCAGCGCGAGGTCGCGAACCCCGCCTGGCTAAAACAGGCGTGGTCGGGCCTGGTGTCGCAGACCCTCAACGCCGAACAGGCCGATGAGATCGCCGTGCATTTTCAGAGCGAGGGCGGGCAACTCCAGCGGCGCGTCATCGAATGGTTCGTCGGCGAGCTGACGCTGCAGACTTACACCTTCACCGACCGTCTGAAGTACGGGGTGCCGGGCTCGGAGCAGGAGATGCACGATCTGCAAGTCGTCACCTACGAGCGCATGTTCCACGGCATCCACGACTTCACCCATTACCCCGACGCGGTGCGCTTCGCCTCCACCGACCCCGGGGTAAAGTACTTCAAGATGATGGTGATGCAGGGGGTGCATGCGGTGCATGAGCATCTCGAGCAGGTAGCGAACGAGGCGCGTGCGGTGATCCGGTCACGCGCGGCACTCGCGGATCCCTACATCGCCCGCGCAAAGGGTGCAACCGCCAGCGGACAATGAGGCCGTTCGTGTTCGTTGCGCTGGCGGCGCCGCTGATCGCAGCCGCGGGCGACCCGCTCCAGGAGGATGCCGTGACGCGGCTGGTGGCGAGCCACGACCCGGCCATCCCGATCGCCATCGGCCGTGTCTATGTGAAGCAGATGGGGCTGCAAGCGGTGCGTGACCTCCTGCTCGAGCGTGGCAAAGCGGCGAACGCGGGGCCGGACTGGGGTCAGAAGGCACCCGAGTGGCAGGCGGCGGAAGCTAGGCTGACGGGGGTTGTGGACCGGATCATCGCGCGCGATGTGGAAGACCCGGCCTGGTTGCGCGAGGCGTGGGCGCATGAGGCGCAGCGGGTGCTCAACGCAGAGGAGGCGGACGAGATCGCGTCCCACTTCGCCACGCCTGCCGGAAGCGCGCAGCGTGAGGTCATCGAGTTGCTCGTGGTCGGCGAGACCCTGATGGCCACTTACACGTTCACCGACCGCATTCGCTACGACGTGAAAGGCTCGGAGCGGGAGATCGGGAACCTGCAGGAAGTCTGGTGGCACCGCGATCCCTTTCGCGTGCGCGATTTCACCGGGGATGCCGCAGCGATGCGCTTCGCCAGCCTCGACCCCGGCGTGAAATATTGCCGGATGCTCGCCATCCAGGGCATCGAGCGGATCAACACCCATTACGACGATGTCGTGCGCGAGGTCCACGCCGAGCTGACGCGGCAAGCCAACGACATCGATCCCTACGTCGCACGCTTCCGCCGGCGCGTGGAGAAGAACTGATCCGAAGACCCGGAACCACGACATGAGACCCCATAGCTTGCTGCGCAGCCTCCCCGGTGTCGCAATCCTGGCCGCCGGCCTCGCGTCGGCGGCACCGGCTCTTGGCTCCAAAGCCGAGAAGATCGAGGCGCTGGTAAGCCTGCACGATCTGAAGACAGCGGTGGCGATCGGCGACTACTATCTCAAGCAACGAACGCTGTTCGCGGTCCGCGACCGCCTCGCCGCGATCGGGCGCGAGCAGGAGCTGGGGCCCCAGTGGAACCCATCCAACCTGTACTGGAAGCAGGCTGAGCAGGCGTTGTACGCCGCGGCGGTGAAGCAGGTGATCCGGGATTTCTCCGACCTGGAATGGCTCTCGGTGGAATGGGCGCAGTTGGACGATCGCGACTTCAGCGAACCGGACATCGATCAGCTTCTCGCGCACTTCAACACCGGCTACGGGCGCAAGCAGCTCATGATCGTCGATCACGGGGTGGCGATACACGTGCAGGGCGCGCTCGCCTTCAGCGGCAAACTCGTCTACGACGTGCCGGGGCTGGAAGCGGATCGGAGCCGCATGCAGCACCTCTACAGCGACGAGGACGACGAGATGCGGTTCAATATCCACGAGAGCCCCGAAGGCCAGCGCTTCGCCCTCTCGCCGGTGGGGAAGCGCTACTTCGTGAACGCCGTGCTCAACGTGAGCGGCATGATCAGCCGGCGGCTCGACCAAACCGCGGGCTCGGTTGCGCAGACGGTCAAAGGCCTGAGCGACAAAGCCCAGCCGGCGGTCGATGCGTTCCGCCGCGGGAGCCAGGGGTGAGCGCGCGTCGATGATCGAGACCGACCGACTGATCGCCGGAGCCGGAACGCCGCAGGAAGAGGCCATCGAGCGGGCGTTACGCCCGAAGCAGCTCGAGGAGTACATCGGCCAGGAGAAGATCCGCGGCCAGCTCGCGATCTTCATCGAGGCGGCGCGCAACCGTGGCGAGGCGCTCGACCACGTGCTGCTGTTCGGCCCTCCCGGACTGGGCAAGACCACGCTGGCGCACATCATCGCCAGAGAGATGGGGGTAAACCTGCGCCAGTCTTCCGGGCCGGTGTTGGAGCGCCCCGGCGACTTGGCGGCGCTGCTCACCAACCTCGAGCCTAACGATGTTCTGTTCATCGACGAGATCCACCGCCTCTCGCCGGTGGTCGAGGAGATTCTGTATCCGGCCCTGGAAGACTTCCAGATCGACATCATGATCGGCGAGGGGCCCGCAGCGCGCTCGGTCAAGCTGGACCTGCCGCCGTTCACCCTGGTAGGCGCCACCACCCGCGCCGGCATGCTGACCAACCCGCTGCGTGACCGCTTCGGCATCGTGTCTCGCCTCGAGTTCTACTCGGCCGAGGAGCTTGCGCTCATCGTGGAGCGCTCGGCACGTCTGCTGAAGCTCAAGGTCCTGCATGAAGGCGCGGTCGAAATCGCGACGCGCTCGCGGGGCACGCCGCGTGTAGCCAACCGCCTGCTGCGCCGCGTGCGCGACTATGCGGAGGTCAAGGCGCAGGGCATCGTCACGCACGCGATCGCAGACGAGGCGCTGCACATGTTGGACGTGGACGCGATAGGTTTGGATGTGATGGACCGCAAGCTGCTGCTCGCCGTGCTGCACAAGTTCGGCGGCGGCCCGGTGGGGCTGGACAACCTCGCGGCGGCCATCGGCGAGGAGCGCGACACGATCGAAGACGTGCTCGAGCCGTATCTCATTCAGCAGGGTTATCTGCAGCGCACTCCGCGGGGGCGGCTGGCGACGCTGTCGGCCTACCGTCACTTCGGTCTGTCAGCCCCGGCCGAGAAGGGGACAGGCGATCTCTGGGATGCACCCGCCGGCTCGTAGGCGGCTGCGCCGGAACGAACCGGACGCTGAAGGCCTGCCGCCGGCTGTCCCCTATCGCCTCGACCTGCGCGTGTACTACCAGGATACGGATGCCGGCGGCGTAGTGTTCCATGCGACCTATTTGAACTACTTCGAACGCGCGCGCACGGAGTGGCTGCGCGACCTCGGCTTCGGCATCGGCGAGCTGACCCGGGAGCCGGGCGTGCTGTTCATCGTGCGCGAAATCCAGATCAAGTACTTCCGACCGGCGCTGCTGGACGACAGGCTCACCGTCACCGCGGGCATCGAGGAGCTGGGCCGGGCGCAATTCACGCTGGACCAGCGCGTGCTGCGCGGGGAAGAGCTCTTGGTCCAGGCACACGTGAACCTCGCCTGTGTGACGGCGTCTGAGCTGAAGCCGGCACGCGTACCTGCGGACATCCGGGCTGCGCTCGAGCGCAGCCAGGGCTGGCCGATAACCGAACAGGGGGAGGTGTGAACGTCACGCAGGACCTGTCGATGATCAGCCTGGTGGCCAACGCCAGCGTCGTCGTCAAGCTGGTGCTGGCGCTGCTGCTGGCCCTGTCGTTGCTGTCCTGGTGGTTCATCTTCCGCAAAGCGTTCGTGCTGCGCGAAGCGCGCAACAGGGCGGAGGACTTCGAGCGCACCTTCTGGAGCGGGTCGGATCTCAACTCGCTGTACCAGGCGGTAGCCAGCTCGCGCCGTGCCTCGGGCAGCATGGAGCGGATCTTCGAGGCCGGGTTCCGGGAGTTCATCAAGCTGCGCAAACAGACCACGCTGGCGGTGTCCGTCGTCATGGACGGAACGCGGCGGGCCATGCGGGCCGCTTACCACCGCGAGATGGACTATCTGGACTCGCACCTGTCGTTCTTGGCGACCGTGGGTTCGGTCAGCCCCTACATCGGGCTGCTCGGCACCGTCTGGGGGATCATGAACGCCTTCCGCGGGCTCGCGAACGTGCACCAGGCGACGCTCGCGCAGGTCGCGCCAGGGATCGCCGAGGCGCTGGTGGCCACCGCCATCGGCCTGTTCGCCGCCATCCCCGCAGTGGTCGCCTTCAACTACTACTCGCGTGGCATCGACAGCTTGTCCACGCGCTTCGAGACGTTCATGGAGGAGTTTTCCAACATCCTCCAGCGCCAGGGCGGAGGTCCCTAGGCCGTGGCCGAGTACGCGCGGCGCAGAGGCCGGCGGCTGCTCAGCCAGATCAACGTCGTCCCCTACATCGACGTGATGCTGGTGCTGCTGGTGATCTTCATGGTCACCGCGCCGCTCATCACGACCTCCATCGTCGACCTGCCATCCGTGAGCCGCAGCAGCACTCCGCCGGTCGTGCCGTTGCAGATCCTGATCCGGAACGAACGCGCGGTCCTGCTCTGCGATCCTGAATGCGCAAGGACGGACCGTCCTGTCAGCCTCGACGAGCTGGTGACGCTCGTGCGTGAGAAGCAGCAGGAGACACCCGATCGGCCGGTGGTGATCGCCGCAGGCAAGGACCTGCCCTACGGGAAGGTCGTCGAGATCATGGATCTACTGGAGCGGAACCAGATCACCCGGATCGGGTTGCTGGCCAAGCCCAACCCGTGACGCAGCACCCCGAGCCTGGCCGCCTCGCCTCCGGCGTCCTGGCCGTGGGGGTGCATCTGGTGTTCATCGCGCTGCTGGTGCTCGGAATCAGCTGGCAGCGACGGCCGCCGGAGCCCATGGTAGCGGAGCTGTGGCGCGAGATCCCGCGCAAGGCCGAGCCCGTGGTGCGGCCGCCGGAACCTCCGCCACCCCCACCCCCTCCAAGGGTTGAGCCGGCACCTCCACCGCCCGAACCCGCGGCGGCGCCAGCGGCCGAACCGGCCCCGCCGCCGCCCGCGCCGCAGCGCGCCGAGATCGAGCTCAAGGAAGCGCAACGCAAGCTGAGGCTGCAAGAGCTGCAGCGCAGGAAGGAAGAGGCGCGCAGGGAAGCGCTGGCCAGGCGCCAAGAGGAGTTGCGCAAGAAGGAAGAGGCGCGCAAGGAAGCGCTGGCGCGGCGCCAGGAGGAGCTGCGGCAAAAGGAGGAGGCGCGCAGACAAGCGGAGGCCCAACGACGCGAGCAGCTGGCGTTGCTGGAGGAGCAGAAGCGTCAGGCGGAAGCGCGCCGGCAGGAGCAAGAGCAGCAGTTGGCGGAGGCGCGGCGCCAAGAGGAGCGCAAGTTGGAGCAGGAGTCCGAGGCACGGCGCGCTGCAATCCTCGAGGAACAGCAGAAGCTGGCGCAAGAGGCGCGGCTGCGGGCGGAAGAGCAGGCCCGCAAGCGTGCGGCGGCCGAGGCGGCTGCCGCGAGGCAGCGCCAGCTCGAACAGTTCATCGCCGGGATCAAGCAGAAGATCCGCAGCCGCGTGGTTCTGCCGCCCGGGATGTCCGGGAACCCGGAGGCGGTCTACAGCGTGACTCTGCTGCCTGGAGGCGACGTGCTCGATGTCAGGTTGGTGAAATCCAGCGGAGTGCCGGCGTATGACGACGCGGTCGAGCGCGCGATCCACGCCGCCGAACCGCTGCCGGTGCCCGGCGACCCGGACCTGTTCCAGCAACTGCGCGAGGCCAAGTACAAGTTCAGACCGACGGAATGAGCGGCCCCCATGCCTACATCTTGCTCCTATGACTAGCATCTCCCCCAGCCGGCACCGCACCGCTTCCATCCAACGAGGCCTCGCACGCGCCGCAGCGCTTGCGATGCTCTGCCTCGGTGCAGCCAGCGCGCGCGCACAGCTCACCATCGAGATCATCGGCGGTGGTGCCGACCAGCTCCCGATCACGGTGCTGCCCTTCGCGTCGGAAGACAAGTACCAGCACCGCATCAGCGAGGTCGTCTCCGCCGATCTCGCGCGCAGCGGCCGCTTCCGGCTGCAGGAGATCGGCAGCGTGCGCCCTCTGCCGTCCGAGCCGGCCGAAGTCAACTACCGCTACTGGAAAAACCGCGGCAGCCAGACGCTCGTAATCGGCAGCGTGGCCGAACGGTCCGACGGCAAGGTCGAAGTGCGCTTTCGCATGCTCGACACGTCCAAGGAAGTCCAGGTGTTGGGCTACGCCTACACCATCGTGCTGCCGCAGATGCGCGCCATCGCGCACAAGATCGCAGACATCATCTACGAGAAGCTCACCGGCGAGCCAGGCGTGTTCAGCACCCGCATCGCCTATGTGGCGAAGATGCCGCGGCGCTTCGAGCTGCACGTATCTGATGCCGACGGCTTCAACTCGCAGTTCATCCTCGCGCACCGGGAGCCGATCATCTCTCCCGCGTGGTCGCCGGATGGCACGCGCATCGCGTACGTGTCCTTCGAGCAGCGGCGCTCGATCGTGTTCGTGCACAACCTGGTCGACGGCACGCGCCGCGTGCTGGCCGCTTTCGATGGGATCAACAGCGCTCCCTGCTGGGCGCCCGACGGCAAGCGCCTCGCCATCGCGCTGTCCAAGGATGGGATCTCGCAGATCTACCTCATCGACGCGGACGGCGGCGGGGTAACGCGGCTCACTACCAGCAACGCCATCGACACCGAGCCTAGCTTCTCACCCGATGGCAAATCGCTGCTCTTCACCTCCGACCGCGGCGGCAGCCCACAGATCTACCGCATGAGCGCGGCGGGCAACAACGTCGAGCGCATGACCTTCGAGGGCAGCTACAACGTCACGCCGCGTTACAGCCCGGACGGCAAGGCGTTCGCATTCATTCAGCGCAATCAGGGACGATATCGCCTGGCGATCATGGATCTCGCCACGCGCCAAACGCAGATCCTGACGGACACCTCTCTCGACGGCTCGCCGGCGTTCGCGCCGAACGGGCGCATGATCCTGTACGCGTCCATCGTCGGGGGGCATGGTATATTAGCCGCCGTTTCGAGCGATGGGAGGATCAAGCAGAAGATCACCGCATCGGCGCAGGATGTGCGCGAACCGGCGTGGGGACCGCTTGTGGGAAGCCGCTGATAGGGAGTGATGATGAAGAAGATCCTGCTGGCCTGTTGTGTCGCTGTCCTGGTTGCCGGTTGCGGAACAAAGGGTGGAACGCAGAAGGCGCCCATCGAGCAGCATGACGTGCTCGAGCCGCAGAAGCAGCAACAGCAGGCAGACGAAGCGGCCAAGCAAGCGCGTATCCAGCAGGAGCAGGCGGAGCTCAAGCGTCAGCTCGACGAGCAGAAGCGCAAGCAGGAAGAGGCGGCGCGCCAGGCGGAGGCGGAGAAGCCCGAAGTGAAGCCGCTGCCCGCCACCTCCATGTCGGAGAAGGCGCTGGCGGATCCCGCCACGCTGCTCAAAGAGCCGGGCAGTCCATTGTCCAAGCGCAGCGTCTACTACGACTTCGACGCGTTCAACATCAAAGTCGAGTTCCAGCCGATGGTCGAAGCGCACGCGAAGTTCCTGCTCGAGCATAAGGACTTCAAGGTGCGCATCGAGGGCAACTGCGACGAGCGCGGCAGTCGCGAGTACAACCTCGCATTGGGGCAGCGGCGCGCCGACTCCGTCAAGCGCGCGATGACGCTGCTGGGCGTGCCCGCCAAGCAGATCGAGACCGTCAGCTTCGGTTCCGAAAAGCCGAAGGCGCTCGGGCATGACGAGGAAGCATGGGCCGAGAACCGCCGCAGCGATATCGTCTATCCCGGCGTCGACACGCCGCAGCAGTAGCCGCTGCTCAGCGCCGGGCCGGGCGCGCGCGCACTGGCGCGGCGCCTTACGTCGAGCGATGAGCGCGCGTCGTTCCCTTTCCGCGGCAGCCGCCGTGCTGTCGTGCACCTTACTGGTCTGCGCCATTCAGCCCGTGCACGCCGCGGAGCCGGATCGCGAGCTGATCGCGCAAGCTCAGCCGGGCGATGCACGCAGCCCGGGCGTGATCCAGCTCCTGAACCAGGTCGACACCCTGCAGGCCGACATCAACAAGCTGCGGGGCCAATTCGAGGTGCTGAACAACGCGCTCGACAACGCGCAGAAGCGGCAGCGCGATATGTACCTCGACCTCGACACGCGGCTGCGCCGCATCGAGCAGCAAATGGGCAGTGCGGCTCAGAAGAACGAGTCGGCGGGTGCCGAACTCGATTCTCGCATCAAGAAACTCGAGCAACGCAGCAGCGCCGAGGAGAACAAGGGCCGCGACGAGCAGCTGAGCGAGCTGGAGACACGGATCAGGAAGCTGGAACAGCAGCTCGCCGTGCCGTCAGGCGCGACCGCTGCGACGGTAACAGCTCCGGCCGCCGCGCCGAGCGCCGCCACGAGCACCCCAGCGGGTCCGACGCCGCCCGCCAAGCCAACACCGCCGACCCCGCCGGCGGCCGCCGCGCCCGCTCTGCAGGAGCAGAACCCGGTCCGCAGGGCCTATGACAACGGCCTGATCTCCTACCGCAGCGGAGATTATCAAGGCGCCATTGTCGCTTTCGACGGCATCGTGAAGCGCTACCCGCGCGATCCGCTGGCGCCCAACGCCCAGTACTGGGTTGGCGACTCGTGGTTCAACCTGCGCGACTTCAAGTCGGCAGCCGCCGCGCAGCAGGCGCTCATCTCCACCTATCCCGATAGCCCTAAGGTGCCCGACGCCATGCTGATCCTCGGCAGTGCGTACGCCGCGATGGGAGACAACGCGAACGCACGCAAAACACTGGAGGACTTGATCGCCCGCTTCCCGCAAAGCGAGGCCGCCGAGAAGGGGCGCCAGCGCCTGCCGAAGCTGAAGTAGGTTCGCATGCCTGCCGCGGTCCGCTGCGCTCGTCCGCACGCCGGTTCGCGACGCTGACCGGATCCGGCCTATGCCCGTCTGGCTGCGCGAAACCCTCCTGCCCGTGCTTGGCGTCGTCGTTCTTGGCGCGACCCTGCTCGGACTGCTGCTGTTCCTGATCCAGGATCGCCTGATCTTCTATCCTCAGCCGCTCGATGCTCGCGCGGCGGAAGCGTTGCAGCGAGCGGTCGCACGGAGCGAGCCGTTCGCGCTCGACACCGACGATGGGGTGCGTCTGCAGGGATGGTTCATCCGCGGCAAGGGCAGCGCACCCTGGCCGCTCGTTATCTACTTCGGCGGCAACGCAGAGGAAGTGTCCTGGCTGGTGCCCGAGTGGCCTCGCGTGTCCGAGTGGGCGCTGCTGCTGGTGAACTACCGGGGCTATGGGTTGAGCGGGGGTCGGCCGTCCGAGCAGGCGATGTATCGGGACGCGCTCGCGCTGTACGATCGGGTGCTCCGGCGGACAGATGTGGACGGCACGCGAGTCGTCGTGTTCGGCCGCAGCCTCGGCACCGGGGTGGCCACCTACCTGGCGGCTCAACGCTCGGTGGCGGGCGTGGTTCTGGTCTCGCCCTACGACAGTCTGGTCGAGTTGGGGCGGGGCGTCTATCCGTTCCTGCCGGTGGGCCTGCTGCTGCGGCACCGCTTCGACTCCGCGGCCCGTGCACCGCAGATCACGGCGCCGCTTCTCGCCATCGTAGCGGCGCAGGACACACTGATCCGCCCCGAGCGCTCGCGCGCACTGGTGCAAGCGTGGGGCGGCCCGGCTCGCCTGGATGTGTTGAGCGGCGTGCAGCACGACGACGTGCACTTGCATCCGGCATACTGGAGCACGATCGTCGCTTTCCTGCGGGAGCTCCCGAGACCGTAGCCGCGCTGGGTCGGCCGATGTTCAAAGGCGGGTGAGCGTGGCGCCGTGCGTTTGGCTGCGGCGCGACCGGCAGCGAGCATTGCTGCAGCGGCGCGCTGCGCGTTTGACCGATGCCGCGGCGCGCCAGTAGAATTCGCCTTCCTTTTTTGGGCGGTTAGCTCAGTCGGTAGAGCAGCGGACTTTTAATCCGTTGGTCGGGGGTTCGAGTCCCCCACCGCCTACCAACGGAGGCGAGAGCTCAGTCCGCGAGCGACGCGCTTCTCTGTTCTCGCACTTCCCGCAGAACAGCAAGCGCGGCCGCGGACGCTGGCCACGGCCCCGCAACCGCGCATCGCAGCCCCCGAGTCAATCCAGCGGGTAGTGATGACCGTACGCGTACCCGCCGGGGATGCCGCCCTTTGAGAAGACAAGCTGCCAAACGCGCATCCGGTCCGCGCGAAACGCGCCGGCACAGCCCTGCAGATACAGCTTCCACATCCGGTAGAAGACTTCACCGTAGTTCTGCTTGAGCTCACCCCATCCGCCGTCGAAGCGCTCGAACCACGCCATCAGCGTCTTGTCGTAATGCCCGCCTTCCCAAGTATGAAAGTCCTCCAGGAGGAGGTTGCGGCCGGCGCTGTCGATGATGTTCGCGACCGTGGGAAACTCCACGCCGGGCATAACGTATTTGTCGTACCAGGGATTGATCGCCTCTTCCTTCAGATACCCGACGGTGTGCAGCAGCATGATCCCGGACGGCTTGAGACAGCGGTCGCACGCGGCGAAGAAGGCCGGATAGTGCCGGCGCCCGACGTGTTCGAACATCCCGACGGAAACCACCCGGTCGAACGTTTCGTCGACGTCGCGATAGTCGACATAGCGTAGCTCTACCGGGAGGCCGGCGCTGAGCCGTCGGCCCAGCTCGATCTGCTCCTGCGAGACGCTGATGCCGACCACGGTCACGCCGTACCGCTCGGCGGCATATCGGGCGAGACCACCCCAACCGCACCCGATGTCCAAGACCCGCATGCCCGGCTGCAGCTGAAGCTTGCGGCAGATCAGCTCGAGCTTGTCGCGCTGGGCCGCGTCCAATGTCTGAGCGCGATGCCAGTAGCCGCACGAGTAGATCATGTACGGGTCGAGCATGACCTGGAACAGATCATTGCCGGTGTCGTAGTGGTACTCCCCGATTTCGAAGGAGCGGGAGCGGGACCCAAACGGGTTGAGCCACACTTTGAGCGCGTGCAGGAGCGCCGTCTTGACCTCGATGCGCTCGAGGAGCGCAGTGCGATACACGCGCTCGGCGAGCAGGTCGACGCGCTCGCAGTTGAGCGAGCCGTCCATGAACGCTTCCCCGAAGCCGATGCTGCCATGGCGCAACAGGCGCTCGTAGGCCCTGGGGTCCGTCACCTGCAGATCCCAAGGCTGACTCCCGTTGAGCTTGATGCCGGCCTGCGCGAGCAGGTCGCGGAAGAACGTTTCGGCCGACGTTTGGCCTTCGCGCGGCCGGGGCGACGGTGCAGGCTCAGCCTTCCAAGTTCGAGAAATCCCCATGTCGGCCCACTCCCTTTGCGAAGCGTCCTGCGCCATGCACACCCTCGGCCTCCAGGACAGCGATCCCGTTGTTCCATTCGTTTTTCATGGCCTCCTGCTCGCTCAAGCCATGTTGCAGATAGACCGATCGCCGGTCGGCCCGTACGCAAGCTTGGGGAAAGCGTGCGATCTCGTGGGCGAGTGCCTCGGCCTCGCGCCGCGCCGCGCCGTCCGCCACCACGCGCTCGCAAGCGCCGATTCGCAGGCATTCCTCCGCCGGCACCTTACGGCCCGTCAGGATGATCTCCATCGCGCGGCCCTGCCCGACTAGCCGGGGCAATCGCACAGTGCCGCCGTCGAGCAGCGGGATTCCCCAGCGCCGGCAGTAGACGCCGAGATAGGCACTCTCCTCCATGACCCGGATGTCGCACCAGAGCGCGAGCTCCATGCCGCCGGCCACTGCAGGCCCTGCGACCGCCGCGATCACCGGCTTGTCCAGCTGCAGCCGCGTGGGGCCGAGTGGCCCGCGCGGGGGAGCGCTGCCGTCCGCGGGGAAATCGAGCTCGCGCAGCGGGCCGCTGAGCCCTTGCAGAGAAGCGCCATATTTCAGGTCCCACCCGGCGCAAAACGCGCCGCCTTCGCCAAACAGCACGGCTACGGCGGCGTCCGGGTCGGCGTTGAAAGCAAGGAATGCTGCCACCAACGCATCGGCGGAGGGCGGATCCATCGCGTTTCGGGACTCCGGCCGGTGATGGATCACCGTCGTGACGCTCCCCGACCTTTCCACTCTGACTGTCATGGCGCCACCCGTCTCGTTCCGTGGATGCCTCCGCGCGCCGAAGCATTTTGATCTGGCGCTTCCCGCGCGTCCAGGTTATTCTAAATCGAAGGGGGAGCGAAGCTGAAGCCGCAGCGGAGCGACTCGACCACGCGCCACGGAATGGCCTTGAGGACGGGACATCGCTCTGCGCCGTGGGCCCAGCGATACGCATCGCCGTCGCAGCCCTTGTACGCAACCCTTCGTGTCGTCGTGCGGCGACGCATCGCCGGTCCCGCCGATGCGCCATCCGACCATGCTCAGCGCCTTCCAAATCTCGCAGCGAGAGAAAACAACTATGGCGGCTGGTTCCGATCCTGCAGCAGTCTGTCGTTTCTCGCCGCGGCATGTCGCGTTCCTCGTGCCCTTGCTCCTGCTGCATGGCGCATGCGGGCTGGTGTTCGTCGTCGGCTCGAGTTCCGTCGCCCTGGCGGTGTTCCTGATCACCGCCATCGTGCAGGTCTTCGGCATCACGGCCGGGTATCACCGCCTGCTCGCACACCGCTCTTTCAAGACCAGCCGGCCGTTCCAGTTCATCCTCGCTGGGTTCGGGGTGCTTGCCGGTCAGAACGGGCCGCTGTGGTGGGTCGGCCACCATCGGCACCACCACCAGTATGCCGACCGCCAGGGAGACACGCATTCGCCGCGCGAGGGCTTTTTCTGGAGCCATATGGGTTGGCTGTTCTCCACCCGCTGCGTGCCGGTGCGCAACGAGCGGGTGCGCGACCTCGCACAGCTGTGGGAGCTGCGCCTGCTGGAGCGCTATTACTACGTGGTGGCCCTGGCGTACGCGCTCCTGCTGTATCTGATCGGTGAAGCATGGCGCAGCGCCGACGTCGAGGCCGGAACCAGCGGACTGCAGCTCGTGGTCTGGGGCAGCGTAGTGAGCACCGTCTGCGTGTACCACATCATCTGGTCGGCCAACTCCGTCTGCCACCGCTATGGGACGCGCCGCTTCCCGACGCGGGACAACAGCCGAAATAATCTCGTCGTCTCCCTGCTGACGCTGGGGGACGGTTGGCATCACAATCATCACTACTATCCCTATTCCGCGCGACACGGGCTGCGCTGGTGGGAACTCGATCTCAATTACGCTATCCTGAGGCTGCTCGCGTGCGTCGGGATCGTCTGGGATCTCAAGGTGCCGCCCAAGGATGCACGGCGGTAACTCTATCCATCGGGGGACATGGAGTAGACAGCGGAGCCCCGACACCATGAAGTGCGGTAACTGCCAGAGCGAGAATCCCGCTGGCAACAAGCTCTGCTCGGTGTGCGGCATGCCGCTTGCCCTGCTGTGTCGAAAGTGCAATCACGCCAACAGCCCCGGCAGTAGGTATTGCAGCATGTGCGGGC
>Ga0335081_10009108_pt1 | contig 15951 bp, 13 predicted proteins | sample Lox_Sample_35_FD_206713 | JGI IMG/M metagenome (GOLD analysis project Ga0335081, IMG submission 206713) | Soil microbial communities from Loxahatchee National Wildlife Refuge, Florida, United States - Lox_Sample_3.5 | ecosystem: Environmental > Terrestrial > Soil > Wetlands | place: USA... | reverse complement strand
CGTGGTTTGGTGATGTTGAGCCATCCGTCTATTTTTCCAATGGACCTTACGATTTTCCGCAAATCAACGGAAAGAGAGTCCCTCTTAGCAGCAATACGAGATTCATAGGTATACAGTGGGGACCGCGGGCTATTCAGCCTGGTCAAACGGAAGAATATACCCTGGCAATCGGGATGGTGGGGCATGACCCGAAAACCGGCTTCCCTGTGATGCCGGAGATCGATTTGAAGAATTTCCCCTGAGAGGTTCTTCTTATTTCAAAAATATGCCCTTTATTAGTGAGGATGACGACTGAGAATAGAATAGAAATCATCGCGGAAACGATAGAGGTCGCAGTCAATGACCTAAGCAACCGAACGTGGGGCTGACCGTGCTGGCAACGGTAATCAAAAACCTGATTCCGGATAATCAGAAAAACATTTGCAAATTATGGCTCGGCTTTCGAGGAGCGACGTCAAAACCACGAAGGGTTCACGAGCCGCTGCGAGATATCCATAATGTTAAAGCTAAAATCTGCTCGATCGATTGAGGCTCCCGCGCTGTATAACTTTGATGCATGAGAACAGAATATTCACTACGGTAAGGATTGGCGGAAGAGGGGTCACAACTACTCGACAGATGCATCATGATGGGAGGTTTGGTCCTAAGCTGAACCGGTTGAAGTAAGCATAAGAAAAAAGCTCATTACGATTCTAGATCCGAGTAAATGACCTTACCCCAGAAAACTGGAGTAGGGTCACGTAAAGCGGAGACGTCGCGTCGGTTTAAGGCGGAATATGCTTACGATACATTTTTCTTAGAAATAAGTGCCCCACTCACAGTAGCGCCTGTTTGGAAATTTTAGGAATGAAAACGATCAGTGATCAAGATGGCGTGTACTATGGATAAGTGATTGCACTAGTTTTTCCATCGACACGCCCTTATGCAGGACTTTACGAAGATCATTTACAATAATCTGCTCCTCGTCTGAGATTGGCTGATCATTCGACTGAAAATACCCTCTATCCTCAATGACAAGATTAGTAAAGCGCTCCTTCACTTCAGCGGTTGTGAATCGGCCCATCTCTAAATCGGAGAGCCAGCGCGTCAGTCTATTTGTCGCAGCCCACAAAAGCACTTTGTCCTCTGGAACATCACTGAGATCGAAGGTGGTTATCAAATCTACATGCCCATCCGAAGCTCGCACTGTGTGTCTAATAACCACGCGCTTTCTTGCGATATCGACATTAAACATAATAATCACCACCTAACTATCAAAACATCACTATCACCTCCTAAGATTAATGCCTCCTTTCTGATTTCAGAAACCACCAGTTAAAACAATAATCCCTTTTTTCCCGAAAGTTTATCCTTCGGTCGCGAAGCCATCTTGTCCCTTTAAGATCCGTCGGTTGTCGCTTCCCCCTCGCAAAGTTTTTGACTTATCGGGAATCTCTTAATTAAAAGATACCTCGGAATAAAGATCTTGTCATTGATTTATATCAATCGATTTCTTGATATACATCAATTAATATATTTATGAAAAAAGTTGCAAAACAATCTGCCGTGATTGGAAGCAATCAAATGTCAGTTGCCTGTGACCTAACCCCAATGATTGTACCAGTTTGGGAGTTCAATTTTCTGGTAATTAACAGCTCCCCACAAAAAGTGGTACAGTCAGTAGTGCAAATTCTTGTCTTGCATGATACAACCAGAATCCTTTGTCATCGTTAAAACATTGGGATTGCATGCTACAACTGTTCACTTTCAACCAAGCAAAACAATTGACACGTTCAATTTGACAAATGACGATCAGATATCGTCACAGATTAGGTGCATTTGGACTCAGCTGGTGGTTCGATAACCTTGATGCAGTCTGGTCTGCGTTCCAGAATACACTCGACTCTTCGTCAAAACGCAAAATCTGGGCCTTTGTAACATTACTTAGTGCGTTTGTATTAATATGCAATAGAGATCACCATTGTGAAATCAACGTCATCTGTTGGTTTCGATATAGGAGATACCATCTTTGGGTATAACGTATGCCTTGTTTAGGCTCTCGTTATAGAAAAAGAAGTAATTACTGTTTGCTTCAAGAATAATGCAGTTGTCCGGGTTTACGCTGACATCTCTGACGAAGTGTACTTGGTAATTTTTCAAGCTATGCCTCGGTTCATGCAATACGGAATCTCGATTATAGACGACCGTAGAGATTATCAATAGCACATACAACATAAACCCCGTAAAATAAAAGTAGTGCGAGTAGGAATCATGGTTGCCTTTGAAGATTTTTTTGAATAAGACGAAGTCGCTGACTGCATACATCACAAACGATAGCAGAAAATATCCGGAAGGCTCTTTGTACTTGATTAGCATGAGCATCCCTGCTGCAAACATGATAACAGGAATGCAGTACAGCAAAACGGCCACAAACCGGTGATGCTGGTATTTATGCCTATCACGCATAATGTACCGAGCCAAGTAAGTGCTTACGACGGCAAACAGAATGGCAACGATGATGAGGTATACCTTCTCGATACTCGAAGAGAGGTAGTCTTGCAATGTAAAAAACTGTTCTACCTTGATATTAAACAATCTGAAGAAGAGAAAATTGTAAATAAATCCGGTAAAAATAAAGATTGCGGCAATGGCCAGGTAGAATACCTGTAAATCGCTTATTTTTAGCATTCTTCCTATTTTTGCTCTGTCATCCGTCGCTGACATGGTAACCTGCTTTCCTCTGCAGCCATCTCCGGAGTAACACGTTAGCAGCCGATTTCTGTATTATTCACGTTACTTTTCTTTCGAATCTAATGGCAAGTCTATGACCACCGCAGTTCCCTCCCCGGGCTTGCTGCTGATATGGATTTTTCCTCGGTGACCTTCGATAATTTTTTTTGCGATAGGCATCCCGAGCCCCGTACCGCCGCGCTTCTTCGTGTAAAAAGGTACGAAAATGTTCTCAATGTTTTTTTTCTCAATACCTAAACCCTTATCTGCAATAATGATTGTCGCCCTAGTATTGTCCGCCGCCAGGATTATTGAAACCTTCTGGTCTTTGCCTGAAGCGTCAATGGCATTCGTGATGAGATTGACGAGAGCCCTCTCTAGGTGAAAACTGTCGATGCTCGCATTAATCGGAACAGAGGGCAGGTCTACTGAAAGGATCATTTCCCTCTGCTCCGCTTTTATCCTGCATGCCTCTCTCGCGTGCTTCACGATATCCCGCAGATCAATCTGTTTGATGTCCAACTGGAGCGGCCGGGAAAAATCAAGCACGCTGGTCACAATCTTCTGCATCTGATCGGCAGAGTTAAGTATCACCTGCACGGCGGCATCGGTTTTCCCCCTGCCTTCCTTGATGCGTCTCGCAAACCCTTCGATAGCAATAAGAGGATTCTTCAGATCATGGACAATGACCGTTGCAATTCGGCCGACATCAGCAAGATAGCGGTCCCTTTCCATTTGAGTCCTGTGTTTTCGATCCCGGTCAACAAGGTAACCGGCCATAACCGCAAAAAGTCCCTGCAATAGCAGGGGCAGCAAACGGTTCGTTTCACTAAACAGTGAGCCGGGCCAGGTCATGATGACGTAGGGCAGATAAAGGCAGAAGATTAACAGATACGACAGCAGAGCGCCCGCAAGGCCGTACGACAGTGCTCCGACAAACACGGGGATATAGTACAATTCCCGGAAAATGTTGTGAAGCGTGCGGACCGGAGATATCGTTGAATACTGTAGATACGTGATGCATCCTATAAGAACAACAATAAACAAAACAGCGTATTTTTTGACGTACACGACCATTATCCTCCAAGAAAGATACTGCTGGTGACCGGAACATCACCTTCCGCGGTTAACTGCAGCATGTAAGACCGCATCCCATGCTCGCGAGCTGGGCTCCCATATCCGAAGGACCTTATATCGTCCTCGGCCCTATAAATGCCAAAAATTCCGAGGGATCGGAAAACATGCTCTCCAGTTTAACGAGTGCGCACCAAAGTATCTTATCAAGCTCTTCATTCGTTTTGTTCCTCAAAAGCGTTTTCGTCAACGTTTCACGTAATGTAAGCATAAGCGGGTCTTTTTTGAGGAATTGCAAGAACGTTCGTAGACTTTTTTCTCTCCCAACAATCTTCGACACCGCATTCGGGTTCACATTTGTTTTATAATATTCCCGCAGATAGATCAAAAACCATAGCTGCGTCATATCGTAAAAGAATTCGAGCGTCGGATAGCAACCGTACTCCTGTCTGATGTTCTCCTCAACGGATAAGCGGTTTGCAGGGATTCTCGGAAATACCGCTACCAGCAGACCTTCTGCGAAGTCTTCATAGAAAAAAGGCGCATCTGAAAGCTGCGTGCTCCCGCAGTGAGGACAGGTTACCCTATTAAACGCACCGTTAAGTAGGAGCGTTTTTATCCCAGGCGTCCTGGCAATATCAATCCATGTGGCGATACGAGCCTGAAAGCTGCGTTTGCATGAGTTACAACAATGTAGTTCGTTACTGTAAGCTTCAGCCTGAAATGTCAGCATTTATTTGCTCCCATGAATGTGTATCATTTGATGGCCGAAGACAGCGCAGAAACACCAGGAACCATACCGCCTTTCGGCGGAATGATCTCTGCGTCTAGAAGTGATGTAGGTGCTCTCGCGTTCTCATCGAGGTGGATCCGCGAAAAGGATAAGAGCCCTGACTACGCTGCCTATCTTGGATGCATGAATTGGGAAATCGGGAGATACCTAAGCGGGAGGAGCACGAGTTTCAGTCGAAAAGTAAAAAACGCTCGGGAGATGCCACAAAGTATCAGGCGTCGAGGAAATTCTTGTCCAGCCGAGATGCCAGTCAAAATCATATGTAATAGTAAGCGCGGCAGCGAGATGGCTGTAGACCCTGTACGCGGGGGAGTCTTTGAGGAGGCCTTCATCCTCAACCGGAGAGAGGGCGGGAAAAAGCGTGAGAAAGAGAAGTAAAGCAACGAAAAGAAGTGCGATTCTCCTTTGCATTATTCCTCTCATAGGTGAATTATACTGTGATAAAATATCAGAGTCAAGACCCTTTTCGGAGAGATAATGGACTGGAATTGACCTACTCCTCGGCCTAAAGACCGAGGATTCCCGAATCAGGCTCTGCAGCTACTGAAAGCCAATACAGATTCTGTTCGACGGACTAATACATGTCAATGAGAGAATCTATTTTGATAGTCCATCAGGCAGGAACCTTCCGCCCCAGGAGCTGTCTTGCGGGTACGTTTTCCAGGACCTGGCGCTGTTCCCGCATATGACGATACGAGAGAACATCGTCTATGGGGCGCATGGATTGTCCAAGGTCGAACGTGGGGCAGCACGCTGGCAACATGATGGAAAAGTTTAGAATTACAGGACTCGAGAAAAAATATCCTTCGGAGATATCAGGCGGTCAGAAACAGCGTGTTGCGCTTGCACGCGCACTCATCAGAAGGCCGGATGTATTGCTTTTTGATGAACCCCTTTCAGCACTCGATAATCCGCTCCGGGCGGAGATGCAGCATTTTCTTATGGAGATCCGGCAGCGGTTCCCAATCCCTATAGCGCCGGGACAGGCCGCGATGCAGAGCGTGCCGATAACGACGATGATCCATGCGTAGTGGATGGGACGGCAGGCGGGTTCAGGTTCCGTCATGGAGAGACATCTGGCTTTCCTCAAAAAAGCAATAAATTTTTACCAAGAGGAGAACAAAGGAGACGAGGAAAAAAAGCTCAATAGTACATAGTGTTGGCCCGTATCTTCGTAAGCCACTTGTGCTGTGCAGTTCAGGTTCTATTCTTTGACGTATACGCAGGGTTTCTTTCATATAAAATTTGGAGCGATGAAATTATTTGGTGACATCAGCGATATTGTCTTTCTTCCGGTACACCGTACCCTGAAATAAAGCGATAGCGTTGCTATCATCATCGGTCACGTTGACCAGATAGGTCGCGAGCTTGGGGTTTAAGGACACTTCGTGTGCCTCGGCGGTCAAGGCCCCTTTTTTTACGGCCTTAAAAAAGGAAATGCCCACGTTGATCGCCATGGCAAGCGTGCCGTGAGAGTTGGATGCAGCTGAGAAGACTGCATCAGCGAGTGCGAAGATTGCACCGCCGTGGACGGTTCCTGCGCTGTTCAGGTGATAATCTTTTATTTCCATTCTGGCTTTTGCCCTGCCCCGGGAAAATTCGAGAATCTCGATGCCGAGATGTCTGGCAAAGCGATCATTGTCAACGAACCTTTTTATGTCATCCATGATTAGGTCCTTTCCTTATTCGAATAAAACGAAACCCTTCAAGCGCGAACACGAATTGCATGAGTCGTTCGTATATCACGAAGGAAGAACGCATTATTCATGATCACTCATGATAACGCTTTTGAAATTTTCTTTCCATGTGAACAAGAATTTAATTTGCCACAAACAAAGCGATGTCATTATATCAAAATTCCCATTCCTGACTCAACAGATAATATGAATTTATGTTTACAAAACAGGGCATTCTGGTTTATAATTATCGACGTTTCCAAAGCAAATCCCCAGGTTTCGGGATGAAATCTCAAAGCGCAGAGGAGTCGCTATGCCCTGGAATGCCGAAGAATCCCTATCACGACAGGAACTTACGAAGCTGCAGAGCAATCGATTGCAGAAGGCCTGCGAACGGGTCTATGCCCGAGTACCCTTCTATAAAAAAAAGTTCGATGAGACGGGGATCAAGCCTTCTGACATCAAAGGCATCCAGGACATCCTCAAACTTCCGTTCACGAAAAAGTCCGATCTTCGGGACAATTATCCGTACGGGCTCTTTGCGGAGCCCCTTGAAAACATCATCCGCATTCATGCATCGTCAGGCACGACGGGCAAGCCGACCGTTGTGGCCTACAACCGGAACGACATCGCGCTCTGGGCCGACGTGATGGCGCGAACCTTCACCTGCGCCGGCGTGACGAACAAGGACGTGGTTCAGAATGCCTATGGCTACGGCCTGTTCACCGGTGGCCTCGGCGCGCACTACGGCGCAGAGCGCGTGGGCGCCTCGGTCATTCCGATGTCGGGCGGCAACACGCAGAAGCAGATCATGCTCCTGCAGGACTTCGGCAGCACTGTGATCTGTTCCACGCCGTCGTTCGCGCTTTACATTTATGACGTTGCCTGCGAGATGAAGATCAACCTCGATACTATCAAGCTGCGCGTCGGTCTCTTCGGTGCTGAACCCTGGACCGAAGAAATGCGTCGCGAGGTGGAAGAGCGGCTGCGGATCAAGGCCATTGATATTTACGGCCTCTCCGAGATCATCGGCCCGGGCGTGTCGTCGGAGTGCCTCGAGGCGCAGAGCGGGCTCCACATCAATGAGGATCATTTCTATCCCGAGATCATTAACCCCCAGACGGGCGATCAGCTGCCGTACGGACAGGAAGGCGAGCTCGTGATTACGAGCATGTCGCGCGAAGCCATGCCGCTCATCCGCTACCGAACAGGTGATATTACCAGCCTGAACCCCGAACCCTGCAAGTGCGGCAGGACGCTCGTCCGCATGAAGCGGGTGCGCGGCCGCGCCGACGACATGATCATCATCCGCGGCGTGAACGTGTTCCCGTCGCAGGTCGAGTCGGTCCTGCTTCGCTCCGAAGAGGTGGCGCCCCACTACGTCATCGAGGTCACGCGCAAAGGGAGGCTCGATGAGATGAACGTGAATGTTGAGGTGACGACGAAGTTCATGGAGGAAATGGCGCAACAGGTGCTTTCCACGGACCTTAAGGCCTTTGCGCAGGAAGAGGAAGTTCTCATTCATCTCAAACGCGAGATTCAGAAGAACATCAAGGACATCATCGGCGTGAACACCGAGGTTACGCTTCGGCCGCCCAATACGATACAGCGAAGCGAAGGTAAGGCCAAACGCGTGATCGACAACCGGCTGAAGTAAGAATTTCCCCAAAGTGCTGCATAGCCACGAGGCATGGTAGGGATGGCTTTTTCCCGGAAGTACCTTTGCGCCTTCGCGGTTCGTAAATCTATGCGAGGAGTATTTTTTTGAAGAAAGCAATCCTTTCAGGTAACGAAGCAATCGCCCGCGGGTTTATCGAGGCGGGGGGCAAAATCGCTGCAGCCTACCCCGGCACACCGAGCACTGAGGTGCTCGAGACACTTTCTCAGGTCGAAGGCATCCACGCTGAATGGTCCGTGAACGAAAAAGTAGCCCTCGAGGTGGCCATCGGTGGCGCACTGTCCGGCGTGCGCTCCCTCGCGTGCATGAAGCATGTGGGTGTTAACGTTGCGGCCGACCCACTCATGACCGCAGCATATACTGGCATTAACGCTGGGCTCGTGCTTATGGCAGCCGATGATCCGGGCATGTTCAGCTCCCAGAACGAGCAGGACACGCGCTACTTCTCCCGGCTCGGTAAGATCCCCTGCCTCGAACCGTCGGATTCAGCAGAAGCAAAACAGTTCATTAAAGCCGCTTTCGAGCTGAGTGAGTCCTTTGACACGCCGGTCATCCTCCGTACAACGACACGAATCTCCCATTGCAAAAGCGTTGTGACTATCGATGCTGCCGAGAGTCCGGCTGGGCGAGGGCTTGCCCGAGATTTCGCCAAATACGTGATGCTCCCGAGCAACGCCCAAAAGCGTCATGTGTTCGTTGAGGACCGCTTCGTCCGGCTCAAAGCATGGGTCGAGACATCAGCGCTTAACCAGGTGGTCGACGGTGATCAGGAAATCGGTTTTATCTCCTCCGGCATCTCGTACCAGTATGTTCGCGAAGCCTTCCCTGGCGCATCGGTACTCAAGCTCGGAGTGACTTTCCCTCTGCCGGAGAAACTCATCAGGAGGTTTGCCGCATCCGTAAAGAAGCTCGCCGTGGTAGAAGAGCTCGATCCCTTCCTTGAAGAACAGATCAAGGCCATGGGCATTGCGGTCCATGTCGGCAAGAACATGCTCCCGCTCTGCGGCGAATTCAGCCAGCGGCTGGTGTTCGAGAAGATCTCCAGCAGTCCGCTTCCTATGAGAGAACCCGTAGCAGGATTGCTCATGCGACCGCCGACGTTCTGCCCCGGCTGTTCTCACCGCGGCCTGTTCACTGTGCTTGCAAAGCTCAAGCTCCATGTTTCTGGCGATATCGGCTGCTACACTCTTGGTGCGCTCCCACCCTTTTCGGCAATGCACACCTGCATCTGCATGGGAGCGAGCATCTCCGCTGCGCACGGCATGGCTAAGGGACTTGCCCTGCAGGGGACCAAGCAGAAGCCCGTTGCCGTTATCGGTGACTCCACGTTCCTTCACTCGGGCATAACCGGCCTTGTGAACATGGTCTATAACGGCGGCGACGCCATTGTCATCATCATGAACAACGACACGACGGGTATGACCGGCGGCCAGGAGCACGCCGGCACGGGCCGCTCGGCGAAAGGTACGGCCGCACCGCGGCTCGACATTGCCAAACTCTGCCAAGTAGTCGGCGCGAAGCGGGTGCGCGAGATCGACGCCTACAAGATCAAAGACCTCGAAAAGATTATGAAGGAAGAACTCGTGGAGCAAGGCCCGTCCGTACTTATATCGAACCAGCCCTGTGTGCTGCGCTACCGGATCTCGAAGAAGGCCTTTGCAGTGGAGCGGAAGACCTGCGTTGGGTGCAAGGCATGCCTCAAAGCCGGATGTATTGCCCTTTCTTTTACACCCGAGGGGAAAACAGGACACGTCGAGATCGATCAGCTCTTGTGTAACGGGTGCGGCATCTGCGCGCAGCTGTGCACCACGGGGTCGATGAAGACGATGTAGGATTTATTACCGCAGAGAACTAAAGGGAGAAGACTGTTTGAGAGCCGATGAATGTAGAATAAGCGGATGGAAGTATTTGCTCAGGATTTAAATCTGCGAGCATCTGCGTAAATCTGCGTCCTATTATTTTGATCATTTCTTTACAGGTATGAACATGAACGTTTATAATATATTGATCAGCGGCGTGGGTGGGCAGGGTGTGCTCCTGACGAGCAAGATTATTGCCGAGGCTGCGCTTCTGCAGGGCCTGGATGTGAAACAGAGCGAGGTGCACGGCATGGCGCAGCGCGGCGGGAGTGTCCTCTCGCAGGTGCGTTTCGGAGACAAGGTGTTCTCTCCGATCGTGAGCGAGGGCGAGGCCGATCTCCTAATCGGGTTCGAGCCGCTCGAAACAGCGCGGTATCTCCACTTTCTGAAGGACGATGGTGCCGTCATCTACAACACGCGTCCTATCGGCACCATCGGAGTTTCCGTCGCCGTGGAAAAATATCCTGCGAACATCAACGATATCATCAAAAACCGCATCAAGACCATCGTGCCTTTCGATGGCACGCAGCTTGCGGTTGCTGCGGGAGACAAGCGCACGTTAAACCTCGTCATGCTAGGCGCGGCGCTCAAGTTTATCCCGCTCAAGGAATCGATCATCATCGACGCAATCATGAACACGGTCCCCAAAAAAGTTCTTGAGATTAACCAGAAGGCTTTTGTGGCGGGAAAGGCGCAGGTCTCATAACTAGCCAGTAAGTCTTTTCGGCGATCATCTGGTCTTTTTTCTGAATCAGAAATCTTGTGCTCAGTATCCATTAGCCTATCCATGCTATAGTATTACTGTTTAAAGCGTTTTGTCATGCCGAATGGCTATTGTGACAAGGTCGACCACTACATAATCCCTCACTGTTGACAAATTCACGGAATGTGCGATGAAGTTCGGATTTGCAGTGAAGGGAATTGCTTAGATCAGATGCTGTTTCAGTCGTCATGCTGTAATCTGCCGATATGCATGCGAGCGAATGGCAAGGATACAGAGATGGGTAAAAGTTTCTATAAGGATGGCATTAAATTTGAATGCCAGGGTTCTGGCAAGTGCTGTATAACGAGAGGAAAGTACATGTATGTTTATTTATCCTTCAAAGACCGCAAACGGCTTGCCGCCTACTTTGGCATTTCTGCCGATATATTCACGATAAAATATGCCAAAAAGACCGATAGCCAGTATCATTTGAAATATACAGGCAAGGACTGCCCGTTTTATCAGGAAAACCGCTGTATGGTGTACGATGCCCGTCCTTGGCAGTGCCGTACGTGGCCCTTCTGGCCGGAGAACATGAACAGGACCGTGTGGGAACGGGACGTCGCGGCTTACTGTCCTGGCGTGGGCATGGGCAGGCTGTATTCAGCAGAAGAGATTGAAGAAATTCTGGTAAAAAGAAAAGATGTCTCCGGGCGCCAGGAGTAAGGGTCGAAAGGCCAGAAAAAACCGCTAATCAGACGCCGCCTTTTTCAGTTGCACTTCCCACGTAATTTTTCCCTGCCCTGTGGCCTTGGCATGCCTGCTGACCGTGGTCAATTGCGTCACGAGACTCCGCGCCGAGTTTTTTGAGCTTTCTTGTCAACAAAAGACTCCAGGGCTTGCTTGGCTTCAGAAGTGAGGCGGGAAAATTTTACGCCGTATTGCTTGGTTTTTGCTTCGGATGCCTTCGGGATGATTCTGATGATCTCCCCTGTCGCCTGTATCCGGATCGAATCAGGAAGAAAGAACGAGCAGACCAGATGGTCTCCCTGAGCGAGGGTCTTGTCGGTTTCAATGAGCATACCCGTTGTGCTGATATTCTGCGACCGGCAGAAAAACGTTGTGTTCAAGGGGCTTCCATGGATGATAGCATTTCCCTCTACGGAGACGAGCACGCGGTATGTCTCCCTCCATGCAATTTCGAGGAGCTGCTGCGCTTTGGCAAGGAGCATAGCAGGTTGGACCGGCCGCAGCAGTACAGCATTCGCACCGCACCGCGAACTTTGTTCTATCGCTGCAGGGGTGTTGGGGCAGATCATGAGCACCGAGACTGAACGCAGTTCCACGTCTTCTCTAATCAGAGTGAAAAGCTGTTCACTGCTCATTCCTGGCATGTCGAGTTCCGAAATGATAAGATGCACGCGCTCCTCGCGATGGACCTTGAGCGCTTCATCGTTCGAGGCCGCCGTAAATATCTTGACGTCCGACCGATCCAAAAAGCTATTTTTCTGCCGCAACGTTTTATGAATATCCTGTCCTATTAATACTTTTTTCATGGCTGATCCGCGGTCGTTCGACCTGCTCCTTTCGATTGCCGATGGATGGCGCTCATTGTGCATACCTGATTATAGCATAAAAGGTAAAATGTCGGCTGATACCGGGCTTATAGTGAAGGCAAAAGGTGAGACGATTTATTCAAGTCGTTTCAACCCAAGCAGCTTTACAGCATTTTGATACAGCATCTTTTCTTTCATCCGGTCGGATATGTTTAATCGCAGCGTTCGTTCAAGCATCTCCTTCTGATCTGTCCACGGACTGTCGGTCCCGAAGAGTATTCTGTCTTCAGCAAATTGTGAGATGAGCCTAATGAATTGGTCGTCACTCACCTCGCTCAGGGTCATCGACGTCTCGGTATAAACGTTCTCGCAATCGCTGAGGCAGCTGATCCGGTCCCATTGCTTCCAGCCACCGACATGCGTACAGACGATCGTAAGATCTTTAAACCAGTTAGCAACTTTCCTTACGCGTTCAACGTCAGCCTGGGTATTGCCAGGAAAGGCCATGTCGAACCCGCTGTGGAACATGAGGTAGAAACCGAATGATGCCATCAGCTCGTAAAAACCGTACATGTACTTGTCATCGATAAAAAACTTCTGGTACATGGGATGAAGCTTGACCCCCCGGATGCCCGCCCGATGCGCTTGGCCGAACATGTCCTCCACCTCTTCGGTGTCGTTCGATGGGTGGAAAGAGATAAGCGGATGGATGGCCTCGCTCTTGATTTGCATGCAGAATTCCAGGATCGGCAGCATCTGCGAAGGCTTCGTGGCGATGTTCGCGACGACGCTCGCGGAAATGTCCGCGGTCTTCATTGACTCGAGCAGGCCCCGTAATGTTCCGTCCGTACAGGGCCTGTAGTCGCCTGACTCTGCTGAAAGAGCGTCCATGGCGGTCTTGGCAACCTTGTCCGGAAAAATGTGGGTGTGGAAGTCGATGTATCTCATGTTTATTTTCCTTATAAAATCGCCATAGAGACTGAGAAGATTTTTAACACAGGTTTACACTGATTATGTATTATTTTAAAACAGCGTCAAAGTTCTATCTGTGAACGTAATATTTCATCAGCATCTTCATCGACCAGAATTTTTTCCTTATCTCGGTCGCTTTGTAACAAAGCATTAGAATTTGCGGTTATCAATGACCCGCTTTGCTTTTCCTTCGAACCTCTCCAGCGTCTTTTTTTCAACGAGCTTCACCTCAACCGAGATGCCAAGTTCCGCGGCGAGCCGCTTCTTAATGGCCTCCTTGAGCTCAGTTTGTTTCCTCATCTCATCGAAGAAAATCGCTTCTGATACCTCAACGAGCACCATGGTCTCATCAAGAGCGCCCTTGCGGTCGATGACGATCTGGTAGTGCGGGGCAATCCCTTCGATCTCGAAGAGAACCGTCTCGATCTGCGACGGGAACACGTTTACGCCACGGATGATGAGCATATCGTCGGTCCTGCCGAACACCCTCGTCATCCGCCTCATGGTCCTGCCACAGGGGCAGGGCTCGGGAATAAGCCGGGTGAGGTCGCGGGTCCGGTACCGGATGACCGGGAAGGCCTCTTTCGTGAGCGTGGTGATCACCATTTCTCCGATCTCGCCGGTCTCGACCGGTGCGAGCGTGTCGGGATTGATCATCTCGATAAAAAAATGGTCTTCGTTGATATGCAGACCGTTTCGCTCGAGGCACTCTCCAGCAACGCCTGGTCCCATGACCTCTGAAAGGCCGTAATTGTCCGTCGCAATAATCTTGAGCTTTCCCTCGATTTCCCTCCGCATGGCGTCTGACCAGGGTTCGGCACCGAAGAGCCCGTACTTGAGGGACAGTGAGTTCGGGTTGATTCCCATTTCCTTGATTGTGTCTGCGATCAGCATGGCATAGCTCGGCGTGCTTACGAGTGCTGTGGTCTTGAAGTCCTGCATGATCTTGATCTGGCGCTTCGTGTTTCCGCTCGAGATCGGGATGACCGAGGCACCGAGGCGCTCCGCGCCATAGTGCAGGCCAAAGGCACCGGTGAATAGGCCATAGTTGAATGCGATCTGGATTACATCGTCTTTTGTAATACCTCCAGCTGTGAGGATCCGCGCTACAAGGTTCGACCAGGTCTTGATATCATTCCTTGAGTAACCCACGACCGTGGACATGCCCGTCGTCCCTGATGAGGCGTGAACTCGGACGACTTCCCGGAGCGGAACTGCGAATAGACCGTAAGGGTAATTTTCCCGCAGGTCGTTTTTGGTCGTAAAGGGGAGTTTTCCCAAATCATCGAGAGAGCGAAGGTCATCGGGGTTGAACCCGATCTCATCGAACTTTTTCTGATAAAAAGGGACGTTCCTGTACACCCGGTTCAGGGTCGACTCGAGCCGTTCGATCTGCAGCTGCTCCAGCTCTTCTCTATCCATGCATTCGCTTTCAGGCTGCCAGTACATAATAACCTCCGTTCGCCAATAACCCGAAACTGTAATAGCGAAGTACTAAATAATTCAAAAACTCGAAAGTCAAATTAATTATTGCGGTTCGTTCACTCGTGATTATCAGGAGTTCTTACCTCGAAATTATAAATTGTCATAGTCCAAGTCTCTTCCAAGATACGCCCGCTGCACGTCGTGGTTCGCCAGGAGATCATCGGCCTCTCCCTCGAGAATGATCCTACCGGTCTCGAGCACGTAACCGCGGTTTGCGATCTTGAGGGAGCTCCGAGCATTTTGCTCCACGAGCAGCACGGTGTTCCCCTCTTCGCGAATCCTGACAATGATGTTAAAGATCTCTTTCACCATGAGCGGCGCCAGACCCATGGAGGGCTCGTCGAGCATGATTAAGGACGGCCTGGCCATGAGAGCCCTGCCCATAGCAAGCATCTGCTGTTCACCTCCGGAAAGGGTGCCGGCAAGCTGCTGCTCTCGTTGCCTGAGTACCGGGAAAAAACCGTACACATGCTTGAGATCGCGTTCGACGTCATGCCTGTTCCCGCGCCGGTACTGTACATAGGCGCCGAGCACGAGATTCTCCTTCACCGGCATGGAGGGAAACACCTGCCTGCCTTCGGGAACGAGCGAGCATCCGCTGGACACGATCTGCTCTGTCGGAACGTGGTCTATATTCCGGCCATTGAAAAGGATTTCGCCGGACTGGGCCCTGAGCAGCCCCATGATGGACTTGAGGAGCGTGGTCTTGCCCGCGCCGTTCGCGCCGAGGATCGTGACGATCTCGCCGGGTTTTACATGAAGCGATACGCGTCTCAGCACATTCAGGCTTCCATACCCTGCATTAATGTTCCGTAGTTTAAGCATCGTCTTCTCCCAGGTAGACCCTGACGACTTCGGAGTTGTGCCGGATCGCGCGGGGCAAATCGTCGGCGATCTTTTCGCCGTAGCTGAGGACGACGATCTCGTCGGAGATTTTCATGACCAGCGACATATCATGCTCAACAATTAAAACGGTAATGCCGAGGGACCTGATCCTTGTGATGAGTTTCGCCATATCCGCTGTTTCGCGAATGTTGAGGCCTGCTGCAGGCTCATCAAGAAGCAGCATCCGCGGCTCCGACGCAAGTGCGCGGGCGAGCTCAACAGCGCGCTGCTGACCGTAGGAAAGGCTAGCGGCCTCGCGATGGGACAGACCAGCGATGTCGAGAAAATCCATCACCGCAAGCGATTTTTGTCTTATCTCTTTTTCCTCGCGCCAGGTCCAGGGAAGATTCAGCATGCCGGCGATGAACCCAGCCCTGCTCCTGACATGGCGGCCGACCATGACATTTTCGATCGCTGTCATGTGCGTGAACAGCCTGATATGTTGAAAGGTGCGCGCGAGTCCCTCTTTCGCGATTTCATAGGGACGCCTACCGTGGATCGGCATACCGTTATAAACGATAGCGCCTGAGTCGGGTGAAAGGAAACCAGATACGATATTGA
>Ga0335081_10009107_pt1 | contig 15951 bp, 11 predicted proteins | sample Lox_Sample_35_FD_206713 | JGI IMG/M metagenome (GOLD analysis project Ga0335081, IMG submission 206713) | Soil microbial communities from Loxahatchee National Wildlife Refuge, Florida, United States - Lox_Sample_3.5 | ecosystem: Environmental > Terrestrial > Soil > Wetlands | place: USA... | reverse complement strand
AAGCCCGACGAAATCTATCGACATGCAGGCTTCGATCCGGCGGGGTTGAGGGAGAGAATCCTCGGATATCTCAGATAGTTGAGCGTTTTTGCGGCGTGAACGTGGGTGAAACCACCCACCTTGAGGGTTCCTGGCGGCAGCCGCCCCTGAGAGGGGAGGCGCTCGGCTCATGGCTTTGTGATTGCGGTACCGAGTTGAAATGCCAGCGTTTCACGGGTTTCGCGTCTGCCCGCTTCTTGTCGTGCTTGCCGTGTTGGCCGGCCTCACCGGTTGCTCCAGCCAGGGGACAACGACACCGGCGACTCAGCCTGAAGCTCCTGTCAACGTGACAACGGTCGTCGAGCGGACCGCGCCGATCGACATTCAGATCATCGGCAACGTCGAAGCCTATGAAACCATTTCCGTAAAGAGCCAGATTGGCGGGATTCTGGAGAGGGTTTGCATCCGCGAAGGCGATTTCGTTTCGATGGGCGACCTGCTGTTTCTGATCGATGCACGCCCCTACCAGGCCGCGGTGAAACAGGCCGAAGCGAATTTGGCGCACGACACGGCTGCTTTACACCAGGCCGAGGCCAATCTGCGGCGCGATATCGCGCAGGAGAATTTCTCGCGCGCCCAGGCCCGGCGCTACGGCCACCTGTATGAAAAGAGCGTTGTCTCGAAGCAGGAAGCAGAACTGTACGAAACTGATGCCGACACGAAGCACGAGACCGTATCGGCCGATCAGGCCGCCATCGAGACGGCGAAGGCGGCGGTAGCGGCGGATGAGGCGATGCTCGACAGCGCAAAAGTTCAGCTCAGCTATACGCGGATCACCTCGCCCATTGACGGGCGCACCGGCAATCTGAATGTGAAACAAGGCAACGTGGTCAAGGCCAACGATATTGAACTGATCACGATCAACCGCCTGGAGCCGATTTACGTGACCTTCGCCGTTCCGGAAGACCGCCTTGCCGAAATACGCAAGCAGATGGCAAACGGGCGGAACCTGCCTGTGATGGCGAATCCCGGAAACGGCGAGGATACGGGTTGGGAGACCGGAGAGCTTACGTTCATCGACAACACCGTCGATGCCACGACCGGCGCCATCAAGATGAAGGGAACGTTCCGCAACAAGGAACGCAGGCTTTGGCCGGGGAAATTCGCGCGGGTGATTCTCCGCTTGGGGATGCTCGAAAACGCGCTGCTGGTGCCCACGCAGGCCGTGCAGACGGGGCAAGACGGAAATTACGTTTTTGTGGTGAAACCGAATATGACCGTGGAATCGCGGCCTGTGGTGGCGGGGGTCCGCGTGGAAGCCCATCAGGTGATTGAAAAAGGCTTGAGTGTTGGCGAGACCGTGGTGACGGAAGGGCATGTACGGTTAGTATCCGGAACGCGGGTGAAGATCAGGAACGCAACGCCGGCGGAAGAACAAGAACACAGCAAGTAGACGGGAGCAGATATCTCAGACCTATTCATACGACGGCCGGTTGCGACCGCCTTATTAATGCTGGCGATTGCCCTGTTCGGGGTAGTTGCGTACCGCGCCTTGCCGGTCAGCGACCTGCCCAACGTCGACTTCCCCACATTGGTCGTGAACGCGAACCTCCCGGGGGCGAGCCCGGACACGATGGCCTCCGCTGTCGCGACTCCCCTGGAGCGTCAGTTCTCCACCATTCCCGGCCTGGACTCGATGATCTCAACCAGCGCGCTGGGCGTCTCGTCGGTCACGCTACAGTTCGATCTGAACCGTAACCTGGATGGCGCTGCGACGGACGTGCAGACGGCCATCACGCAAGCGAGCCCGTTATTGCCGCCAGGAATGCCCACCCCGCCGTACTTCCGCAAGGTGAATCCCGCCGACCAGCCGATTCTGTACATCGCGGTCGCCTCGCCTACTCTGCCGCTTTGGGAAGTCGACGAATACGCTGAGACGATCATGGCCCAGCGCATCTCGATGGTGAACGGCGTGGCACAGGTGCTCGTGCAGGGCGCGCAGAAATTCGCCGTTCATGCGCAGGTGGATCCGCGACTCCTGGCGGCCAAGCAGATCGGCATCAACGAGGTAGAGGACGCGCTGCGGAACTGGAACGTGCTGCTGCCGACGGGCACGCTGTGGGGCGCGCACAACGCGTACACGGTGCTCTCCAACGGGCAGCTCTTCCGCGCAGCCCAGTACCAGCCCATGATCGTCGCCTATCGCAACGGCGCGCCGGTGCGGCTGGAGGACGTCGGCCGCGCGATCGACAGCGTCGAGGACGATAAAACCGCCTCCTGGCATTACCACAAACTCAAGGGCGAGCGCCGGTCCATCTCGCTCCAGGTCCAGCGTCAACCGGGCACCAACACTATTGAGGTAGCCGACGCTGTCAAAGCGCTGCTGCCGACCTTCCGGGCGCAAATTCCGTCGTCGGTGGATCTTTCCATTGTTTACGACCGCTCGCAACTCATCCGGGAAGGGTTCAAGGACGTGCAGTTCACCATGGTGCTGACGCTGGGGCTGGTCATCATGGTTATCTTTCTGTTCCTGCGCAACGTCTCCGCCACCATCATTCCCAGTCTTGCGCTGCCGTTTTCCATCATCGGCACATTCGCCGTCATGTACCTCATGGATTTCAGCCTGGACCAGCTCTCGATGATGGCGCTGATCCTGTGCATCGGGTTTGTGGTGGATGACGCCATCGTGATGCTGGAGAACATCGTGCGCCACATGGAGCACGGCGCGCGGCCGATGGAGGCGGCCTTCGCGGGCTCCAAAGAGATCGGATTCACCATCATTTCGATGACGCTGTCGCTGGCGGCGGTGTTCATCCCGGTCCTGTTTATGGGCGGAATTCTCGGCCGCCTGTTCCGTGAGTTTGCGGTGACGATCTGCGTGGCGATTCTGATCTCGGGCTTCGTCTCCATTTCCCTGACGCCGATGCTGTGCAGCCGTTTTCTGCGGCCGCCGTCGGCCAACGGGCCCGGCCGATTCTACAGGGCGACGGAGGGCTTCTTCCAGGGCATGCTGCACGTCTATGACGTCAGCCTGCGGTGGGTGCTTCGCTACCGGCCGGTGACCTTGAGCATTTTCTTTGTGATTCTAGCGGCGACGGTCTACCTGTTCCTCAAGATCCCGAAGGGGTTCATTCCAGACCAGGACACCGATTCCATTTTCGTCGTCGTAGAAGCCGCGCAGGGGACTTCGTTCGACCAGATGAAGCAATACCAGCAGGCGGCTGCGCGCGTGGCGGTCGCCGATCCGAATGTTTACGAATTCAACTCCACGTGCGGCGGCAGCTTTGCCGGACTGGCGGGGCCCAACTTCGGCCGCATGTTCTTCCACCTGGTGCCGCGCGCGAAACGGTCACGGGACGTGAACCAGGTGATGGCGGAGTTACGGCCGAAACTCAACCAGTTCCCAGGTGTCCGGATTTTCATGCAGAATCCCCCACCCATACGTATCGGCGGGCAACTTACCAAGAGCCTGTACCAGTTCACGATGCAGAGCCCGGACACGAAGGAGCTGTACCGAGAGGCGCCGATCATGGAGCGAGAAGTGGCGCGGATACCCGGCCTGCGCGATGTCACCAGCGACCTGCTCATCAAGAACCCGCAGGTGAACGTCGTGGTGGATCGCGACAAAGCCGCCGTGCTGCACCTCAACGTCAATCAGGTGGAGAATGCGCTATACGACGCCTTCGGGCTGCGCTGGGTGTCGACTATTTATGCCCCGGCCAATCAGTACCGCGTGCTACTCGAGCTACTTCCGAAATATCAGGCGCAGCCGGACACGATGTCGATGCTCTACCTGCGCTCCACGGACGGCAAGCTGGTGCAACTCGATTCGGTGGCCAAACTGGTCAAAGACACCGGGCCGCAATCCATCAGCCACTACGGACAGTTTCCTTCGGTCACCGTGTCTTTCAACCTGGCGCCGGGCTATGCGCTGGGCGATGCAGTGAGCCAGATTCGTGAGATTGCCGGGCGGGTGCTTTCGCCGGCCATCGCGACGACCTTCCAAGGAAGCGCCAAGGCATTTCAGGATTCGCTCAAAAACCTCTCGGTGCTGCTCGTCGTGGCGATCATGGTGGTTTACATTGTCCTGGGGATTTTGTACGAGAGTTTCATTCATCCGCTGACAATTCTCTCCGGGCTGCCGTCCGCGGGATTCGGCGCGCTGCTGACGCTTTATCTGTTTCACCTGGACCTGAACGTTTACGGGTTTGTCGGGCTCATTATGCTGATCGGCATTGTGAAGAAGAATGCCATCATGCAGATTGACTTCGCGCTGTCGGCGGAGCGACACGAGGGTATGGCGCCCATGGACGCGATCTACAAAGGATGTTTGATCCGCTTCCGGCCTATTATGATGACGACGATGGCGGCGCTGCTGGGCGCGGTTCCGATCGCTGCCGGATACGGCGCGGGCGGCGAGGCCCGGCGCCCCCTGGGATTGTGCGTGGTCGGCGGGTTGCTGTTCTCGCAACTCATCACTCTTTATTTGACGCCGGTGATCTACACTTACTTGTCGGCACTGACCGCGCGGCGGAGTAAACGCAGCGAACCGAAAAAGCCGGCGCGTCCGGAGCCCGTTCCAGCGGGCGTCTGACTGTCAGGCGAGAAGCGCTCTCCGATACGTGAAAAATGCAAGGATAGCGTGAGAAAGGGTCCCACATATGGCTGCGAAAAAACTACTGATGCTGGTCGGCGATTACGTCGAAGATTACGAAGTAATGGTGCCGTTTCAGGCGTTGCTCATGGTGGGCCACGCGGTCCACGCGGTTTGCCCGAACAAGCGTGCCGGCGACGTGGTGCGCACGGCAGTGCACGATTTTGAAGGCGATCAGACGTACAGCGAGAAACGCGGCCACAACTTCACGTTGAACGCTACTTTCGACGACGTGCGATCGGAGAACTACGATGCACTCGTGATCCCGGGCGGCCGGGCACCCGAGTATATTCGTTTGAACCCACGCGTACTCGAAATCGTCCGCCATTTCGCCCAGTCCAACAAACCCATCGCGGCCATATGTCACGGCGCGCAGGTTCTGGCCGCTGCGGGTGTCCTCCGCGGCAAGACGTGCAGTTGTTATCCGGCGGTGGCCCCGGATGTTGCCGGCGCGGGCGGCACATATGTGGAACTGGCGATGGACCAGGCGCACACCTGCGACACGCTGGTCACCGCGCCGGCCTGGCCGGCGCACCCGGCGTGGATTGCACAATTTCTTAAGGTCCTCGGAACCCGGATTGATCCATAGGAAAATTCAACATGCGACTACGAACCTTGCCGATCTTCCTGGCATTCCTGGCCATGGGGTTTGCGGATGCCGTTGGACCGTTTGTCAGCCTGGCCAAAAACGAATTTCAACTCAGCAATACGATCGCGTCCCTGGTCCCCTTCGCGGGCTTCAGCATGTTCGGCCTGCTGTCGGTGCCGGTGGGTGTGCTTCAGGACAGGCGCGGCAAGAAATTCGTGCTGATGATGGGCTTGCTCGTGGCCCTGGCGGGCTTGCTGAACGCCAGCTTTGGGCTGCACTCATTCGGCCGCTTTCTGCTCACGGTATTGCTGGTCGGGGCCGGGGCGGCCATCCTCCAGGTGGCGGGCAATCCGATCATGCGGGATGTCTCCGACGAGGGCAAGTATGCGCGGAACCTGGCGTTCGGCCAGTTTGTTAAGGCGGTGGGGTCGCTCTCGGGCCCGCTGATTCCGGTGATCGCGGCCCGGTACTTCGGAGTGAGCTGGACGGTGATTTTTCCGATCTACGCCGGCGCCCTTTTGATTACAGTGCTGGCGGTGAGTGCGCTGCATGTGGGCCGGCGGGAATCGGAGCACAAAGCGGCCACTTTGCGATCCTGTCTGGCCCTGCTCCAGAACGGTTACGTTCTGGCGATGGTGGCTGCGATCTTCTTGTATGTCGGGGCGGAGGTGAGTGTGAGCGCGGGCATCCCTCTTTACCTGAAGGAACGATTCGACATCGACATCAACCGCGTGGGCTTGCTGGGAACGGGGCTGTTCTTTACGGCTTTGACGATTGGGCGCCTTTCGGGCGGAGTGATCCTGAACTGGGCGGCGCCGAGAAAGTTTTTCCTCTCGACGTGTGCGGCTTCCATACTGGGCCTGTTGGGATTGTTCCTGCCTTTGCGCAGCGTGGCGGTGGCGGGCTTCTGTCTCGCCGGGCTCGGATTTGCCAACATCTTCCCGCTGGTCTTTTCGATCGCAGTGGAAAGCATGCCGGAGCACACCAACGAACTGTCGGGCTTGATGGTAACGGCAATTGTGGGTGGAGCATTGCTGCCGCCGCTGATGGGGTTGGTGGCGGACCACAGCAGCGTGCAATTCAGTTTTGTAGTGCCTCTGGCAGCCATTGTGTACATCACCGCAACCGCGTTGATCAACCTGAAGGGCGGGACAAAAGTTTATGCAGAAGTACGCCAGTGACGCGCGGGCGGTGATGACGCTCGACGCCGGCGGAACGAATTTCGTGTTCTCGGCCATGCGAGCCAACCGTCCCGTGGTGCAGAGCTTCGCGCTGCCATCGAGCGCGGACAACCTGCAGCGGTCGCTGGAGACGCTGGTCGAGGGATTTCGCAGGGTGCGGGCGGAGCTGGATACGCCGCCCGTGGCCATCAGTTTTGCGTTTCCAGCTCCGGCGGATTACTTCAACGGCATCATCGTGGGGCCAAGAAACCTGCCTGTTTACCGCGACGTAGCGCTGGGACCGATGCTGGAAGACGCCTTCGGCCTGCCGGCGTTCATCAACAATGACGGAGACTTGTTCGCCTACGGAGAAGCGGCAGCGGGATTTCTCCCCTATGTGAATGGGCTGCTGGAGCAGGCCGGGAGTCCGAAACGTTACCGGAACCTGCTGGGTGTGACTATCGGCACGGGCCTGGGCGGCGGAATTGTGCGCGATGGCGAACTGTTCATTGGCGATAACTCGGTTGCGGGCGAGATGTGGCTGCTGCGGCACAAACTCGAGGGCGACACCAACGCCGAAGAGGGCGCCTCCATCCGTGCGGTGAGGCGTGTTTATGCGGCCAAGGCGGGAGTTCGGTTGGAGGACACGCCCGAGCCGAAAGTGATTTTCGAAATCGCCGAAGGGCACGCACAGGGAAACCGCGAGGCCGCTCGCGAGGCCTTCCGCCGGATGGGTGAGGTTGCGGGCGATGCCATTGCGCTGGCTCTTACGCTGATCGACGGCCTGGTGGTGATCGGTGGCGGGATCGCCGGTGCACACCGGCAATTTTTGCCGGCCATCATCGACGAGATGAATTCCACCTACGCCGCGCCCAGCGGGGAACGGTTCCGGCGCTTGATTCCCCGTGCGTTCAACCTGGAAGAACCAGCGCAGCGTGAATTATTCCTGAAGGGCGAGACCAAGGAACTTCCGGTTCCGGGCAGCGCACGCACAGTGAAGTTCGACGGGCTGCAACGCGTCGGCGTTGGAATCTCGCGGCTGGGCACGAGCGAAGCCACCGCAATTGGAGCGTATGCGTTCGCTTTGAGCCGTCTCGAGAAACGAGGTTAAGACATGAAACCAATCCTGGCGGCGGGACTGCTCGCCCTGGCCGCTCTCCATGCACAGGAGTTCACCCGCGGTGTTGGCGTCTACCCAGGTGATCCGAAAGAATACGCCGGGCCGGAGCTACGAGTGGATGCGAACACCTACCGCAACCTGGCGCTGCATCGTCCGGCGTATCACTCCACGAGCTATGACTACAATCTCACCGCACAGTTGGTGACGGACGGAATCAAAGACACAAGGATGCCGCGGTGGGTAGCCACCGGGACGAGTCATGAGGGACTGCTTCCGAAGAACGAGCGGGAAGTGTTGCTCGATGGCAACTGGGTGACCAGCGTGAGTCTCACGAAGCCATCCGGTTGGGTCGAGATCCAGATCGGCGGCGATGATCTGCCTGAGGTGGACCGCGTGGACGTCGACGCCCGCGTTCTGGCCCGGGGAGAGCCGGAGAACTGGACGCTGGTGGTTTGGGCGTCGGATGATGCCCAGAACTGGATCAAAGTAGGGGGCGCAGACGGCATGGCCCGGCCTGGCGGTGAAATCAGGACGAGCATCAAGCTCGAACGGGCCTGCCGCAACCGGCTGTATCGCGTCAACTTTGAAGATCGCCGCGCGACTGGATGGCAGGTGAGCGAAGTCAAGTTTTTCAAGGGCAACATGCCTCTTGCGATTGGCGGGCCGCATCATTTTACGAGCGCCTGGATGCCGGCGGGCAGTGGAGAGGAGTGGGTTTACGTAGACCTGGGCGCGAAATGCACCTTTGATCGCGTCAAGCTGTATTGGATTCGACGTGCAGCGGAAGGTTCGGTCGAAGTGTCGGATGACGCCGCGCACTGGAAGCTAATCCAGGCGCTGCCCGCGACATCCGATCTAACCGATGACCTCAAGCTCGCGCGGACTGTCGAAGGGCGTTACGTCCGCGTGCTGATGACCAAGCCGGCATCGCCTGAGGGTTACGTATTGAGTGAAGTGGAAGTGTACGGGCGCGGCGGACCGGTGGCGCAACCCAAGTCCGCGCCGTCTCCGCGCACCGACGGAAGGCTCGATCTTGTGGGCGGAGGGTGGCGGGTGCAGCGCGACTCGCTGGTGAGCGCGGCGGGTGAGGCGATTTCGAAGGCCGGGTTTGCCGACGGAGATTGGATCATCGCGACCGTTCCGGGAACGGTGCTGACCAGCTACTACAACGTGGGCGCCGTGCCCGATCCGAACTACGGCGACAACCAGCTCATGATTTCCGACTCGTTTTTCTGCGCGGATTTCTGGTACCGCAACGAGTTCGTGCCGCCCGCTGCCGGGGCTGGGCAACACCTGTGGCTCAACTTTGACGGCATCAACTGGAAGGCGGATGTTTTCCTGAATGGTGAACGGCTGGGGCGCATCGAAGGCGGATTCATGCGAGGGCGCTTCGACGTGACCAGGTTGCTGCATCCCGGCGAGAAGAATGCTCTGGCGGTGCGCATCGAGAAGAATGCGACTCCCGGGAGCGTCAAGGAGAAGACTTACGAGAATCCGGATAAGAATGGCGGCGCGCTTGGGGCGGACAATCCAACCTATCACGCCCCCATCGGCTGGGACTGGATTCCCACCATGCGTGGGAGGGACACGGGCATTTGGAAAGACGTGTACCTGACGGTCAGCGGGCCGGTCACTGTCGAGTCGCCGTTTATTACGTCGTCGATGCCTCTACCCGACACCTCGCGGGCCGATGTCAGTGTGACCCTGACACTGCGCAACCACGACGCGCAGGCAGTGAATGGAACGCTGCGGGGACGGTTTGGCGACGTGCGGTTCGAGACGCCGGTAGCACTGGACGCGGGCGCCGAGAAGACGGTGACGCTGGACCCATCCGCGCACCCCGGCCTGCGGATCCAGAATCCCAAGATGTGGTGGCCGACGGGTTACGGCGAGCCCAATCTGTACCCGGTCGAGTTGAAATTCGAAACCGGGGGAAAGGTGTCTGATGCCGCCGCTTTCCAGTTCGGGATCCGGCAGTTCGCTTACAGCGAGGGTGGCGGGGTGCTGAAGATGTGGATCAACGGCCGGCGTTTCATCCCTCGTGGTGGAAACTGGGGTTTCGGCGAGTCGATGCTGCGCTATCGTGCACGCGAGTATGACGCCGCCGTGCGCTACCACCGCGATATGAACCTGAACATGATTCGCGATTGGGTCGGCCAAATCGGCGATGACGAGTTCTACGAAGCATGCGATCGTCACGGCATTGTGGTGTGGCAGGATTTCTGGCTGGCGAATCCATGGGACGGCCCCGACCCGGATGACAACGACATGTTTCTCCGTAACGTGAAAGACTACGTCCTGAGGATTCGCAATCACGCCTCGATCGGCCTGTACTGCGGCCGCAACGAGGGGTACCCGCCCTGGATACTGGACGCCGGCATTCGCAAGACCCTCGCTGATCTTCACCCGGGACTGCACTACATTTCGAGCTCAGCCGACGATGTGGTCAGCGGCCACGGACCCTACCAGGCGGTGCCGGTGAAGAACTACTTCGAGCATGCCCCCACGCGGTTCCACAGCGAGATGGGGATGCCGAATATCGTGACCCTGGACAGCTTGCGGCTGATGATGCCGGAAGCGGCGATGTGGCCGCAGGGGCGCATGTGGGGGCTGCACGATTTCTGCCTGCACGGCGCTCAGGGCGGAGGTTCGTTTCTGGAGCGCATCCGCGACGGTTATGGCGGCGCTGATGGCGTAGCCGACTGGTTGTGGCTGGCGCAGTTCGTCAACTATGAGGGCTATCGCGCCATGTTCGAGGCGCAGAGCCGAAACCGCATGGGTTTACTGATCTGGATGAGCCATCCGGCATGGCCGTCGTTCGTCTGGCAAACCTACGACTACTACCTTGACCCGACGGCCGCGTATTTCGCCGTGAAGAAGGCATCGGAGCCGTTGCACATCCAGTGGAATCCGGTCACCGACACAGTCGAGGTGGTGAACTACAGCGGCGGTGATGCGCACGGTCTCTCGGCTCGCGTGACGGTTCTTAATCTGGATGGTTCGCTGCAGTGGGAGAAGACCGTAACCGTGGACAGTCCCGAGGACAGCACGCAGCCGGCTATTAAGATGGAATACCCGGCGAGCTTGACTCCTGTGCACTTCCTGCAACTGGAGTTGAAGCGCGCGAGCGATGTCATTTCCGAAAACTTCTACTGGCGTGGAGTCCAGGATGGCGACTACCGGGCGCTCCGCGACCTGCCGAAAGTCAGGCCGGATGCGTCCACCTCGGCCGAGCGGCAAGACGACCGCTGGCGGCTCATCACCAGGTTGCACAACAGTTCCAAGACGCCGGCGCTGCTGGTGAGGCTGAAGGCGGTGCGCGAAAAGAGCGGGGATCGCATTCTGCCGGCGCTGTACAGCGACAATTACATATCGCTCATGCCTGGAGGGCGGCGCACGATTGTCACCGAGGTCCGGCAGGCAGACACACGAGGCGAGCGGCCGCGAATCGCGATTGAGGGCTTCAATACAGCAAGTGAGGTCTCTGGTCTCGCGGCCACGCGCCACTAAACATTCCGGGCTCGAATTCCAGATCTGTAACTGCTAAATTGCTTGTTAGGAGACAGGAACTATGTGGCATCTGTGTCTCGTGACATTGTTGGTGGCGAGTGTAGGATCAACCGGCATGAACGGCCCGGTCACCGGCCAGTACCTCGAGGACCGGTCGAGCCGCGTGTACGGTTGCCCCTGTGAATGGTCGAGCGAATATGCGAGTTACGGGCGTGAGGCCGTATTGGCTTGGAAGATTGCGTCCGGCGAATATGTCGGTGAAAACCTGGCGGGGCTGCGACTGGCCGCCGTCCTGGCAGGCGAATTCACCCTGAGCGCTTCCAGTTCCCCGCGGCGCGCGATTTTGTTTGTCGATGTGAATGCGCCCCTTGCGCAACGCCGCGCCGGAGTTGAGTGGCTTCGTTCGCGGTACGACAACATCCTGGGCCATGTCGTGGGAGTACACGAGGTGCCCATTGAGTTCAACATCGATGCGGACTCGGCCTCGCTGCGGGTTGGAGACGTTCTCGATGTCCGGATGCGGCGCACCAATCTCCTGGAAGACACGCAGCCGTGGGCGTCACTGCTGTACGACCCATTCATTGAACTGAGTTCCTCAACTCTGGGGACAACGCTCGACAGTCAGTACAACGGTGAGCCGGATCTATTAATGCGTTGGATACGTCGGGATGCGGCCATTACCGGGTATTACGGGACATTTTCGGTGAAGTAGTCGAGCAAGGCCCGCCGCGCGGCAACGGCTTGGGCTTCAGGTTTCCCGGTGAACACACGATGCGCTGCCGGGGGCCGATAGACGATTTAATTCGCACGCTTCGGCTATTTCCCCACGCTCTGGCAAGCCCGATGAAATCTATCAAAATGCAGGCTTCGATCCGTCGGGGTTGAGAGAGAGAATCCTCGGATACGTCAGATTATTGGGAGTTTTCGCGGAGCCAGCGTGGGTGAAACCACCCAAAATTGGGTTTCTTGTCCTTGCCGCTGCTGAGCGGGAGGCGCGCTCTGACGCTCAACGCCTTGGGTCATTCGCTTGCGGCAACGTGCCATCGAGGTGAACAGAATGATTCTCGCCGCTGACAAGAAAGCAGACCTGGCCGGCCCCGGCATCGGCAGCTACGAGGAAATCGAGAAGATCCTCCCGGCCGACTACAGCTCTCTACTGGAGATCAGGGAAACCCAAAAGGCCATTTTTGCCGCAAAACAATACATCGAGGAGAACCTCTGCCGGGAACTGAATCTGATGATGGTTACAGTTCCTCTGATCGTTGACGTGGAGAGCGGCGTGAACGACCTCCTCGACCGGGATGGCTCACGTACTCCCATTCAGTTCCACATCTCCAATGATCGAGAGAAGCATCCCATCGAAGCGCAGGTGGTGCAAGCCGCCACCAAATGGAAGCGCGTAGCATTGAAGCGGTTTGGCATGCAACCGGGTGAGGGCCTGTGTACCGATATGAGGGCCGTTCGGAAGGATTACTTTCTGGACCATGACCACAGCGCATACGTGGACCAGTGGGATTGGGAAAAGGTGATTACTCCGGCCGAGCGGGATCTCGCTTTCCTGAAAGATACGGTCAGTAGAATCTGGAAGGTTCTGGTGGGAGCGGAGCGACACGTTCAGGAGCTTTTCCCGAAATTAAAGACGGATAGGTATCCGTGCCTGCCCGAAAAGGTGACGTTTCTGCATGCCGAAGAGATCCTCGAGATGTACCCAGATCTCCCGCGCAAGCAGCGTGAGACGCTGGTGTTGCAGAAGTACCCGGCTGTTTTCATCATCGGGATCGGGTGGACCCTGGCCGACGGTTACCCACACGAGATGCGGGCGGCGGACTATGACGATTGGGTCACCGAAACGCGATCCCCAGACGGCAGGTCGACGCACGGTTTGAACGGCGATATTCTGGTCTGGAATCCAGTCACGCAGCGCCGGCATGAACTCAGCTCGATGGGGATTCGGGTGAACGCAGAAACGCTGCGCAAGCAACTGGAACTCACCCGACAGCTAGACTTTCTCAAGTTTCCCTATCATCAGTCGATTGTGCGCAACGAGCTGCCGCTCAGCATCGGAGGGGGCATTGGCCAGTCCAGGACCTTGATGCTGCTTTTAAGAAAAGCGCACCTCGGCGAAGTGAGTGTCAGTGCGTGGCCGAAGATCCTGACGGAGATGTGCGCGCGGAAGAATATCTATGTGTTGGAGTAGGGGCACATTTTTCGCTGTAGTAATCGGGTGGCCCAGTCAAATCAAGTCTCCGCTAGAACACACCGGAGCGTCAGCTTCATGAAGGCGCTAGCTGTCAGGCCGCATGCTCTGTGCCCCGGTGCTCAGGATGGCTGACCGTCTCGAGCAATCGCTCCAGCAGAGCCAGTCTCTTACGAAGGTAGTCCCGATAATTCCGGTGATGCGTGTGGCGGATCTCAACCAGCAACTCGACGCGACCCGCTTCCAACAGCTCCGTTAGAATGGCAAGCTCGTCGCTGCTCAGGCTGAGAGGCTCATGGGTTGGCGCATTCATGAGATCCTCCATTGGTAAACAAAATCGGTGCCGATTTCATTTGACTCCGGAATCTGGCGCGAGTCAAACACTATTCAGTAGTTTCGGCGCCGCTGTGGCTAATGGCTTCCGATTAACCGAGGCCGCAAGATCCTTCGCCAATCGCTCCACAGCGGCTGCGACCTCCGGAGAAAGCGGGCCGCCCGGTTCGAAGTTGATTGCTTCGATCCCATAGACGATCAGTGTGCGCGGGAGCAGGCCGAGGGCGCGCGCAAGCTCGACCGCCTCCGCCATGCCGAACGCGTGTGTGGAGCAAGAGAAGCAGTCCCGCGGCAACACAGCCTTGCGGGCATCCCAGGTGGTGATGGCTCCCGGTCGAGCGCCGCTCACCACCGCATCCACCATGATCACTTCCTGCTCGCTGCTCCATTCGTCGATGAGCGCAAGCATGTCACCGCCGTGTGAGCGCGCGTCGATTCCCAGTTCGCGGAGCCGTGCCGCCACCAGGAGCCCGGCGGCATCGTCGGCGCGGTCCGGGTTTCCACAGCCAATGATCAGCATGCACTACTCGCGCTCGATCTGGAGCCGCAGGAAATGGGTGGCGCAGGAGATGCACGGGTCATAGTTGCGGACGGCCTGTTCGCATTTCCAGGTCACCTCATCGGTTGGGCGGCTGGCCACCTGCGCAACGAAATGCCAGAGATCTTCCTCAATGCGCTTCTGGTTCTGCGAAGTCGGCGGGACAATCTTGGCGAAGCGGATCAGGCCCCGGTCATCGATGCTGTAGCGGTGGTAGAGAAGGCCTCGCGGCGCTTCGGTGGCGGCGGAGCCAACGCCTGCATGCACCGCAGCTTCGCCGCGCGGCGATTCGGGCCGCTCATATGCTTCGATGATGCGTATCGCCTCGGCGCAGGCAAACACCATTTCGACGCTACGCACCACGATGCTTTTGAACGGATTGCGGCACGGCACCGGTAGACCGCAATCGCGTGAAAGTTGCTGCGCCACCTCGGGAAGGCGCGCAAAATTCAAGTTGTAACGGGCCAGAGGACCCACCAGATACGACCCGCGTCCGCGCAGCATCGAGTGGAGCGCGTTGGAGTATTTCACGTGCTGCTCGACGAAGTGGTCCTCATACTCGGCCACATCGATATCCAGACCCTTATTCGAGACCAGGCGGCCCTCATTCAGCGGATATTCGCCCGGGTGGCAAAGCGCGACAAACTCATAGTCCTGTTCGAAATCCGGAAAGTCGAGCCCGGCCACCACTCGGGCAGTCTTGACGGACGCTTCCAGCGCCCATTTCAGGTCTTCATTGAGCTCGCGCAGTTCGCGCTCGCCAGGAACTCTATAGAAACCGCCGACGCATGCGGAGACAGGATGTACCTCGCGGCCCCCCATCAGGCTGACGATGCGGTTCCCGATTTTTTTCAGCCGCAGTCCCGTTTCCACCAGCTCGCGGTGCTTGCGCGCCATCTGGATCGCATCCGGATATCCGAGGAAGTCGGGCGCGTGCAGCAGAAATACGTGAAGGGCGTGACTCTCGATCCATTCACCACAGTAAAACAGGCGGCGCAGCAATCGAACTGAGGGATCGATGGCCATGCCGAGCGCCCGCTCTATCGCGTGCACCGCGCTCATTTGGTAAGCGATTGGGCAGATGCCGCAAATGCGCGCCGTGATGTCGGGTGCTTCGGAAAAGTGCCGGCCGCGGAGAAACGCCTCGAACAGGCGCGGCGGCTCGAAGATCTTGAGCTTGACCTCTGTGACTTTGTCGCCTTTCAGTTTGACGAACAGAGCGCCTTCGCCTTCCACCCGCGCCAGGCAATCCACCTTGATGGTCCGGCTTTTGTGCGTCGCGTCGCTCATGTGCGCTCGCATTCCTCGCTGGCTTTGCGAAATTGCCAGGACCACGCGTTGAAGCTGCGAAAGGCCCGCGCGATCTGCTGATCGTCTTGGCCCAGCACACGAAATTGGTTCGTCAGCGAAGGCGTGTTGGGCGTTTCCATCGGTCCGTAGCAGCCATAACAGCCGCGGTGGAAGCGGGGACAGATCGCGCCGCAGCCGGCCTGCGTCGCTGGCCCCATACACGCAACGCCTTCGGCCACGGCGATGCACACGTTGCTGCGCCGTTTGCACTCGATGCAGACACTGTAAGTGGGAACCGAGGGCTTTCGCCCGGCCAACGTAGCGCTGATGAGTTCCACCAACTGATACTTGTTGATGGGACATCCCCGCAGCTCGAAATCGACCGGAACATGCTCGGCAATCGGCGTCGAAAGTTTGAGCGTGCTGATGAATTGCGGCGTGGCGTAAACCACGCGGACGAATTCGTCAACATCCTGAGAATTCCGCAACGCCTGTATGCCTCCGGCGGTGGCGCAGGCTCCGATGGTGACCAGGAGGCCGCATTGCCGCCGGACCTCCTGGATACGTTCGGCATCATGGTG
>Ga0335081_10009106_pt1 | contig 15952 bp, 14 predicted proteins | sample Lox_Sample_35_FD_206713 | JGI IMG/M metagenome (GOLD analysis project Ga0335081, IMG submission 206713) | Soil microbial communities from Loxahatchee National Wildlife Refuge, Florida, United States - Lox_Sample_3.5 | ecosystem: Environmental > Terrestrial > Soil > Wetlands | place: USA... | reverse complement strand
ACAAAGGGTTCCGCCCCGTGGTTAATCAATAGGATGCCGATCTCGCCTCTGTAGTCTGCATCAATCGTACCGGGGGCGTTGACCAGCGTGACTCCTTTCTTTATAGCCAAGCCGCTCCGGGGCCTGATTTCCGCCTCATATCCTTCAGGCAAGGCGATCGCAATGCCTGAAGGAATCATCTTCCTCTCTCCCGGCTGTATCGTCTCGTCTTCCGCAACCGCGGCGTAAATATCCATGCCTGCCGCTTTCTCCGTCATGTACCGGGGAAGCGATATGTCAAAACAACCCGGAAGCTTTTGAATATGAACTCCGACTTCTTCTATCATCGCAGCCAGATTTCAGCCATTCATTTTTTGATTATGCCCTATCCATCGTACGAATCAAGGGCGATGTCCTCTTCCGTGATCCTGCCCATTGCAGCCACCGAAATAGCGTCCGGCATGAACATTTCAAATGCCCGTCTTCTTACTTCCTCAGCCGTGACGGCGTCAATTGCGGCTATGACATCGTCCTCGGGTATATACCTTCCGAAACAGATTTCATTCTTGGCAAGTCTTATCATGCGGCTGTCAGTACTCTCCATGGAGAGGAGAAAATTTCCTTTGATAAGCTCTTTGACCTGAGCAATTTCCTTTTCTGTTAAGAGCTCGTGACGCAACCGCCTGAGCTCCTCGAGGATCAGGTCGAGGACGACCCTGACTCTTTCCTCACCGGTTCCAGCGTAAATGCCCATGAGACCGGTGTCCATATACGGCGTCACATACGAATGGACTGCGTATGCGAGGCCCCTCTTTTCTCTGATTTCCTGAAACAGCCTGGAGCTCATGCTCCCCCCAAGAATAGCGTTCAACAGAAACCCGGAATATCTTTCGGGGCTGACCGCCGAAGGCGCGAGTGCGCCAAGGATCATGTGCACCTGTTCCAGGTCTTTCTTGAGAACGCCGACCTTCGAAGATACGACGGGTCTGTTTATCCGGGGCTTTAATGTTACGGCCGGAATAGTGCCGAATGACTTCACCGCAAGATCGACTAGTGCGTCATGTTCCAGATTGCCGGCCGCCGCCAGCACAACGTTGTTACCCCCATAGCGTTCCTTGAAGAAAGAAATGAGAGTCTTTCTATTTAAGGAGGCCACGAGGTCCCTGGTGCCTAGGACGGGAAGACCTAATTCATGGCCGTTCCAGAATACGCCTTCGAAATAGTCGTGTATATAATCGTCAGGCGTATCTTCCGTCATATTGATTTCCTGAAGGACGACGGATTGCTCCTTTGCGATCTCCTTTTCGTCGAAACATGAATTTATAAAGATGTCGGCTAGAAGCTCTATCGCCATCTGGAGGTGATAGTCCGGTATCTTTATGTAGAACGAGGTCAGTTCCTTGCCGGTGAAGGCATTCATCATGCCGCCCACGGAATCAATGGCAGATGCAATCTCAAAAGCGGACCTGTTCTTCGTCCCCTTGAAAAGCATATGCTCGATGAAATGCGAAGCCCCGTTTGTCGAATGATCTTCGTAGCGGGAGCCGCACTCGACCCAGATCCCTATTGATATTGACCGTACGCGATCGATGTCTTCTGAAACAACCCTGATACCGTTGGGAAGGACAGTCTTCTTATGCATTGTGACCTAATGCATCTTTCCTACTGAGGCGGATCTTTCCCTGTTTGTCGATCTCAAGTACCTTTACCATCACCTCATCGCCTTCATGGAGGACGTCGGTTACACTCTTGACACGCTCCCTCGCCAGTTGCGATATGTGCACCAGACCTTCGGTGCCGGGCAGTATCTCGACGAATGCGCCGAAATCGACTATCTTCTTGACGATGCCGCGGTAGATCTTGCCGACCTCTGCTTCTTCGGTGAGCCACTTCACCATGGCGACGGCCCTTGACGCGGCCTCTGCGTCGCTCGATGCAATGGTCACAGTACCGTCATCTTCCACATCGATGGTGACGCCCGTTTCGTTGATAATCTGTCTGATATTCTTGCCCCCGCTACCGATTACGTCTCTCACTTTTTCCGGCTTAACCTTAAGAGTTGTAATACGCGGGGCATACTTGGAGATATCATGCCTCGGTTCCGATATGGTTTCCTTCAGTTTCCCGATGATAAAGAGGCGCCCATCTTTCGCCTGCTGGAGGGCCTTTCTCAAGATATCTTCCGTGATGCCGCCTATCTTGATGTCCATCTGTAGAGCCGTGATGCCCTTCTTGGTTCCGCACACCTTGAGATCCATGTCGCCCGCGTGATCCTCATCGCCGATGATGTCGGAAAGAATCACAACATTGCCGTCTTCCTTAAGGAGGCCCATGGCAATGCCCGCCACAACATCCTTTACCGGGACGCCCGCGTCCATCAGGGAAAGCAGGCTGCCGCACACGGTGGCCATTGACGATGAGCCGTTTGACGAGAGTATCTCCGACACGATTCTTATCGTGTAGGGGAATGTCTCTTCAGAAGGCAAGATGGGAAGAAGCGCCTTCCTGGCGAGTGCGCCGTGCCCTATTTCCCTCCTCCCGGGACTCCTGAGAGGCTTTGCCTCTCCCACACAGTAGGGCGGGAAATTATAGTGGAGGATGAAGGTCCTCATCTCTTCTCCGCTTACATAGTCAAGTCGCTGTTCGTCAGAAGATGTGCCCAGTGTCAGGGCGGCAAGAGCCTGGGTCTCCCCCCGGGTGAAAAGAGCCGATCCGTGTGCCCTGGGAAGAAGTCCCACCTCGGCGGTAATCGGCCTGATCTCTGCGGACGCTCTGCCGTCGGCCCTTTTCTTTTCGTGCAGTATCATATCTCTGACTATTCGTCTTTCCAGTTCCTCGAGGATGCCGTTGACCTGTGGGACCAGCTTGTCGTCCCCAGCACACACATCCTTCAAAACCGTCTCACGGATCCAGTCAAGCTGCTTGTACCTGTCGAGTTTTCTGGCGATGGTGTAAGCTTCTTTGAAACTGTCTTTCGCTTTTGCAGCTACCTTATCGGCAAGCGCCTGATCGATGTGCTCGACTTCAACGGCCCTCTTTTCTTTTCCTATGGCCTCTCGAATGCGATCCTGAAATTCAATTACCGGCCGTAAAGACTCGAGACCGAAATTGATCGCATCGACAATTGCATCCTCCTCTACTTCAACGGCCTCGCCTTCAAGCATTACAAGGTTTATATCAAAGTCTTTGCTGCCCGTTCCGCGAGAGATCTTTCTTCCCACGATGAAGAGATTGAAATCGCTCTTCTCGAGAAGCTCTGCGGAAGGATTTAGAACAAGACGACCCTCAACCCTGCCCACGCGCACTCCGGCTATGGGTCCGCCAAAGGGAATGTTGGAGATCTCGAGCGCTACGGAAGCGCCGGTCAATGCCGATACAACGGAATCGTTTTCATTATCTACTGAGAGCACCGTGGCCACGATCTGGGTTTCATAGAAGTAGCCCTTCGGAAAGAGAGGTCTTACTGACCTGTCGATTATCCTTGATGTGAGGATCTCTCTTTCATTCGGCCGGCCCTCACGCTTGAAGAACCCACCGGGGATCTTCCCTGCGGCAAAGGTCATCTCCTGGTAATCAACCGTAAGAGGAAGAAAATCTACGCCTTCCCTCTTTGTCTTAACCGATACGGCGGTCACGATGACTACGGTGTCGCCGTATGTTACCAGGACCGAGCCGTCGGCCTGAGCCGCCATGTAATTTGTTTTAACGGAGATGCCTCTGCCTCCGAAATCCGTGCTGTAAATATTATCCATGTAGTTTATTTCCTCTTTATAGTGGTTTTAGTGGGAGAGTTGGATAAGAGCCCCAAATTTCCCCTGTTGGAGCTAACAAGTGCCAAAAGGTGTATTTGTGTTCCGGAATTTGAGCGAACACTATTTCCTCAGTCCCAGCCGCTGAATGATGCTCCTGTATCTCTCCACGTCCTTCTTTCTAAGATAATCCAGAAGGCGTCTCCTCTTTCCTACGAGCTTTAAGAGGCCTCTGCGCGAATGATGGTCTTTCTTGTGGGCCTTGAAATGTTCCGTCAAGTACTCAATCCTGGCGCTGAGAAGAGCAATCTGGACCTCCGGAGAACCTGTATCTACCTCATGCAATTTGTAATTATTGATGACGTCCTTCCTTTTTTCAGTATCTAACACCGTTTATACCCTCCCTAAGATTAGTCGTAATCTAGATTTGCGAATATCGTGTCCGACTCAGTTCTCTTACACACATCGAGCGGATTTAACGCGCGTCATAAGTCATTTCCATTAATTAAAAATTCTTATGATCTTAGCAGCCTGCCTTTGTCCTTCCGCTGCAACAATCTGGTCAGAAGTGCAGAGCATTTTTGCTATGGAAACGAGATTATTTCCCTCATCTATAAATTTTACCATATCTCCTCCAGCAAGGGAAGGAATATGATACATTCTCAGTGCTTCTACGACCGGTTGATAACCATCCCTCAATTTCCTGGCGTATGTGTAATCAATGTGAATTGCCGGTATTTGAGGAAGCGCATCAATCAGAGGGATGACCTTATCTGCGAGATTCCCTTCCGATCGACCGTCAAGTTCGTCAAGGCCTATTGCGGACGCCTCGGAAAAGAATCCGCTTCTCGTTCTACGCAGCCTCGCGAGACATGCCCCGCAACCCAGCATCTCGCCTATGTCGGCGCAGAGAGACCTCACATACGTCCCCTTGGAACAGGAAATCCTGAAAGTAACATAGGGCAGCTTTACTTCGTCGATCTTGATTTCATAGATTTCAATCAATCTCTGGGGCGGGTCTACGACAATGCCCTGTCTCGCCCATTTGTACAGTGACCTGCCTCGATACTTTATCGCCGAATACCGGGGCGGCACCTGTTCAATCTCTCCCACAAAGCGGCAAAAAACATCTTCTATGTCGGCATGCATAACATCAGGGTTATCTCGGGCAATGACGGCGCCTTCTATGTCCTGGGTATCCGTCTTCACCCCCAGGAGCATGGTTGCCGTATAGTCTTTCGTGTCCGTTGAGAGGAACTGCACTAATTTTGTCGCCTCCTCGAGGCAAACAGGCAAAACACCCGTCGCCATGGGATCCAGTGTTCCTGTATGGCCCGCCTTCCTGACAGAAAGGGCTTTCCTCACGTCCTCAACCACTTCGCGTGATGTTTTCCCTGCGGGCTTATCGATAACAATAATGCCGTTCATAGCAAACGCACTACCCACTGATCTGCTGAGAGCTGGAAATAGCTTCCAGGACTTTCCTCAAGACCGTCTCAAAGTCGCCGTCTATATGACAAGCCGCGGCATTGATATGCCCGCCTCCCCCGAAGGCGGCAGCCACGCGCTCCACGTTGGCTTTCCCTTTCGATCGGAGGCTTAACTTAAATTGATTGTCTGACATTTCGGTAAACAGGATTGATACCTCGACTCCTTCGATTGAGCGGGGAATGTCTACAAAGCCTTCAGTGTGTTCCATCAGCGCTCCGACATCTTTGAAGTCCTTCCTGTAAACCACCATATAGCCGACCTTCCTATCCCAGTCGAAAGAAAGCGTCTCCAGCACCTTGGTAAGCAGTCTTATCTTTGACAGCGGGTTGGTCTCATACACATTTTCCGAAATCCATTGCGGGTCCGCTCCCTTTCCCACAAGGTTTCCCGCTGCTATCAGCGTGTCCTTCCTCGTATTTCCGTAGCAGAATCCACCCGTGTCCGTAATAATCGCCGCGTAAAGATTGGTTGCCATATCCCTCGTGATGTCAGCGCCCATCTTTACCATGATGCTGTAGAGCAGCTCCGCAGTGGAACTCGCACTGTGATCGACAATGACGATGCTGCCGAAGTTTCTGTTCGACACGTGGTGGTCGATGTTTATGATTCGCTCCATGCCGCCAATGCGGGCCGCCTCGTCTCCTATCCTTTCAAATTCGCTGCAATCGAGAATGAATACAGCCTCGCATTTATTGAGCGGCGGAAGCCTGTGAACGATCTTGTCGCTTCCCGGGAGAAAACGGTAATTGCCCGGCGTCTCGTCCTGATTATAAACGATGACATCCTTGCCCATATTCAGGAGCATCTGATAAAGCGCCAGCTCGGATCCCAGGGCATCGCCGTCAAGCCTGACGTGGGAGGCGATGAGGAAGGAGCGGTGCCTGTTTATAATATCGATGATTCTATTCAATATCCTTTTCCTCTCCCGCTCGTATTTCTGCAAGCAGTTTGTCTATCTTGCTTCCGTATGCAAATGATTCGTCGCATGCGAAGATGATGTCCGGCACGTAGCGCAAACTCAGCCTCTTGCCGAGTTCCCTCTTCAGGAACCCGGTCGCATTCTCCAGGGCTCTCTTTGTCTCAGGGTCGCAGGTATCCTTTCCCATCTCGACGAAGAATACCCGGGCGAAGCGCAGATCGTCGGTCAGCTTCACACCGGTGATAGTCACAGACTTTATGCGCGGGTCTCCGATCTCTCTCAAGAGGATATCGGCGATATCAGCCTTGATAAGATCTGCGACGCGGGTCGCCCTCTTAAAACTCATTGTACTTGTCCTCGTTGTATTCGAGGTGATCCGGCGAATCGGGGAGGTTGATAATCTCGATCTTCGAATTCAACACCTCTGCCAGACGAAGACTGTCGACGAACTTCAAAAGGTGATCGATCTTTCCGTTTATGTAGCGCCTGTCATTCCCGACGAAGCTGAAACCGATCTGCGCCCTCTTCCAGTGATCGTTCTGTCCGATCTCGGCAATGGAGATATTGAATTCGTTCTGGGCCCGCTTGAGGATCCTGTTGAGTACCCCCCTCTTCTCTTTCAGAGACCTGCTTTCTGCGATCAACAAGTCTATGATGCCGGATCCAATGACCATGGGTAAAAATCAATCCACGATTGAAGACTCTAAGAAAAAACAGTACGTCCTTAGAGCTTTCTTTCTATCTCTTCATTCACGTAAGCCTCGATGACATCACCTACCCGGATGTCATTGAAGCCCTCTATGCCGATGCCGCACTCAAGGCCTTCCGTGACCTCCCTGACGTCATCTTTAAACCTTCTTAGGGAGAGCAGCTTGCCGTCATAGACCTGAACTCCCTCGCGCACCAATTTGAGATTAGCGTTTCTTGTTATCTTGCCGTCCGTCACATAGCTTCCTGCGATCGTTCCGATCTTCGGCACCTTGAATAATTCTCTCACCTCCGCCCGTCCGATCACCGTCTCTTTGTAGAGCGGCTCGAGGAGGCCTTCCATGGCGGCTTTCATGTCCGCAATGACGTCGTAAATGATTTCATAAAGCTTGATCTCGACGCCTTCCTGCTCGGCAATCTCTATGACCCTGGCATCGGGTCGCACGTTAAAGCCGATGATAACGGCATTGGATGCAGATGCCAGCATGACGTCCGTTTCCGTTATGGCTCCCGTCGAGCTGTGGATGATCTTCAGTTTTATATCCTGGGTGCTGAGCTTGTTGAGCGCGTCGGTCAGGGCTTCTATGGACCCCTGGACGTCTCCCTTTATTATGACGTTGAGCTCTTTTACACCCTCTTTGATTTTTTGGTACAACTGCTCGAGTGTGATCTTGGAGGACTTGGAGAGTTCGCGCTCCCGCTCTTTTCTTATCCAGTATTCTCCGATGCTGCGGGCCTTCTTTTCATCCTCCACACAGATGAATTCGGCCCCAACCTGCGGGACTCTTGAAAATCCGATCACCTCCACAGGCATTGAAGGTCCGACCGTCTCCACCCTTTGGCCCTGGTCGTTGATCAGCGCCCTGACCTTGCCGAACTCCGTCTTTGAGACAAATGCGTCTCCATCTCTCAAGGTTCCCTCTTCGATAAGTACCGTTGCCACAGGGCCGCGGCCGCGATCCAGCTTCGCCTCGATGATAACGCCACGTGCAGGACGGTCGGGATCGGCGCGGAGGTCCATGACGTCCGCCTGGAGAAGTATCATCTCCAGAAGCTCTTCGATGCCCTGTTTCTTCTTGGCCGACACATCGCAGTAAATAGTTTGACCGCCCCATTCTTCAGGCACGAGGTCATAATCGGAGAGGACCTGTTTGATCTTACCGGGGTCCGCTCCCGGCTTGTCTATCTTGTTGACGGCCACTATTATCGGAACTCCCGCGACACGCGCATGATTGATGGCCTCGATCGTCTGATCTTTTACACCGTCATCAGCGGCGACTACGAGTACGACGATATCCGTTACATGAGCCCCTCTCGCCCTCATGGCGGTGAATGCTTCATGCCCCGGCGTATCGAGGAAGACAATGTCCCTGTCTTTGATGTGGACGTGGTACGCCCCTATGGCCTGCGTGATTCCGCCGACCTCGCCGGCGATTACGTTCGTCTGTCTTATCGCGTCGAGCAGCGACGTCTTCCCGTGGTCTACGTGCCCCATTATGGTCACAACAGGGGCCCTTGTCTTGAGATTCTCCGATGACGGCTCTGCCTTCAGGAGTGATTCATCATATTCGGCTCCAACCTGTTCTACCTGGTAGCCGAACTCGTTGGCGATAAGGGTCGCGGCATCGCTCTCTATCGCCTGATTGATTGTTACCATCAGTCCGAGTCCGATCAGTTTGTTGATAACCTCGCTCGCCTTCACGCCCATCTTCTTGGCAAGGTCACCAACCGTTATCACTTCGCCCACCTTTATCCTCCTCTTTATCGCCTTCGGGGTCGTAATGGCGGTCTTCTTCATCTTGACGGTTACTTGCTTTTTCCTGTCCTTCCACTTGGCAATCCGCTCTTCCCTGTCAAGATCTTCACGCCTGTCCTTCTTGTCTACGAGCTTCTTGATGAAGGCCTTCTTCCGCGCAGACGGAAGTTCCTCCATCACTACCTCGACAGGCTTTCTCCCCTTTAGCTTTGCTTTTTCCGGTTCCCACTTCACCGGTTTCTCGACTACCTTGGCAGGAGTGACTTCCTTTACTATCTTGAGAGCAGGCTTCTGGCCGGGCTCTTTTTTGATTTCAGCAGCCGCTTCTTTGGGGGACGCCTTCGTCGCCTCTTTTGGAGGCGCGTGCTTCACCTCGGCCGCGTGAGGAGGGGCAGTCTCGGGTACAGGCTTCTTTTCAACGAGTTCGAGCTTCTTCTTAGGCTTCTTGGAAACTTCTTCGGCGACCTCGGCCGCTTTTGCGGGGCCTTCAGCCTTCACTTCAGTTGCCGCTGCTTCCGGCTTCACGGCCTTTGGCGGGATTGCTTCTTCGGCAGCGGCTTTCTTAGGCGCTTTATCGACAACGGGGGCGGCCTTTGCCTGCGCTTCCTTCGTAACGGCCTTCTCTTTCTTGACTTCCTTGGGCGCTGCCGCTTCGACCTTCTCCTGCGCCTTGGCAGAGGCCTCGAGCGCGGCGGCTTCCGCTTTAACTTCCTCCGGAGAGGGACGTACAGCCCTTCTTCTTATGATTGTGGACTTTATCCTCTGCTCGACCATTTCATGGGGTTCGCCTGACAGCAGTTCCTTCTGGATCTTCTCGACATCCGTGTCTTCGATCGTGCTCGAATGAGACTTTACGGCAATGCCGAATTTCTCGAGACGGGATATCAGCTCCTTGCTATCGATACCCAATTCCTTGGCCAACTCGTAGACTCTCTTCTTAGTCATCCTTGAAACCCTCGCATGTTATGGTCGCTGCAACGTCTTTTTATAAACCTCGTCTCTAAATTTCTCTTCTGTATGTTTGATCTGCCGTCATGTGGCCTTCTGCTCAGCAGCTTCTTCGTCGATGATCTTCACCGCAGCCTCGATCCACTGTGTCGCGCTCTTCTCCCCGACACCCTGGATGGTGGATAGCATCTCCGGGTCCGTAGTGGCGATCATCGATATGCTCTTGAAACCCTCGTTGAACAGCTTCTCCGCCATCGCTTCACCGACGCCGGGAATCTTGGTGAGCGACTTGAACCCTTCTGCATCCTGTGAGGCCGCCATAGATTCGCTTTTCACATCGATCTTCCATCCCGACAGTTTGACCGCAAGCCTTACGTTCTGTCCGTTCTTTCCTATCGCGAGTGAGAGCTGGTCGTCGGGAACGATTACTTCCATGGAACGATTGTCCTCGTCCATGATGACGCGGTTGACCTTTGCCGGCGAGAGTGCGCTGCAGACGTAGGTCGCGTTATCCGCCGAATAGGGGACGATATCTATCTTTTCACCGCGCAGCTCCTGGACTACGCTCTGCACGCGGGAACCCCTCATGCCCACGCAGGCGCCCACCGGGTCTATGTCTTTATCCTTCGTTCTCACCGATATCTTGGCCCGTTTCCCGGGTTCTCTTGCGACATTAACGATCTCGATCAACCCCTCGGATATCTCCGGCACCTCAACTTCAAACAGGGCCTTCAAGAAACTAGGATGAGTCCTTGAGAGGATGATCTGAGGTCCTTTGGTTATCTTCTTCACGTCGCACACATACGCGCGGATTCGTTCGCCACGCTTGTACGTTTCCCTGTATATCTGCTCGGCAGCCGGGATCACGCCTTCGGCCCGGCCCAGGTTCACGATGATATTCCCTCCGTCGAACCTCTGCACGAAGCCGCTTACCAGTTCGCCTTTCTTGTCTTTATATTCGTCATAGACGTTGTCCCGTTCCGCATCCTTGACCTTCTGAATGATTATCTGCTTTGCTGTCTGAACGGCAATCCTGCCGAAGGTGTTTGTCTCTATCTTGATTCCCAGGCTGTCTCCCCTTTCCGCGCCTTCATCCAACTCCTTCCGCGCCTCCGCCACTGAGATCTGAACATCCGGATCAAGAACCTTGTCTACGACCGTTTTGAATTGAAAGACTTCAACTTCTCCAACTTCCTCATTGTAGTGGGCCTCGATGTCGACATGCGGCCCCAATTTCTTTCGTGCAGCGGTCAGCATGGCCGTTTCCAGTGCCTCTATGATGACACTCTTGTCTATACCTCTATCTTTGCCCATCTGCTCTATCAGACGTTTAAGTTCCGGCAACATTGATAGTCCTCCATATTTGTATCAAAATTCATAAATCAGATGCGCCTTGGCTACCATCTCTCGCGGTATGTGATAAATCTTCCCCGATACATCGACGATTAGATTCTTCTTACCATTTTCATCCAGGTAATCAATCAACTGTCCGTTAAAATTTTTGACGCCGTCAATCTTCTCCCCCGTCTTGATGCGTACCTTGGAGCCGCGGTACTTGATGAAGTCCTTGTCTCTCGTCAGAGGCCTGTCGAGGCCCGGAGAAGAGACCTCCAGCGTATATGAGCCGGGCAGTGCGTCATAAACATCGAGTATATCACCTGCCTGCCTGCTGATCTCCGCGCAATCATCGACGGTCACGCCGCCTTCCTTGTCTATATAGATACGCACCAGCCACCGGTACTTCATCTTCAGGCACTCAATATCCACGGTCTCCATGCCTTCGGACTCAATCAGGGGTTCAATCAGCCCTCTGATCTTTTCCCGGTATGTATACGTATTATCACTCATTTCACTTGCAACTCATCACCGGAACGCGGCTTCCTTTTCAGCCTTTTTCGAAAAAAAAAGTGGGCGCAAGCCCACTCATCACAAACGTACCAGATGATTTTCACGAGATTTCTAACATATAAAATACCCGTTTGCAAGAGAAAAATAGCGGTCATTGTTGATCCCCGTCGTCAACGGAAAGCCCTTGAGAAAAAGGGGGCGTGTCGCGTAAATGCGCTCCTTGCAGCGGAAAAAAGAATAGAAATTCCTCTATATACCTCTTATACTTGTATCATAAAGGGTTAAGGAACTAGGGAGTATAACAGATGGTATCAGGCAGTTTCATGGAAAAGATTGTCGATGGGGTCTTCGATAAGAGAGCATTCGATTCTTACCGAATGCCTGCCGTTTCAGATAAGATCAGGTCCCTGCTCGAGTCGTATCGCGGGATGTTCAAGGACTATCCTCCGCACAAACTTGAGGAGGAGGGACGTATCCCCGAAGAGATTCTTGAAAAGATGAAAACGAACGGCTTCTTCGGGATCAGCCTTCCCGAGACCTACGGCGGGCTGGAAGTAAGCCTTGTCGATTGTGTGAGGTTCGTTGAGGAGATCGCGGCCATTGACCTCGCGTCAGCAATAGTCTTTCTTGCCCACCTCTTTATCGGCGTCAAGGGCATCGAACTCTTCGGAACGGAGGAGCAGACGCGCCGCTATCTTCCGCTTGCCGCCTCGGGAGAGATGATTTTTTCCTACGCGCTCACCGAACCTAAGTACGGCTCGGACGCGCGGCACATCGAGACGAAGGCGGAGCTCTCCGGTGACGGAAGGCATTACATCCTGAACGGCACGAAGACCTATATTACGAACGCAAACTACGCGCATGGCCTCACCGTCTTTGCCCAGTTGAACCCGGCGCATCCCGGCTTCATGGGGGCGTTCATCTTGGAGACCGGCTGGGACGGTGTGAAAATCGGGCAGGACATGTCCAAGATGGGCATCAAGGTAAGCTCCACCGCAACGATTCAATTCAGCAACGTTCGCGTGCCCGTGGAAAACATGCTCGGCAAGCCTGGCGACGGCTATAAGATCGCTCTTGCCGTCCTCAACTACGGGAGGCTTGCGCTTGGGGCGGCATCAGCCGGCCTCATCGACCTCTCTTTGAAGGATATGGTGAAGCGCGCCGGAAGCCGGATCCAGTTCGGTGTTCCGATCGGCAATTTTCCCCTCGTGCAGGAGAAGATAGTCAGCGCCCGTGTCCACGGGTTCATCACTTCGTGTATGAACTATTTTATTGCGAACCTCCTCGTATCGGCTCCGGGCGATGATCCCGTGATTGAGACGTCGCACTGCAAGCTCTATGGTTCGACGCGGGCATGGGACGTCATATACGATGCCATGCAGGTTGCTGGGGGAGCCGGTTACCTTACTAATCTGCCTTACGAAAAGCGGATGCGAGATTTCCGCGTCGTGCCCATATTCGAAGGAACGACGGAGATCCATTCCATGTACCCGGCACTCTTCCTCCTTGGGCGCCTGAGGCGCCAACTCGGTTTGCGCGAGGGCTTGTCCCGCTGGTATTATGTCTTCAAAGAATTAATCTCAACCTTGGCGTCGATGGAATGGCGCATAGACGGCGGCGGGATCGTGCAGGAGGCGGTGAGACTGGCCAAGGCCAATCTGCGAACACTAAGGCGGATGCTGCTTTTCGGAATCATCCTGTATGGGAAGAAGTCAGCCGGGAAGGAATTCTTCCTGCGACGTGCTACTACATTGAGCCTCTATGCCTTTGGCATAATCTCCGCGCTCGCAAAAATTTCAGCGGATCGGAAAGCAGGCGTCCACGACATCCACAAGCTCGATCTCTTGAAATATTTTGTCGCGGAGGCGAAAGAGGCGCGACGCGGCAGCGCGAGGGTATCCGACACGGAGAAAGAGAAATTGGGCGCCGTGCTTTTTCAGGATATTGAAACAGGTTCATGACATATTAATAGTCTCAATTGAGTCCTCATAAGAAATCAAAAAAATGTGACCGAAGTTACCGAACCTCAGGCGGAAAGGAAATAACATGTGTCACAACGAAACAAATGACAACTTGGAGGAGTCTATTATGTTTCAAAACATTCCACTGGAAGAAAAGGAATTGATCTACATGGGTCTCAAGAAGCTGATCTCCTCGAACACCGGGCGGGGTTTTCGCAACGGCGACCAGGGAAATGCCCTTTATGTGATGGGAAGCCAGGGCAAATTGCCTGACGATGACCGGGACCTGCCGGGGAAGCACGTGCTCTTCAAGATGCTCCGGGAACTGAGCGACGACTTCAAGGCCAAGGGTCACACCATCGAGAGGTGGTGGTATGACTTTTCATCGTGGAAAAATTTCTGTACATTCGCGATAGAGAGCTTCAAAAAATGCCAGGGCAAGAGATCGGACACGTAACTGTCATCAAGAGTTTTCTGCCTCTCCGCTTACGCCCCAAAGGTATACCTTGTTCCGGTCGTATTGAGAATGAATTCGTTCGGCATCTCCCTGTTGAATGACACCATCGCTTCGAACCCGGTGCAATGAGTAGGTACGATGTATTCCGGCTTCATCGCCTTGATATCGGCGACTGTCTTCTCAATAATCTCCTGCTTCACATTGATGAGATGAAATCCACCCATTACGGCGTGCATCTTGTCTACGCCTGAAACCTTTTGCGCATGCCTCACCGTGTTGACTATGCCCACGTGCGCGCAGCCTGAAAGCAGCACGATCCCTCTTCCCTTCACGTTAAAGCAAACCGCCTGTTCGCCGCGGAAATCATCCTTCTCCTGTTTCTCACCGCGCTTGATGAGATAATTGGGCGCCACTTTCTCATAATCAGTAACCTTATCGATGTTGCCGGTGAAGTATGCCCCCGGAATGATTTGTGTCGGCTTCTTCACCTCCACGACCTTCACCCCAAGGCCTTCGAGGTCCTCTTTACTTAGCTGACCGAGATCATCATATTCCGTGCGTCCGGGCCGGAGCGAGTACCTGCGGTTGAACACCTCTTCGCCCACGAAGAACGGCGTTCCTGCGGTGATCCGTGAACGGTATTGTTTCAGGATGCCTATCGCTCCCACAAAGTGATCGTAGTGCCCGTGGCTCAGGCTGAAGGCGCCCGTCTTGCCGATATCAAGGCCGAGCAGCTCTATGTTGTTTATCACACCGAGCGGATCGAGTCCGTAATCGAACATGCAGGCGCTCGTCTTGCCGTTGACGGCTGTCTCCACGTAATAAGAAAGGCCGTGCTGGGCGTGGATCGACTTGCCGGGAACCACACGGTAGCGCTTCGTGATCTTGCTTTCCTTTCTATTCGTATCGTAGAAATTGTCTGCCAACACCCAGATGGTCAGCTTATCAACCTCTGTAATCTTTATTGTGTCCTTTGCCATAGCATCTCCTGTCTTTGTCAAATCACCGGCCGCGAGGAGCGCGCCTGTGGCGATAGAGAGTTTGATGAATTCTCTCCGGTCCATTTCGTCCTTCATAATCTTTCGTCCGAAGAATACTTTGTTAAAGCCATACCCTCATCTGTGGGTACAGTCAAGAGGTGAAATCCCCTCCTGCAGGCGTGGTGCTGGGTTCAGGCTTATCTGATGGAGTTCTGACTTCGACCAGGAGATTTTTGAAGTGGCAGTTTACTTCCCGCTTTGTTTGTCAATCCTACGGAAACAGCAATTCAGCCAGATGCTTCACATTCTTTCTGCCAAGCTCGAGACCTTTTGAGCAATAATGGCAATATGCGACGACCTTATCAGTGTTGATTTCCTTACAATGTTTCTGCATCAGCTCCAATTTTTCTTCCTCAGTCCGGGAAATAAATTTTCCTGCCGCGTTCTTGACGAACCTTATGGGAGCGAGCTTCAAATTCCGTTCAGGTGCCGGCTGATAAATTGACACTCCGCAGAATTGTGTCTTTTCGTAGTTTTCATTCATCTCCACAATATCCACGCTCATCTTCTCCAACAACATACGAACGGCTTCCTGTTCGACGCGGTTATCATACGAACGCCAGCAGTCCTGCACAGTCATTTTCTCGTGAGAATAATCGGGATACGAAAACTTCTTATCTTCCAGGATAAGCTCCCACAGTGAAGTGATCTTCACATCCGGCATCGTTTCAAGAAAAATGGCAGAACAATTGTGACATAGATAAACCATTCTATTCTTGTTCGAAAATTTCTTATAGGAAGGGAGACGCTTCCATTTAGACCGAGCACTTTCTGGAATATTGTTTTCCAATTCCGGAATCTTATAATTCGGCACGCAGCATCTTATGATCTGCATATCAAACCGGTTCTTCAGGTATTCCTGAATTGTCACACTTAGTTCAGGATAATTTCTCGTAAATACGCAACTGGCAATATAAATGTCGTCTCTATAATCCATATTCGACCTCATCTGTTTTTTGATACAATCTATAAATAACTATTTGTTTTTGAAAGCCAAGACATGGAGGGTAATGAGTGGCGGGCAATGGGAGGATACCCGATGTAGGCTTAGTTTGTTTCGTTTGGCGCAAACTATCTTCTCTCAAATGTCATCTTT
>Ga0335081_10009105_pt1 | contig 15952 bp, 5 predicted proteins | sample Lox_Sample_35_FD_206713 | JGI IMG/M metagenome (GOLD analysis project Ga0335081, IMG submission 206713) | Soil microbial communities from Loxahatchee National Wildlife Refuge, Florida, United States - Lox_Sample_3.5 | ecosystem: Environmental > Terrestrial > Soil > Wetlands | place: USA: Florida... | reverse complement strand
AACCCCTTTCTGCTTGGGTTACCTTAATTATGAGCCTACGAATTAAAAACAGTATGTATCCGATAGGTATTCGGTTACATTTAATTTGAGCCTACGCGTTCATTCTGCTCTTTTATTTTTCCCTGGCACCGATCCCCCCACCGTGGTATAATATCCAATAGACAGCCAAACCCGTCCATCATATCAGCCGCGCGCGGCGGCCTATGTGTGCCTGAAACAGGCAGCATAAACTCATCATCAATGTCAAGAATGCTTTCACGTTCATGTGATTAGTCAAGTGCGTCTTCCCGGCAAAAGGAAAGGAGTCTGTGCGGATGAATAACGATGATTCACAGCGAGGAAACGTTCTCAATCCCGGCAACAACCGCGGTATGGGCCAGCCGAAATACCCGGAAAAGATGCCGAACTACAGCCCGAGCACGGCGTTTAATTACAGCCCGGCCACCGGATTCAACGGCGGCGGGCAGCATCCGCGGCGGAGAAACGACCGGTTCAAGCAGCCCATGGGAATGAATGACCGTATTGTCAAGCAGAACGACATCATCATCCGGCTGCTCAAGGAGATCCGGGACCGGCTGCCGGCGCCGGCGTATTCCGAGCAGAAGCCCGCGGCGCCCAGTGAAAGCAACGTTCCGGTCGCGGAATCCATCGAATCCGCTGAGGAAGAAAACGAGGGAACGGATCAGAGCGGCCCGGCGAACGAACACGATTTCCGCGACTAGTGAAGCGCTGCGCAAACCGCCGCCGGTTTCCAATGCCTGTCGGATGATTTTCAATTATTTTTGACCAATGCTTTCTTCGGCTGCCAGATTCCTGCTGCTTGTTTTTTCCGCTTGTGTTTATTGCTTTGCCGGCGACAGCCTCGTCTGCAACTTTCCTGTTTCAGCGACCTTCACCGAGGACGCGGTAACGATTTCGTGGCCGGAATATCCAGGTGCCGCCTCCTTTAATGTTTACGCGGACTACGGCATTGGTTTTAAGAAAGCCAATTTTACCCGCGTTGCCACGCGGAAGCGCTTCACCCTGCTCTGGGTGGAGGACAACCGGGAGAAAAAGCGGATTGTCAAGGGCAACAGGGTGGAATGCCGCGTGGTGCCGCTTATCCCGCATGTCAATAAGAATGACACGACCTATGTTGAAGGGCCGCCAAGCTGTCCGGTTAAGAACGGTTATTTCACCGGGTTTTCAAAAGTGCTTTCCGATACCGCCTGCGCAAGGATCCTCACCAGCGGGCAGCGGACCGCAAAAATATTTCCATCGGCCGTATCGGTGTCTCGAGCCGCGTTCTGTTCAAAATATGCGGGGCTGGCCCGCGACATCTATGCCTCCTACACCGCAAAGATAGATCCGCATGACGAGGGCGCGTGCGTGCCGTTTTCGAGCCTGGTGGCAAAGTATTTCACGCAAAAAGGAATTCCCTGCTACCGCGGCCAGGGGGTGTTTGTCAGCGCGTTCCACAGCTTCGACATCATCGTGATCGACAGCGTGGAATATGTTCTCGATTTCACCGCCGACCAGTTCGTGCCCGGTTCCTCGCCGGTGTTCATGCCGCGCGACTGGTGCTTTGCCGATTCTACCGGTATGCCCACGGCGCATCCTGCCGGGACGTTCACGAAATTCTACCAGATAGAAAAGGTTTTTTCTGCAAATCAAATCGCCTTTACCGAAACCCCTAAAGCCAAGGAATATCAGCAGCTTCTCGACAGCCTTCAGAAAAAATGAAAGTCGGATTTCAGCGGTCGGCGATCAGGAGTCAGCGGCCAGAAATCACACGGCCATAAATTGCCGGATGAATTCGAGAATGCCGTCCTTCAATAAATTTCTTGAAAACCCGCCTTTTATCAACGATTTTCTATTAGTTCATATCAAGTAACAAAGTGGAGGAGCATCCATGCAGATACAATTACGCAGCGCGGTCTCGACCGAAGGCAGGAGAATGGCGGGCGCCAGGGCACTGTGGCGCGCGAACGGCATGAAGGAAAACCAGTTCAGCAAGCCGATAATCGCCATTGTCAATTCGTTCACCCAGTTCGTGCCCGGCCACGTGCACCTTCACGAAATCGGCCAGCACCTCAAAAAGCTCATCGAGGCACAGGGATATTTCGCCGCGGAGTTCAACACCATCGCCATCGACGACGGCATTGCCATGGGGCACAACGGCATGCTGTATTCGCTGCCGTCGCGCGAGCTCATCGCCGACAGCGTTGAATACATGATGAACGCGCATATGGCCGATGCCATGATATGCGTTTCCAACTGCGACAAGATCACGCCCGGCATGATGATGGCGTCCCTGCGTCTCAACGTGCCGTCGGTGTTCGTTTCCGGCGGCCCCATGGAGGCCGGCGTCTGGAAGGGGAGAAAGTACGACCTCATCGACGCCATGGTCATGTCGGCGGACAGTGCCGTGCCCGACGAGGACATCGCCGGCATCGAATTCGCGGCATGCCCGTCGTGCGGATCGTGCTCGGGCCTTTTCACCGCCAACTCGATGAACTGCCTCAACGAGGCGCTCGGCTTTGCGCTGCCCGGCAACGGCACCGTTCTGGCCACGCATAAAAACAGGATCCGTCTGTTTGAAAACGCCGCTCGCCGCATTGTGGAAATTACAAAAGCATATTACGAAAACGGCGACGAATCGGTGCTGCCGCGTTCAATCGCGACGCGAAAGGCGTTTTTCAACGCCATGAGCCTTGACATCGCCATGGGCGGATCCACCAACACGGTTCTGCATCTGCTCGCCGTCGCGCACGCGGCCGGGGTGCCGTTTACCATGAAGGACATCAATGCGCTGTCGAAAAAGGTCCCGGTGCTGTGCAAGGTGGCGCCGAGCTCGCATTTCCATGTGGAGGATGTCAACCGCGCCGGCGGCATCATGGGCATCATGGCCGAACTCGACCGGGCAGGGCTCCTTGACACATCGGCAGTCCATGTCGCGGGCGGCACCCTCGGCGACGTCATCCGGAAAAACGACATCATGGGCCCGATGGTGACGGGCGAGGCGGTTGAGAATTGCAAGAGCGCGCCGGGCGGCGCCGCCCGCAACCTTCAGCTCGGCACGCAGGCGGCGATGTACCCGGAGCTTGACAAAGACAGACAAAAAGGCTGCATACGCAGCGCTGCGACCCCTTACAGCACGGATGGCGGGCTCGCGGTTTTGTCCGGCAACATTGCGAAAAAAGGGTGCGTCGTCAAGACCGCGGGCGTGGCAGAATCCATGTTGCGGTTCAGCGGCCCGGCAAAGGTGTTCCATTCGCAGGAACAGGCTGCCGACGGCATTCTTGCCGGAAAAATAAAAGAAGGCGACATCGTGGTCATCATTTATGAAGGGCCAAAGGGAGGCCCCGGCATGCAGGAAATGCTGTATCCTACGTCGTATCTGCGGTCCATGCATCTGGGCGCGAAATGCGCGCTGCTCACCGACGGGCGGTTCTCGGGCGGTTCTTCCGGATTGTCGATAGGTCACGTTTCTCCGGAGGCTGGCGCTGGAGGAGACATAGCATTGGTCAAGAACGGCGACAGCATCGAGGTTGACATACCAAAACGGACAATCAATGTCAAACTTACCGCAGCCGAGCTGGCAAAGCGCAGGAAAGCCGAATTGAAAAAAGGCAAGAACGCCTTCAAACCCAGGCGCAAACGGGTGATCTCCGATGCGCTCAGGGAATACGCGCTGTTTGCTCAGTCGGCGGACGTTGGAGCGATTAGAATAGTGCCGAAAGAATAGGAAAAATAAAGTTGACCGTTGACTGTTAACGGATGACGGTAAAGAAAAAAGAGAGAACAAATTTTGTCTTGGACAGTTATTTGATAAATCATGTGCGATTGGCGCCGTTGGAATATGGTTAGTTGATAAGGTTTGCCGCCGCGTTTCGCGGCATCGGGCCGTGACAGCCCAAGGCGTCAGCCGAGACCGGAGTGAGGGCCGACCCGACACCGAGCGTTTGCGAGGTGGAGGGGAACGCCCAATTTAATATCTTACACGAAGAAGGAATATTTATGAAATCGTCCGCCAAACAATACCTTGACGAATGCCTCACCGCATACCCGGTGCTTGAGTCTTTCCAGGAAGATATTATAAGGGCGTTCGAAATCCTCGTGGCCTGTTTTAAAAAGAACGGCAAGGTGCTTATCTGCGGGAACGGCGGCAGCGCGGCCGACGCGGACCATATCGTGGGCGAACTGATGAACAAGTTCTCGCTCAAACGACCCCTGGCAAAACAGGATTCCGAAAAAATAAAGGCGAGCGCGATCACCCTGAACGACAAGCAATTTCTGCTTAGCCACCTTCAGCGCCAGCTTCCCGCAATATCGCTTTCGGCGCATTCACCGCTCGTCACCGCCATCGCCAACGACGAAGACTCCGAAATGATTTTCGGCCAGCAGGTGCTCGGTTACGGCAGGGAAGGCGATGTCCTGATCGCCCTGACAACGTCGGGAAATTCAAAGAACGTCATACGCGCCATATGCGTTGCGAAAATTTTCGGGCTTAAGATCATCTGCCTTACGGGAAAAAGCGGCGGCAGGGTGAAAGACCTCGGCTGCGACGTATTGATCCGCGTGCCGGAAGAGGTGACCTATAAAGTCCAGCAACTCCACCAGCCGGTGTACCATTGCCTGTGCGGCATGGTGGAAGGCGAGATTTTTGGGTAAAGTTATCCTTCTGCGGCCGATCCAACCCGCCTGTTTTTATTTTCCTGCATTTTTTTCTTAAATATTGTATTTTTTTATAGTTATATTATTGTCATTAAGACAGACGTGAGAGGGGCGGCCTGTTTTAATTTCACCGGAGTTGCTAACGTGCTGGTTTTACTTTCCCGATGCTGTCCACTATGGTTACTCCACCGAATATTTTCCCTGTTTTTCTTGAGAAAAAGAGAACTTGAATAATATTAATTGCGACTGTACTATATAATATTGATAATGCTGACGACGGTTTATACGATTAAGGTGGTGCGGTTGTTATCCTTTATCAATGAAAAAAAATAAATTTTAGTTAGCGCTCATGTTTTTTTTAAGCGAGGACTGTCCTATGAGAAAAGCGACGCGCGGAAAGATTTTTATAAATGGCTTAATGCTTGCGGCTGTTTTGCTGTTATGGCATGGAACAACGCAGGCGGGCGCTCCCATTCTTTCCGGGGTGAACCCCACGCTGGCCCCGCCTGTTGCCAAGGGTGATGCAAATCCTCCAGGATCCACCGTTTCTTCCTTTCTCAACCCTATCGTTACAAACGGCACCATGGTCGATGATTTCGAACACACCGGTACTACCTCGAAGTGGGGCGGAACGTGGACCACGTGGTCTGCCGGCGTCGGGACTGTTTTTCCACAGTTGCCGTTTACCGGCCCGTCTCCGGGGGGCTACGGCAATTCGCAATGTGCAAGAATAACCTTCACTCTCGCCGACAACGGCGTGCCACCGCTGGGATACACGCCTTACGTTTTGCTTTCGGTTGCCCTCGCGGCAACACCCCCCTGCGATTTGACACAGGCGACAGGTTTCAGGTACTGGTACAAAGGCAGCAAGCATACTCTCAAAGTGGAAACGACCGACATTCCGCAATCGCAATATTCCTGGGGCGATACATTGCCCTCGTCACCTTCCGCTTGGAAACAGGTCAGCATCACCTGGGCCAATCTTTTCCAACTGGGGAACCCACCCACGCCCACGGCCTTGAGCAAGGCCTTGGTTAAAGCGCTAACGTGGGTTGTCCAGCAGCCGGCGGGATATACCGATTCGCTTTTGATTGACAATGTGGAAGTGCTCGGCTTTGCCGGACGCGGCATCGCCGTGACCGGCGCGGACAACACAAACGGCGCATGGCAGTACTCCCTTACGAACCCGGGAACCAACTGGACGCCGGTCGGCACGGTGAGCGACCTAAGCGCAACGCTCCTCGATTCTTCGGCAATGGTGCGGTTTGTTCCCAACGCCACCTATACGGGTCCCGCGACTTTTATCTTCCGTGCCTGGAACCATGTGGACAATAAGGCGAACGGTGCTACAGGCCAGTCGGTGACGCTAAACGGCGGCGTGACCGCATACAGCGCTGGGTCAGCAACAGGGACAGTCCAGGTGCAGAGCTCCAATGCGCCGGTGATCACCAATCAGCCCGCGACGCCGGATACGGTAAATGAGGGTGGGACATTGTCGCTCAGCGTCACCGCGACAAATGCCACTACTTACCAATGGAAACTCGGCGGTGTCAATATACCGGGCGCCAATGCAGCAACCTACACCAAGACCCCGGTTGCGGCCTCTGATGGAGGCTTTTACACAGTGATGGTGAAAAACGCCACCGACAGCCTGCTCAGCACGCAAGCATCGGTGATAGTCAGGCTCAAACCGACGAACGTAACGGTGAGTCCCGCATTACAGACCGTGCTGGTGGGCGCGCCCTCGGTTACGTTTACGGCAACCGTGGGCACGGGAACCCCTCCTTATACGTACCAATGGAGAAAAGACGGCGTTAACTTGACAGGAAAAACCGGCCCGTCAATTACAATCGCGCCTGTAGCGCAGACCGATGGCGGCGCCTACACCGTGGTGGTGACCAATCTTGCGGGTTCCGCCACTTCCACCAACGCCGGCCAGCTCACGGTCAACGTGCCTGTCAAGGCGCTTTTCACGGTGTCCGACACCATCGCCAAGGTGGGTACCCCTATAACGTTTACCAATAATTCAACTGGCCCTTTCACGAAAGGATTGTGGTATTTCGGCGACGGTAATTCTGACACCACCAATAACAGCAAGCCGACCCATACCTATGATTCCGCAGGATCTTTTTCGGCGTGGCTCATACTGGTTGACCAGACCGGAAAAAAATTGGACAGCGCGACCATCACGATAAGGACCTTCAAGGACAACCCGGTCGGGATTTCGGGAAAGTACCTTTCACCGGGAACCGCGCAGATATCGTTCTTCGATGTCACCGGCATAGCAACCGCTTTTCCCACCCTTCCGTATGCCGACAGCCTGCGGCTGTGGTATAAATCCGGCAATGTCATTCCCGCTTCGGAACAGTCAAGCACCATTTGCGGCACCTATGCCATCACGGCAATGCAGGCGGCGGCCCAACCCTTCACGGCCCCGGTCAACGTCACGCTCGCGGCCGCCGATTCGTTTTGCGGTTTCATGACTGAGGTGCACTGGTACAACGGGAACTCGTGGTCGTGGAGCGCGTTTAATGCAGCCAACGGCATAACCGTGCTCATGCGGGACACATTCCCTCCTGTCAATAATGCGAGCCTGAGCGGCACCTACATCAACGGCACCGATTCCGTCATTTTCACCGCGTCCAACTTGAAAACCGTGGATGCATCGTCCGTTGACGCTTTTGCGATATGGTTCGGCACCGACACCGGCCAATCAACCCCGAATTTTACCGATTCCACTCAAACCAAGTGGTTCAACCTGCAGGCTGAAATGGCCACCATTAACGCCACAAACGGCCGCGACAGTATCACCGTCGGTAACCCGCTTTTCAACACCGGCGTTGTTAAAAAGCTGTATTGCGCGCTGGTGCTCAGGGGAAAAAACGGCAGATTGAGCACGACCGTGGTCAGGGCAGCCTATCTGGCCGGCGTCAACCGTCCGGCCAATCCCATTATCCTGCACGCGATCGCGCAGAGCCCGAGCAAAGTCACCCTGAGCTGGAACCCGGTCGGCGGCGTCTCGGCGATCCGCATCTGGTACCGGGCGAATACGGCCGTGCCCGTCGGAACGTCCAGCTTCACCCGTCCGCCGTTTGATTCGGTCACCATCACCACCATCACCGACACCACACGATTGATTACGGGGCTGCTGGATTCGACCCATTATTTCTTCGGCGCCCAGGTATTGCAGGGAAGCCAGTGGTCATATGTAACCGACAGCTCGAGCGCCAACGCCACAACGCAACCCGCGGGTGCAAAGCTGCCAGTGAATTCGGTTCAGATCACGAGCATAGTTTTCGATACGGCCGCCAACCAGATCGTGGTGCACTGGACCGTGGACAACTCGCTCCCGGATCCGCTCGAGATCGGGATTTCCTATTCGACGGTCGGGTATCCTACCAATGACACGAGCGTCCACCAGATTGTTCCGGTGCAGGCCAGCTCGGGCAGCGCCACGGTCAATTTGCAGGAAGCACTGCAGTTCAGCGGCAGCACCACCGACACCACGCATTATTACGTTGCCCTTTGGGAGCGAAGGGTGGACGGAAAATTGACCGATCCAACCGCCAATTCCGAGAAGGCGGTCGCGATTCCCTATTACAATTGGCAGAACGTCCAATATTTTACCGCCGTGCCTGGTGATATAAACGTGGTCTTCAACGGCAACATTTTGCTTGTCACGCAAGGAGTGACCGCTCCCACCCCCACAAACGCCACGATCAGAGTGTACCAGCCATCCTCCGCAAGCCTTGCCGGGTTTATTCCCGTGGGGATAGCTTTTTCCTTTGACAATCCGGCTCAATTGCAGTCTCCTCCGTTCATAATCAAAATCAGGTGCGGGACACTGCCCGCCGGTTACTCTATAAGCCAGGTGAAAATTTACCGGTTTACAAACGGGGCGTGGTGCGTTGACAGAACAACCGCATTCGACAGCACCGGCTATATCTGGATAATGACGCCGTGGACGACCATAAACAATCCCTTCATGGCGCTCATTGACACTCTGCCCATATCCATTACGCGACCCGCGCATTCGGACACGATTCCCGCTTGGAGTGAAGTATATGACACGCTCATCATCAGCGACAACTCGGGCAATGTTGCGTGGACTTATTCCTACGCTGCGGGCGGCGAGGCATACAATCCCAACCCCGTGCGGTCTTCCACGCTCACGGGCACCAGCGACAGAATTCCCATCTATATACCGAGCCAGTACGCTTCGCCGGACAACGGGCTTCGCGCGACCGTGACCGTGAACGACGGCATGCATTACGACACCTTCAACGTGTCGCGCCAGGTGTCGCGCATCGACAGCGCCGATTTCGAAACCGCGGTCACCGACCCGTTGAAATGGGTCCCGCTACGGGTGACGGCCGCGCTGTCGAACCCGGATGTGAACGCCATATTCAGATACACCTCCGGCGGGGACCAATTCACTTACGATCCGAAGCAGGTACGCATATTCCGCTGGCAGCAGCAGAAATGGGTTGAGTATTCCGATAATGCAAAAAATATTTTCACGCCCGTGCCCGGCATGGTGCTTTGGATAAAAACCAAGGAAAGCTGCGTGGTCAATTTCGGCGGCGGCATCACGCCGTCGCTCAAGAATCCGTATCCCATAAGTTTTGCGGCCGGGGAAGCTACCGATTTTGCCCTACCGTTCAAGTTCAATGTTCTTATCGGCGATATACTTGACTACTCCGACACTACAGCGAAGAACCTGGCGTTTTATTCGTGGGACCGTGATCCGGCGAGCGGACTCTATTCCCACACCCTGCTCTATTCCGCCGCCACCGGAGCAGGCGGCCCAAGCTCGACCTTGCTATTCACCCAGTGTTACATGGCGGTAAACCCGACCACCGGCGCGACGGCCGCTTCGATCAACATTCCTCCGATTCCATACGTGACGTCTAAATATTTCACCGGCGTTACCAAACGCGCTGCGCAAAAAGGCTGGACCCTGTCGGTGAACGCGAGCATGGCTGACGGCGCGAAGCTGTGCCCCGTGTACTGCGGATACAATCCGGCGCTTGGCACCCCTTCGGCATTATATCCCGTGCCGCCGACGTTCGCTCCGGCGTGCGCCGGGGTTGCCGGCGACGCGGACAGCAAGCTCTACGGCATCGCGGTGCTGAATGCCCTCAAGGGGAACGGATGCACGTTCAAGCTTGCATTTGTCAATGAATCGGACCAGCCGCAGCAGGTGAAGTACCATCTGGAAAAAACAACGCCGCTGCCCGGGGGAATGTCCGCGAAGGTGTTCAGCGAGGCAACCGGCGCGTGGGAGAATTTTTCAGGCGGTGACGCGGGCGTGTCGCTCGCGGCAGGGGAGCGCCAGTACCGGTGGCTGGTCGTGGGCACCGATGCGTTCCTGGCCAAGGCAGCGGCGCTCATCAAGACCGCAAAACTGCTGTTTGCCGGTATCTATCCCAACCCGGCCAGCGCGCTTGTGCACATCAGGTACAGCGTGCCGCAGGCAGGCGTGAGCGGCGTAAAGTTCACCATCTACGACTTGCGCGGCAGGCTGGTGTGGCAGAAGGTTACTTCAGAGCAGGGCGGCGGCATGCGTGAGGTGGTCTGGGACGGAACGTCGCTTTACAAGCAGTCAGTATCCGCAGGCGTCTATCTTATCCGCATGCAGGCGCTTGACATGAAGCAAAAACCCTTTGGCCTGTTCGAAAAGAAAATGACGTTTATGCCACGGTAACTCAAAGGCAAGACGGTTTGAAAGGCCGGTTCGGGCAGATCCCTGACCGGTCTTTTTTTTCCTCTTTTTATATAAACAATGCGGCCCTAAACAACGACTATTGGTGTGGGCAAGTAACATGAGGAATGGCAAGGGATTTGGCGTTAAAGATTTACACGTTTAAGTATTGCAGTATTAAATAATTGATGATATAATTTAAACAAAGCATTGTATTAATCGATTTATTTAGCACTTACTAAGAATAAGATAAGTGGGGGATATGCAATGAACGGATCGACGATAAAATCTCGTAACTGTTGTTTTCTCATTGCCTTTACATGCATCGGATTGCTGGGATGGAGCCATAAAACATATGGTGCGGAAGATTATTCTCAATGGGCGCATGCCTGCACTATAACGCTCAACACCTCGGCTTCGGGCGCCAACGTCACCACCGCCCAAGCAGGATTTCCTGTTCTTATAAGATTGACAAATGCTATTACCGCTTTCACCTTCGGCGACGCGATGTCCGGCGGCCAGGACCTCCGGTTCGCCAAGTCCGACGGAACGCATCTGCCGTACCAGATCGAGCGCTTCGACCAGGGCAACCAGCTTGCCGAAATTTGGGTCAAGGTGGATGTGAACGGCAATGACAACACGCAGTTCATCACCATGTATTGGGGCAAGGCCGGATCCGCCGACAGCTCGAACGGCGCCGCAGTGTTCAGCAACGGGTTCCTGGTTGCCGCGCATCTCAACGAAACCGGAAATTCCAGCTCGGGAGGGTATTTGAATGCCGCGTCCGCGGGAAACGGAACCGGCAGCGGCATGGTTTCCGGCGATGAAACGAGCGGCATCATAGCGCGCGGCCAGAATTTTTCTTCCATCCCGCTGACCGCCGACGCCGCGGCGGGCCAGGCCGTTGTTACGATTGCAGCAGCAAGCACGTCAAGATTCGCCGTGGGCGAGGCGGTGGCTGTTTCAGCCGGCGGCGGCAATTCCGAATACAAGATCATACAGAGCATCGATGCTGGTACAGGCACGATCACCCTCACCACCAATCTTGTCAACGCCTACACCGTGGCGGCCGGTAGTTTTCTGGCTCGGTTCATCAGAATTCCCTCGGGAGTAAATTTAAATGCGGTAGATTTTACCATGTCCGGATGGGTAAAAACGACCGCTCTCAACGGCCAGCAATATTTTTTGAACTGCGCCACGGTGGCAACACCCAATCAGCGTTTTTCTCTCGGCATTAATAATACTAATTTTTATTGTACCAAATATGGTGATGGCAGTGTTACCAGCCCCGCCGACCTAAATTGGCATTACGTGGTGGCAACATGGACGAATGCGACTCTCCTCCAGACACTTTATGTTGATGGAGCATCCGTTGGCACGCATACGTCGGGGTCAACTAATGCGATAAACGGTGAATGCACCATAGGTTGGCGTGAGACTCCCAACTCTTACGAATGGAACGGCAGCGTCGATGAGGCATGCGTCGCCAACGTTGCTCGGTCGGCCGACTGGATAAGGCTTTGCTACCAGTCCCAGATGTCCGGCGCTTCGTGGCTCAGCTTTTCCTCCGTGACGGTTTCTCCTCCGTCAATTACCTCGGATCCGTCCAACACGACTGTCAACGCGGGCCAGACCGCCTCGTTCACAGTCGGCGCTTCGGGCGGCGGCCTTACGTACCAATGGCAGCGGTACGTCGGCGCGGCATGGCAGGACGTGGCCGGCGCGACCACCGCGACCTATTCCTTTACAACCGCGTATCCCACCGACAATGGCGCCCAGTTCCGCTGTCACGTCCATAATTCCATGGGAGACGCGTATTCGAACGCCGCAACGCTCACGGTGACCTGCAACCCGCCTTCGATCACCCAGCAGCCTTTGGCCCAAAGCGTCGCCGCGGGGCAGAACGCGGTGTTCATCATCGGCGCGAGCGGACAAACGGGATACCAGTGGCAGCGGAGCAATGACCATGGCGGTACTTGGGTGAATGTGACCACCGGTTCGGGCGGCACGACAAATACTTACACCCTGTCAACAGTGGCGGGCGACAGTGGGGCGCAGTTCCGCTGCCAAGTGAGCAATTCGTGCGGCACCATCAATTCAAACGCAGTGATTTTGAGCGTTGGAGGGTGCCCTGCGCCCACGATCTCGTCGCCGCCGCATGACACGACCGCCGAAGTGGGACAGACAGTTTCCTTCAGCGTCACGACGTCGGGATCGGGCCTTACCTACCAGTGGGAGAGGAGCCCGGACGGGTCTACGTGGAATCCGGTTGGGACCAATTCAGCTACCTTCAGTCTCACCGTTCAATCGACCGATAACAACACCCGGTTTCATTGCAAGGTGACCAATGTCTGCGGAACAACCACATCTTACGGGGCACTGCTTGTCGTGTGTACACCGCCTTCCATTGCCACCCAACCTGCGCCCTGGACAGGAATTGCAGGATCAACTGCATCATTTTCATGCTCCGTTCCCCCTGCAGTGACCAGCCCCACGTACCAATGGCAAAGAAATGACATCGGAGGGACCTGGGGAAGTGTTCCGGCGGGTAACGGCAGCGGGACAACAACGAATTATACCTTTACTGCCCAGGCGGCTGATAACGGAATTTCATTCAGGTGTTTTGTGACAGGGGCCTGCAGTCCGTCGGTTTACACAAACGCCGTCACCGCCTCTGTGTGTTCGCCGCCCACCACCACGAACCCGTCGAACCAAAGCGTTCTTGAAGGTCAACCGGCCACGTTCAGCGTCACGGCTGGCGGGGGGGTGACATACCGGTATCAATGGCAATACAGCCTAGACAGCGGCGTAGGATGGAGCAGCACATCGGCGGCCGACACGTTTTCCACGCTCACCTTCTCGACGTTGGCTTTACAAAACGGGTACAGATACCGCTGCGAGGTCTGGAACGGCTGCGGCGCCACCCCCGCAATTTCCACGGCTGCGGTTCTCGCCGTGTGCGCGCCCGCGCACATGTTTTCACAGCCCGGCAATCAGGATAAAAATGTGGGTGACACGGCAATGTTTACCGTCACTGCCACCGGCTCGCTCCCCATTACCTTTCAATGGCAGCGTAGTCCCGACGGCACCACGTGGGCGAACGCGACCACCGGAAGCGGCGGTACGACCAATACATATACCCTGGTAACTGCCGGTTCTGACAATAACGCGAAATTCCGCTGCATGATTCAAAATTCGTGCGGAAAAGATTCGTCTGCGGTTGTAACGCTCTCGGTTTGCACGCCGCCGGTGATTACCGTTCCGCCGCATGATACAAATGTCAATCCAGGGGCGCTGGTTTCATTTAAAGTCAGTGTTTCCGGCACCAATCTTACTTATCAATGGCAAAGAAGCAACGACGGTGGATTGAATTGGAGCATTATCGCCGGCGCAACGGCACCGACCTGCACGCTTACAACGGTCGCATTGGACAACGGCGCAAAATTCATGTGCATTGTCACTAGTAAATGCGGCTCCATCAACAGTAGCATTGCGACTCTCATCGTATGCGTGCCCGTCAAGGTAACGGCGCAGAACATCGGCCGCGACAGCGTACTCGTGGGCGCGCCGATAACTTATAAGATGACGGCAAACGGCTCGGCCGTGCGTTTCCAGTGGCAGAAGAGCACCGACGGCACCACCTTTACCCCCGTTGCGGGCGACACCCTGGATTCCATCTCGTTTGCCGCTGCGAAAAGCGACAGCGGGGTGACATGGAACTGCGTTGTTTCAGGCCAGTGCGGAGCGCCCATCACGAGCAATCCCGGCAAGGTGCTGGTGTACACGCCGGTGAAGGCCGCGTTCGGGCTGTTCCCTCCCGCGGGCATCGCGCCGCTCGCGGTGACGTTCGTCGACTCCTCGACCGGTGACTTTACAAAGAGGATTTGGGCCTTCGGCGACAGCAGCACGGACACCAATTTCAGCGGGAACAAGAGCGTCACGCACAATTTCAACACTGCGAACAATTTCAACGTTAAGCTCCTGGTGAGCGGGCCCGGCGGGACCGACACCATAACGAAACAGGTGTTCACCTATCCGCTGGGCAGCGACCCCATCCAGATCACGGGTTCGTACCTTACGCCGACGAAAATGCAGATCAGGCTCACCAATTACGGCACGCTCACGCCGCCGGCGCCGTCGATCATCGCGGATTCGGTGGGCCTGTGGTACAAGGTCGATTCACTGCCAGCCACCCAGTCGCAGGGAACGTTCGTCAAATGGTATCTGCCGAGCGACCTTCGCGGGCGAGGAAGCGAATATTACGACACGATCCCGGTCCCCGCGCTCACCGGCAGCGACAGCGTTTACGGGATAACGAACGCCATTTTGTGGTCGGACCATTCGTACAGCACCTTTCTGGCCGGCAACGGTTTTCTCGTGCTGATGCGCGACACGGCGCGGGTAACGAACGATATCAGGATTTCCGGCACCTACGTGCCCGACGACACGGCGCTGGTCCGCCTCGACAATGTTGACAAGATAGACACGCTGCGCATCGATTCGGTGGGCCTCTGGTACAGCCTTACCGGCGACACCGTGGCGGATTTCACCGACAAGAACTTCACCACATGGCTCAAGCCGGCCGTTCTCGCGAAATCGGGGACGCAGTACATGTATCCCATTGTCAACACCGTGTTCAACAGCGAGCAGCGGACGATCGCCGTGGCGGTCATCCAGCTGGGCTTCAACAGAACCCGAAGCCCGGTGAATACCTACAAGTTCGTCGTTGGCAAGCCGCGGCCCGCCAATCCGATCCATTTGACCGCGCGGGCGCTCTCGCCGAACCGGATCCGCCTCACGTGGAACAACATCGCGAGCGCGGGCGTTGAGCGTATCTTCATCTGGGTGCGTCCCGACAGCGCCGTTCCCCTTGCCATTGACGTGACGTCGCTCAATCTCGACACCTTGGTGCCGTCCGTGGCCGATACGACCATCGTGGGCAGCAAATTCAACGAGCAGACGCGTTATTATTTCGGCGCGCAGGTATACAAAGGCGGGCTGTGGTCGTTCATCACCGCGGCCGCGAGCGCCAATGATTCCACGCCCGCGGCGCTCGCCAAGCTTGATTCGAACACGGTGAGGATTACCTCGCTTACCTTCGACACGACGGTCAACCAGATCAAGGTCTGCTGGTCCCTGAATCCCATCGTGGCCGAGAGCCTCCAAGTGGGCATACTGTATTCGCCGGATTCCATGCCCCTGGTTGACAACGGCAACCAGCAGGTGGTCGACGTGACCGGAATTTCGGCATGCGCATATGTGAAGCTCCGTGAGGACCTGATGTTCGACCACACGTATTACGTTTCGATGTGGCTGCGGCGGCCCGGCGGCAAGTGGACCGATCCCGATCCGAAACTGCATTCGAAGGACAGCATACACGTGCCGCTGTTCACCTGGCAGTCGGTGACGTATTCCCGTCACGTCAACGACACGGTGTTTGCTTTCAACAATAATTTACGGTTCACGAACACGCCGGACGACCAGAGCAACACCCCCAACATCGTGTATCTCAGGCAGCCCGACACCTCCTGGCTTGCCGGATTCATTCCGGTGAGCATCGGGTTCGAGTTCAGTAACAAATCCGCGGGCATT
>Ga0335081_10009104_pt1 | contig 15954 bp, 15 predicted proteins | sample Lox_Sample_35_FD_206713 | JGI IMG/M metagenome (GOLD analysis project Ga0335081, IMG submission 206713) | Soil microbial communities from Loxahatchee National Wildlife Refuge, Florida, United States - Lox_Sample_3.5 | ecosystem: Environmental > Terrestrial > Soil > Wetlands | place: USA... | reverse complement strand
TCGACCCTGAGCGCACAAACACGAGCCCAGTCGGGTCGAGCGTAACCAACTCGCCGTAGCAAGACGCGCTCGAGATTCGCCCTTCCAATGACCGACGCGGTGGGCGGGTGCCGATACCCGCGGCGATGAGCACCACGCGATCGGCGGCGAACACCTCCACGTGGGCGCCTTGTCGCCGACCAAGGCCCCGGCGACATTGACCGACAATCGGCCCGGCGGCCCGGGGCTGAAAGCGCACCCCCCGCCCGATCGGACGAGCCTCCGCCAGCAGCGCCGCCGGGGGAGCCGGCGTCGCGGACCGACGTGCGGTTGATCCGCAGGCGGCAGGGAGAATCATCGCGGCCGCCGCCGCGGGACCGAGCCATCCGAATCGTGCTGCGGCGCGTGCCATCAACCGGCCCTTAAGTTAGGCGAGGCTCTCCGAGACGCGTTAGGCAAGGCTCTCCGAGACGCCGCCATGGTCACCGCCACGGGCGTCGGCGCGCCGCTTGCGGTTCCGATCAAAGTCGTAGTCAGCCAACCGAATCGACGAGTTCCGATTCACCTCTACCCCGCTGCGCGAGAACCGCAGGTACGGAGCCTCGCGATAATCGACGACCACGAGCGTCTCGCTCGCAGGGACCCTCATCCACATCCGCAGATCGCCGTCCACAACCTTGGCCTTCAGGCCTGACGGCAGCTCGAGCACCTTCGCGAAATAGCTCGACGCGGCCGGCGCGATCGGGCCATGCGCCGCCGCCACGCCCGGGAACGCAAGCAGCGCGAGCACCAGGCAACTCGACGCGGGCGTCGCGATGCCCAGTGCCCGGCGAGCGGCGACTCGCTGAGGCGTCATATGCCTACACTTGGCTCGATCCGCGCCCGCGGCCGGCGGCTGTCGGTTCGCTTCCGGGCTCATCGAAGTTGACGGACTCTACGGACAACCAGATTCATCGCTTGCGCACCCGTCTACTGGGCGGACTCATCGCGAATCGTCATGTTGGCACTCGCGTGCGGCTCATTCGCCACCGCGGCGCGCGCCGACGGCGACCCGGCGAGCGACGTCCTCGCGACCCAATCGGTGTTCTTGCCGCAGGACGCTGGCATCCCCATCGCGCAACAGGGCCAGCTCACCAGCTTGCTCTGGGCAAGCTCGAGCAGCGGCTACCCAATCCGGGTGGCGATCATCGCCACCAAATCGGACCTCGGATCCGTCACCGATGCTTCCGAGATCCGCAGGCCGCCGCCGAGCAGCAGCTCGGCCAGCGGTCGGTAGACGTCTGAACAGGCGTCGAGGTAGCGGGGGATCTCGTCGAGCCGGAGGTAGTCGCGCTCGATGTGCCCGGGAGGGAGCCGCTGCACCGTACGGCGGGGTTCGCCGCCAGCAGGCCGTCCTGGACCGCGGAGTTGAGACACACGACGAGCGTGCCGAGCGCGTTGTTGACGGTCTTGGGCGCCACGTCACCGGCGTCGACATCCTCGGCGAGCTCGGAGCCGCGGACGTCGTCTACCGAGAGCGCGCCGAGTGAACGCGTTCCCAAAAACAGCCCCGCTGTGCGGGGCTTTTCCAGTGCGCCCGAGAGGACTCGAACCTCCACGGACCATACAGTCCACAAGGCCCTCAACCTTGCGCGTCTACCAATTCCGCCACAGGCGCCTGGGCGGCCAGTATATCCCCGAAGAACGCTCGCGAACGGTGGTCGCGCGGCGTCGCAAGCTCCTCTCGAAGTGTCTCTCAAGCGCCGGATCGCGCCGCGGGTTGAGTCCGTCCTATGCCCGCGCTACATTTCCGAACACACGTTCGACATGGGACCGCCGCGCCCGAGCAAGGAGTGGACGGATGGACCTGACCAAGCGTCAGCAGGAGATCTTCGACTTCATCAAGCGCTACTCGGCTAAGTACGGGTATCCGCCGACTGTTCGCGACATCGGCAAAGCGGTGGGGCTCGCGTCGTCGTCAACCGTCCATGCCCATCTAGCCAATCTCGAGCGAATCGGGCTCTTGCGGCGTGATCCGTCCAAGCCGCGTGCAATTGAGCTGTTCGACAGAGCAGCGGCGGGCGTTCGCGGCTTCGTTCGGCCAGGACTGCCGCTTGTCGGTCAGGTGGCGGCTGGGCAGCCGGTGCTCGCCGAGGAGAACATCGAGGATTATGTCCAGACCCCCTCCTTCGCCGGTGGCGACGAGGGCGCGTATCTCTTGCGCGTGAGAGGCGAGTCGATGAAGGAGATCGGGATGCTCGAGGGCGACCTCGTCGTGGTGAGGCCTCAGGAGACGGCGAACGACGGAGACGTGGTCGTCGCTCTGGTCGGCGACGAGGCGACGGTCAAGCGCTTCTTCAGGGAACCTGATCACATCAGGCTGCAGCCGGAGAACGCGACGATGGAGCCGATCCGCAGCCGCGACGTGCGCGTGCTCGGAAGGGTCGTTGGCCTGATGCGGAGCATGAGCTGAGGACAGGGCGATGACGACGCTGACATACACGGGGCCATCTCTGTTCGATGCGGTGGGTGGTGAGCCGACGCTGGACGAGTTGCTCGCCGGCGTATGGGAGGGGCTCACCGCCCACAGGGCGGTGCCGTGCCCGGTCTGCGGCGCCGAGATGGGACCCGAGTATTCCGTTCACGCGTTGCCGATCGCTGGCCGCTGCCGTGCCTGCGGCTCGACGTTCTCGTAGGCGCACGGGTATGCTCGCGTATGCAGGCCGAGCAGTCGCGGAGGCGCAACCTTCGAGGAAAGTCCGGACATCACAGGGCAGGGTGGTCGGTAACGCCGACCCGGGGAAACCCGCGGGAAAGTGCCGCAGAAACGACACCGCCTAAGCCGGGGGCTGCTCCAGCGCTCCAGGCCGGTAAGGGTGAAATGGTGCGGTAAGAGCGCACCAGCGCCGCGGTGACGCGGCGGCTGGGTAAACCCCACCCGATGCTAGGCCAAGCAGGACCGCTTGCAGGTGGCCCGCCAAGGTCCGGGTAGGCCGCACAGATGGATGGCTGCTCAGAGGTTCGGTTCGTGACCGAGACGAGCCTTGGACAGAATCCGGCTTACAGGCCTGCTAACGGAAAGCCCCGCCACCCGCGGGGTTTTCCCATTCTCGCCCCCTCGCGGGGTTTGACATTCTCGCCCACGCCGAGGAGGGTCCTGGTTGCGGCGCCACGGCTTCGCCTGCTGATCGCAAGCCGCACAAGGAGTCAAGTTTCGACAGATCGACCACGATGCGGAGCTCGCCGCCGGAGGAGGGTAGAGCGAGAAGCGCTTTCTCGGGATTCGCGTGTGGATGCGCGAATCCCCGTTGTCCTTTCACCAAACGCCCGGCGGTGTCAGGACGCTCGCTACCCATTGACAGCGAGCTCGGGCACTGATGTTGCCTAGGCAGCGGACAGCTGAGACACAGTGAGCACGCGGGTTCTGCTTTGAACTGCCCAAGTAGTGCCTATATAGTGGCGCGATGAATGAAGCTCCTATGGAGGGCACGGCATGAGGCCGGGCATCAGGAAGCACACGGGGTGGAGGATCGTGGCCGCGGTCGCGACCGGACTGGTGGCCGCCGGCTGCGGAAGCAGCAACTCGAGCTCGAGCTCGCACTCGTCTACGTCGACCGCGTCCGGCTCAGCCGCCGCGGCCTCTACGGGCAGCGCGGCGACGTCCCACGCGACCGCGCGACCGACGGTGCTGGCGGCGGCGTCGCTGACGAACGTGCTCCCGCAGATCGACCCGACCGCGAAGTACACGTTCGGCGGCTCCGGGGCGCTTGAGACCGATATCGAGCAGGGAGCGCCGGCGGATGTGTTCGCGGCCGCGAGCCCCAAGCAGCCCGCGCAGCTGTTTGCGAAGGCGCTGGTGGACAGGCCCGTGGAGTTCGCGACCAACATGCTGGTGTTGATCGTGCCGAGGAGCAACCCGGCGCACATCACCTCGGTCGACGACGTCACCAAGCCGGGCGTCAAGCTCGTAATCTGCAACGCCACCGTGCCGTGCGGCGACTACGCCCGCACCGCGTTCGAGAACCTCGGGATCACGGCCGCGGCGATGAAGAATGTCGTCAGCCAGACGACCGATGTGACCCAGACGGCCGCGGAGGTCGCGCTCGGCCAGGCCGACGCCGGGTTCGTCTACATCACCGACGCCAAGGCCGCCGCCGGCAAGGTCACGGTGATCCGGCTGCCGGCGAAGGCCAAGCCCGGAGCACGGGACTACATCGCGATCGTGAAGTCGGGTACGCATCAGGCCGCGGCGTCGGCGTTCGTCGCCTCCGTCCTGTCGGCGGCCGGACAGGCGAAGCTGCGGGCCGCCGGGTTCGGCAAGCCATGACCGCCACCGCCACCGGGCTGAGCACGTCTGATCAGCCGTTACCGAGCCGCCGGGGGTGGACGCGCGCGATCGGGCGGGCGGCGATCGCGATCGGCGCGGTGATGGTCGTAACGGTGGTGCTGGCGTTCTTGGTCGTGCCGATCGTGGCCCTGGTCACCTATCAGCCGGTGCACGATCTGATCGACGGGTTCGGTACCGGCGTCGCGATCGATGCGATCGTCGTGTCGCTGAAGACAAACTTGATCGCGTTCGTGGTGATGATCGCGCTGGGGACGCCGTTTGCCTACATCGTCGCTCGCTCGCGGTTTCGCGGCCGCAGCGTCGTGTTGACCGCGGTGGAGGTGCCGTTGGTGATGCCGCCTGCGGTCGCGGGGCTGGCGCTGCTGGTCGCATTCGGTCGCCTCGGATTGCTCGGCGGCACGCTGCGCGCGTTGGGGATCGACCTGGCCTTCACACCGGCAGCGGTTGTGATCGCGATCCTGTTTGTCGCCAGCCCGTTCTATCTCCGCGGCGCGATCGCTGCGTTCGAGGCCGTCGACGGGTCGCTGCTGGACGTTGCCGGCACGCTGGGCGCGGGACCGGTTCTGCGGATGGTTCGCGTCGCCGTGCCGGTCGCCGCCGGCGGGTTGGGTGCGGCGGCTGCGGTCGCGTTCGCCCGGGGGATCGGCGAGTTCGGCGCCACGATTCTGTTCGCCGGCAGCTTCCAGGGCTCCACGCAGACGCTGGCGCTGGCGGTCTATTCGCTGTTTGATGCAAATCTCGATCAGGCGATTGCGATCGGCGTGCTTCTGATCCTCGTCAGCGCCGCGGTGTTGTTTGTCGCCAAACTGCTGGGCCGGTCATGGAGCTCCGCGTCACCGACATCGCTCTCGCTCGCCGCTCTTTCCAGTTACGCACGACGCTGACGGTCGGTGCTGAGACGGTCGCGCTCGTCGGCCCGTCCGGCGCGGGCAAGACCTCGCTGCTGCGCGCGATCGCCGGGCTCGAGCGTCCCCACGGCGGTCAGATCATGCTGGACACCGAGACGTGGCTCGACGCGAGCGCCGGAGTTGACCTGCGGCCAGAGCGCCGGCGGGTGGGGTATCTGCCGCAGGACTACGGCTTGTTCCCGCACCTGTCGGTATCCGGGAACGTGCGGTTCGCTGCGCGCCGGGCGCGGCCCGACCTGCTGGAGCGGCTCGGTATCGCGCACCTGGCCGCCGCGCGGCCCGCGCAGCTGTCAGGCGGCGAGCGCCAGCGCGTCGCGCTGGCCCGCGCTCTGGCTCGCGACCCGCGGGCGCTGCTGCTCGACGAACCGTTCGGCGCGCTTGATCAGATCACCCGTCGCCACGTCCGTGACGAGCTCGCCGAGATCCTCGCCACCATCCGCCTCCCGACCCTCCTCGTCACCCACGCGTTCGAGGACGCCTGCATGCTCGGCGACCGTGTCGGCGTGATCGACCGCGGCCGGATCGTCGCGCTCGATACTCCGGCCGCCATCCAACACCGGCCTGCCAACGCGCTGGTCGCGCAGCTGACCGGCGCCAACCTCCTGCACGCCACCGCCACCTCGACACCCGACGGAGCGACCCTCCGGATCGATGGCGGCGGCCAGCTCGCCACGACCACGCCCGCCAGCGGCAGGGTCATCGTCGCCGTGCACCCGTGGACGGTCACGATTACGGCGCCCGAGGACGCGCCGCTCATCGACACCATCACCGCGACCCACAGGCAGGCCGGGACGCACGTGCTGCGCCTGACCCGGCTCACCGTCCACCTCCCGCACGACCAACACCCGGACATGGCGTTCGAGCCGGGCGCGCTCGTGGGGTTAAGCGCCTCGCCCGCGGATGTGCACGTCGTGTTTTCCGTGAGCGTTTCTTCGGCGACCGATCCCGGGTACGAACGAGCCTCGACCCCGCGCGAGCGCGTCCCCGCCGGCGGGGTACGCGATTTTGACCGCCGCTGACAAGGCGATCGTCGCACCTGGGCGCACGATCGCTGCCAAGCCGTTGGGGGTTGCGCGCCCTGCGGCGCGGCTTGTCAGGGCGCGGCCCCGGTCCGGCATCCCGGACGGTCGCAAAGGCAACTTCGGTGGCGGCGCCGGCGCCGATCAGCGCTGGTGCGCAGCGCGGCCAAGGCGTAGGCTGTCTTCGGTGCCACCCAAGATCACGCTCGATTCGCCCGACACGCGTCACGACCTGGTCGTGATCGGTGCTTCGGCGGGCGGGGTCGAGACGCTCAAGCGCGTCGTTGCCGACCTGCCGGCCGACCTGCGAGCGACGATCTGCGTCGTCCTGCACATCGCTCCGGGCAGCCCGAGCGCGCTCGCCAGGATCCTGCGCCGAGCCGGTCGCCTCCCCTGCCGGCCGGCCACGGACGGCGAGCCACTGAGCCTGGGGGAGATCCTCGTCGCTCCGCCGGACCGCCATCTGGTGATCGAGGATGGGCGCGTGCGCCTGACGATTGGGCCGCGGGAGAACAACCACCGTCCTGCGGTCGACGCGCTCTTTCGATCTGCGGCGATAGCCCGCGGCGATCGGGTGATCGGGATCGTGCTGTCCGGCACCCGCGACGATGGCACCGCCGGACTGGCCGTGATCAAGGCTCAGGGCGGCCTCGCGATCGTCCAGGATCCGGCCGACGCGACCTACCCTGGGATGCCCGCCAGCGCGCTGGACCACGTCGCGGTCGATGCTGTCGTACCCTCCGGGGAGATCGGACGTGCGATTGCCGCGATGGTCAATGGAACGGACCTACCGCCAGGAACCGACCCGCAAGCTCGTCCGGCGGACCCGTCCGACCCTGACCTGACGACTGTGATCTGCCCCGAGTGCGGGGGTGTTCTGAGCGAGCGTTTCGAGGCCGGGTTGGTGCAGTGGGAGTGCCGAGTCGGCCACCGCTACTCGCCCGAGACGCTCGTCGACGCGCAGGCGGAGCGCGTCGAAGCGGCGCTGTGGACGGCGATCCGCGCCCTTTCTGACCGCAGCAGGTTGCTTCACCGGATGGCCGACCGCGCTGGGTCGCGCGATCAGCCGCGATCCGCGCGCTCGTTTCGCCGCCGCGCGGCGCTCGCCGGTGATCAGGCGGATTTGGTCCGCAAAGCCCTGACGCAGGCAGCCGCAAGCACGCTACGCAGGGTGGTCGACGATAAGGGCGAGCTCGCCGGGGACGAGGGAACCGCCGCATGATCCCCAAGGGGGACGACACCACCCTTGATTCGCTACTCGAGTTCGTTCGGGATTCACGCGGCTTTGACTTCACCGGCTACAAGCGCTCGAGCGTCCAGCGCCGCGTCGCCAAGCGAATGTCGGATCTCGGCATCGAGCGCTATGAGGATTACCTCGACCAGCTGCAGCTCAACAGCGACGAGTTCGCCGAGCTGTTCGACACGATCCTGATCAACGTCACCAGCTTCTTCCGCGACCCGCGCAGCTGGGAGTTCTACGCGACCTCGGTCGTGCCGCAGCTGCTCTCCACCCGTCCGGAGAACACCCCGGTCAGGGTATGGTCGGCGGGGTGCGCGTCCGGTGAGGAGGCGTACACGATCGCGATGGTGCTCGCGCGCGCGATGGGGGAGGCCGAGTTCCGCGATCGAGTAAAGATCTATGCCACCGACGTCGACGAAGACGCGCTAGAGCGCGCGCGACAGGGTAGCTACACACCGCGGCAGGTCGAAGATGTGCCGCCTGATGCGCTTGAGCGGTTCTTCGAGCGCACCGACCAGCGCTACATGTTCCGCAAGGATCTGCGCCGGTGCGTCGTCTTCGGACGCAACGACCTGGTCCAGAACGCGCCGATCTCGCGCATCGACTTGCTTGTCTGCCGCAACACGCTGATGTACTTCACCGCCGAGACGCAGGCTCAGATCCTCCGGCGGTTTCACTTCGCGCTCAACGACGACGGCGTGCTGCTGCTGGGCAAGTCCGAGATGCTGATCACGCATGCAGATCTGTTCGCGCCGGTCGATCTGAAGTGGCGAGTGTTCCGCAAGGTGATCCGCCCGGCAATCCGTGATCGAATCCGGGTGCTGGCGGCCGATCCGGAAAATGGGGCATCGCAGAGCGTCGAGAGCAACCTTCGCGAGGCGGCCTTCAACGTTGCCGGTGCGGCCCAGGTTGTTCTCGACCGGACCGGCTCGGTGGTGATGGCCAACGAAGCCGCGCGCCGCATGTTCGAGCTCAGAATGACCGACTTGGGGCGTCCGATCCAGGACCTCGAGCTGTCCTATCGACCCCTCGAGCTGCGCCCCCACCTGGACCGGATAGCGGCTGAGGCGCGCGCGATCGAGATCGAGGCAGTCCAGTGGGGACCGGCCGATCGCCGACGGATCCTCGACGTCCGAATCGCGCCGCTGCTGATCGACGGTGTGCTCACCGGCACGAGCATCTCGTACAGCGACGTGACTGAGGGACACGCGCTCCAGGAGCGACTGGCGGGATCCAAGCGAGAGCTCGAGCAGGCATACGAGGAGCTGCAGTCGACCGTCGAGGAGCTCGAGACGACCAACGAGGAGCTGCAGTCGACCAACGAGGAGCTCGAGACGACCAACGAGGAGCTCGAGTCGACCAATGAGGAGCTCGAGACGATGAACGAGGAGCTCGAGTCGACCAATGAGGAGCTCGAGACGATGAACGACGAGCTGCGTAGCCGGACGACCGAGCTCAACGAGATGAATGCCTTTCTCGAGACGATCATGACGGCGGTAGGGCTCGGGGTCGCGGTCGTGGACCGCGAACAACGCGTGCAGATCTGGAACGGCCAGGCCCGTGATCTGTGGGGCTTGACGTCGGAGGAAGCCGAGGACCGGCACCTGATGGCGCTGGACTTCGGGCTGCCGGTCGAGCAGCTCAAATCGCAGCTGCGCGAGATGCTCGCGGGGCGCACGAGCCGGGAGGAGCTGGTCCTGGAGGCGACCAACCGGCGCGGCAAGCAACTTCAATGTCGTGTGACGCTGCTGCCGCTCGGCAGCGGCAATGATGGGGTGGTCTCGGGCGCGATCATCCTGATGGAGCCGATGAACGATTCCGTCTCGTGATGCGCGCGCGGCGTTCCGCTGCGCGCGTGCGGGAGCTCTGAAGCCGCTTGAGCTCGTGTTGCAGCTTCTCGCGGCTGCGCATGTGCTCGTAGCGCAGCCGCTTGACGGTCTCCATCAGCTCGCCTCTGGCATCCACAGCCGCGAGCTCCGCGGCCGGAGCGCTCGACGTCCATGCAGACAGAGAGACGTGGCTGACCACTTGCCGCTCCTTACTCGGCGCGCTCGCTGGTGCTGGTGCCTCGAGCAGGAGCCAGCCTCGGTCCTGTCGGATGACGGCGCCGCGTTCCGCGAGCTCTCCGAGCGCGAGCGTGACCGTCGAGCGGCGTGCTCCGATCAGCCCGCCGAGCGCATCGTGTGTCAGATTCAACGGCAGCGAGGTCCCCAGCGCCGTCACGTGCCCCCACGACTCCGCGAGCAACCACATGATCGCCAACAGGCGCTGGTCCACCCGCGGCAACTGGCAGATCAAGAGCTGCGCGACCAGCCGATCGGACTGCTCGGCGATCAGCTCCTGCAGACCCGATAGCAGCGCGGGCCACCGCCGGACCGCCAGCAGCATCTCCGGGCCGAGCAGCGCGACGCGCATGGGAGCGCCAACCCGGCAGTCGGCGTAGGAGAACAGCATCGGGCGCGGCTGGCGTGTCAGCGAGATCACGTCGCCCGGACCGACCAGCCGAAGCCCGGCGTGGTCGCCCAATACCAAGCGCTCGAGCAGCATCCCGTCGAGCACAAGGGCGCCGAATGCTGCGACCGGATCAAGCGCTGCGGAGATGTCGAAGGGCCCATTGGGGAAGCGCGTCGTCGGCAGCATCAGGCCCGCAGCTTGCGCCCGCTCGTCCGGCGACAGGAAACGGGCGAGCTCCGGCTCGGCGTCCAACAGGCGGATGGGGCGATCGTTTCGCAGCACGTCAACTAACACTATTGCGCATCCGGTCGACGGCGGTCATGCTTCGAACACCGGGGTCATCCTTCGAACGCCGCCGGCGGTCACGCTCCCAACCCCGCCGGAGGGACCATCCGCTGCACCTCGTCGGCGCGCCCGATCAGCACCTCACCGACCATCGCCGCGTCGAACAGGCCGTGCTCGACGACGCCGGGGCAGATCGACAACGACGTCGCGAGCGTCCGCGGGTCCTCGAACGGTCCCAGGTAGTCGGCGATCACGCCCCCGTCCGGGCTGCTCGGCACGTCTCGTAGCTCGACCGGCCCCAGTCGGCGCAGCGTCGCCGCCAGGCCGAACTCGGCCAGCTCGAGCGGGATCGGAGGTGTCAGCTCGGCCACCAGCTTGTTGGCGGAGACGATCACGATGAAGCGCTCGGCGGCGGCGGCGACGGCCTTCTCACGCGTGTGCGCCGCGCCGCCGCCCTTCACGAGCCATCCCGACGGAGCGACCTGATCGGCGCCGTCGATCGTCAGATCTAGCCGGTCGGGCGAGTGCGGCCCGGTAAACGAAACCACCTCGATGCCGAGTTGCGCAGCGGCTTGCATCGTAGCCGGCGAGGTTGCCACGCAACGGATGTGCAGGTTGCGCGCTGCAAGCGCCGGTAGCAGGTAGGCGGCGGTCGAGCCGGTGCCGAGCCCGACCGTCATCCCGTCCTCGACGAGCTGCGCGGCGGCGTGGGCGGCCAGTCGCTTCTCGGGCTCGATGTCCTCGCCGCGATCCACGCGATCAGCCGGCCGGCTTCTCTTCGTGGCCCCCGAACGCCTTGCGCATCGCCGACAGAGCCTTGTCCGCGAAATCGTCGAGGCCGCGCGAGCCAAACCGCGAATACAGCGCCGCGGTCAGCACGGGTGCCGGCACCCCCTCTTCGATCGCGGCGGTCGACGTCCAGCGGCCCTCGCCCGAGTCCGACACGCGGCCGGAGAACTCATCCAGCGTCGGTGACTCGAGCAGCGCCTGGGCGATCAGATCGAGCAGCCACGAGCCGATCACGCTGCCGCGGCGCCACACCTCTGCGACCTCGGTCGTATCGATCTCGTAGCGGTAGTACTCGGGATGCTCGAGCGGTGTGGTCTCTGCATCGGACAGCTGCCGGCGCGTGCCTATGTCAGCGTTGTGGAGGATGTTCAGGCCCTCGGCGTAAGCAGCCATGATCCCGTACTCGATGCCGTTGTGGACCATCTTGACGAAGTGCCCGGCGCCGTTCTCGCCGCAGTGCAAGAAGCCCGTCTCCGACGGGCTCGGCGTGCCGTCACGCCCCGGCGTTCGCGGGGCGCTCTGCACGCCGGGCGCGATCGAGCCGAACAGCGGGTAGAGGCGCCGCACGACGTCCTGCTCTCCGCCGATCATCAGGCAGAAGCCGCGCTCGAGCCCCCAGACGCCGCCGCTGGTGCCGACATCGACGTGGTGGATGCTCTTCTGCGAGAGCTCCGCCGCATGACGGATGTCGTCGCGGTAGTGCGTGTTGCCACCGTCGATGATCACGTCGCCCGACTCGAACACCTCGGCCAGTCCCCGGATCGTGCGCGTCGTGATCTCTCCGGCCGGCACCATCACCCAAGCGGTGCGCGGCCGCTCGAGCTTGGCGGCGAACTGCTCGAGCGTCGTCGCCCCGACTGCCCCGTCGGCCTCGAGCGCCTCGACCGCGCTCTGGCTGACGTCGTACCCCACGCACCGGTGGCCGTCGCGGATCAGGCGGCGGACGATCCCGGCGCCCATCCGTCCGAGTCCGACCATTCCCAGCTGCATCGGTTTATCGGTGGCCATCTATCGTTCTCCCGGAGTCGGTCGAATGGTTTGCAGGATGGATGGAGGCTAGTGGCCCGCCCTGCATTCATGATCCGCTTCGAGGCTGCAAATTTCGCCTGGCTGCGTCCTCGGACCTCAATCCAGCCCCGCTACACCTACGGTCCTGCGCCCTTGCCATGCTCGATTTTCGCTCGCGCATCGGGCCATGACTCACAGGACGAGCCACTAGGATCGGTCCCCAGCCGATGCGCGCATCGCGCGGTAGCGCCTGATCAGCGCGTTGGTCGAGCTGTCGTGGGCCAGCGCCGGTTCGCTGTCGCTCTCCAGTTCCGGGACGATCCGGATCGCCAGCGCCTTTCCCAGTTCCACGCCCCACTGGTCGAATGAATCGATGCCCCATACCACGCCCTGGGTGAACACGCTGTGCTCGTAGAGCGCGACGAGGTTGCCGAGGATACGCGGCGTCAGCTGCTCGGCGAGGATCACATTCGTCGGCCGGTTGCCCTGCATCACGCGGTGCGGGACGATCGACTCGGCGGTGCCCTCGGCACGAACCTCCTCCGCCGTACGCCCGAACGCGAGCGCCTCGGCCTGCGCGAACACGTTGGACATCAGCAGGTCGTGATGATCGCGAAGCGGATTGAGGTTGTTGGCGAAGCCGATCAGGTCGACCGGGATCAGCTTCGTTCCCTGATGGATCAGCTGATAGAAGCTGTGCTGCCCGTTGGTTCCCGGCTCGCCCCAGTAGACGGCTCCCGTCTGATAGTCGACGGCTCGTCCGTCGAGCTTCACGTGCTTGCCGTTCGATTCCATCGTCAGCTGCTGCAGGTAGGCGGGAAAGCGCTTGAGGTACTGGCTGTAGGGCATCACGCCGACCGTGCCCGTGCCGAAGAAGTCCCCGTACCAGACCGCCAGCAGGCCCATCAGCGCCGGCAGGCTGTGCTCGAACGGGGCGGCGCGGAAATGCTGGTCGAGCTCGTGAAAGCCGTCCAGCAGCTCACGGAAGCGACCGGGTCCGATCGCGAGCATCGTCGACAGGCCGATCGCGGAGTCCATCGAGTATCGCCCGCCGACCCACTCCCAAAACCCGAACATGTTGTCGGTGTCGATGCCGAACTCGGTCACCTTCTCGGCATTGGTGGAGATGGCTACAAAGTGCTTGGCGATCGCCGCCTCGTCGCCGAGCGCCGCCAGCACCCAGGCGCGCGCCGACTGCGCGTTGGTCATCGTCTCGAGCGTCGTGAACGTCTTCGAGGAGACGATGAACAGCGTCTCCTCGGGACGGAGGTCGCGGGTCGCCTCGACGAAGTCGGTCGAGTCGACGTTGGACACGAAGCGGAAGGTCAGTTCGCGCGCCGAGTAGTGGCGCAGCGCCTCGTAGGCCATCACCGGCCCGAGGTCAGAGCCGCCGATGCCGATGTTGAGGATGTTGCGAACCGGTTTGCCGGTGTGGCCTCTCCAACGTCCGGAGCGGACGCTGTCGGCGAAAGCCGCCATTCGGTCGAGCACCTCGTGCACCTCGGCAACGACGTCGACGCCGTCGACCACCAGCGAGCTGCCACGCGGCATCCGCAGCGCGACGTGCAGCACGGACCGATTCTCGGAGACGTTGATCCGCTCGCCGCGGAACATCGCCTCGATTCGCTCGGCGAGCCCGGCCTGCTCGGCCAACGCCACCAGGAGCTTGACCGTCTCATCGGTGATGCGGTTCTTGGAGTAGTCCAGATAGAGGCCCGCGCCTTCGGCCACGAGACGCTCGCCGCGCGACTCGTCGGCGGCGAACACGTCGCGCAGGCGCAGCCCGCGGATCTGCTCGTAGTGGTGCTGCAGCGCCGCCCACGCCGGCAGCTCTCTCAGCATGGGGACGCTCGGTGTCACTGGGGTGCTCATCAGCCCTCCAACGGTGGCCGGCGCTCATCTTTGTTCAGGGTTGCTGGCGCAATCATCGCATTGAGAGCCGGCCGATGAGCAGACCCTCCGTGTTCGCGGCAGACTACGGTCTGCGGTCCGCGTAAGGGTCGCTTTGCAGGGGTCTGGGGCTGTTCTAGGATCGCGCGATTATCGGTTTTAATCGTCGGAGGGCGGTGAACTTGTTGCAGTCGACTGTGGAGGCTGTCCGCGGTGATTCATGAAGGGTTTCGCGAGCATTCGCTTCGGGACTCGGTGGTTGGCACGGCCGGCCCAGTGCGTGATTTCTCGGTCACGCTGTCTGACGGTCTGAGGGTCGTCGGCTACGACCGCGGCGGCGAGTGGCTGGTCCACGTCTACCGACCCGACGGCAGGCTGGTGGGGCAGGCCACCGCCGGCACGCGCCTGCACGCGCTGGCCCAGGCGGGCCTGTCGGGCGACGACGCCGGCGAGGTGCTCGGCCGGGCCGGGATCTGAGGCCCTGAGCGCGCCCCCGCTGGCTGCGAACACCCACGTCCGCAGCGCGGCATAGCGGGTCACCGTCGCCAGCCCGCTGGCGAGCACGAGCACGGTCACCTCGAGCGTGCGCGCGGGGTGACGGTCGAGCACGCCGAGCAGATCGAGCGCGCCCGCGGTGATCGCCAGCGCCAGGATGTAGACCACCGCCCCGGCGGCGTGCTGTCTGAGCAGCCCGCTGCGGCCTCGCACGCCGAACGTGAACCGGCGATTGGCCTGCGTGTTGGCCAGCGCCGTGAGTGCGAGCGCAAGCGCGTTGGCGCCGTCGGGCCCGAGGCGGCTGCGCAGTGTCAGAAAGAGCGCGGCGTAGGCGATCGTCGAGATCGCGCCGATGGTCAGGAAGCGCATCGGCGCTAGCCGCATCCCGCGTCCCACGATCTCGACCGATTGCCTCATCCAGGACAGCATCAGTTCCGCTGCGAAGCGTCGCCCAAGAACGCCATAAGACCGACGTAGCAAAGCACGGTACCCGGTACACGGGTCCGGTCTCGGCTGTCCCCTGCGCCCACCCGACCGTGTTTGCCACTAGCATCGAGGCGGTGAGCCCGGAGCGAAAGGGGCAGCGGGTGGTTGCATTCGGCGGCGGTACGGGGCTGCCGGTGCTGCTGCGCGGCTTGCGTCAAACCGGCACCGAGCGCGTCTGTGCGGTCGTCACGGTCGCCGACGACGGCGGCTCGAGCGGCCGCCTGCGCGAGGAGCTCGGCGTCGCCCCACCCGGCGACATCCGCAACTGCCTGGTCGCGCTCGCCGAGCGGCGCGGGCTCGCCGAGGTGTTCAACTACCGCTTCGAGCGCGGGGTCGAGCTGCGCGACCACTCGGTTGGCAACATCATCATCGCTGCGCTGATGGACATGTCGGGCGGGCTGTGCGAAGGCGTCGCCCAGGCGGGTCGGTTCCTGCGGATCAAAGGCGCCGTGATGCCCGCGGCGACCGCAAGCGTCACGCTGGTCGTCCACCACACCGACGGGTCGGTCACGCGTGGCCAGTCGACCGTCCGCCACGCCGGCCGAGCGGTGCGAAGGGTCGAGATCGAGCCAGCCGATGCGGTCGCCCCTCGGGCCGTGATCGACGCCATCGAAGCCGCCGAGCTCGCCGTGCTCAGCCCCGGCAGCCTGTTCACGAGCACGATCCCGGCGCTTCTGGGCGAGGGCATGCGCGGCGCCCTGGCACGTTTCCGCGGTCCTGTGATCTATGCCGCCAACATCATGACCCAACCCGGCGAGACCGACGGCTTCGCGCTCTCAGACCATGTGCGCGCGCTGATCGAGCACGCCGGGCCGGTGCTGACAGACGTGCTGGTCCACGGCGAGCCGCTGCCGGGGGCGCTGATCTCCCGCTACCGGACCGAGGGCGGGACGCCGGTGGCGATCGATCGCGAGCAGACCGAGCTGCTCGGGGTGGCGGTCCACGCGGCGCGCCTGCTCGACGAGCGGGCGCAGACGGTCCGCCACGATTCCCGGCGCCTGGCCGAGGCGGTCTACCGCGTGGCGGTTGAGAGTCCTATCCCGTCGTCCATCCAGGAGCACTAGCCGGATCGAG
>Ga0335081_10009103_pt1 | contig 15956 bp, 24 predicted proteins | sample Lox_Sample_35_FD_206713 | JGI IMG/M metagenome (GOLD analysis project Ga0335081, IMG submission 206713) | Soil microbial communities from Loxahatchee National Wildlife Refuge, Florida, United States - Lox_Sample_3.5 | ecosystem: Environmental > Terrestrial > Soil > Wetlands | place: USA... | reverse complement strand
TCGGGCCGACCTCACCGTTGCCAGCGGTGAGGTCGGCCCTCGCCGTTTTACTGGGGATTACGCCGCCGGCGGCAACTCGGCGTCGGGCAGTTCGTCAGTGTCGGCACCTCCTTTCCGCTGGCCGGCTCCGAGCGCGTCGAGCACGCGCCAGATGCGCTTGAGCGCTTCACTCTTGGCGGGAGCCATTCCGCCCTCGAGTTGCGCCAGCCGCGACGAGGAGCAATCGGCTAGCCGTGCGAGTTGCTCGCGCGACAATCCCGCTCGCTCGCGTGCGGTACGGAGCTCCGGGCCGACACGCGTACTAGTAACCGTCACCATTGCGTGACACCCTGCGCCGGGTCGAATTATTCGTCAATGAACCCGGCCCACTTATTTAGTTACAGCCCGGGCGGAGGCCCTCCAAATCCCAGTAATTGATGGGCCTTCGTGATGTCTAGTTGCCGGCGCGTGAACCGTTTGGTGGTCCGCATTGGCCGGATTGGCCGGATTCGTTGACCGGGTTACGGATCGGAACCCGGCCGGGCTTTCCTGCGCTGTTCGGCGTCCCTCACCTGGCGGCGACTGATACCCAGCCGGTCCGCGATCGACTGTTGCGACAGCTTCCGGGGGTCAGCGGCGCGCTGGTCGAGTAGGGCCTCGAGCTGCTCGGCGACCTCCCTCGGTAAGCGCTTTGGCTTCGGGCCCGGCTTCGGCTTTAGCGGCCCGACCGGCGTGTCTGGCGGGGGGAGGATGCTCTCAACTAGCTGCTGTAGATCTCGCAGCCTGCGCTCGGCGTCGAGCTTGTCGCCCGCCGTCAAGGCGCGCCCAGTTGCGTAATCACCGGCACACCCTAAACGACCACCGGCCGCCCTCGAGCGGCCGGTTGCCGGTGATTACGTCAACTGTGCGGTCCAGCCTACCGTGCTCGGCGTCGGGCCCGGTGACGTTCGCGCTCGAGGCGCTCGACTCGCTCCTGTAGCTCGCGGACCATGTCGAGCAATCGCCGCACGAGCTCGAGCCCGTGCTCGACGTCGGGTTTGTGCTCGAGCTCGTCGATCTTGCGCTCGCTTGATCCAACGGCCATGATGGCCCTCCTCGTCGGTTTGGAGCGTCGGGGCCCGTGAACCCGGGGCCCCGGCGCTCGGCGTTTCTTCAGTCCTCGGCCCCCTTGCGGCCGCGGCGCGTTTCGGTGGTTCCCGGGTCGGGTTCGGGCCCCTGGACGCCGGTATCGGTCAGCACCGCGAACGGGAACGATTGGACGTTGCCGGTCTCGGTCCGCCGGACCGGGTTCGCGGTCGCGTAGCCGGCCCGGAAGGTCAGCCGCACGGCGGCGCGGTCCTCTTGAAGGAGGTTCGCCACGATCGCGCCCGCGCCGTCTTGGATCACACCTTCGCGGAACATTTCGACGCGCATGTCCTGCCTGATGCCGACGACCGCCTGTGACCAATCGCCGGCGACGACGAGCGTGCTCGCCCCAAGCGTGCCGCCGATCGCCCACGTGAAGGGCAGATCCCACGCGCTATCGAGGCTGTAGTCGCCGAGCAGTTGCCCGTCGGCCGCGCGAGCTCGGCGCATCATCCCCCGGAGCGCGCGTTTCGCGGCCCAGCCGGTCGCGTCGACGCTCGCCGTCTCGAGCTCGTCGAGCACGAGCGCGAGATCGCCATAGACGCCGCCCGCCGCGGGTGGCGAGACGACGTCGATAACCTGGCCGGCGGTCGTGGCGCCCTCGACGATCGACGGCGGCCAACTCGCCGGGCGATTGATCCCGCCGATCACGGCGGCGTCGAGCGCCTTCGCGATCGCGGTCCCGAACTCGCCTTGTAGCTCGGCCCAAATGTTCACGCTCGAATCGTCGATCACGTCGAGGTCGGCGACGACGATCACCGCGAGCTCCTCGGCGTGCAACATCACGCCTTCCCACGAGGCGGAGTCGGTCATCTTGCGCTCGCCGGCTTGGACCCAATATGCCTCGACGGTTTCGCTCAGGATCGGTTGCTCGAAATCGCGGGTCGTCATCCTCACCCGGCGGGCGAGTTGCAACGCGACGCTTTGCTCGGCCGCGGCCTTGATAACCGAGGCGGCCGCCTCGGTCGGGATCAGCGCGCCGGCGGCGCTTGAGTCAATGAGAGTGAATGACATGTGGAGGCTCCTCCATCCCGGCGGGGAGCGCCCCACGGCAACCGGAGACGCTCCCCGCGCGCTGACAAACGGGAAGTCCTCACGGCGCCCGGCCGACTGTTGGCTTCGCGACTCAAGGCGCCCGGCCTTCTATTGCCGCGGTCCTGCTCATGCCCCTGGTGCTGTGCTCGTGTCCGTACACAGGTGAAATGCTACGGGCATGACTCGCTATTACGAGCCGGGCGAGCCCGTCGAGCTCGACGTCGGCGCCGGCGAGACCGTGTGGCACGCCGAGATTCATTTCGACGAGCTCGAGCGGCCGGTTCACCTCGCGGTCGTCGCGACCGACCGGGACGCCGCTCGCGAGCAAGTGCTCGATTTCACTCGCCGCACGTTCGCCGGCGTCGGCCATCCGACGGTTGCGATCTTCGCGCCCGAGGAGTGGCTCGCCCGGTGAGCCCGCTCCTGTCGAGGCTATGCGCTGAGCCGCAATGCCGCGAAATCAGCGACGAGCTCGTGCGCGCCGGGTGGCGATGCGAGCGCCACAAGCGCGATCAGCGCGGCCGCAAGCGCTACCCGGTCGACCCCGGGTACTCGACGCGGGCATGGCGGAGACTGAGGCGGGCATACCTAGACGCGCACCCGGGATGCCAAGCGATCGGGTGCACCGCGCCGGCGACGATGGTTCATCACCGCGACCGGAGCTCGCCGAGCCGGCCGGGCGCGAACGTGTGGAGCAACTGCGCCGCGATGTGCGTTCGCTGCCACCGGCGACTAACGAACGGTCACCCGATCGTGCTCGAGCCGCCCGATCTGTGAGCCCGAGCAACGCGGCCCGACAGCATGTCGAGGGTCGGGAACCCGGGCCGCGGATTTATTTCACTAAATCGCAAGGCACGGTTCCCGCTTGTGTGCGGCGTCGAGCGCGAGGTCGCCGGCGAGCACTCGGGCGCGCGATCGAGTCGGCGAGCTCGGGCGCGTGATCGAGGTCGGCGCCAATCGTTATGCGCGGAACCGCGCCTTTCTCATAACCCCGGCTCCGGGGTTATCCGGCACGCTCCCGCGCTCGAACCGCCCGTCGCGGCGGCCTGCCCGCCTCGATCTTCGACCTCGAGCTCGTCGGTCGTGCCTCGACAAGCGGAGCCAAAGTTGGTTCCGTTGGCTCCGACCGGGTGGGGGGGCAAGGTGCACGATCGAGTCGCGCGAGTATCGTGCTCGGAGATCTCGGAGAGGAAATCGCCCGGCGGCGATTTGGGGGCAAAGACCCGGTCCGCCGGGAACCAAACTTCGCCCATTTTGCGCCAGCGTGCAGCGATTCCGTCGGGGGCCGCCCGTACCGTGATGCCGTTGGCTCGAGCGCGCCGAGCCGACTGGCGGGAGCGACCTCCCCCCGTCGGAGCCCTGACAAGGTGAGTAGTACCGACGGGGGGAGAACTCTTGCGCCCAACCTAACACCGCGGACGGATGCCACGCATCACGGCTCGAGGTGCTTGTCGACGGCGGCGCGCTTGGTCTCGCTCATCCCAGCGGGCGCGTAGGCGTCGAGCGGGTTTTGAACAGTGCTGTTCAACTCCCAACCGCGTACGTAGCGGCGCACAAGCCGGGCGCCTACCCGGCGAGCTTGCGCTCGAGCGCCTCGAGCTCGCGCTCGACGAGCCGCGTCGCGCGCTTCACGTGCGGCGAGTGGACCTCGCGGCGGAGCGTCTCGATCTCGAGCTCGATCCGTCGGCGCGCCGTATGCCACGCCCGGAGCTCGAGCTCGGACGTCCTGCGATCGGCGGTAGTAGGCAGATGATCGCCGGCGCTCACGCGCTCGTCTCGAGGAGTTGGTGCCAGTCGGCGCCGGCGTGCTCATACGCGAGGTGCCATTGCTCGCGCGTCTCGCCGAACGCCGCGCGCCATGACTCGATCTCGAACCGGCTCGAGCCGCGGAGCTCGGCGATCGTCACCTCGAACTCGCGGGCCCACGCGACCTCGAACTCGACACCGGCGTCGCGGGCGGCCTCGAGGCGCCGGCGCAGCGCCACCGCGGGCGCTCGGTCCGGCGGTCGGTTCCCGGCCCAACGCATCGGGCGAAATCGTGCCCGATCGCGCTGTTTCACCGCAAGGATTTTCCGGCCCTCTCCGGGCCCGGTCTAGCGGCCCGGCCTAGGAGTCGACCTCGAGCTCGAACGGGCCCCCTGGCGCCTCCGGCGGAGCTCCGGGGCCCCGCTGCGCGAGCGCGAGCTGCCGGTGTCCGGTGCTAATACAAGATCCTGCGAACAGGCGGCGTCCACCGGCATCGACTAGGCCGCGTCGCCTTGTGCACTTGTGCACTGCGCTCAGACCCCCCACACCCCCCTTAACGAGTGCGGCGAACGAGGAGTCGAGCTCAAGCTCGCGCGGCCTCCTGGTGCTTCCCGTGAGCTCATGTGAGGCGTCCAGGCTTACCCGCGACCGTGGGCTTGCGCGCGACGTTCGATTGAGGATTGTCCCCGCGTTGTCCCCGCGGCGGGCCCTTGAGACGACGAAACCGCCCGGCTGGCGGGCGGTTTCGTGAATCGGGGCGCCCGGATTTGAACCGGGCGTCCTCGGGTTCGGCCTCACGCACGCGAGCTCGGACGATTCCTTTGGTCGCCTCGACGACGCGCGGCGCGTGAACGCAACGGCACCCTAGCGACGGCCCGATCACGGCTGGCGGCGTGATCGCTTTGCTGCGTAAGCGGCGGCCAGCCGCCCCACCCTGGCGTGGCATTGCAGTGACTCGGTCACAAGACGCCGCGCGATTGCTTCTGTACGGCATCTGACTAATGGTTCGCCACGAACGCGATCGCCGCGGCTGGCGCCGGCAGGCCAGCTGAGGACCTCGCGACGGGAACCCGGCGCCGCGACCCTCAACGGGCGGTTCCCGCCAGCCGCGCCGACCCAGAGCACCCTGTGTCTTTTGGATCATCTCAACGCGGTCGCGAAGATCGTCGACCGGTCCGTCGCGCGAGCGCCCCGGCTGGATCGCTTCGTACCGTCCCCGCGACTGGGCGCGGCGGCACCTCACTCCTCGCCGCCAGCTTGCTCGGCCACTTGGGCATCGCCAACCGCCCACGACAGGCGGCTCGAACAGCCGCGCTCGGAGATACTCGCTGTCGAGGTCGGAGGCGTCGAATCGCTCGCTGAGCGTGACGCCGTCAATCGCGCTTTCGGCCATCACAACGATCCGAGGCATCATGCTCCGCCCTCGTTCCGAAACGTCTAACACTCCCGCCGCACGACCTCGTCGAGTAACGAGGCCAGCAGTCGCTCGGGCTGCCGCCCGTCCGAACGGCCGCATGCGTGCAACGGCGCCAAGCCCTGTCAAAGCCACCCCATCAGGACCAGGGCAAGCTGCCCCACGCGCAAGACGCGACAGCAGCCGCCGACAGAATCATCTCATCGAGCGCAGCATCTGGAGACTCGTCGCCGGGGCAAGGCAGGCGGTCGAGCAGGTGCTCGAAGATGTACGGCTCGTCGTGGAGAAGCTGCACCGACCCGCTGCTCCCGGCCACGCTGTCGGAACCCGACGTCTGCGTGTTGCTGGTCGTCGATGACCGCGCGCGGTCGCCGGTTGCGCTACGCCTGCTCGGGATTGCGCCGGGCGGAAAAGTAGGCCAGCGCACCGTCGCTTCGTGCGCTCACGTCGAGCATGCCCGCGTCAGCGAGCCACGCTTCCAAGTCGTCGCAAGTGCCGCTCGCGCCGAACACGCCCGCCACCTGATACAGGCGCACGAACGCGTCCTGGCGCCGCCCCGCCCGCCTGACAACCATGGTTCCCCGCACTACGCCCCCCGGGCGCAGGACGCGCGCGATCTCCGACATCGCCGCCGCCGGGTTGGGGAAGCAGTGCAGTCCGGTGTAGCTGACGCAGAGATCAAACGAGGCGTCGTCGAACGGCAGCGCCTCGACGTCGGCCTCGATGAACTCGATCTGATCAAGGTCGCGGCGCTGAGCCTCGGCGCGGGCGCGCCGTAGCATCACCGCCGAGAGATCGGCCGCCACGTAGCGCACGCGCTGTCCTGGCCGCAAGCCACGAAACGCAACCCCTCCCCCGCACGGCACGTCCAGGATCACGGTGCCGTCCGGCTCCTCGCCGAGCCGCGCGATCTCCCGATAGAACGCGGATGTGTCAGTGCCCCAGATGAGCCGCCCGAGCACGCGGGCGAGGCGCTCGTTCTCCACCACCGAGTCATAGACCGTCGCCTCCAGCCACCCAGACCGCCAGCGCTCGCGTACGTCGGACACAGCCACAGCGTAGGCATTCGACCATCAGAGGCCCACAGAGTTTCCTCCAAATCCGCTTCTCTAAACGGACGGCCCGGCGGTGCGAAGTCGCCGCGCGGTCGTGCCAGATCCGTCCGATCAACCTCGATGCGCCAGGACGTCTCGACCGCTGTCGGTCAGACGCCACTCGGTCGGGTCTGTTCCGCCGTCGTTGTGGCGCTGTTCGACCCAGCCGCGGTTCACCAGTTCCCGCAGACGGTCTCCCACACCACTGGCGAGGATCTCTTGGGCGCCGGAGATGATCAGGGCGCGGGAGATGATTGAGTCCGCTATCCATCCGAAGTGGCTGATCAACCACAACTCGTGGAGCAGCTCCCGATCGCTCGGCGCGGTTACCACCCGGGCATGCGGGATCGGCTGGCCTGAACGCTCCAGGTCGTGCCGGCCAGATCGCTCCGGCCACCTCACGGCCTCAAAGGCGCATCGACGAATGCCACAGCCACAGCAGTCTTACCTGGGCACACATGCAGCGGTCCGACGCCCCGGGCGTGATTCCCGCAGAACATCGCGGCCGCCGGTCCTATCCGTTCCGCAGGCCTGCGGCAAGCTCTTGGCGCAGCTGGCGTACGGCGCGTTCCACCGCAGGATCCCCGATGGCGTCATCGCCATCCACAGCCTCGGGTCCCACGGGCGTGACCGCGGAACCGCGTCTTGGCTTGACCAGACGATCGCGGCTGAGGGTGTTGACTGCGGGCTTGGTTGTGCGGCCCGCGTGCACACCTCGGCTGCCCGGAGCATGATCGCCGCGGAGCGCTTCCTGCGCGGCACCGAGCCGGGCCGACTCCTCGAGCAGCTCCTCCAGGCGCTGTTCGACGCGGCGGACGATCTCTTCAAAGCTCGCCATAGCTCCTAAATCCTAGTCATGCAGGGCACCGTGTTTCGTTTTCCGGAACGCATTTGCTCGGGTCGAGCGTGACGCCACTCCGCGCGCCGCCGAAACGCCACCCTTACGAGCAACCCCCACGACAAGCCGCGACGCACGAGACCGCGGCCGTCCCGCGCCGGGTCAACGCGACCTCGACGCGGGACAGCCGCTGCGCAGATAAGGAGTGGATGTCAGGCGGCTTTGAGTTCGCGCTCGGCACGCAGCCAGTTAGCGAGCTCGTCGGAGCTGCCCTGCTCGAGGTGGATGAAGTACGCGCGCTCGGCAATCTCCTCGTGACCGGGCGCGCTGGGCTTCGTCTTCGACTTTCGCGCGTTCGCCGACTTCTTAGGAGGCCTTGTGGGATTGGCGGTCATGATAATTCTCCCTTGTCGAGGTCAATCCATTGCGTTCAGGCGGCGAGCCGGCGGCCGGCCCTCTGTACCGCCCCCTGCGCCCCAGCTCGGCCCGGATCGGCACCGGGACCAGGCTGCCGATCCGCACCTTCTGGACGCTGCCGAGTGCATCGAGCCCAACCTCATCGAGCAGCCGTCGCGCGTCTGCTTAACCCGGCGCGCTCGGCCACCGAATTGACCACCCGCATCTGTCTTAGCGCCACAACACTCCTCCATCGGTTCAAGCGCACCCGGCAAACACAAATTCAAGTCCACCAGACGGACAGATTCCCCACCCCAACTCGCCCGCCGAGCAGATCACGTGGGCTCACAAGGATCGTGCCGGCCGGCGTTGACCCGGCCCGGATACTTTGCCGCGCATGCGCGCGCAGTCCCGGGAGCAACCGGCGTCGCGCCAAGAGAAGCAGCGATGCGAGGTGATCTTTTCCCCCGGTTCGCCCGAGGCCGCGGTCTCAGGCTGGGAGGGCGCGGCTTGTACGATGGCAGAGAGAAGTCGCCGCCTGGAGGTGTGGGGTGAAGCCTCTAATCGAGGCAACGGAGTTCGGCTCGATCACGCTGGGGGGAGTGGTCTACGACCACGATGTCTTGGTGTGCCCCGACTCTACGGTCAAGCGGCGGAAGAAGAAGCTCTCGAAGGCGGTCTACGGCACCTCGCACACGATCTCCGTCGCCGAGGCTAAGTATGTCTACGGGCAGGGTGAGGGAGCGGAGAGGCTGATCATCGGCGGCGGGCAGTACGGGAGGGTCGAGCTCTCTGCTGAGGCGGCCGATTACCTCGCACGCAAGCGGTGCGAGGTCTTGTTGCTTCCCACGCCCGAGGTGATTGCGAGCTGGAACGAGGCGACGGGCAGGGTGATCGGACTGTTTCACGTCACCTGCTGAGCCGGCGTAGGGCAGCCTGACCGTGGGCTGCGGTTAGGCGCCACCGTCCGATGGCGGGACGCTCTGGAGGGTGAGCAGCGCTGATCGATTTCCGCACCTCGGGGAGTGCTTGTGCGTGCTAGAACCCACGCTCGTGGAGTTGAGCAGTAGTGCGTTTGCCGCCGGGCAGCCGATCCCGCGGCGGCACTCGTGTGTCGGGGAGGATCTCTCGCCACCGTTGGAGTGGCGGGCGGTGCCGGCGGGATGCCGTCTCGCTGGCGCTGATCGTGGATGACCCTGACGCACCGGTAGGCACGTTTACGCACTGGCTTGCTTGGGGGATCAGCCCGGGTGACGGCGGTCTGGCTGAGGGTGAGCGCGCACCCGGGGAGGGCCGCAACGACTTCCGGGAGATCGGCTATCGGGGACCGTGTCCGCCGCGTGGCCATGGGCCGCACCGGTACTTCTTTCGCCTCTACGCGCTCGCGCGCGAGCCTGCGGTGTCCTCGGGCGCGAGCCGCCGGGAGTTCGAGCGTGCACTCAAGGACAATGTCTTCGCAGTCGCCGAGCTTGTCGGCACCTACGAGCGATAAGAGCACACACTTCCCGAAGCGCCTGCGTCGAGGGTTTGCGCTCGCGTGGACTACCGCGACGACATACGACGCCTCGAAGGCCTTCTGCTGCTCGATGCCGGCGCTCCGCGCCGCCCGCGGTTACTCCGACGTCTGGTCGATGACCACCGTCTGAGCCTCCACGGCGGCGTACCGGCCGGGTACGCGTGCGAGTTCTCGACAGGCAGCGACGTGGTCGGACGCCTCGCTGGTGCCGATGAACTCCCAACGGCGAAGCGGGGAGCCGGGGAGGCCAGCTTCCTCGATCTCTTGCAGGACGATCCACATGGCTCGAGCTTAGTCCGGAGTGGCCGTAATCCCGGCTCGCCGACCCTGGATCGTGGGGTCGCCGAGCAGCTCCGCTTCCCGACGGCCTCCGACACGGTGACGTGGATGCGCTCGCTCAAATGAAGCGCGCAGGAGCCGATCGGCGCACACCGCCTTCGCCACGGCGCCTCGGCCGGACACGGGCCGACGGGACCCGATCGACACCACGTTCCGGTGGGGCCGACTCAGGTGGCCGCTGTTCAGTTGCAAGCGCAAGGCGCGCGGCGGCCGCGAGCTCGGAGCGCGAGCCCTGATCGTCGACGCGATCGACGATCAGGCAGCCGCGTTCTACCGCCGCTTCGACTTCGACGAGCTCAACGACGGGCGCCTGTGGCGGCGGCTGGCGGACGTCACGCGCGCCGTCGGAGAGTAGACGGCCGCCGCCCCTCGCCCAACGCAGCGACGATCCGGGGTTCGCCAGCCCAGCTTCGCGGTTCTGCTCTCGGTCGGTGTGGTGGCAGTGGACCACCCGGCCGGGAGGGGTGATGACCGATATCGGCAGGACAGTCGCGCCAGACCTGCTCGTGGCCGGCGGCCAGGATCTTGACGGCCTACTGGGGCCGCTGGTCGCGTATCTGCGCGCTCTGGAGGCGAGGGTCGGCGCGCTGGAGAGGCGGTTGTCGGCTGTTCCGTTGATGACGGCGGCGGACGCGGCGCGGTACGCCCGCGTCAACGTGGAGACGATCCTGCGCGCGGTCCGGTCCGGCGAGCTCCCCGTAGCCGGCTATGTCGGCCGCTCACCCCGAATCTCTCGCGATGCCCTCAACAGCTGGCTTGCCACGAGATCATCCGCGGCGGCACCGGTCTCTCCGCAGCCCCGCCGGCGTCGCGGGCGAAAGGCAAGCGATGCCGTCGAGGCGGCATGGCAAGCGCTGGGCTGAATGTCGCGCGCCAGCTCGGTCACAGTGGCCCGCTTCCCCATCGACACCTACGGGGTCACGTGATGGATGAGCTCGACCACGCACCGCGGCTTGCCGCCGTCGACGCGATCATGCAGGCCCGCCTCCGGAGCGTCCGGGCTTGACCGTATCGTCGGCGTGATGTCCGCTTCCGGGTCATACGACACCGTGCCCTCGAACTGCGGTCGTGGGGCCACGATGGGGCCACCAGCTTGTAGCGCCCAGTCGTCTCCAGTTGTCTTCCGATCGTGCTGTTGCACGCGTTTGCAGGGATTAAGTTCGGGTTGGGACGACTGGAGGGGACAAAAGGTTTTCCTGATAAGGAAGAGGTCCCGGGTTCGAGTCCTGGATCGCCCACTCGCCGGAATCCAGGAATTCGCTGCATTTACGCAATTTTCTAGGATCTGGATGCTGGAGGATCGGCACGGTCGAGGTGTTCCGTGGGGCCACAATGGGGCCACGGGCAGTTACCTGTGAGGCGGAAAAGCGCTCCTTGGTTCGCGCCGCTGTCAGGTGGGTGCGGGCTACGGGGGCGCCGTCGGCCGCGTACTGAGGCGAACTGGCCGGCGAGCGCTGGAATATTCGCCTCGGTGGTTGGTGGCCCGGTGGGGCGACATCGACCACCTCGTGTGGGCGCGGAGCGGCGTCGGCTACGCGATCGAGGCCGGGAAGCGGCGGCTCGACGATCGCCATCGGGTCCGCGCGGGCGACACGGCACATGCCCGTCCTGAGGGTCGGGCGGAGCGGCGGGCTCGAGCACCAGCACGGCTCGGGTGATCGTCATCCCGGTCGACCGGCTGGTCCCCGCTCTTGTACGGCTGGCGACGGGCGGCCAGCTGGCCGCCGGGATTCACCATACGCCGCGCCGGCTGAGCTGTTTGCGATCGCCCGTTGGGCCTGCGAATTGGATGGCCCGCGTTGCCCCGAAAGCGAAAGCTCCGGCGCGACCGCTCGGTCGTCTGGCGATCGTGTTCGGCGCTGAGCAATCGTGCGGGGAGCAGGAGAGCGCGCCGTTGCATTGATGGAGAGCGATGGCCGCGCGGGCAAGCGCCGCCACGCTCGTGCCGATGCCGCCGCGGCTCGGGCGGCGAGGCCGCGCGCGACGCGACACGAGCGCCGTCTATCGCGCGCTGGGCAATGGAGCCACGCGCTGTGCCGCGAGGCGTACTGCTCGTCGACGCCTGGAGCGGCAGTCCTGGTGTCGACGCGGTCGTGACCGCTTTGGTGCTTGCCGCTTCCCGACGTTCAGTTGGCACGCCCGATGACCGCGGCAAGGATCTGTTTGTCCATCGCTGCGCGATCGCGGGCGACGGTTTTAGGTCGTTGGCCGAAGGCGCGAAGGTGTCCTACGACACCGAACAGGGCCGCAAAGGCCCGGCGGCGGCCAATGTACGGCTGATCTAGCTCGCTGATCCCTCGGCCGCGAGTGCTGGAAACGAGTGCCTGTCGCTCATCGGCGTGCTTGGGCGCCTCTCGAGATCCATCGCTCCTCGCATTCAGACAGAGCCGCGGAGCCGTACGCGGACGAACGTATGGCTGCTCGTCGCGCTAGAAAGCACCCCGTTCAGGCCGAGGTTCTTCCGCGCCGCAGCATTAGCATGGACGCGATGGCTAGCGAGCAGCCGGAACCGCGTACCCTAGAAATCTCGGTCGTCGAGCTCATCTTGGTGAGCGAGGATCTATGGGTCATCGCGCAGTTCGTTGAGGAAGCGCTGCCGGTCATCGCCCCGCGTCCCTCGGACCGCCTGAAGGAGTTGGAGGCTGTCCTTGATACGGGCACGTCCGCTGCGGCACGCGCAGCCATCGAGAAAATGCTTCAGAATGATTCCGAACTGCGGGAGCTCTTCGAGAGGCGCGTCCCCTCGAACCAGTTCTGGGTGTTCGTGGGGGCCCTTCTTCAACTCGTCCAGACTCTGCTGCAAGTTGTTGCGCTCGCCGTCACCCTTTCGAATTCCGACCCTCGTGTGACGGTTGACAAGGTAAACGAGCGCATCGTTATTCAGATTTCCGCGCCTCCACGTGACGAACCCGACCGGCCTAGACAATGATCTATTGCGACCGTAGAGCTACGCGCCGAGACGTCTGGGGAGGTGTCGAGGCTCGTGGCCGTCGGCCCGGCGGTCCCGCGGCGTTGCCCCGTCCGGCCGGGACTTCATGGCGAACGCGGCCGGAATTCTTGAGGGAAGCTGCCGATCGACAGCAAGCTATCCCGAACCGCACTCGAACCCCAGACCCACTGACCGACCTGAGGGAGAACAGATGCCCACCAAGGAAACCACACCGCTACGGTCGAGCCGACGGCGGGCGAGCCGCACGCCTTCCAAGCGGCTTGTCGCGCGCGGCGCGAGCAAGCAGCCCGCATCGCGACCGGCCGCCGTGGCCGCGCGCCTGCATCCCAAGCGCTCGCGCGCAAGGGGCAAGCCAGGGTTCCCCGCGAGCCTCGGCAAGGCCTTCGGCGACCTCACGTCGCGCCTATCGCGTGAACTCTCACGAGGTGCTGGGAAGAAACGGCTGGCCGCCGTCCTGACGGGCGCTGCTGGCGCCCTCGCCGCTTCCGTGGCCTTCGTCCGTCGGCGCGGACGTCGAGCCGAGCCGCCGGCGACGGAACCCACGCCGCAGACCACAGCCGCCACCATCCCCCAGCAGGAAGGCGACGAGGAGCCCGCCAGCGACATGACAACTGCCCCGACGACACCCCCGCACCTCGAGGGTCCCACTTAGCGTTGCAACGTCGCAGACATCGCGGCAGGCGCCGCTTGGTCTCGTCCGGGAGCACGTCGAGTTGATGCCGCTCGGCGATCGGGTACTGGCTCGGCACGCTGCACGACCATCGACACCATGATGCGGGTCCGGATGTGCGGTGGATCGGACGGCGTCACTGCCGCCGCAAATAACACAGGCCAGATGTCAAGTCCCTCCCAGCCCCGCGGCCACGCGCTCAGCTGTGGTCTGCTCGGCTTCGACTCCGAGGGGCGTGGCGGCGCGTGGTACTCGAGCTGCTCCCAACCGCCAGCGGAGATCGTCTACCCGGTCGGACGCGGCCGCGTGAGCGTCCGCGACGTGCAGACCAGGCTGAACGAACGGGAAAGGGGTCGCTCTCGCTGAGCTGAGCGCTACTGGGGTGCGAGTACGAATCGTGAATTGTCTTCGCTGCATGCGTCGCCGCCCGGCCCGCTCGAGACCTACGAGCGGTTAGGCGCTCATCCGTGGGCCGAGTGTGCCGCAGAGGAGCTGCGCGCGACGGGCGAGCGTGTCGCACGTCGGGACCCGACCGCCGCCGGGCAATCAACTCCCAAGAAGCTGCGGATCGCACGGTCGCGCGCGGCGCCGTCGAATCGCGAGGCCGGCGCAGCACTGTTCCTGAGCGCGACGACTATCGAGGCTCACGTCGGCCGTGGACCGCAAGCTGGGCACCAGCTCGCGTACTGATCTGGGCGCCATAACCTAGGCAACCAGGTCATCAGCGTCGCTCCGGGTTGCCATAACCCACGCTCGATAAGACTCATTCTGCGGATAGGCCTGGAAATCGCGATGTTTTCGAAGGCTGTTATCGAGAGTCGGGCCATAAAGAGCCGTGAGGCAAGGGCTTCCGGCGGTCGCCTATATTCGCGCCGCCCGGCGTCGCTGAGCGACCACCGCGCGCCTGGCGAGCGCGCCGCCGCGCTGGCCGCCTCCTACTGCACCCGCCGCCTCGGAGGGCCTACGACACCGTCGCGGGGACTGGCGCTAGCGACGGCGGCGGAGCGCTTGCTGGGTGGCGCGACGCCGGGCGTGCTCCTCATGCACCAGTTCCGTGATGACCCGTGTGACAGCGTCGCGTGCTTCGCTGAGGGATCGCTGGGCGGGAGCTGAGGCGTCTGCCATGCCGGCGGCGAGCTTGTCGAGGCGGCGCTGAACGCCGCGCGCGTCACGCAGCAGCGCGGCTGTTCTCTTGGCTGCGTTGGCAGCGTCCACAGCGGTGTCGTAGGGGGACATACGGCGAGTCTGACAGGCGCCGACCGCCTAATCCTTGATCCCGGCGCTGGCGTCTCGACAGACCCAGCGTCGCGCCGCCGCGCGCAGCGAGCCCACCTGCGCGACAGCTAGGTGCAACGGCCTACCCGCGCACCGGGTGTAAGTTGCGGGGCCGCGATCGCGCGGTCGCCGTCACGAACCGTGGGCACGCGGAACTTGTCGCGGCGCGTCTGCGCGCGCAGCTCGGGCCCGCCAGGCCTCGGAGTCAACGCCGTACAGCGAGATGACGTGCCCGCGGTGCAGCAGCTCGCCGTAGTCGCCGCCGTTGCCGCTGCTAGTCACTGACGATCTGCCGAAACCGCTGCTCGAGCTCAGCCAGCATCGCCCGCGTGTCCCCGCCAGGTCTTCATCCCCGCAGCCCAGCGTGTCTCAGGTACAGATGGTCACGCCGTCGCCAGCTCGCGCTCGGCCCGCAGCCAGTTCGCGACCTCATCGCCTCCGCCCTCTTCAAGGGCAATGAAGTACGCGCGCTCAGAGATCTCGTCGTGACTAGGCGTGCGCCAGTCCGGCCGCGGCGCCCGCGACGTCGGTGGCGGAGTGGCCGGCTCGACCCGCGCGGCCCGCGCCGCCGTTGCGCGCTTGGCGGGTTCGGCAGCCGGGGCGACCGTCGCGCGCTTTCCTCGCCCAGCTGGCTTCGCGGGTTCGGCAGCCGCAGCCGCGGCGGCTTCCGTGCGCTTTCCTTGTGTGGCGGGCTTGGTCGGCTCCGGAGGCGGGGCCGCTGCCGCGCGTTTGGCTCGCGCTGCGGGCTTGGCGGGCTTCTCCGTCATCGCAATCCTCCTACGTGCCCGGTCGCCGTAGACCTCGGCGACGATGCGTTGCTATCTCAACCGACGTGCGTAGCCTGCACGACACGATTTATCGGATCACAAGCGCGGATGTCAAGTCCCCGCACCAGCGGCCGCGCCTGGAGCATTGCGGCCTGGGGACGAACAGCGACCTTGCCGGTCGATGCGCGTTCGGCCTCGTTCGCGGGCTCGAAGCGGCACTCGTCCGCACCAGCGGCCAACCGCGTCTAACGCCTAGCGCTCATTCTCGTGCGGTTGCTGCCGGAACCCCGCATGTCCGCTTCGGCTGCCAGTGTGGGCGGATCAGCCAGCGTCATCGGTCGTACGGGGCGACGGCCGATTAGGGTGCCGATGAGCATCGGGGGACGAGGACCGTATCGACGTCGCCGCCACGCAGCCCGGGCGATCGCATACTGGGCAGATCACTACGTGCGCGCGTATCCGGGTGTGTTCTCGTTGATCTGAGCGAGGCGATGGCTGTTGTCAGATGTGGGCTCAGCTGAAGTAGCGGCCCACGGAGGTTCTGAGGACACCGAGGCTCAGATGAGCGCTAGCGGCCCCGGCTGGTCGAGCCCCAGGTGCGCGAAAGCGCGTTTGGTGGCGGCGCGGCCGCGGGGGGTGCGTTGGATCAGCCCGCGTTGCAGGAGATAGGGCTCGTAGACGTCCTCGATCGTGTCCTGTTCCTCTCCGACCACGACCGCGAGGGTGGAGAGCCCGACCGGGCCGCCGCCGAACTTGTCGCAGATCGCCCGCAGGATCTCCCGGTCCAGGCGATCGAGGCCTTCGAGGTCGAC
>Ga0335081_10009102_pt1 | contig 15958 bp, 19 predicted proteins | sample Lox_Sample_35_FD_206713 | JGI IMG/M metagenome (GOLD analysis project Ga0335081, IMG submission 206713) | Soil microbial communities from Loxahatchee National Wildlife Refuge, Florida, United States - Lox_Sample_3.5 | ecosystem: Environmental > Terrestrial > Soil > Wetlands | place: USA... | reverse complement strand
ATCAGGGACAGCGGAATCCACAGGTCCGCCCATTCGGGAAATGCCTGCCGCTGAGGCACGACTCCGACCACCCGAAACGACTGTGCATCCACGCGGATCTCCGTCCCCACCACTGCACGGTCCGCGCCGAACTTACGCCTCCAGAGATTTTCGCTGATCAGCGCCACCTGCTGCTTCGTACGCTCTTCTTCGCCGCTGAACGCGCGTCCCGCCAGCGGCTCGATACCCATCGCCGAAAACAGGTTGCTGCTCGCCATCGTGGCGTGTACGGCTTCCGGCTCACCCTGCCCGAGCAGCGTGCCGTTGTTCATCGCCGAGAGCGTGTACGCGGCAAGCTGCTCGAAGCTGCGCGTTTGTGTCCGCCAATCGCGGAAATCCGGCACGGTTACCTGCAATTGCGGCAGTGCCGGGTGCGTCTCCCAGATCTGCACCAGCCGCCCCGGATCGCGAAACGGCAGCGGGCGGATCAGCACCGCATAAATGACGCCGAACAGGGCCGTATTCGCCCCGATCCCGAGCGCAACCGTCAGAATCGCGGCCGAGGCAAAGACGGGGCGCCGCCAAAGGGCGCGCAAGCCAGACAGCATGCGTCCAGCATACACCCGAGGGAACTTGGTGATAGTTAAGCGAAGATTTCGGCCAGCGGCACGGTGATCTCGGGATTCCCCGTCCGCAGCATGCCGTCAGCAACCTCGCGCGCCTGGCCTGGAGTGTAAATCCAGGCCTTCCGTGTCGAGGGGTCGATCACCCAGACGTACCGCACCCCGAACGCCAGGTAATCCGCTATTCGCTCCTGCATACGGCTCATCCGGTCTTCCGGCGACAGGACCTCTATACAGAGAAAAGGCGGCTGAGTGAAGACCTGTTCGTCGGGCTCAGGCCCGACGATCACGCAAACATCCGGCACCGTGTAGCGTGTTGTAGAAAGCCGAACCCGCTGCTCCTGTATGACGAAGATGCCGAGTTCTCGCCGGCGTTGGCGCAGGAAGAACAGCACCTCCTGCTGCACTTTTCCGTGATCTTTTTCGCCCAGGTTCCGGTCCACGAGCTCGCCGTCCACATAGTCGCAGTCCGGGTCGTATGAGGTACTCAGATACTCCTCAACCGGAACCGTGAGCGGAACCGTGCTCATGCCCGAATTATCGCACGGCCCTTACGCCGCCCGTTGTTCCACCACCACCTGCGACTCGACCGTCGCAACGTGCACCGACTTCGCCAGTCCCACCGCTTTCAGCGCCTTCACCAGCAGCCAGCTCGGGTCGAACTCGTACCATGCAAGGCCGTGCCGGGCCGAAGTCGGGTGCGCATGATGATTGTTGTGCCAACCTTCGCCAAAGCTGAGCAGCGCCACCCACCAGGTGTTCCGCGAATCGTCCCGGGTCTCGAACCGACGCCTGCCGAACATGTGCGTCGCCGAATTCACCGCCCACGTAATATGCATCCCCGCTACAATCCGGAAGCACATCGCCCAGAGGAAAACCTGCCAGCCCCACACGGCCAGCACGATCGCCCCAAGGACGACGTTCGGCACCCAGTGGTAGTTGTTCAGCCAGATGTAAAACCGGTGCTTCGCCAGGTCAGGCGCATACTTCGACATCACCCGCGTGTTGTTGTGGTTGACCTCGCCCCACAAGATCCAACCCATGTGCGCCCAGAACGCGCCGTCGCGCGGAGAATGCGGATCGCCTTCCTGGTCCGAGAACTGATGGTGCAGGCGGTGGGTCGCCACCCAGAAGATCGGACCGCCCTCGAGTGTCAGCGCGCCGCATAGCGCGAAGAAATACTCCATCCACAGCGGCACCTTATAAGACCGGTGCGTGTGCAGCCGGTGATAGCCCATGCTGATGCCCAGCCCGGTGCACACATAATAGAAGACCACTGCAATGGCCAGTGCCTTCCAACTGAAGACAAACAGTGCCGCCACCGCGGCCACATGTAGAACGACCAATACCAGCGTGGTTGCCCAGTTCAACCCCTGCCGGCGCGCCTTGAGCACGATGCTCTCCCCGTTCAACCCATCCTCTTGAGTGCAAGTCACCCTCCCAAGCTAACAAGCGACTATGCAAGGCATTGTAAGAGTTGTGTAATTTCAATGGCTTACGATGACTTACCCACGTGTGCCCAGGTAAATATCGTGAATCCGGAGGATTCCTACCGCCCGCCCGCCCTCATCCACCACCGGCAGCACCGAAATCTGGGACCGCCGCCGCTCCATCAGCTCCAGCGCCTGTCCCAGCGTCGTTTCCGGCCCGACCGTCACCGGTGAGGTCGTCATGATGTCCCGGGCGGATAACCCGCGGATATCGTCGTGCGTCGTCAGTGCGCGCCGCAGGTCCCCGTCGGTGATGAAGCCTGCCAGAACCCCGTCCGCTGCCACGACGCACGCCCCGCCCAGCGCCCGCCGCGTCATCGCGATGATGACTTCCTTCATGGGCGCTTCCGGCGCCACGAATGCCGCTTCCTCCGGACCGTGCATCGCCGCTCTGACGCACAGTTTCAGATTCCGCCCGAGCTGCCCGCCCGGGTGAAACTTCCCGAATTCCTCCGGCGTGAAATTCCGCGCTGCCATCAGCCCGATCGCCAGCGCGTGCCCCACGGCCAAGGCCGCCACCGCGCTCGCCGTCGGCGCCAGGTTGTTCGGATCCGCCTCGCGCTCCACGCTCGCATCCAGGAGCACGTCGACCAGCCCCGCCAGCGGCGAGCCCGGATTCCCCAGAATCCCGATCAGCGGCGACCGGAACTGCCTCAGCAGCGGCACCAGCGCGAGCAATTCCGTCGAGGTTCCGTTCTTGGAAACCAGCACAGTCGGGTCGCCCGGCGTGTAGATCCCCAGATCCCCGTGGACCGCCTCCGCCGGATGCAGGAACACCGCCGCCGTCCCCGTGCTGCACAGCGTAGCCACGATATTTCGCGCCACGTGTCCCGACTTCCCGATTCCCGTCGCGACAATCTTCCCGGGGTGCGCCAGGATCAGCTCTACCGCACGGATCAACTCGCCGTCCAACCGCGCCGCGACAGAGCTCAGCCCAACTGCTTCGATTTCGACCGCCGCCCGCGCAGCCGCGAGCCACTCCTGGCCCACTTCAACTCGTTCGCCGGAAGCGTAGCGTATAGATCGCCCCCATCACCACCAGCAGCCCGCCCCACCAGATCCCTGCGTGCAGGTCAGCCCGCACAACCGGATGCTCCGGCGGGTTGGAGAGCTCCCATACCCCCGCACCGAGAATGAGCGCGCCGTAGATCAACAGCAGCACTCCGATGAAGAACCAGATCGAAAGCATTCCAGGGCGATGCATGCTGACCAATAGAAATAGCACGATTCACCGAGTCCTGGGTTAAACTGGTCGGCTCGTGGGTTCTCCCCTATCCATCCTCGACTATCGCCAGCCGGTCGAGTTCCGGATCGGCGACGTCATCCTCCGCACCTGGAACATCCTCTCGCGCCATTTCCTGACGTTCGCCCTGCTGGTCGGAATCGCCGAGCTGCTCCCGCTGGTCCTCACCCTTTTGTTCGCCGAAGGAAATGCGATTCCCGGCAATTTCCGCGTTTCCGCATTCGCCATCGGCGCCGGTATCGGCTTCTTTCAGTTCGTGCTCACCTCGTTCGCCCAGGCCATCGTGGTCTTCGCCGCATTCCAGGACCTGCGCGGACGTCCGGTGAGAGCCACCGAATCCCTGCGCCAAGGCCTGTCGCGCCTCTTTCCCGTGCTTGTTGCGTCCGTCCTTACCGGATTACTCATCGCCGTCGGCGCGATCCTATGCCTGGTCCCTGGCCTTGTGGCCCTTACCGCGATGGCCGTGGTACTCCCCGCCTGCGTAGTGGAACGACTCGGCCCCATCGAGAGCATGTCGCGCAGCGCCGACCTGACCACCAGTCATCGCTGGCCCATCCTCGCGGTCGGGGTCGCCTGGCTTGTAGTCGTGATGGTTGTTACCGGCGCCATCGAGGCCGCCATGCCCGGAGTCGCCACTCTGCCCGTGCAGCTACTCACCTGGACGTGGCAGGTAATCTCGGCTACCTTCTCGTCGGTTTACGCAGCCATCCTCTACCACGACCTCCGCGCGGTCCGCGAAGGCATCGGAATCGACGAAATCGCGTCGATTTTCGATTAGGCTGAAACTACTTGATGTAGATCTGCAGCCCGTTCTGAGATGTGCCGGCCGAATTCCACAGCAATACCGCCTGCGAACCCGACGGGACCGCGGACGGAATCCGGACGTTCACCTGATATACCCCGATCGTGCCGGGCGCCAGTCCGGAAAACAGCACATCTCCGGTCTGGCCGGCAAAGCTGACAAAGGTCGGCGCGGTAGTGTTATAGAGCGGGGTCGAGGGAGCTACCTGCCCGGCTGTAAAGCTCGGGGCGACTGGTCCCAGGCCGCCGGCATAAAGCGCCACGATCGAGCCGGCCGCCACCGGATTGCTCGACGAGTTGAGCGTGCCGTCCGGATTCACGGCTTTCACCGACGTCTGGGCGGTGTCTCCAATAGTGACCGGGAAGAGACCCGGAGATGCGAGCGCGATGCTTGTTACTACGGAATTTGAAGTCACGCCGTTGTAGACGATCGTGAGCTTCACCGTACCGCCGATCACGGCGCCGCTTCCGCCGGCGGAGTAAGGAAGAACGGCGACCACCAGGTTCGTCGATGAGAAAGCCAGCGGCGCAGGCAACGTATCGTTGATCATCAGTTGCGTGCCACCGAGCGTGGTCGGGAGATTGCCCGCAGGTGCGGTCACGGAGGTCGCGGGCCCGATGTTGGAGCCCACCACCGCCAGAAGCTCGCCGGGCGCGATCGGCCCGACCTGCGAGGTCAGAGGATTAAAGACCGTATTTGGAGAGATCGTCGGCGTCGACGGTATGGTGCCCGCGATGGACACCGTGACGCCGTTGACGACACCCGAATTCCCCGTGGTGACATTATTCTGAACCGCCAGCGTCCATGTGCCGGCGGCCGACTTATTGTTGAAGTTCGAGAGCGGTTCGTTTCCTTTCCAGGGTCCGCGGCCGGCCTCGGCCGGGCAGAACGAGCTGTACGTGGACGACGCGCTGTCGTCGAACGTGATGTTGACCAGAGTAGCGTTCGGCGTCCCAGAGCAATTCCGTTCCAGGAGTTTTGTGCGAGTCCCGTCCGGACTGAATATGTACAGATTCAGGTCCGAAATCTGCGGGTAGCTGATATTGACCGTAACCGTGACTTTGGTAATCGTCACCAAGCTCGATACTGGAATGGACATGAATGTGGCGGCGCTCCCCGTGGTGTAGCCGATATTCAGTGGCGGTCCGTTATACGAGTAGTTGACGGCTGGAACCGTGACTTGGGCGAATGCAACGCAGGTCCCCAACGACAATAGCAATATTCGTACCAGTGTATCTTTTGTTAGCTTCATCAGCATGCTACCTCCCCCGTAGCGGTGCGTAAGATGCCGCGCACGGCCGTTGGATGTAATTATTGTTTCTTAATTTGTATCTTTGCGCGCCTGCGGTGCAACCACCCCCGCCGCGTGAAACTTATCTGCCCTCTCCTCGCCCAGATTCTTCCGTGATTCCAGAAACGCCCTCTGCGCGCGATAGAAATCCCGCAGGAAACCCTCGATCTCCCGCCCCGTGATCGCCTGCGTCCAGCCGATCCTTTTCCGGATGCGCTCTGCTATCTCCGCGCGCAGCCGCGCCGACTCCGCATTGTGACCCTCGCGCAGCACGTCCTCCAGCACCTGTAGCTCTTTGACACCGTAGTGCTGCAACTGCTCCCGCGTAAATTCGAACACTTGCGCGCCGCGAGCGAGGTCCTCGGTCAGGACCCGTTTCGGCGACGCGATCACCACAGTGCCGGCTATCAAGTCGCCCGCGCGCAACCGGTCGGGGCTCAAATAGTAGATCGCCGCCATGGCCGCAATCCAGATTGCCGCCGGCAAAATATCCGCCGGCCTCCACACCCAGCCGCGAGTCATCAGCACCATCTCCGCGGGAAAGAAAAACTCCGCCTGGCGCGTCAGGTTCCGCGCCACCACCGACCCCGCGCGCAGCGGTCCGCCCCTCCGGTCGATCACCCGCAGTCCGAGCAGCCGCTTCCCAGGCGTCGTGCCTGCCCATCTCAGCTCGAAAAAAATGAAATACCCATTCCGCACCAGAAACGAGACAAACAGCGCGATGGGCAGCGTCACCTTCATGCCGGCGGACGCCAGAGCTCCCGCCAGCAGCACCACCAGTGCCCCTGCGGTCGCAAGCGATACATCCGCGAGAAACGCCGCGATTCGCTCCCCCGGCTCCGCCAGTTCGATGCGCAGCGGCACGCCCTCCGGCGTCATCAAGCGCCGCTCGCTGCGAACCAGCTTTCCCGCCGCATTCATCTCCGTCCCGCCAGGCAGAAATACAGAGTCCAGAACAAGAAGGTCGCAAAGGCGATAGTCAGCCGCTGATCGGTGTTCGCCACCGCCTCGCGGAACACGCCTTCCAGGACCGCCGCAGCCAGCAGCATCAACACGCCGCCAACCGCCGTTTCTCCGATCGCCCCGCCATGCAGCGAGAGTGCGTCCGTCCGAGAGTAGCGTCCCGGGAAGAGCACCAGCTCACCCAGCCGCAATCCCGCCGCAGAAAAGATCACGATCGCACCCAGCTCCGTCACACCGTGAATCAGCAGCCATCCCGTAAAATCCCGGCCCAGCCCGCGATGCGCGTGCAGCGCCATGAACGCTCCTACCATCAGCCCGTTCGCGAACGTCAATAGCAGCGTTGGGATTCCACCCAAAATCCCCAGGCCGAACGCCAAGAGCGACACCAGCGTGTTGTTCGAAAACAGCGCGTTGGCGAACGCCAATAGCGAACTTCCCGAATGGGTCTGCGCGAACAGAACCTTGCGCAGCTCCTCGCGCGTGCTTCCCGGACCGCGCCCGCCCGCGAGGCCCGCCGGAATGATTACGGGATACCAGCCTTCATCTGTATTGACCAGCGCGAAACCCGATACCGCGCCCACCGCCAGCGTTCCGAGCGCAATCCAGACATGGACCGAGATCGACCGCACTGCTCTCGGTAGCGATCGCGCGAGAAACTCCCGTATCGCTGCCCCGATCGCCACCGGCCGCGCGTAGAGCGCCAAAAACGCGCGGAGCGACAGGTCCTCCAGGTATGCAAGCAAGGCGCGGTCCAGCGCGATGCTCCTGGCCACCGATAGCGACGAGAGCGCCGACCGATACAGCAGCGGAAACCGCCGCAGCGCGTCAGTCGGCAGCGATTTCAGCCCGTGCTGTTGGGCCTGCGAAACCAGGGTTTCCAGCTCCAGCCATCCGGCCTCGCGCTCCCTCCGGAACTCCTGGCTCTTCAGCGTCAGCGGCACTACAGGAGTCCCCTATGCTTGATCATCAAGTATCGGTTCAACAGCGCCGTCGAAAGCTCCGTTGCCGGAGTGTCGATGCACTGCACCCCCAACCGTTCGAGTTTCTCGAGCACGATATTTCGTTCCCGCAAAAAGTCTGCTGCCAGCACGGCCCGGGCCACCTCGCTGTCACCGGCCGGATATGCCTCGAACATCTCCGTCAGCAGATCGTCACGCAGCGTGACAAACACCAGCAGGTGACGGGCAGACAGCCGCCGCACATTTTCCACCAGCAGTTCCGCCGTAATCGTGTCGATGAAATCGGTGAACAGCACGACGAGCGACCGGCGCCGCAGCCGCGATTGCAGCTCCGCCATCCCGAGCGTGAAATTGGTCTCGTCCGCTGTATATGCCAGGCCGGCCGACGCCTGCTGCAGTCGCCGGAAGGCCTGCACTCCTCGCCCGGGGGGCATGAACTGCCGCGCCCGGCTGTCGAAGCTGTAGATTCCCACCAAATCGTCCGCCGCCAGCGCCACGCGCGCCAGCAGCAATCCAGCGTTGATCGAATGGTCCAGCCGCGGTATCCCGTCCATCGGCTCGCGCATCAAGTGTCCCGTATCGAACGCCAGCACGATTGGGTGATTCCGCTCCGAACGAAACTCCCGCACCAGCATCCTGCGATGCCGCGCCGAGTGCTTCCAGTCGATGAACCGCGAATCCAGCCCGGGCGCATACTCGCGCAGCGATTCGAACTCCGCCCCCTCGCCCGCATCCCGCTGCGTCTTCGTGCCGTACAGCGCATCCCGAAAATACAGCGCGAGCGCATCTCCTCGCGCGGGGTGAACATTCGGAACCACCGCCACTTCCCGCGCAACCGGAAATCGCCGCGTGTCTTCGACCAGCCGCAGCGGCCCGCGCCACCTCAGCCACGCCGTCTCAATGCGAAGGGTCCCGCGCCGCAGCGGCCGGATCCACACACTCTCCCTTCCCCGAATCGCAAACGGGTTCCCCTCCGCCACCGAATCCGTATCGCCTCCCAGATCCAGCGCTGCTTCGTAAACGCCCGATGGCCCCGACGCCGCCACCGTCACCGCCGCCTCGAAGGCTTCCCCGACATGCGCCGCCGCCGGCGCATCCACCTTCACCTGCACTCGCCGCCGCGGCCGCGCCAGTACCGTATCCGCCGCTAGGCACGCGCAGAACACGATTGCCGGATGAAAGGCGTAGGGCCACAGACGCGTGCGGAGGCTCAGCGCCAGCCAGGGCAGCGGCAGCACTCCGGCGAACAGCAGTACCGCTCTGCGTGTCGGCCGGATCATCGCGGCGCCGGAATCCTCTCCAGCAGATCACTCAGTATGCGCGCCGCCGGCAGCCCCTCGATATCCGCACGCGCGGTTGGCGTAATGCGATGACGCAGCGTCGCAGGCACCAGACTCTTTACATCGTCCGGAATGACGAAGTCGCGCCCTTCGATGGCCGCCCGCGCCCGCGAGGCCGTCGCCAGCATCGTCGCCGCCCGCGGCGACGCTCCGAACTCTATGCTCGGGTGCCCGCGAGTCGCCCGCACGATATCCACGATGTATGCGATCACCTCCTCCGAGAGCGCGATGCCCGCCGCCTTCGCCCTCATCTCTCGCAAGTCTTCGATCCCCGCCACCGCCCGCAGCCCGAACTCCTCCAACCGTGGCATCACCGGTTGATGCCCGTGCCGCCGCACGATCTCCAGCTCCGCGTCGCGCTCCGGATACTCGATCACGATCTTGAACAGAAACCGGTCGAGCTGCGCCTCCGGCAGCGGATATGTCCCCTGCTGCTCGATCGGGTTCTGCGTCGCGATCACCATGAACGCGTCGCCCAGCGGATAGTGTGTCGCGTCGATCGTCACCACTCGTTCGTTCATCGCTTGCAACAGCGCCGCCTGGGTCTTGGGCGGCGTGCGGTTGATCTCGTCCGCCAGCAGAATCTCGGTGAAAATCGGCCCCTTGGTCAGCACAAACTGGTTGGTCTGAAAATTGAACAGGTTGGTGCCGAGCACATCGCCCGGCATCAGGTCCGGGGTGAACTGAATGCGTCCGAAGCGCAGCGCGAGCGCCGTCGCGAAGCTTTGGGCCAGCAACGTCTTCGCCGTGCCCGGCACTCCTTCCAGCAGAATGTGGCCGCCCGCCAGCAGGCTGATCAGCATCATATCGATCGCGGCATCCTGCCCCACAATCGCCTTCCGCACCTCGGCCCGGATCGCTTCAATCACCAATCAAACTCCTTCCTCCAGGTCCACACCTTTTGCGGCGGTGCCTCCTCCGGTAGTGCGGATGGCGCCCCTGGTGTCCGGCTCAACCACACCAGCAGCCCGGCGGTGTCCAGTCCGCGCGGCGCGCGCATGCGGCGCCCCGCATCGCGCACCATCTCCTCGCGATATCGCCCCGTAAGATCCGGCACGCGTTTTGTCTGCACCAGGAGCCGCGCCCCGGTATCGATCAAACTCCGCTTACCCGCCTCCAGCGGAGGTGCGAGACTCCGGGCCGCGCCGAACCGCCCCGCCGCCGCCCATACCAGCAGCGCGACGGCCAGCGCCATCTGCACCGTCACCAGTACAAACGGGAATTGAAACAGAATCCCCAGCAGGTGAAACGGCTGCGGCGAAAAGCCATGTTCGAATTCATCGAAGATCACACTGCCGCCCAGATCGCGAATCAGGCTCACCGCCACCACCGCATTGTCCGCGCGGGTGAGGCCGTGGTTCGCGATCAAGTCCGGGTCCGACAGCAGCACCAGCCGCCTGCCGAGCTCCCGGTACTCGCCGACCAGAATTCCGTCCCGTGCGGCCATCAGCGGCCGCAGCCTCTTCGACCTCACCAGTTGCGGCCTTGCTATCGCCACGCTGCCCGGCATTGCCCGGCTCCCCGTCAGCCCTTCCAGCGATGCATTCCGCACCAGCACCGCCTCCGCATCCAACAGGTGCAGCACCCTCGCCACCTCGTCGGCGGCCAGCAGTGTGTCGGCCCCCAGCCAATACGGCTTGTTCGGGTCCGCCTTGCCCCCACGCTTCGGCAACACCAACAGCACCACGTGGGCGGTCAGCATCGCGCGCACTTCCTCGAGCGTCGCGTCGTCTGTCCGCGGCTCGGCCACGACCAGGACATCTCCCTCTGCGACGTGCACGCCCGATCCCGATTCGCTGATCTCCGCCGGGATCCCCAGCTCCGCCAGCAGCCGGTAAAACGCCGCGTGCCCGATCGCCGATTTCGAATACACCGTTGGCCCGGTCGGATCCGGGTGCGCCAGCGAAGCCGCGCCGCGCCGGTAGCTCGGCACGATCAGCGCTGCCAGCAATGCGGCCAGCGCCACGGAACCCAGGATGACGTTGCGCCGGTACGCGGTCATGCGGATTCACCCGCTGTCTCGGCAAACGTATCGAAGCTGCTCCTGACCCGCCGGTAGTCCTCGACTCCCGCGGAAGCCTTCCCGAACCACGCCCGTTCTACCCGCACCACCACGTCGCGCAGCGCCCGTATCCGCGGTTCGTCTAATTTCGCGCCACGCAGCAGCTCCCAACTCGTGAGCGAGTCTCGCTCGCCGGCCAGCATCGCCATGGCCGCGAGCAGGACGCAGTGCATCGCCTCCGCAAACCGGCCCTCCGCGGCACACTGGTCTGCCCGCACCAGCAAGAGGCCCGGCTCCACCCGCTGCCGTGCACCATCCAGCGCCGACCCAGAAGGTCCGAGCGGCGCACGTACCCGGTTGTCCAAATGACCGCGAAAGAACAACGCCAAGAGCGCTAAAACCGCCACCACCAGCACCGCGATCAGCGCCCAGGACATCAAGCTCAGCACCGCACCCGGCATAGGGATCGAGAATCCCTCGCCATCGCCTGGTGTCCACCCGTCCCTGTGCCGCCCCACGGACGGCTCGGGCTGAGCCGCGTCCGTCGGAAGCCGTGCCTGCACGTCCAGCTCGCGCTCCACCGCGCCGGCCGTCTTGCCCACGTCTTGCGCGCTTGCCCAGACTGCGAGTGGCGCCAGCATGAGCAGGGCACGAATCAGCACACTTCAGTTTACCGTGGGCCAGGTTTCCGACCTGTCCCGTCACGTATTATGAAGGTAATCCATTGTCCACCGTCTTCTTCGACATCGATTCGCAGCTCGACTTTCTCTACCCGGCCGGCGCACTCTACGTCCCCGGCGCCGAGCGGGTCGTTCCCCGCATCGCCTGTCTCAATCGTCACGCCGCCGTGCACGGCATGCCGGTCGTCTCCACCACCGACGCTCACGCCGAACGCGACCCCGAGTTCCGTGACTGGCCGCCCCACTGCATCGCCGGCACTCTCGGGCAGCACAAGGCTGCCACCACTCTCCTCGATCGCCGGGTTGTGATCCCCAATCGCCCCTGTCCGCTCGACCTCGGCGCCGCACAGCAGATCGTCGTCGAAAAACAGCATGTCGATGTCTTTACCGCACCCAACCTTTCGCGCATCGTCGCCATGCTTCAGGCGGACCGCTGCGTGGTCTATGGTGTGGTCACCGAAATTTGCGTGCTGTTCGCCGCCAGCGGCCTGCTCAAAGCCGGCAAGTCTGTGGTGGTTGTGACCGACGCCGTCGAGACGCTTAACCCTGCCGACTCCGCCCGCGCTCTGGACGAAATCGTGGCCGCCGGCGGGTCGCTCGCCCGGCTCGCAGATTTCTGCTGACGGTCAGGAGGCCGCCCGCATCCCGTGCGCTCTTACAGCTTGCACCGGCATTCGCTCCCGGCGCCGATGCCAACAGCGCAAACCAGCGCTCACCACCCAGGACACTTCGGTCTGCTCGTAGGGCTTTGCTAGCACGTCATGCGCTCCCAAGTTCAGTACTTCGGCCCACAACCGCTCATCGGCCAGCCGCGATGTCACCACCAGCAAGGGTGGTTCAGGCAATTCGTTTAAGACCCGCAGCAATTCCTGCCACGTCCCACTGGAGGGATGACTATCACAGAACACGACCGGCACCTCCCGTGTTCGCACGATCGATTCCGCCGACGCAATGCTCGGGCTTCCCCAGACACGCCACACTTCCGGCACGGTACCCCGAAGCATGGTCTCCAGAATTTGACACTCCCCGCGAGCCGGCTCCACGCACAAGATATGGACAGCCTCTGAGGGTTGCGCCACAAACCTGAGATCAGCCATGGCAGACTCCACCTCTGGCGCGGAAGCTGCCTGTGCCATTCCTGAAAGGCTCCGCACCGGACACACCGCTCACGCCAGTTTTCACGCCCGCCTTTCGCACGCGGCCTCCTTTCACATACGAGCAAACTACTCGCGCGCCTAGTAAGTGGAAAGGTCAACTGGTCCGGATGGGTGGAGATTACAACTCAGCAGGAGTATCTTCCAGACCGCGGTTTCGAGTGCCACTCCGAAACGCCGGACTCCCTCGCAATCGGAATAGCTATACTATAGGGCCGAAACAGGCACCAGTCAATTAGAATCGGCGGAAATATTCAGATATTCCGGACGTTGAATTTATGTCCATTTTCGAACTATTCCGATAGTTACTCGCATTTAGCCCGCAGCGCGAGTATTTGTTCGGCGTTACCGCTCTCTGCCTGGTCCTGGTAATTTGAATCTATGCATTTCGTCGATTGCCTACGCCCCGGAGGCCCGGAAGTCCTCCGCATCGCCGAGGCTCCCACTCCCGTGCCCGGCCAAGGTGACGTTCTGATCCGTGTCGAGGCCGCCGGGGTCAACCGCCCCGACCTCCTTCAACGCCAGGGCAAATATCCGCCGCCTCCCGGAGCGTCCCCTATCCTCGGCCTGGAGGTGGCCGGCGTTATCGTCTCCGCGGATCCCGTGTCCCGCTGGAAGCCTGGCGACCGCGTATGCGCCCTGGTCCCCGGTGGAGGCTACGCCGACTACTGCCTCACACCTGGAGCTCACTGCCTCCCCATCCCCACGCGGCTCAGCGTCGAAGAAGCCGCGGGCATCCCCGAGACCTATTTCACGGTCTGGGCCAACGTCTTTCAAACCGGAACCCTTCAACCAGAGGAGCGCATTCTCGTCCATGGGGGCGCCAGCGGCATCGGCACCACGGCCATCCAGCTCGCCCACGCCTTCGGCGCCACGGTCTACACCACCGCCGGCACGGAGGAGAAGTGCGCAGCCTGCCGAAAGCTCGGCGCAGCCGCTGCCATCAACTACGTCCGCCAGGATTTCGTCCAGGAAGTCCGCGCCCTCACCAACGGTGAGGGTGTCCATCTCGTCCTAGACATCGTTGGCGGCACCTACGCCGCGCGCAATCTCGAGTGCCTCGCTCATCGCGGGCGCCTCATCCAGATCGCGGTCCAGCAGGGCGCCGAAGCCACCATCAATCTCACCAAAATCATACGCAACCGCCTCACCCTCACGGGATCCGCCATGCGCCCTCGAACGGTCGCCGACAAAGCCCAGATCGCCCGCGACCTGGAGCAGCATGTCTGGCCTCTGCTCGAATCCGGACGCGTAAGAGCGATCGTAGATCGCGTATTTCCTTTCAGCGAAGTAGCCGCCGCCCACCGCTACCTCGAAAGCGGTGCCCATATTGGCAAAGTGATCCTCAAGGTCGCCTGACGATTACCTCGAAATTGCTTCCCCACCGCGCCAGCGGCGTGCGCAGGACACCGTTGTCCACCCGCCGCGCCAGACGATATCCTGCGCGCCACCCCGGGAACAGCCCTGCCAGCGGCGACGATCCGAAGTCGTACATTTCAACGCGAGCTTCCAGCCCGTCCCGCCGGAAAAGGTCGGCAGTCGCCTCCGGCTCCAGCTCGCGCTCATCTGCCGTCTGGAAGCGCTTCATCATCTCCGGAATCAGCAGCCGCCCCAGCGCCCCGCTCAGGCGCCGCCGGCTCGGGTCCAGGGAATAAAACACGCCGCCCGGAACCAACCACTCGCCTACACGGCCCGGCATTGCCTCCAGGTACGCATCCGCCAGGTGATGCAAAAAGAAAATCGCGATCACCGCGTCGAAGCGCCCTTCGGCGGTCGTGCCCTGGAGGAATCGTGCATTCCGCACACCGTGCCGGTCCGCGTCCGCCCTGGCCTGCCGCACCGCCGCAGGCGAGAGATCCACGCCTGTCAATTCACCTACGCGGGACGCCAGCAGCAACTCGGTATCGCCTATCCCACACCCCAGGCTCAGCACGCGCGCGTCCCGCCGCGCGCCGGTCGCCTCCAGGATTCGTCCCGCCATGTGCGAACGCAGCGCCCGTACCGCCGGCTTCGCAAAGTGCTGCTGCGCAAATCCGGAGTACAGGTTTTCGTGGTATTCGAGTTCGCGCCGGATGACGTCGCTCACGCCGGTGTGCGGCGGCTGCGGTATGCCATCACGCAAAGGAAAATCGCCCCCGCCAGCATGCTGCCGTCGCGCAGCATGGTCAGCGGCGAAATCGGTTCGTTGCCGCCGAAGCATCCGCAATTGATCTCTTTTCCTTGCATGTACGCTCGCACAATCAGTGTAAAGAACACGGCCAGCAGGCCCGTAATGATGGTGCTCGACGTCCGGAAGAAAAATCCCGTGATCAGCACCACCCCGACCGCCACCTCGAACCAGGGCAGGGTCCTTGCCACGACCTCGACGGCCCCCATCGGCAGAAGGTCGTAGCTGGCCACCCCCGCGGCAAAGAGCTGCCACGGGTCCTTCAGCTTCACATAGCCCGCATAAACAAAAATCGCGCCCAGCACGACCCGCAGCGTCAGCAGGACGATCCTCAGTGCCTTATTTTTTGAGAAGTCCATCCAGGTAGCCCTTGAACAGGTTGTAATCGTCCCAAAAACTCCAGGGCTGCTGCTTCAATTTGTAAGTCACGATCACGGTCGGCGTCTGGTTGATTTGCGACCTCATCCCCAGGTCGTAGTCCTTCTGCACTTCCGCCAGCACCGACGGATCGCTCGCCAGCGCCTGCACCTTCTTCTGCTCTTCGGGCGTCAGCGCCGTCGCCACCGTCTCCCAGACCTTGCCGGTCATCCCCCACTGCTGCTGCGCCTTGAACAGCGCATCGCACACTTGCTGATACTTGCCGATGCGGGCCGCAGCAGTCGCATAATTTGCCGCCGGCCGCGAATAGACGTGCTGCGGAATGTTCAACGGAAACTCGCGAAATACCAGGTACGCCTTCCCGTTCTTCACGAAATCCGCGACGATCGCAGGCAAGATGTCTTCATGCAAGTGCTTGCAATGCGGGCACATGAAGTCGCTGTACAGCTCCAGCGTGATCGGCGCGGACGGATTTCCCATCGTCTTGCCCTTATCCACATCCGGTCCCGCAGCAAATCCAGTCGCCAGTGCGGCGAGCGCGAGTGCAACAAATTTCATATTCCTCATTATACGTTCAAGGCTACCGCCGCTCTTTTTGTGACAAGCCGGCTCACTTCTTCAGCAGCTCCTTCAGGTAACCGAAGAACAACGCGTTGTCCCCGCCCCATTGATTCCAAAGCTGGTGCTGTGTCCGGAAGTTGATTCCCACCGTTGGCGTCCTCACCAGCCCGGCGCGGTTCCCGGCTGTCGTGTCGCGCTGCACTTCCTCCGCCACCGACGGGTCTTTTACCAGCGCTTCGACTCTTTTCTGCTCGTCCGGCGTCAAAACGGGCGCCACCGTTTCCCACACCTTCCCGCTCATGGCCCACGACGACTGGTTCAGAAAC
>Ga0335081_10009101_pt1 | contig 15959 bp, 17 predicted proteins | sample Lox_Sample_35_FD_206713 | JGI IMG/M metagenome (GOLD analysis project Ga0335081, IMG submission 206713) | Soil microbial communities from Loxahatchee National Wildlife Refuge, Florida, United States - Lox_Sample_3.5 | ecosystem: Environmental > Terrestrial > Soil > Wetlands | place: USA... | reverse complement strand
ACGGCGATCGGCACGTTGATCAGGAACACCGACCCCCACCAGAAGTGGGCCAGCAGCAGGCCGCCGATGATCGGGCCGAGCGCGACGCCAAGCCCGGTCGTGCCCGCCCAGATGCCGATCGCGCGCTGCCGCTCGGCCGGGTCGCGGAACATGTCGGTGATGATGGCGAGCGTGGCGGGCATCATCATGGCGCCGCCGACGCCCATGCTGGCCCGGGCGGCGATCAGCACGCCCACCGAGCCGGAGAACGCCGCCCAGGCCGAGCCGGCCGCGAACGCGGTCAACCCGGCCAGGAACACCCGTTTGCGGCCGATCCGGTCGGCCAGGCTGCCCATGACCAGGAGCAGGCCGGCGAAGACGATGACGTAGGCGTCCACGATCCACTGCAGTTCGGTGGTGGTCGCGTGCAGGTCGCGCACCAGGGTGGGCAGCGCGACGTTCAGCACGGTGTTATCCAGCGTGACCATCAGCAGCGAGACGCACAGCACGGCCAGCGCGAGCCAGCGCCCGGCCGGCGGCAGGCCTTCATCCGGCCGTGCCGCGGCCGGGACGTGATGAGTACGGGTAACCATGGGCTCAGCCGATGCCGTGGTGACCGCGCCGTATTAGAGCCATTCGTGGCGGCCGGCCGGGACCTTTGGCATGCCGGCAGATGAGCTACGGCCCTTCCCTGGCCGGCCGCGCCCGGACCATGCTGAGGCCATGAACGCGATGTTCCACCGGGCCAGGCAGACCGCAAGAGCGGACGCGCTGTTCGGCGACGTCGCGCCCGCCGGGCCGCCCTCCCTCGACCAGGCCTGCTGCTGCGTGGCCCGGGCGGTGGTCCGGGTGGTCCTACCGCCGGCCCCGGGCCGGCCCCATGAGACCGAACTGCTGCTGTGCGGCCACCACTACCGCGCCTCGCGTGACGCCCTGGCGGCGGCGCACGCCCGGGTGGAGGAGCTGGGCGGCCACGCCGCCGACGTCACCGCCTGGTTGCACGATGATCGCGTCCGAGCGCACGCCATGGCCGTCGGGGGCTGAGCCCGTCGCCGCGGCCCGCTCGGGGCCGGACACGAAAGGTTAGGACGATGAAGCACATCACCGGAACGGCCCTCAGGGTCGCCGCGTGCGTCGTACTGCTGGCCACCGCCGTGGCGCTGCTGGCAGGCCGGGACGACATCCGCAAGTTCCGCCGCCTGCGCAGCATGTGACGCGGTCGGAGAACGAGCCGATGAAACTGATCACGGCCATCATCAGGCCCGAGAAGCTGGAAGAGCTGATCGAGACGCTGGTCGACCACCGGGTGCACGGCCTGACCGTGAGCGACGTCCGTGGTTTCGGCCGCCAGTTCGGCGAGCCCGCTCCTGGCGCCGGGATCGACCTCGGCCTGTCCACGGCCAGGAAGGCGGCGCTGCTGCCGAAGGCCCGGCTGGACCTCGTGGTCCGGGACGAGGATGCGGACGCCCTGATCGGCCTGCTCGCCAAGCACGCCGGTACCGGCACGATCGGCGACGGGAAGATCTGGGTCTCCACGGTGGACAGCGTCCTGCGCGTCCGGACCGGCGAGCGGGATCGCGCCGCGATCTGACCCTAGCGCACGACCAGCACCGGGCCGCGCGCGTGCTGCACGCAATGCTGGCTCACCGAGCCCAGCAGGGCGCCGGCGAAGCTGCCGTGGCCGCGGCGGCCCACCACGAGCAGGTCCGCGCCGGCCGCGACGTCCAGCAGGACCTGGGCCGGGTGGCCGTGCACGACGTGGGTCCTGACCAGGTGGCTGTCGGCGGGCTCGACTTCGGCGCTGATCGCGGCGTCGATTCTCTTCCTGGCGTCCGCGGCGAAGTCGCCGGCCTCCTCCGCGTAGATCGGCGCCCAGTTCTGGTTCCGCAGCATCACCGGCAGGTGCCAGGCGATGACGGCGTCGACCGTGCCGCCGGTCAGCCTGGCCTGCCCGACCGCCCAGCGCAGGGCCGAACGGGATGACGCAGAGCCGTCCACCCCGACCACGATCCTGGGTCCGCCTGCCGGCATCGGTACCTCCCGGGGGGGAGGGTGCCACGCCGGGCGGGCCTCACCAAGGGCCTTTGGTCCCTGGGCACTGGCCTCGCGCGGCGTGACAATGCCCAGGTGAGTGGACGTATGGAGGGATGAGGCCATGTACGACAAGATCCTGGTGGCCGTGGACCACTCGGCGGCGTCCGACCGGGCGCTGCTCGCCGCCCGCGACCTGGCGCTGCTCTCCCACGGCGAGGTGTGGGTCCTGCACCTGCGGGAGCGTGAGATCGCGGTCAAGACCGGCCTGGCCATGATGGACGAGACCGAGAGCGACGCCAACGCCGCGGTCGCGGCCGCCGTCGGCAAGCTGACCGAGGCCGGCGTGAAGGCGCAGGGCGAGGTGCGGACCACCCTGTTCGGCTACGCCGCGCGCGACATCGTCGACGACGCGATCGCCCACGATGCCGACGTTATCGTGATGGGCTCACGCGGCCGCAGCGACCTGGCCGGCTTCATCCTCGGCAGCACCGCGCACAAGGTCATACACCTCACCGACCGCCCGGTCCTTATTGTCAGGTGACCGGCGCCCCACCAGGCCGTCCCTTCGCCCGCCCCTTCCAGGCCCGCCCCTTCCAGGCCAGCACCGACCAGCAGGACAGCGCGGACAGGATCGACCCGGCGCTCGCGGCCGAGCCGACGGAGAACACAGATCCGATCGAGCTGACCGAGCCGACCGACAGGATCGACCCCGCGGACCCGATCGACAGGATGGATCCGGCCGAGCCGATCGACAAGATCGATCCGGTCGAGCCGATGCTCAGGATGGACCCGTTCCGGTTCCTCATGCAGTCATTCTCGCAACTGCCTTCCGGCCGGGACCAAGGTCCCGGCGGGCCGTGACGGTCAACCCTACAGGCGCCGGGTGGCCGCGGCCCACCATGGGGTGAGCCGGCAGAATGCCACGCGCCAACCCAGAGGAGTACCCATGCGAGCAGCGGTAGTGCCTGGCTTCGGCCAGCCGCTCGTCATCGAGGACCGGCCGGTACCCGAGCCCGGACCCGGCCAGGTCGTCGTCCGGATGGAGGCATCCGGCCTGTGCCACACCGACATCCACGCCGCCAACGGTGACTGGCCGGTCACTCCGACGGTCCCGTTCATCCCCGGGCACGAGGGCGTCGGCATCGTGACCGCGACCGGCGCCGGCGTGACCAGCCCGCGGGCCGGGCAGCGGGTCGCCGTGCCCTGGCTCGGCTACGCCTGCGGCACCTGCCAGTTCTGCCTGACCGGCTGGGAGACCCTGTGCCTGAGCCAGCAGAACACCGGCTATTCGGTGGACGGCTGCTACGCCGAGTACTTCCTGGCCGAGGCGGCCTTCGCCACGCCGGTCCCTGCGAGCCTCGATCCGCGCGAGGCGGCCCCGCTGACCTGCGCCGGCATGACCACCTACAAGGCCATCAAGGTCGGCAACGTGCGCCCGGGCAACCTGGTCGCGATCTCCGGCATCGGCGGCCTGGGCCACCTGGCCCTGCAGTACGCCAAGATCTTCGGCGGCACGGTCGCCGCGATCGACATCACCGATGAGAAGCTCAAGCTGGCCACCGAACTCGGCGCGGACATCGTCATCGACGCCCGGGACGAAGACCCGGCCGAGGTCTTGCAGCAGCACGGCGGAGCCGACGTCGCGGTCGGCCTGGCCGTCGATGACCGCTCGTTCGCCACGGCCTACGCCGGCCTGCGCCGCGGCGGGCGGCTCGTGCTCGTCGCCCTGCCCGCGTCCGGGACGCTGCGCATCCCGGTCTTCGATACGGTCCTCAACGGGACCTCGGTCATCGGCTCGATCGTCGGCACCCGCGCCGACCTGACCGACGTGTTCGCCCTGCACGCGGCCGGCCGGACCAAGGTGATCTACGAGACCCGGCCGCTCGGCCACGTCAACGAGGCCATCTCCGAGGTGCTGCGCGGCAAGGCCAAGGCCCGCCTGGTGCTGGAGCCCTGACCGCGGTAGGCGCGCCGAAGCACGGCGGAGGATGTTGATGCGCGAGATCGCGTACGCGGTGCGGGGATTTCTCACGGTCCGCAAGGATTCGCTGCGCGTGCCGTTGAGCGGGTCGCTCACGGTCCATGCGGATCCGGACTCGGGCCTGTTCTCGGGCGACCTCGAGCTCCACCGGTCCACCGTCAGCCGGGCGGTCCTCGGCGTGCGCCTATTCAGCGCCACGGTCCAGATCGAGGCCGAGGGTCCGGTCATCGGCAGGCTCGACACCGAGGGCCGGATGGTCGCGACGGTCAGCGTCGACGCGGTCCTAGCTGATATCCATGCGGCCCGATGGACATTGATCCGCGGTGGTGGATGCCGGACGGCCACGCACGCCGTCGTGCCGCTGCGGTCCAAGCCCGGGTTTTCCCTGGAGCAGGGCGGCCGTCTGGCCGGCCGGTACCACCGGCCGCCGTTCACCGGCTGCGGGTGGATCACGCCGTGCGTCAACCTGCTGGTAGCCGGCCCAGGCAACGCCGCCGTCATTGACCTGATCCCGCGGGGTCGCCGGCCGTCGGCTGCCTTACCGGGCTTCGCCGGGGTGCGGCGGTTCGGCGGCCGCCCAGACGCGGTCGAGGAATGCGCTGATCTCGGCGGTCAGCCGGGCGGGCCGTACCCAGAGTTCGGCAAAGGTACGGGTCCGGATCAGCCTGGCGTCAGGCAGTTGCCGCGCGAGCCGTTTCGCGTCGCTGAACGAGTGGATCAGGTCGATCCCGTGTCCCAGCACCAGCGCCGGCGCGGTAATGGCCCGGCGCTGGTCGATGGTCGGGGCGATGGGCCCCAGCAGCACGCCGTGCAGCACCGCGGCGATCTCGTCCGGGTCCGACGCGGCGGCGCTGATGAACGAGTCAACCGGGCCGAGCCCCGTTGACGGGAGGCGGGACGCCACCCGGGAGGCCAGCCGCAGCACGGCCCGGGCGTAATGGACCTCGAGCAGGAGCGGCGCGAACACCAGCGCCGCCGCCGGCGCGGCCCACTCGAGCACCGGCATCTCGAGCACCAGGCCGCGGACCCTCTCGGGTGCCTGCACCGTGGCGAGCAGGCTCACGTTGGTACCCAGTGAGACCCCGCCAAGCACCACCTGATCCACGCCTAGCTCGTCCAGGAGGCACAGCACCTGCTCGGCGTAAAGATCCATCCGGTGGGGGCCGGCGTGCCGGGGCTTATCGCTGCGGCCATGGCCGAGCAGGTCGAGCAGCACGACACGGTTACCCCTGGCGGCCAGTCTCCGGGCCAGGCCGCGGCTGAGGTTGGCGTCGAGCAGCAGGCCGTGCAGCCACACGAGCACCCTGTCGCCTGAACCGTAGACCTCGTAGGCCAGCCGGTACCGACCGTAGGTCAGCGTGTGCCGTGTTTCCTCGGCGCCTGGCCGGGGACCGCCGTCCGCGGCCGCGTCAACGTCGGGAGCACGCCGGCGCTCGCCGGGAAGAGCCAGTCTTTTCATGTTCCCATGATCAGCCTGCCCGGGTTCCGCGGGCAGATGAGAAGGCCACTGTGTCATCAGGCCCGATGGCGCTCCGCTGGTGACGTTGGTCCCTGGTGCGCACCGGTGTGAAATGGCGACTCTGCATAGAGCAAGCCCAGCGCTGACACGCGAAGCGCGATGAGCGCGCGGAGGTCCCGTGGCCGGAATTCGGAGCAGGCAGGCAGACCAGTGGCTGGCACTCGAGTCGCCCGGTTCCGACGGCTCGTGGGGGTGCCGGATCGAGAGCGTGGGCGTGAAGCTGCCCGCCGGGCGGTTGGCCACCAGGGACCTGATCGGCCAGACCAGCCACCGCACCCGCATCCAGCTGGAGCGGCTGACGGGCATCCACGAACGTCACGTCGTCGGACCGGGCGAGAACTCCTTCACCCTGGCCGCCGGAGCGGCCCGCGACTGCCTGGCTCACTCGCAGCGTCGGGCGCCGGACATCCAGATGCTGATCAGCACCAGCATCACCCGGTCCCGGGGCCGGTACACGCAGTCCTTCGAGCCCCCCCTCAGCCTGTACGTCAAGCAGGCGATCGGCGCCACGCAGGCGGCCAACTTCGATCTCTCCAACGCGTGCGCCGGCATGCTGACCGGGGTCTTCATCCTTCAGGACCTCATCACCCGAGGTGAGATCGATTGCGGCATGGTGGTCTCCGGCGAGTACATCTCTCATCTGAACTGGAACGCGGCGCGGCAGATCCATTCCCTGTTCAGCAAGCAGCTCGCGTCGCTCACGCTGGGTGACGCGGGTGCCGCGGTGATCGTCGAACGCGCGCCCTGCGGTGCGGGCATCGAAGTCATCGGCTTCACCACGCTCGCCGAGCACAGCCGGCTGTGCCTCGCCTTCCCCAGCACCGTGGGTCCCGGCGCTCAGATGTACACCAGATCCAGGACACTGCAGAAAGTGGCGATCGAGGACATGGCGCCGCTGGTGGCCGAGGTCATCGGCGCCGCCGGGATCGACCTGGCCGACATCGACTACCTGATCCCGCATCAGACCTCGGCCCGGGCCATCCGTGCCGGGACGCAAGAGTTCGCCCGGCGTCTCGGCGCCAGGCCCAAGCACGTGGTCGTCAACCTGGAGGAGTACGGCAACACGTCATCGACGACACTGTTCGTGGCCCTCCACAAGTACCTCGAGGAGCAGCGGATCCATAAGGGAGACCGGGTCATGCTGCTGGCGCTCGCCTCCGGCATCGAGATCGGCATGGCCATATTCACCGTCGACAGCCAGGTGGACCGCTATGGGCACACGCATTGAAGCCGCCAGCGCGGTGACCAGCCATGGATTGCGCAAGCCAACTGCGCGGCGCCTCGCCGACGCCGCTGCCCGCACCTGCCTCGCGCACGCGGGCAGGAAGCCCGGCGATATCGACATGCTCATCAACACCGGCATCTACCGGGACGACAACATGGGCGAGCCCGCGCTCGCCGCCCTCATCCAGGAGGACATCGGGGCCAACCTGGGCCAGCCGCCCCTCGGAGGGCACGGCACGTTCTCGTTCGACCTCCTCAACGGCACCTGCGGCGTGATCACCGCCATCCAGATCGAGTCGGGCCTGCTCGATTCCGGCGTGATCCGGCTGGGCGCGATCGTGACCAGCGACGTCGATCCTGATCACGGCGATCCGAGAGCCACTCTCGTGCGGCCGGCCGGCGGCGCGATGCTCCTCGCCCGGGACGACGACCTGGCCGGATTCACCGATTTCTACGCCGAGACGTTTCCCGAATACGACCACCTGTTCGCTAGCGGGCTGGTCTGGCAGGAGCGGCACGGCCACCGTCTGCCGCGGCAGGCAGCCGGCCAGCACGCCTTGGTCATCGACGAGAAGCCGGGTTACGAGGCCCGCCTGGCCGACTGCGCCGAGGAAGCGAGCCGCCGCTTCCTGCGCCGCCTGGGCCTGGGCTGGGGCGAAATCGACCTCCTGGTGCCCGCCCCTTCCTCGCCGGGCTTCCTGGACGTCCTGACGAGGAGGCTGGGCGTCCCCGGCGACCGGGTCGCTTATGTCCCGGAGGACCTTGACGGCACCTACACCACCGGGCCCATCGCCGCTCTGCAAGCCGCCATCAGATCTGGCCGGCTCGGCGAGGCCCGAACCATCCTCATGCTCGCCGCCGGGGCCGGCATCACGGTCACCCTTGCCCTGTACCGCCAGGCCCCGCCCTGACCGGCCACGCCGCCGACGGCGCAGGAACGGTCTTTCCTCCGCGCGCGGGGCGGCGCAGGCTTGGTTGAGAGCGCGATCCCGGCCCGGGAACGGAGGTGGCGGTCATGGACGCAGCGGCCGTTCTGGCCAGCACGGAGGATCAGGTGATCGACGAGGCGGTGGCTGCCCTCGAGCAACGCGATCAGGCCCGCCAGCAGTCACCCGGCCCGGACGGGCGCCGCCGCGACGTGCGGCAGCATTTCCGCCTCGTCCTGCGCTGCGTGCGCGCGGGCCGCGCCGAGCCCATCATCAGGCCGTCCGAGCAGATCGCGGCGCACTGTTACGCCGCGGGCGTCGACCTCGCCGAGGCACAGGGAGCGTTCAGCGTCCTGGCGGAGGTGCTCTGGCGCCGGCTGGTCGGCGCCATGGACGGCGAGCCGCTGGTTGCGGCGCTCGGGCTGCTCCACGCCATCGCCGGGGCGGGCAAGGACGCGATGGCCCGGACCTACCTGGCCCTGGCCATCCGCGACCGCGACGGGCACGGTGAGCCGCCGGCCAGCGAACCGGCCACCGCGGCGGCCGGCTCCGGGGACCGCGCGGACGAAATCGTCCTGAGCAGCGTGACCGGCCAGGTCGGGATCATCACCCTCGGAGACCGCCAGAAGCGCAATATCATCGGCGCCCGGATGGCCGACGGGGTCATCGCCGCGCTCGAGAGCCTGCGAGCCCGGCAGGTCCGCGCGATCGTGCTCCGCGCCGCGGCGGGAATGGACGTCTGGTCCGCCGGCCACGACGTCGACGAGCTTCCCCCGGGCCGGCGGGACCCGCTGGGCTACAACGATCCGCTGGAGGGGCTGATCCGCGCCGTCCGCACCTTCCCCGCGCCCATCATCGCCATGGTGCACGGCACGGTCTGGGGCGGAGCCCTGGACCTGGTGCTCAGCTGCGACCTGGCCGTCGCCGACGAGACGGCCTCGTTCGCCATCACCCCCGCGAACCTGGGACTGCCCTACAGCATGACCGGGCTGCTGCATTTCCAGGGGCGGCTGCCCATTAACGTCATCAAGGAGATGTTCTTCACCGCCGCGCCCATCGACGCCCGCAAGGCCAGGGAGTGGCTGCTCATCAACCACCTGGTCCCGTGGGACCGGCTCGAGTCGTTCACCCTGGAGCTGGCCGCGACGATGGCGACGAAGTCGCCGCTGGCGATAGCGGTCATCAAGGAACAGCTCCGCGTCCTGTCGGACTACCAGCCCATCGCGGCGCAGGTGTACGAGCGCGTCCAGGGCCTGCGCCGGGACGCGTACGACAGCCGCGACTACCTCGAGGGCCTGAACGCCTTCGCCCAGAAACGTCAGCCCATCTTCCGCGGCACCTAGCCCCGGCGGCAGCCGGCGGCCATCATGACAGCGGCACGGCGACGCAGCCGCCGAACCGGGCCGTAAGTCACTACCGCCGCGGTCTCGGACGGCGAGATGATCCGCTTCGAGTGAAACTACAGCACGGCGGCGGCCGGGCCCCGGCTGCCACCAGACAGGAGGGACGATGAAGCTGGGGATCTTGTGCGGCGGCGGCCCGGCGCCGGGCATGAATTCGGTCATCTCCGCCGCCACCATCGAGGCCCGGAACGACGGGTGGGACGTCGTCGGGATCATGGACGGCTTCCAGCACCTCATCGAGGGCCGGATCGAGCAGGCGCGGCCCCTGTCCATCACCGACGTGTCGAGGATCCACGTCCAGGGCGGATCGATCCTGCGGACCTCGCGGGCCAACCCGACGGTGCGAGACGAGGGCGCCGCCGACCCGGACTGGAGGCTGCACGCCTGCCTGGAGTCGCTGCGGAAGCTGGGGATCGACGCGCTCGTGACGATCGGCGGGGACGACACCGCGTTCTCGGCGTCCCGGCTGGCCGAGGCGGCCGGAGGTGGCCTGCGCGTGGCGCACGTGCCGAAGACTATCGACAACGACCTGCCGCTACCGGGCGGCACGCCGACCTTCGGCTTCGAGACCGCCAGGAGCGTGGGAGTCCAGATCGTCAACAACCTGATGACCGACGCCATGACCACCCAGCGTTGGTACCTGGTGGTGGCCATGGGCCGCTCGGCCGGGCACCTGGCCCTGGGCATCGGAAAGGCGGCCGGGGCCACCCTCACGATGATCGCCGAGGAGTTCCCGCGCGACGAGCCCATCCCGCTGTCGCGCCTGGTGGACATCCTCGAGACCTCGATGCTCAAGCGGATCGTCCACGGCCGCCCCTTCGGCGTGGCGGTGCTCGCCGAGGGGATCGGCCTCCGCCTCCCCCAAGAGGAGCTCCGCAAGGCCATGCCGGAGGTCGAACTAGACGAGCACGGCCACGTCCGGCTGGCCGAGCTCGAACTGGACCGCCTGCTGGCCAAGCAGGTCAAGGACCGCTTCAAGGAGCGAGGGCAGAGCGTCACGGTCGAGGGCAAGAACATCGGCTACGAGCTGCGATGCGCGCCTCCCATCCCGTTCGACATCGAGTACACCCGCGACCTGGGCTACAGTGCCGTGGACTACCTGAAGCGGGCGCTGGAGGGCGACGAGCCCGGCGGCATGATCACGATCCAGGACGGGCACCTAGTGCCGCTGCCCTTCGGGTCGTTCAGCGACCCCGAGACGGGGCGGGTGCGGATCCGGCACGTGAATGTCGAGTCGAGCTCGTACCGCGTGGCCCGCGAGTACATGATCCGGCTGGGCCGCGACGACCTGGAAGATCCGGAGAAGCTCCGCCCGATCGCGGATGCCTGCGGGCTCACGCCCGAGGCCTTCCGCGGCCGGCACGGCTACCTGGCCGAGGGCTGAGGCCAGGCCGCCGTGCCTGTACCAACTTTCGTCAGGTCTGATCAGGACCTTTGGCGCTTCGCGGTGGCGCGTTATCGATTCATCCTCGCGTGAAATGGCTCCGATTCGAGGAGGAAGCAAGATGAGCACGACCGACGCGCTCGCACCGTCAGTTGCGCAGCCAGAAGTCAAACCCGCAGGTCAAGCCGGAGCCTGGGGGAATTCGGCACCGCTCGGCCTCGCCGCCTTCGCGGTGACCACGTTCATGCTCAGCACGATCAACGCCAAGCTCATGCCCGCCGCGATCACGCCGGTGGTCTTCGGCGTGGCCCTGATGTTCGGCGGCCTGGCCCAGCTGATCGCCGGGATCATCCAGTTCCGCATCGGGAACGCGTTCACCGGCGTGCTGTTCAGCACGTTCGGGGCGTTCTGGCTGTCGCTGTACGCGATCGCCGAGTTCTTCCTGAAGGACATCGCCGGGCCCACGCCGCTCGCCACGGCCGCGCTGCAGGGCCAGGCCATCGGGCTGTTCCTGTTCGCGTTCGGCGCCTTCACCGTGTGGATCTTGCTCGCCGCGTTCCGCACCAACGTCATGGTCGTGCTGGCGCTGGCCGGCCTGGCGGCGACACTGTTCGTGCTGGGCGCGGGCAACTACAACGGGAACGGCCTGACCATCGAGACCGGCGGCTACATGGGCCTGGCCGTGGCCGCCGTGGCCGCGTACATCGGCCTGGCCGAGCTGTCCGAAATCACGTACAAGCGGACGGTGCTTCCGCTCTTCCCGCTGGCCAAGCGCTGACCGGCCTGATACGGCTATTACAGGAGGTAATTCATCATGGGCCGTTACGCGCGAGAGTTCGACCGTAGCCTGTCCGACCCCGAGGGCTTCTGGGGTGACGCGGCGAAGGACATCGACTGGCACCAGGCGCCGAGTGTGGTGCTGGACGCCTCGAGCCCGCCGTTCTACCGCTGGTTCCCCGACGGGACGCTGAACACCTGCTTCAACGCGCTGGACCGGCACGTGCGTGACGGCCGGGGCGACCAGGCCGCGCTGATCTACGACAGCCCGGTGACCGGCACCGGGCGGACCTACACCTACGCCGGGCTGCGGGACGAGGTCGCGCGGTTCGCCGGGGTGCTGCGCGGCCTGGGGGTGGACAAGGGCGACCGGGTGGTCGTCTACATGCCGATGATCCCCGAGGCCGCGATCGCGATGCTGGCGTGCGCGCGGATCGGCGCGGTGCACTCGGTGGTGTTCGGCGGGTTCGCCGCGCCCGAGCTGGCCACCCGGATCGACGACGCCGGACCGAAGGTGGTGGTCTCGGCCTCGTGCGGGATCGAGGTCAGCCGGGTGATCGCGTACAAGCCGATCCTGGACCGCGCCATCGAGCTGGCCGGGAACAAGCCGGAGCACTGCGTGATCCTGCAGCGGCCCCAGGCCGAGGCGGCGCTGACCGCCGGGCGCGACCTGGACTGGGCGCAGGCCGCGGCGACGGCCGAACCGGCGGACTGCGTCCCGGTCGCGGCGACCGACCCGCTGTACATCCTGTACACCTCGGGCACCACGGCCCGGCCCAAGGGCGTGGTCCGCGACCACGGCGGCCACGCGGTCGCGCTGCGGTGGACCATGACCAACCTCTACGACACCGGGCCCGGCGAGGTGTTCTGGGCCGCCTCGGACGTGGGCTGGGTCGTCGGCCACTCCTACATCGTCTACGCGCCGCTGCTGACCGGGTGCACCACCGTGCTGTACGAGGGCAAGCCGGTCGGCACGCCGGACGCGGGCGCGTTCTGGCGCGTCATCGAGCAGCACCGGGTCAAGGCGCTGTTCACCGCGCCGACCGCGTTCCGGGCGATCAAGAAGGAGGACCCGGACGGCGCCCTGGCCCGCAAGTACGACCTGTCCGGCATGAAGTACCTGTTCCTGGCCGGCGAGCGACTCGACCCGGAGACCTACTCCTGGGCGGGCGACCTGCTCGGCATCCCGGTCATCGACCACTGGTGGCAGACCGAGACCGGCTGGGCCATCGCCGCCGACCTGATGGGCCTGGACCCGATGCCGACCAAGCCCGGGTCGCCCACCATGCCGGTGCCCGGCTACGACGTGCGCATCCTGGATGCCGAAGGCACCGAGGCCAAGCCCGGCGAGACCGGCGAGATCGCGGTCCGGCTGCCGCTGCCGCCGGGCTGCCTGCCCACCTTGTGGCAGGACGACGAGCGGTACGTGGCGTCCTACCTGTCGGCCCACCCGGGCTTCTACACCACCGGCGACGGCGGGTACCGGGACCAGGACGGGTACCTGTACGTGATGGGACGCGTCGACGACGTGATCAACGTGGCCGGCCACCGGCTGTCCACCGGGCAGATGGAGGAGGTGCTCGCCAGCCACCCCGCCGTGGCCGAATGCGCGGTGATCGGGGTGCACGACTCCTTCAAGGGCCAGATACCCCGCGGGTTCGTCGTGCTCAAGGCCGGCGTCAGCACCGAGCCCGCCGTGGTGTCCGCCGAACTGGTCAAGCTCATCCGCGACCGGATCGGCGCGGTGGCCGCGCTGAAGCGGGTCGACGTGGTGGCCGCGCTGCCCAAGACCCGGTCCGGCAAGATCCTCCGCAAGACCATGCGGGGCATCGCCGACGGCGCGGACGAGCCGGTCCCCTCCACCATCGAGGACCCGGCCGTCCTGGACGCGCTGCGCCCCGTCCTGTCCGGCGACTGAAATCAGGCCGAACGGGACACGGCAGCTGCCCTGGCTCGCCGGGTCCGCCCTGGATCCGGCGAGCCCTACCCTTCGCGGAACTGGACGCCGAACCCGCCGCGGGGATAGTGCCATTTCAGCGCGCCGGGGGCGGCGACCGCGAGGCAGGTTCCGCACTCCAGGCAGGCGGCGTACTCCACCGAGATGGTCCCGTCGGCTTCCTCGGCATAGACGTGGGCCGGGCAGCAGGCGACGAGGAGCTTGCCGGTGCCCGTGGACTTGGCGATCTCCTGGTTGACCTCGATGTGGGATTGCTCCTCGTCCAGCAGGAAGCGGTTCTTGGTCAGGCGTTCGGGGACAGACAGGGGTTTCATAGTGCGCGCGCTCCTGCGATGCCGTCTCGGGCGAGCTGCCTCATCTTCAGCGGGGACCGGGCCAGGCTCTTGCGGGCCACCTTGAGCAGGTGCTGGCGGGGCTGGGTGTCCAGGTTGAACGAGCCGTACAGGACGTTGGCGAACAGCTCGCCGTACTGCTTGTACATCCGCTCTAGCTCGAGGAAGTGCGGGGCCTTGGCGTAGGTCTTCATGTCCTGGCCCACGTAGGAGGCGAACAGCTTGTCCCGGTAGCGGGCCAGCGCCGCCTTGGAGGTGTCCTTCTGGTCCAGCGCTTCGCCGATGGCCTCGGCGGCGGCGACGGCGGAGCCGACGGCTAGGTCCATGCCGCGCACGGTCAGGCCGGTGTTGAGGGTGAGGCCGGCGGCGTCGCCGGCCACCACCATGCCGTCCATGACGATCTCGCCGACCATGTGCAGGCCGCCCTCGGCGACCAGGTGGCAGCCGTATTCGAGAACCTCGCCGCCCTCAAGGTAGGGGGCGATGAACTGGTGCTGCAGGAAGTGGTCGAAGATGTCGGTGACGACCTTCTGCTTGGCGGTGAGGTCGTCCAGGCGCACCACGATGCCGACGGACAGCGAGTCCAGGTTGGTGTACAGGAAGCCGCCGCCGCCCACGCCCTGGGTGCAGTCGCCGACCACGGCGAGGGCCGCGCCCTCGTCACCGGCCAGGTTGAACCGTTGCTCGATCGTCTCGCGGGGCAGCGATATCACGGATTTCACGCCCACGGCGAGGTGGTTGAGCGGCTCCTTCCGGCGCAGGCCGGCCTCCTTGGAGATGAAGGAGTTCACGCCGTCGGCGGCCACGACCACATGGGCCCGCAGCTCGTCGTCGCCGGCCTGGACGCCGACGACCCTGGTGCCCTCGATGAGCACGCGGTCTACGCGGACGCCGGGCATGATCATGGCGCCGGCTTCCTCGCACTTCTCGGACAGCCACGCGTCCAGCTTGGCCCGCAGCACGGTGACGGCGTTGACCGGGTCGGCCAGCCTGGCGTCCTTGTAGTCGATGGCGACCGAGCTGTCGGCGTTGAGGAAGTTGATGTAGTTGCGGGTGATCCTGCGCTCGACCGGCGCGTCGGCGAAATCGGGGAAGACCTGCTGGATGCCGCGGGAGTACAGGACGCCGCCGGAGAGGTTCTTCGACCCGGGCGCCTCGCCTCGCTCGATCAGCAGCACCGAGCGTCCCTGCCGGGCCAGCTGATAGGCCGCGACGCAGCCCGCGATGCCGGCGCCGATGACGATGACCTCGAAATCAGGCTCAGCTGCTTGCGTCATCTCATCCCCGTCACTTCAGCGCGGCGGTGATCGCCGGCACGAGCTGGTAGAGGTCACCGACCAGGCCGTAGTCGGTCTGCTGGAAGACCGCGGCGTTCGGGTCGGAGTTGATCGCCACGATCGTCTCCGCGCCGGTCACGCCGACCATGTGCTGGAGCTGGCCGGAGATGCCGACGGTGAGGTAGAGCTGGGGGGCGATGTGCGCCCCGGAGCTGCCGATGTACCGGTCCTTGCCCATCCAGTTCAGGCCCTCGGCGACCGGGCGGGAGCAGGCGATCTCGGCCTCGAGGGCCTGGGCGAGCTCCTCGACCATGGCCAGGTCCTCCTTGGCCTTGAGGCCGCGGCCGACACCGATCACCCGGTGGGCCGAGTTGAGGTCCACCTCGTCGAAGTCGTGCATCCTGGTCTCGATCACCTTCAGCGGGAGCGGGGTGGCGGAGATCTCCTCGATGGGCGCGCTACCGCCGTCGGCCGGCGGCACGGGACCGCCGTCGAGCAGCAGGGCCACCGCGCCGGAGACGGCGACGGTCTCGTCGGCTATGTCGCCGAAGACGGCGTTGACCACGATGACGTCGCCGCCGTCGATCGACACGGACCGCGCCCCGGTCAGGACCGCCGCCCCCAGCCGGGCCGCGGCGGCGCCGAGAAGCACCCGTTCGCCCGGGTTGCGGCCGCCGAGCACGACGCGGGGCGGGTCGGCCGCGACCGCGTCGGCCACCGCCGGGGCACAGGCCTCGGCGGGCACGTCACCCGCCGCGTTGCACCAGACCACCCGGTCCACGCCGCTCGCCGCCACCGTCTCGGCCACCGAGCGGGGACCGGCGACCACGGCTCCCACCGGGCCGCCCAGGGAACGCGCGACCGTGATCAGGTCGCCGATGGTCGGCTGATCGCCGACGACGATCCACGCGTTCACGCTCACGGCCGGCTCCTTCCTGTCGTTGTCATAGTGTGCCGGCCGCGCGGAGCGCGGCGACCAGCTCGGCGGCGGCCGCGGCCGGGTCGGTCGTGTCGATGAGCTGGCCCTTGCGGGCCTTGCGCTCCGGCCGCGACCGGCCGGTGACCGTCATGACCGCGTTGCCCGAGGGCACCTTCAGGGCCGCGAGCTCGAGGAGCTCCACCGGCTTCTTGGCCGCCGCGAGGACCTCTTTCATGCCGGGCACACG
>Ga0335081_10009100_pt1 | contig 15960 bp, 17 predicted proteins | sample Lox_Sample_35_FD_206713 | JGI IMG/M metagenome (GOLD analysis project Ga0335081, IMG submission 206713) | Soil microbial communities from Loxahatchee National Wildlife Refuge, Florida, United States - Lox_Sample_3.5 | ecosystem: Environmental > Terrestrial > Soil > Wetlands | place: USA... | reverse complement strand
CGTCGCTGCGCACCTGGACGTTCACCATCCTGGTCAACCGGGCGCGGACCCGCGGCGCCCGCGAGGCCAGGACGGTTCCCCAGTCCACCCTGGCCACCGGGGACGAGCCGGCTGCGGACGGCTGGTACTCCATCGATGTCGCGTCCCGGTGGGACACCGCCCCGGAAAGCGTGCTGCTATCCAGGGAAGCCCTGCTCGAGCTCGACCGGGCGATATCAGCTCTGCCGCCACGACAGCGGCAGGTGGTGACCATGCGCGAGATCGGCGGGATGCCGGCCGGGGAGGTCTGCGCCATGCTGGGGATCTCGGCGGCGAACCAGCGGGTCCTGCTGCATCGCGCCCGGGCCGCCCTGCGCACGGCCCTGACCGGGTATTACCATGGATGACCAGGTCCTGGGGGAGGGACAGATGGCTGCTGACTTGTCAGCGGAGCCCGAGTCCCAGCCCGCGCTGCGCCGTGAGCTTCGCTTCATGGAGACGGCCGCGGTCTCGGTCGGCGTCATGGCCCCCACGCTCGCCATGTCGGTCACCGGGGTGGCCGCCGCCGCCGAACTCGGCCGGGCCGCGCCGCTGGCGTTCGCGGTCGCCGCCCTGGGCGTCGGACTGGTGGCCTACGGGTTCGTCCGGCTGGCCGCCGAGTTCAGCCACGCCGGGTCGGTCTACGCCTTCGTCGGCAGCACCCTCGGGCCCCGGCCGGGTTTCCTGGCCGGATGGGCGTTGCTTGGCACGTACCTGGTGTTCCCGCCGGTGTCGATCATGGGCGTGGCCATCTTCGGGCGGGCCTTCCTGAGCACCACGGGGCTGGTTCACGACGCCGGCTGGTACCCGCTGGCGCTGGCCGCGTGGGTGGTCATCTGGGTCCTGGCGGCTCGCGGGGTCCGGCCGACGACCAGGTCGGTCCTGGCGTTCGAGGTCGTGTCGGTCTGCCTCATCCTGGTGCTCATGGGCGCGATCTGCTGGCGGCTGGCCGCCGGGACCGCGCCCGGCGGCCAGGGCTGGTCCGGCGCGGTGTTCGTGCTCCCGCCCGGAGCCGGCCTGTCCGCCCTGACCCTGGCCGCGACGGCGGGCTTCCTGGCCTTCGCGGGCTTCGAGTCGGCCGGCTCGCTGGGCGAGGAGTCCTTCATGCCCCGGCGCATGATCCCCCGCGCCATCGTCGCCGCGGTCGCCTTCGGCGCCGTCTTCTACGTGGCCTGCATTACCGTCCAGACGCTCGGGTTCGGCACCGGCGCGGCGGGAGTGTCCGGCTTTAGTCATTCCCAGGCGCCACTGGGCGATCTCGCCCGACGGTACGTGGGCAATGCGCTGGCCGCCCTGCTCGACCTGGGCGCGGTGCTCAGCGCGCTCGGCGCCGGGCTCGGCGGGGTGATCGTCGCCGCCCGCATGATGTTCGCGTTCGGCCGGGACGGGCTGGCCTCGCGCCGCCTGTCCGGGGTGTCCGCGGCGACAGGCGTGCCGCGGCGGGCGCTGGCCGCGGAGATGCTCATCGGCCTGGTCCTGCTCACCGCCTTCCGGCTGGCCGGAACCTCGGCGCTGAACACGTTCTTCTACCTGGCGACGGTAGGGACCCTGACCCTGCTGGTCATGTACGTGCTCACCAACGTGGCCGCCGCCTGGCACCTGGGCCGCCGCTCATTGGCCCAGCTCGTGCCTCCGGTGGCCGGGGTGCTCATTGCGGCCTTCGTGCTGTACCACAACGTCTGGCCAGTGCCGCCGGCGCCGTACCGGTTCCTTCCCTATCTGGTACTGGGCTGGCTTCTCGCCGGGCTGGCGCTGACCGCCGTGATCCCCGGTTTCGCCGCGAAGGTGGATGGCGGGCTCGAGCGGGCCCGGGCTAGACCCTAGATGAGGCCGCGTTCACGGCCGCGGATCACCGCCTCTTCCCGGGATTCGGCACCAAGCTTGCGGTAGATCGCGCGCAGATGGGTCTTCAGGGTGTTGGGCGTGACGAACAGCTCCGACGCCAGCTCACGCAGGGAGGAAGGCGCAGGCAGCTGCCGCAGGATGGTGAGCTCCCGGTCGGTCAGCGGCTCGATCAGCCCCTCCTGCCGGGCACTCGCCGCCACGGCGCGTTGTTCCTCGGCCAGCCAGGTGGTAACCAGGGGCCCCGGGTCGGCGCAATGCCGCAGTATGCCGCGGGCCTCAGCCAGCAGCGCCCCCGGATCAACGCCCTGGTCCTGCGGGTCCGGGCAGATCCGGCTGGCCTTCGCCATAGTGAGCAGGGCCGCGGCGAGCTCCACCCGCCCGGCGCCGCGGCGGCCGAGTTCCATCGCCGCCCCGGCCGCTCGCCGCGCCCCGGCCCAGTGCGCGCGCTCGATCCCCAGCCGGGCCCGGGCCAGGGCCGGGAACATGGCCACGAAGTGCGAGTCGCTGAGCGCCTGGCCCACCGCCGACTCCGCGTCGGCCACGACTGAGTCCGCGAGCGTCAGGTCGCCCCGGGTCACCGCCAGCAGCGCCCGGCACCCCTCGGCGTAGATGTACGCCAGGCGGTTGCCGTCAGCCTCGGCCCGGCGGGCCGCCTCCACGAGCAGTTCCCTGGCCCGGTCGGCGTCGCCCAGCCACATCCAGGAGATGCCCTGGACCAGGCGGTGCACGGTCGCGACGAACGGGTCATCGGCACTCGGCGAGATCTCCCGCAGCCGGGCCGCCGCCCCGCCCACGTCCCCGGCCTTGTACAGCTGCAGCGCGTGCAGCACCATCAGCTGGGTATCGGGCGGAACCGAGGTCTCGGCGGCATCGAGCGCGGCGCCGACTTCCTCGAGCCGGCCGGTGTCGAGGGCGACCCACGCCCGCGCCGCCGACAGGGACGCGTCGGTGGCGACAAGTTCGGCGGGCAGGGCGTCCAGCCACATGCGCACCGTCTCGAGTTGCCCGGCGTTGAACGGCCGGCGCCAGTGCACCGCGACCAGCCGGCCGCTGAGCGCTTCGTCACCCGAGGCGATCGCGTGACCGATTGCCTCGGCGGCGTCGCCGTGATCGGCGTACCACCGCGCGGCCCGCTGATGCAGGACCGGCGGGCGATCCGGTGCCGTCCGGGCCAGCTCGTGCCGGAGCAGGCCGCCGAACAGGTGGTGATACCGGAACCAGCGGTGCTCGTCGTCCAGCGGGACCAGGAACAGGTTGGCACGGTAGATCTCGCTGATCAGCCCGGCGCCATCGGCCTGTCCGGTGAGCGCGTCGCACAGCGGCGCGCACATGCGGTTGAGGACCGAGGTCACCAGCAGGAACTCGCGGACCTCGGGGGGCTGGCTGGCCAGCACCTCCTCGCCGAGGTAGTTGACGATGTGCCAGTCCGCGCCGGTGAGCCGCTCGATGAAATCCGCCGGGTCCGCCCGGTCACGCAGCCGCAGGGCGGCCAGCTGCAGTCCCGCGGCCCATCCTTCGGTCCGCGCCAGCAGCCTGAGCACGTCGTGCTCGGACAGCAGCGGGCCGAGCCGGCTGCTGAAGAACTCCACCGCCTCCCCGGCGCTGAACCGCAGGTCTTCGGCCCGCAGCTCGGCCATGTCTCCACGCACCCGCAGGCGGCTGAGCGGCAGCGGCGGGTCGGCCCTGGTGATGAGCATCAGGTGCAGCTGCGGCGGGCAGTGGTCCAGCAGCGCGGCGACCGTCGTGTGCACGCGCGCGCTGGTGACGAGATGGTAGTCGTCGAGCACGAGCACGAGGGGATCCGCCGCCGCCGCCAGTTCGTTGACGAACGCGGGGAGCACGTCACGCAGCACGTCGGAGCCGGCCGCGTCCAGCCGTCTCAGCGCGGCGGCACCCGCCGCCGAGCCCGCCTGGTCGGCGGCGAGCAGCAGGTATCGCCAGAAGCGCTTGGGGTCGTTGTCGCCGCCGTCCAGCGAGACCCAGCCCGCGGTGACGCCATCGCGGGCCAGCCAGTCGGCCACGATGGTGCTCTTGCCCCACCCGGCGGGCGCGACGACCAGGGTCAGCGGCAGCGTCCGCCCCTCACGCAGCAGGTCGTGCAGCCGTTTGCGCTCCACGGTCTGCTGCCGGAGGCCCGGCCTGAACAACTTGGTCGCGATCACGACCTCGGCAGTGCCAGCCGTCACCCACCCCCACTTGTATCCGTAAATGACTGTAACCTGCGACGACACGGACCGGTAGGGCGCCGGCTGTCTTCACCTGGTCTTTGCCTGGGCCCGCCGCTCCGCGAACCGGGCCGCTCTCGCGTTGAGGGTTCCGAGAGCAGCCTCGAGCTCCTGGCGTGCTCGCTCGCCTTCTGCATCCAGGCCGGTGAGCTCGAAAACCTGCCAGTGACGTACCAGGGGCATGATGACGTCGTCGTGGTGGATGCGCAGGTCATAGATGCCCGCGTTGGCGACCTGCACCGCCTTGCGCCCGAAGCCTGGAATGACACTGCCCGGCATGACAAAGCCCACGACCTCGTCGGTGATCGCTCGCAGGGTCTGACTCGGCGCGATCTCAAGCGCGGCCGTGACCAGGTTGCGGTAGAAGACCATGTGCAGGTTCTCGTCCATCGCGATCCGGGCGAGCAGCCTGTCCGCGACAGGGTCGCCGCTGCAATGGCCTGTGTTGCGGTGTGAGATACGGGTGGCGAGTTCCTGGAACGACACATAGGCGCAGACGTTGAGCAGCGGTTTGTCCCCGGAGTCGAACCCGGTCTGCATGGTCGCCATCCTGGCGTGCTCAAGGGCCTCGGGGTCGACCCCACGGGTAACCATGAGGTAGTCACGAATGCAGGAAGCGTGCCGGGCTTCCTCGGCCGTCCACCGGTGAACCCAGGTGCCCCACGCTCCTTTATGGCCGAACGTGTGCTCCAGTTCGCGATGGTAACTGGGCAGGTTGTCCTCGGTGAGAAGGTTCAGCTCCAGTGCCGCGCGGGCGGCCGGTGCGAGCCTCGACTGCCCGGCTGACCACGCTTCGCCGCCGAGTCCGGCGAAGTCCCGGCCCTGGCTCCACGGGACGTACTCATGCGGCATCCAGTCCTCGGCCGCGGCTAGGTGCCGATGGAGGTTTTCCTCGACGGTGGCCTCGAGCTCGGACAGCAGTGCCCGGGTGCCGAATGCTGTCATCAGGTCTATCATTGTCCCTCTGTTAGGAGGGGACTGCGTGATGGATCTCGATGTGGCGCTGCGCGAGTCGGTAGCCAAGTTCTGCGGGGTGCCCGTCGGGCAGGTCGGTCCGGCTTCGACGCTGGAAGAGCTGGGTATCGACTCGCTCACCGCGGCGGAGATCATCACCGACGTGGAGATCCGGGCCGGGGTCGAGCTGCCGATGGACGTCCTGCGCGGCCTCAGCCAGCTGCGGACCGTCGGGGAGGTCGCCGCCCACCTGCAGGCCGGCGTCGGCCTGCCGCCGCTCCAGACCCAGCCATGACTCCCCGCAGCCGGCTGGCCGCTCTGGGCACCTCGCCGGCCGCGATCATGCACCACTACGACGTGTCCGACGATTTCTTCCGGCTCTGGCTGGGCCCGGACATGGTGTATTCCTGCGGCTGGTGGGAGGCCGGGGACTCGCTCGCCCGGGCCCAGGCCCGCAAGATCGACTTCTTCGCCGGCCACCTCGGGGTGCTGGGCGGCCGCGTGCTCGACATCGGCTGCGGATGGGGGGCGCTGCTCGGCCGGCTCGTCCGCGTCCACGGCGCTGCCGCCGGGGTCGGGCTGACCCTGAGCCCGGGACAGGTCGATTTCGCGACCCGCGAGAACGTAACCGGAGCCTCCTATCTGCTGCAGAACTGGGCCGACCATGAGCCCTGCGCACCGTACGACGCGATCACCTGCATCGAGGCCACCGAGCACTTCGCCTCCGAGAAGCTGAGCCCGGACGAGAAGGTCGAGGTCTACCGCGCGTTCTTCGAGCGGGCCGCGTCGTGGCTGCGGCCCGCAGGGCGGATGGGCCTGCAGCTGATCTGCCTCGACAACGTGGGGCACGCCGGGAGTCGGCCGGGACGCGGTCCGCTCTCGGACCTCATCGGGACGGACATCTTTCCCGAGTCGATGCCCGCGTCGCTGTCTGAGCTCGTCATGGGCTGGGAAACACACTTCGAGCTGGTGGAGTTCCTCGACCACCCGTGGCACTACCGGCGGACCTTCCGCGCCTGGGCGCTCGCCTACCGGGAGCAGGAAGCGCTCGCGCGGGCGCTGGTAGGCCCGGACCTGTGCCGTACCTACGCGCGGTACTTCGCGGCCGGGGAGGCCATCTTCCGGCTGCGTGAGCATTCGCTGTACCGCGTGATCCTGGCCAGGCGACCCGAGCCCAAAGTATGGGCCGTCACCATGCGCCCGAGTGACATTCCCCGGGCAGCGGATCCGGGCGGCAAACCGGCGGGCGCTTCGGCCGACGCCGTCCGCTCTCACTACGACGTGTCCAACTCCTTCTACGAACTGTGGCTGGGCCCCTCGATGATGTACTCCTCGGCGATGTGGGCGGACACCGCTGACCAGACCGATCTCGAGCCCGCTCACCAGCGCAAGATCGACTTCTTCGCGACCAGGGTGCTCGCAGGCTCCGGCCCTCGGCGCGTCCTCGACGTGGGCTGCGGCTGGGGCGGGACCTTGCGAAGGCTGGCCGAGGCGCACCGGGTCGCCGGTGCCGTCGGCTTGACGCTGAGCCGGGCGCAGGTCGACTACCTCAGCCGGAACCCGGTGCCAGGAGCCGACATCCGGCTCGAGGACTGGAACGACCATCATCCGGACGGACTGTACGACGCGATCTTCTCGTTCGGGGCGTTCGAGCACTTCGCCCGGGACGGGACGAGCGGCCCGCAGCGCGTCGCGGCCTACCGCCGTTTCTTCCGCTCGTGCATGGAATGGCTGGCGCCCGGAGGCAGGCTCGCGCTCGAGACGATCGCGCACGACGGCGCCCCGGACACCGATGCGCCGCTGGGCCGCGGGCCGCTCGGCGACTTCGTACTCAACCTGTTCCCGGAGTCCCTTTGCCCCCATCTGGCCGAAATCGTGCTCGGCTTCGAGCCCTTCTTCGAGCTCGAGGTGCTCCGCTCGGACCCCGGCGACTTCGCGCGCACGTTCCGCGTGTGGCTAACCGCGCTGCGCGAGCACGAGCGGGAGGCCGCGGCCGTGGCCGGCGAGGAGGTCCTGCGAGCGTTCCGGCGCTATCTCGCCGCATCGGAGATCCAGTTCCGGACGCGAACCATCACGAATTACCGGTTGATCTTGCACCGCCGGCCAGAAGTACGCGTCTGAGTTATAGACAACATCAAGTAAACAGTCCTATTTTCGTACAACGGTTCGCCGCCCGGCGGGCCGCTGCTGCAGGGGAGGCACAGTCGATGCGCGATCTCGGCCAGGACCAGGACGATCACGCCCCCGCCGCGTCAGGAGCGGCACGGAACAGCCGGCCGTCCCGGCGGCAGGTGATGACGGCGACGGCCGCCGCCGCCGCCGGGGTGGGAATGGCGAGCGTTCCGGCGACGGCGGACGCCGCCACTGGCGCCCCAGCGGTGTCGCTGGGAGAGCCGGGCACGATGACGGTGGAGTTCCGCGGCCGCATCACGCAGTCCGGCTCCTCGGGTCAGAGCTTCACCGGCTACGGCTATCTCATCCGGGCCACTCATACGAAGAACAGCGACCTGTTCGACGGGACGCCCCCTAAGGAGTCGACCGCGCTGCTGACCATGTACGCAACGGGAGACCTCAAGGCCCGCGTCCTGGACACGTCGGTGCACTCCCTGGACATCGCCGGCGCGCTGACCGTCTACCAGCGCAGCCAGCCCGGAGCCAGCTTCACGGACCCGCTGTCCTTCAAGGTCGGCACGCCGGTAGCCCGCTATGACCTGACGTTGCAGGACGTTCTCGCCGTCTTCGCGGTGGGCCAGGGCCTGCCCACCCTCACCGGCGACATGCGCCAGACGGCCGCTCGCGCGCTGTCGGGCCCGCTGGCCGGCCAGACGTTCGGCCGGGTGGGGACCCGCCTGCGGATGTTCGCCACCGGGCTGGGGACCCTGACCGACCCGGTGACGCTCAACGCGCAGCTGGAAATCGCGGGCAACTGGTCCATCGAGTAACGGTGAGCGCGGTGACGTCCTCGGCGGCCCGGGACCGGGTCGCCGTCACCGGGGCGGGAGTGAAGACACCCGCCGGGAACAGCGTCGACGAACTGTGGAAGAACCTGTGCGCCGGTCATCCGACGGCCGAGGTGTTCACCGACGATCGCCTGCCCCCCGGGACGGCGGCGCTCGTGTGCCGGGTGCGCGGCTTGGACCCGGTCAGCTACCTCACGCCCGTCGAGGCGCGGCGGCTGGACAGGTCCCATGCCCTCGCCATCGGCGCCGCGGCCGATGCCCTCGGCCAGTGCGGCGAGCTGCCAGCACCCGCCCGGCGGGCGGTGGTATGCGGCATAGGGCTCGGCGCGGCGTCGACTCAGCAGGAGCAGACGGCCAGACTCCTCGAGCGGGGAGTGCGGGCGCTCAGCCCGCTGGCCGTACCCATCGTCATGCCCAGCTCGGTCGCCGCCCACCTATCGCTCCGGTTCGGCTTCGAGGGGCCATGCCTGACCGTGTCCACGGCCTGCGCGTCCGGTGCCACCGCCATCGGCGAAGGCGCCGAACTGCTGCGCCGGGGGGCCGCCGACGTCGTGCTGGCCGGCGGCGTCGACTCGCTGGTGGGCTACGGCGCGATGGCCGCCTTCCTGCGGCTGGACGTGATGAGCCGCAACGTGAACCGCCCGGAGTTCGCCTCCCGCCCCTTCGACGCCGGCCGCGACGGGTTTGTCATGGGCGAGGGCGCCGGGTTCGTCGTACTGCGGCGGCTCGAGGACGTCCCCGCGTCGGGTGCCAGGCCCCTCGGGCTCATCGCCGGGCATGGCTCCTCGGCTGACGCCCACCACCTCGTCGCGCCGAGCCCGGACGGTGCGGGTGCCCTTCGCTGCATGGCCGCGGCCCTGGCCGACGCCGGCATTCACCCGCACGACGTGGTGCACGTCAACGCGCACGGCACCAGCACGGTGCTCAACGACCGTGCCGAGGCCGTCGCGCTCCAGGTCCTGTTCCAGGGAGCCTGTCCCCCGGTCACGGCGGTCAAGGGCTCAACCGGCCACATGATCGCCGGATCCGGGGCGGTAGAGGCGATCGTGAGCCTGACGTCGCTGCAGCAGCGCCTGGTACCCCCGGTTACCGGACTGCGCACCATCGACCCGGCCATAGACCTCGATGTCGTCCAGGGAACACCGCGATGCCGGCCGTCGGGTTATGCACTGTCCACCTCTTTCGGCTTCGGCGGCATGAACACCGCGCTGGTCCTCGCCGCCGGGGAATGAGCTAGCCCGCCCGGGCTCAGGCCAGCGAGCTCATTGCCCTCATCAGGCTGAACCGCACCGGTGCCCGCAGCTCGTTCCAGTACGTCCGTTCCGGGCCGAGGACCTCCAGCCGAAGGCCCAGATGGCCCACCAGGACACGAGCCGGGGCCGACATCATCCCGCAGGCGACCCCGAAGCCGTGCTCGCGCATCACCAGGTACAGCCGGCACATCAGGCCGATGAACGCCGCATGTTCCAGGCTCTGGTGACTGCGCGCCACGCACATCCGGCCCACATCGACGACCTGCCCACGCGGTTCCACCACGATCCCGCAGGCCTCTTCCGTCGGCAGCCCGGGAGGCAACACGACTCTGCCCGTGCTCATCGCCACGTTCCCGTCCCACCCGAGCACGTGCACGGCACGGTCGTCGCACTCATCACGCTCCATCCCGCCGGGCAGGTCCGCCGCAGTGCACCATCCGCGCTCGAGCACGGCACTTCCGCGCAACCGGTATGCCACCTCGCGTTCGGAGTCGTCGGCCGCTACCCGATACTCGAAAGGGGATATCGACAGCATCCGGGTGACCAGGGCATCGAGCGGCACATCCATGGCACGACCCTGGCCCCCGTCGCTCGCAAGGTCAAATCAGCAGCCAGAGGAACGGCCGCCCGGCGGCACCGCGGCTAGCGCTGGTGTCAGTGCTGGTCGTCGCCGAGCCGGGCGGCTTCCAGGTCCAGGCTGCGCTGCAGCCGCTGGCGGGCGGGCTGGCTGATGGTGCCGTCGTCGTATAGCCGGGCCAGCTCGGCGTGCTCGGCGGCGTTCAAGGCACGGCGCAGCTCCCGGTCGGTCAGGCCGTCCGGCTCCGGCGCCAGGTCGCCGTCGATCCGGGCGCGGGTGCGCCCGATCCGGGCCTGCAGGCCGGCCCGGGCCCGGTCGATCGCGTCGTCGGCGGCGCAGTCACCTTCGGCGAGCTCGTCCAGCCGGGTCAGAGCCGCCTCGGCCAGCCGCAGCCGCGCCACGGTCTCCTCGTGGCGCGTGCCGCCGGGCCGGGCGATCCCGGCCAGCCGGACCAGCGGTTCCAGGGTGAGCCCCTGCACGACGAGCGAGATCACGATCACCGCGGTCGCGAGCACCAGGATCAGGTCTCGCTGGGGCAGCGGGGTGCCGTCCGCGGCGGTCAGCGGGATGGACAGCGCCGCGGTCAGCGGGACCACCCCGCGGGTGCCGGCCCAGGACACCACGGCGGGGACCGGCCACGTCGGGCGCCGGGCGCCGTCGCGCCGCTGGCTGGTAGACCGAATGCAGCTGCAGCCGGGTCTGCGCGGTGGTGATCCGCTCCCGCCGCCCGCCGATGACCAGTCCGGTGACGATCACCGCCATCACCGGTGACACGTGCAGCGCCTGGCCCAGCACGAACGCGGCGTACGGCGTGACGAGCGCGATCACGGTTTCCAGCACCGGATCGGTGACCCGCCGGCGCACCCGCATGACCCCGGCGGCGAGCACGCCGCCCACCGCCGCACCGCCGGCCGCCAGGACCACGAACTGGCCGGCGCCGTGCAGCAGCACCCCGCCGGCCGTGGTCCGGCCGGCCGGCGATGACCAGCAGGGAAGGCGCCGGAATGCTCAGCCGGCCGGCGAAGGCCGCGACCACCGTGCCCAGTACGACCAGGAGCAAGATGGTCTCTACACCGCGCACACCGCCGACCTCGCCCTCGCGATTGGTGAATGAGTGCCGACCAGACTTCCCGGCGCGCCTTCCACCAGCCTATAGGCTCACCGGTACTCGGGGTTGTCGAAGTCGTACCGGCAGCCCGCATCCCAGCCTGAGCGCTGGTTGCCGTGCGCCGGGATGCCGCCGGCGTCCCTGAGCATCCGGGCCAGGTGCAGCAGGTTCCAGGTCATGAACGTGGTGTTGCGGTTGGTGAAATCGTTCTCGGGGCCGCCCGAGCCGGGATCCAGGTAGGACGGTCCCGGCCCGGCCTCGCCGATCCAGCCGGCGTCGGCCTGCGGCGGGATGGTGTATCCCAGATGCTGCAGGCTGTACAGGACGTTACTGGCGCAGTGCTTGACGCCGTCCTCGTTCCCGGTGATCAGGCAGCCGCCGACCCGCCCGTAGTAGGCGTACTGCCCGGCGTCATTGAGCAGGTGCGAGCAGGCGTAAAGCCGCTCGATGACCCGCTTGGTGACCGAGCTGTTGTCGCCGAGCCAGATCGGGCCCGCGATCACCAGGATGTCGGCCGCCAGCACCTTGGCGTACAGCGACGGCCAGGCATCGGCGGCCGCGCCGTGCTCGGTCATGTCCGGCCACACGCCGGTCGCGATGTCGTGATCGGCGGCCCGGATCGTCTCCACCCCGACACCGTGCTTGCGCATGATCGCGGCACTGAGGTCGATCAGCCCTTGGGTGTGGCTGAGCTGCGGCGATGGCTTCAGCGTGCAGTTGAAGAACAGCGCATTCAGATCGTCATAACGCGGTTCCGCGCTAGTCGTCATGCTCCCCTCCCGGTCCGGGCGATACCGCTTGTCACGACTTCGTCCACGGGAGACGGAAAACGTTACAAGGCCGCGTAACGCGAACTCGCCAAGCGGGACTGAAGGGGGCTAACACCGAACCCCAGCGTGAGGAGTTTCCGTGAGAACACCGATACGCGTCACGGCGGCGGCGGCCGTGGCGGCGGCCGCCATGACGACCGCGGCCACCCCGGCGTTCGCGAGCGCGTCGAGCCCGGCCGGCCCGGGCAGTGGCCCCGCCGTGTTCGTGCAGACCGACAACACCGCCGGCAACCGCGTCATGGCCTACCGGCGGGACGCCGACGGCACGCTGACCCCGGCTGGCAGCTACGCCACCGGCGGCCGCGGCGGCATCCTGGCCGGGTCCGTGGTCGACCACACCGCGTCCCAGGGCTCGCTGACCTACGATCCGCGGCACGCCTTGCTCTTCGCCGTGAACGCGGGCAGCGACACGGTCTCGGTCTTCGCCGTGCGCGGCGACCAGCTGGCGCTCCGCGAGGTGCTGAGCTCGGGCGGCACGTTCCCGGTCAGCGTGGCCGTCCACGGCGACCTGGTCTACGTGCTCAACGCGCTGAACGGCGGCTCCGTTCAGGGCTACCGGGTCCTCGGCGGCTTCCTGGCCCCGCTGCCCGGCTCGCACCGCGCGCTCGGCCTGGACCCGAACGCCACCCCGCAGTTCACCACCACGCCCGGTCAGGTCGCCTTCACCCCGGACGGGGCCCAGCTCGTCGTCACCACCAAGGGCAACGGCAACGACATCGACGTGTTCGGCGTCGGCTTCGGCGGCCGCCTGTCCGCGCAGGCGACCGTCAACGGCGAGCCCGGGACCGTTCCGTTCGCGATCTCCTTCGACCCGTTCGGCCATCTGGTGATCGCCGAGGCCGGGACCAACGCGCTGGCCACCTTCGACCTCAGCCGCGACGGCACGGTCAGCCTGCTCGACCAGGCCGCCACCGGGCAGGCCGCGACCTGCTGGGTCACCCCGGCCGGGCCGTTCCTGTTCGCCTCCAACGCCGGCACGCCGTCGGAGAGCGGCTTCACCTCCTCGGCAGGCGGCCAGCTGAGCCTGCTCGGCAACACGGCCACCGACCCTGGCGCGGTGGACGCGGCGGCCGCGGCCGGCGGCCGGTTCCTGTACGTGCAGACCGGCGGCAACGGGATCGTCGACGAGTTCACCGTGGCGGCGGACGGAGCCCTGGCCAAGATCGGCGCGGTTACCGTGCCGGGCGCGGCCGGCGGCGAAGGGATCGTGGCCAGCTGAGGATAACGCGACGAGCCGGCCGCGGCCCGCGGCCGGCTCGCCCTATCCTGGCGGTAATGGATCCCGACTCCGAGCTCCTGCTCCGGCTGCGTTCGGGCGACGAGCGGGCGTTCGTCAGCCTGGTCGAGCGATACCACGAGCCGATGCTGCAGCTGGCGGCCTCGTTCGTGCCGAGCCGGGCCGTCGCCGAGGAGGTCGTCCAGGACACCTGGCTGGCGGTGCTGCGCGGACTGGAGAACTTCGAGGGCCGCTCGTCGCTGAAGACCTGGCTGTTCCGCATCCTGGTGAACCGGGCCAGGACCACCGGCAGCAAGGAGCAGCGCAGCGTCCCGGTCGCCGATCCCGAGCCGGCCGTGGACCCGGCCCGGTTCGGCGGCGACGGCGGCTGGGCCGACCCGCCGGAGCACTGGATCGAGGCGGCGGAGGGCCGGATGGAGGCGGGCAAGCTCGCCGACCGCATCCGGGCCTGGATCGGCGAGCTGCCCGCCCGCCAGCGCGAGGTCGTGCTGCTCCGCGACGTCGAGGGGATGAGCAGCGAAGAGGTCTGCGCGGTGCTCGCCCTCACCGAAGGGAACCAGCGGGTCCTGCTGCACCGCGGCCGGAGCCGGCTCAGGCAGCTGTTCGAGGGCGAGTTCCGGGAGGTGCGATGAGGCTCCTGGCTCGGCTCCGTAACCCCGATCTCGTCTGCCAGCAGGCCGTCGAGCTGGTCACTGATTACCTGGAGGGGTCGCTGTCCCGGTCGGCCCGCCGTCGTTTCGAGGCGCACCTGGCCGGCTGCCCGCACTGTACCGAGTACCTGGCGCAGATGCGCGAGACCATCCGCCTCACCGGCCGGATCGAGCCCGAGGACCTGACCCCGCAGATGCGGGACGAGTTCACCGACCTGTACCGGCGGTGGCGGTCCGACCAGCAGTAGCCCCGAGCGGGGGCATGATGTCACAGGAGTTCGGGATCCTGCGTGACGTGCAGCATGGCGGGGCCGTCGGCGGCGAATAGCTGGGTCATGGCCGCCTCGAGCTGGTCGCGGCCGTCGGCCTTGATGCCGGTCGCTCCGCAGAGCGCGGCGTAGGCGGCCCAGTACAGGCCGGTGAGCATGTTCGTCGAGCCCGGCCCCGCGATCGCGAAACAGGCCGCGGGCCGGCCGGTGAGCTTGCCGTACGAGCTGGCCGCGAAGGAGGCCGCCCCCTCGTGCCGGATCCCGGTAAAGGTCAGCTGCCCGCGTTCCTCGGCTCGCCGCATCGCGTCGGCGAAGCCCAGGTTGGAGTGCCCGACCATGCCGAACACGTGCGTGATCCCGAATGCGACCAGCGTCTCCACCAGTACGTCGCAGACGAGCTCACTGCGGTGAGACGTGCCGGCGGTCCAGGCCGACCCCGCCGCCTAACGGGCCCGCACCGGGGCCCCGGTCATGCTCGCCAGCCGCCGGGCGAAGACCGGCCCGTTTACCAGCCACGGATGCCCGGTGCGCGCATTGGCCGTGCCTACGTGCACCCAGCTGGCCACCTCGACGAGCGCCCGCAGGCAGACGACGGCCTGGTGCCACCGCACCTCGCCCGGCCGGAAGGTGGCGGCCGTCTGACGCTGGTAACTGCGCACGAACCGCCGGGCAAGCACCCGGCCGAACATCCGGACGAGCGGTCGCTGCCAGCCCCGAACGCGCAGCGCCGGCTCGCTGAGCTGCAGCGAGGTGAACCCGACGTCGTGCGCCCGCGGCGCGAGCAGCGCGGTGCTCCAGTCGAGCACAGTCACCCGGTCGCCGTCGGCGAGCAGGTTGAACGGGTGCAGGTCGCCGTGGCAGATGACGTCCGGGGCCGGCCCGGGCGGGTGGTCCAGCAGCCAGCGGCCCGCGTCGGCCCGCCCGGCGCGCGGTCCATGACCATGAAGGCCAGGCCGAGGCCGTCGTCCGGCCCGCCGGCCGCCCGCACGGACGGCGTGGGGAACCCCGCGGCGGCCACGGCGCGCTGCACGATCGTTTCCTTGCGCGCCGAGCCCGGGTCGGGCATCAGCCGGGCGACCAGGCCGGCGGGCCAGCCGTCCGGCGGGTTCGCGAGCGAGAACGCGAAGAGCTCGGCCCAGAACCCGCCCCGCATCGGCTCGGGCCACCGCTCGTAATCGAGACCCGGCGTGCCGGTGGCGCTCCGCAGCACCCCGATCAGCCGTCCGGCTATGTCAGTATCGACCGTCACGGTATTTACCGTAACAGTGTTTCTTGATACTGTCTAGCCATGACTGTCGCGGCTGAGACCAGCGAACCGCTGACCATCGACGACCTGGCCCGGCAGGTCCAGCTTCCGGTGCGCACCATCCGCGAGTACCACACGATGCGGTTGCTGCCACCGCCCGAACGGCGCGGACGCCTGGGCCTGTACGGCGACCGGCACGTCCAGCGCCTGCGGCTGATCACCCGGCTGCAGCGCCGCGGGTACTCCCTGGCCGGCATCCGAGACCTGCTCGGCGCGTGGGAGAGCGGAACCGACCTGGTCACGCTGCTCGGCGTCGACGAGAGCCAGGCCGCGCTGGACGAGACGCCGCTGTTCCTGACCCGGGCCGAGTTGTTCCAGCGGCTGCCGGCGCTGGAGGAGGCCACGCTCGGCCGGGCCGGCCGGATCGGGCTGATCCGCCCGCATGGCGAGAACCACTTCTTCGTGCGCAGTCCCGCCCTGCTCGGCCTGGTGGCCGACTCGGGCAGGGTCGGCGTCCCGCTTGACGGGGCGCTCGACCTGATCGAGGTGCTCGTCGGCGATCTCGGTACGCTGGCAGGCAAGCTGGCCGACCTGATCGTCGCGCGTATCTGGGAGCCGGCCACGGCCGCGGGCCGGGCCGGGGAGCTGCCCGACCTGCTCCGGCGCGGCCGGCCTCTGCTGCTCCAGGGCGCGGCCAGCACGCTCGCCGACCGGATCGGCGCGGCGCTGGCCCAGCGCGCCGCTACCGCCACCGACGGCGCCCGGCTCCTGGCAGTACTGGACGAGAT
>Ga0335081_10009099_pt1 | contig 15960 bp, 13 predicted proteins | sample Lox_Sample_35_FD_206713 | JGI IMG/M metagenome (GOLD analysis project Ga0335081, IMG submission 206713) | Soil microbial communities from Loxahatchee National Wildlife Refuge, Florida, United States - Lox_Sample_3.5 | ecosystem: Environmental > Terrestrial > Soil > Wetlands | place: USA... | reverse complement strand
GGCAGGTCGCGGTGAAGCCGGTGTAGTAGGCCGGCAGGAACCCCCGCCAGCGGGCGTAGGACAGCGTCACCTTCATCACCGACAGCGCCAGCACGCCCTCGATCCACAGGAAGTAGTTGGTCCCGTAGCGCACCCGGGCCCGCTCGTCGTACGGGTGGCGCCGCAGTTCGTCCGCCTGGTAGGCCAGCAGCCCGAACGGCGCCACGAACGTCTCCGACACCCAAGGGAACGACGCGTCGAGTACGTCCATGATGCTGTCGCCCTTCAGCCCGACGACCTCGCGGTAGAACCGGTCGAAGAATACGGTGTGCCGCGCCTCGTCCTCGATCTGCGCGGCGATGTGCAGCTTCTCCTCCTCGCTGGCGCCGATCATGAACACCGGCAGCTCGATCTCGACCTGCCGCTCGCCGTGGTGGAAACCGGAGGCGACGGCGATGAACGACTGCCGCTCCTCCTCGGTCATCTTCTCGGTCCAGTCCACTTTGTCCTGGCTGAAGTCGAGGTCGTAGACGTCCCATCGCTGCTTGAGGTACTTGCGGTACAGCGTGGTGAAGTCGGGCAGCGACCTCAGGTCCTTGTGGACGTACTCGATGACGTCGTCGATGTCGACGTGGAGCACCTCCTCCAGGGCGGAATCCTCGATCTCGCGCACCTGCTCGTCGCTCAGCGCCCGGGGGCCTTCCCGGAGAACTGCCGTCGGGCTCTTGCGTTCCGTCATGCTGGTGAACCCCTTGCCGCCGTACCGAATACTAGAAAGCGATTCTGCGATCCATTCGAACCGGTTCCGCCGCGGGCGTCAAGCCGGGCTCGGCTGGCCGCCCAGGACCAGGACGCCGGAGGTGGCGAACATGCCGCCGTTGCCGACGATGACGCTGATCCGCGGGTCGCCGACCTGGGCGGCGGCCTCGCCGCGCAGCTGGCGGACGCCTTCGGCAATAGCGAACATGCCGTACATCCCGGTGTGGGTGTAGGAGAGCCCGCCGCCATTGGTGTTCAGCGGGAGGGAACCGCCCGGCTCGGTGTTCCCGTCCGCGATGAACGCCCCGGCCTCGCCCTTGGCCACGAACCCCAGCGCCTCGAGCCCGTAGATGGGCACGTGCGCGAACGCGTCGTAGATCATCAGGTGGTCCACGTCGGCCGTGCCGATCCGCGCCTCGGCGAAGGCCGCCCGGCCGGCCAGCCGGAACGCCGCAGACTCGGTGAAGTCCGCCATCTGCGAGATCATCGGCGTCTCCGACGATTCTCCCGTGCCGAGCACGTGCGCCGCGGGCTTGGGAAATTCCCCGGCCCGTTCGGCCGACGTGACCACCAGCGCCCCGCCCCCGTCGGTGACCAGGCAGCATTCCAGCAGGTGGAACGGGTAGGCGACCATCCGGGAGGCCAGCACGTCCTCGACCGTGATCGGGTCGCGGAACGCCGCGCGCGGGTTCTTCGCCGCCCACCGGCGCTGGGCCACGGCCACGTAGGCCAGCTGCTCGTGGGTCAGCCCGTAGTCCTTCATGTACCGCAGCAGCGGGATGGTGAACGTGGTCGTCGGGCCGAACGTCCCGTACGGCACCTCGAACTGCCCCACCGGAGACGACGCCTCCATCCGGTACCGCGACGCGCCCACCCGGGACCGGCCCGACTCCCCGTGGGTGATCAGCACCGTCCGGGCGTACCCGGCCCGGATGGCCGCGGCCGCGTGCCGCACGTGCAGCAGGAACGAGGTGCCGCCGACCCCGGTGCCGTCGATCCAGCCCGGCGTGATGCCCAGCGCGTGCGCCACCTGGACCGGCCCGGGCGAGGCGACCGTCGCGATGCCGTCGATGTCGCGCAGGGTCAGCCCCGCGTCGGCCACCGCGTTCAGCGCGCCCTCCACGTGCAGCTGCAGCGTGGAGTGGTCAGGCAGCCTGCCGACCCGATCGGTCTCGGCCGCGCCCGCGATGATGACGCCCGGGCCGCCGCTCATCGCGCCGCCAGCGGGCCGAACACCGGCAGGCTGACATCGCCCCGCCGCTCGAACCTGACCTGCAGGGGCATGTCCAGCTCGAGCGCTTCCGGCGTCGCGGGCAGCCCGACGATGTTCGTCATCAGCCGCGGCCCCTCCTCGAGCTCCACCACGGCGATGGCGTAGGGCCCCTCGTCCTCGAAGCCGGGGGCCGGACGGTGATTGATCACGTAGGAATACAGGGTCGCCTGGCCGCTGGCGGTGAACCATTCGACGTTCCGCGAGCCGCACGCCGGGCACACCGGGCGCGGGTAGAAGTAGGGCCGGCCGCAGTCGGCGCACCGCTGCAGGCGCAGCTCTCCCGCGGCGCAGCCGTCCCAGAACGGCTGGGTCTCCGGTGTCGGCACCGGGACGGGCTTGGCGGTCACGCTCTCTCCCCTTCCCGCCTGCGCCAGGCGGACGGTTACCAGAACGATTTTCTGGAATTAGCTTCAAAGCCGGACCGCGCGGCTGTCAAGGGGCGGCTGTCAAGGGGCGGCTGGCCAGGACGGCGAACGTCATCTGATAATGCGCGCTCGCCGGTCCTGGCCATACGCGAGTCTGTGGTTACTTCTGCTCCTGCTTGATCGCGGAGATCTCGAACTCCAGGACGACCCGGTCGCTGACCAGGACGCCGCCGCCCTCCAGCGCGGCGTTCCAGGTGACGCCGTAGTCCTTGCGGTTGATGGTGACCGAGCCCTCGAACCCGGCGCGCAGGTTGCCGAACGGGTCCTTCGCGGCGCCCTCGAAGCTGAACGGGATCGTGACCGGGTGGGTCACGCCCTTGATGGTCAGGTCCCCGGTGACCTCGAAGTTGTTGTCGTCGCCCTGGCGGACGCTGGTCGAGGAGAACGTGATCTTCGGGTACTCGTCCATCGCGAGGAAGTCGTTGCTGCGCAGGTGCTCGTCACGCTGGGCGTTCCGGGTGTCGATGCTCGCGGCGTTGATGGTCACCTCGACGTGCGAGGCGGACGGGTTGGCGCCGTCGACGGTGGCCGTGCCCTCGAACTCGTTGAACGAGCCGCGCACCTTGGTAACCATCGCGTGGCGGGCGACGAAGCCGATCCGGGTGTGCGCCGGGTCGAGGGTGTAGGTGCCGGTCAGGTCGGAAAGGGCCAGCTGGCCCGGGGCCGTGGTCATGGGGTCTCCTCGGGGTTCCGTCTGTCGATGATGTGTCATCTAGCGTACATGACGCGTCATACATTCCCCGGTATCCTCGTGACTATGAGCCGTTGGCTGACCGAGGAAGAGCAGCGGGCCTGGCGCGGTCTGCTGCGGATGACCTCGCAGCTGAACGCCCGGATGAACCGCCAGCTGCAAGATGAGTACGGAATATCGCTGCCAGACTACGACGTGCTGGTGGTGCTGAGCGAGGCGCCCGCGGGCCGGCTGCGGGTGTTCGAGCTCGCCGACGCGCTGGCCTGGGAGCAAAGCCGCGTGTCGCACCAGCTCGCCCGGATGCAGCGGCGGGGGCTCGTCGCCCGGGAGGAATGCCGGACCGACGCCCGGGGCGCGTTCGTGGTCCTCACCCGGGCCGGCCGGGCCGCGATCGAGCAGGCCGCCCCGGCTCACGTCGAGACGGTGCGGCAGCTGGTCTTCGACGGGCTCAGCCCTGACCAGCTCGCCGCGCTGGCCGAAATCACCTCCCGCGTCCTGGAGCGCTTGCGGGCGTCACGCTAGCCCAGGCCGCTGGAGCATGTCGCTCACCCTGCGGGCGACCCCCGAGTTACTAGTTTCTTCATTCGAATACTCGGCAATTAGCTGGCAATGTGACATCGAATAGGCTAATATGTTCTATATATGGGCCGGTATCAGGCCAAAGATCATTTTCCCGAACGGAGACGGCGCGTGCGCTCAGGATCCGCTTTCCCTGACCCCGGGCCGGGCGGAGTTCCCGCCCGGAGCTGCGGCGGCGATCCGCTGGACTGGGACGCGTACCTGGACGGCCTGGGCGAGGAGGATGAGCCCCCGGATCCGGATGAGGAATACCTGGACCCGGAGCACCCGGCCATGCCGCCCGGCCTGGACCTGGCGGCGATGGAGGCGGAGACCCGCCAGATCGCGGCGGAACAAGCCGCCGACGACGAGCGCCTGGCGGCCGGGGGCGACCTGGCGGCGATAGCCGCGGCCACCGCGGGGCTCCGGGGCCGGCGCGGTCCGGGCCTGCCCGGCTCGGCGCGCCGGGTACCCGGCCAGTCCGCCAGTCCCGGGGGCGGGTTCGGCGCCGGGCAGTGCCTCGACGTGGCGCCGGGCGGGTCGGCGCTGCACGGGTTCGCCGAGCGGATCGCCGACGAAGACGGGTTCGCCCGCGTCACCGACGACGAGCTGCTCGGGGTGATCTGCGCGCTGGACCGCGCCGAGGCCGCCGCCTGTTCCCTCAAGCTGACCGCAGTCGCCGAGCTCATCCGCCGCCGCCCGGCGGCCGACGGTAAGCGGAAGGGCCCAGTGCGGATGCCGGAAGCCCGGGACGAGTTCGTCGGCGACGAGCTGCGCTGGGCGCTGGCCGAGACGCGGTACGCGGCGGACGCGATGCTGGACCTGGCCCGTGACCTGGAAACCAAGCTCCCCGGCACCCGGGAGGCGCTGCGGTCGGGGATGCTGCGGCGGTCCAAGGCCGAGATCATTGCCCGGGCCACCGCGCTCCTGGACCCGGCCGAAGCCCAGGCGGCCGAGGCCCTGGTCCTGGACCGGGCCGCGCGGCTGACCCCGGGCGGCCTGCAGGCCGCGATCGCCCGCGCGGTCATCGAGGTCGCCCCGGACAAGGCGCGCAAGCGGCGGGAGCACGCGGCCAGGGACGCCCGGGTGGAACGTTTCGCGGAATACTCCGGCAATGCCTGCCTGTCCGGCCGGGAACTGCCGCCGGCTAAGGTGCTGGCCGCCGACCAGCGCATCACCTGGTGGGCGGAGCAGCTCAAGAACGCCGGGCTTGAGGGCGGCATCGATGAGCTGCGTGCCCAGGCCTACCTGGACCTTCTGCTGAACCTGGACTCCCGGCCCGGCACCCCCGCCCCCGATACCGCGGACGGCGATGACGGGCCGGGTCCGCCGCATCCGGCCGGACAGCACACCCCGCCCGGGTCCGGAGTGCTCCCCGCCGGGTTCGCCGGCCGCAATCACCTCACCATCCCCCTGGCCACCCTACTCGGCCTGGCCGAGAGGCCCGGCGAGATCACCGGCATCGGACCGGTCGATCCTGCCCTGGCCCGGGACCTGGCCGAGGCCTCCGCGGCCAACCTCAAGACCACCTGGTGCCTGACCGTCACCGACGGGCAGGGCCATGCGATCGGGCATGGCTGCGCCCGGCCCGGGCCTCGCAGGCACCAGGGCAAACGCCGGAAACCCCGCTCACGCGACGGGCCAGGGTTCACCTTCACCCCGGCCGGCCAGCCCGGCCCGGCGGGCGGGTACGGGACCTGGCGGTTCACCACCGGCCTCCCCGGGCGGCCCGCCCTGCTCATCGTGATCGACCCGATCGCCCTTGATACCTGCGACCACCGCTTCCAGGCCCGCGGCCACGACCCCGGCGTCAAGCTGCGGCATCTGTCCCAGATCCGCCACGCCACCTGTACCGGGCCGATGTGCCGTCGCCCCTCGGCCCGCGCCGACTTCGAGCACAACACCCCGTATGAACAAGGCGGCCGGTCCTGTCTCTGCAACGCGGGTCCCAAATGCCGGCACGAGCACCGGCTCAAGCAGGACCCGCGGTTCACCGTCACCCAGCCCACCCCGGGCACCTTCCGCTGGACCGCTCCGTCCGGGCGCCAGTACACCACCGAACCTACCCGCTACCCGATATGACCGGTCAGGCCGGCGACCCCCAGTTCAGCACTTCTGTGCTGGCTGGCCGCTGCGAATAAACCAGGACCAGCATCACGAATACGCCCAGCAGGGCGCAGGCCAGGCTTATGAAAGCAGCGGTAAACAGGTCTGGTGAGGACAGCGGGCCGGTCACTACACCAAGCAGGAGCAAGCCCTTCCTGATCGCCCAGCCCAGCAGCAAGGTGAACGCGGGTACACCTGATCGGGTGCTCATGGCGCACCAGACCAGGAAAAATCCGGCGACGAACTGCACCGCGTCCAGAGAGTAATAAGGGACCGCCGGGGTCGTGGTCATGAACATGAAAAGCTGCGCGAGTTCCGTGCACGTGACGGCGCACAGCAAGACTACAGCCGGCGCCCGGAAACGTGGCAGCGCGCTTCTGCCCATGGCGGCATTCCAGGCCACCAGCAACACCAGGGCGGCCATGAATCCGAGGAGATCGCTGCTCGCCATGCTCACGGTGGCGACGAGGGACCGGCCGGTTCCGCCGAACAGGTGGCTGACGATGGCCGCGGCCAGGTCCCAGGCCACCCAGGACGCCGATGACCAGCACATGCCGAGCAGCAGGCCGAGCAGGTACATCCGCCGCGTACGCATCAGCAGCACGGCCACAGCCCCGGCGACCAGCAGCAGGTAGCTGAGTTCGCTGATGCTCGAACTGGGTGAGGTCAGCCGCTGATTAAAGGCGATGACGGATATCAGGCCCGCGACACCCGCCAGCAGGGCCAGGACCGAGCCGGCGATGATCATGGCGTTACCGGCGGCCGGCCGCGCGCGCGGGGGCGCGGCATCCTGCGGTTCCATGGCCACCGGCCGCGGCGTCGGAACCGGGGGATTCTCCGGTTTCTCTTTCTTGCTTACCGCGTATGTCACGAGAGCGCCCAGATTCGCGCTGAGGAATGCACCCGGGCCCGCCGCCCACCAGGACGTGATCTTCGCGTCCTGCTTAAAGAGCCAGTAGCTGATGGCCACTTCCGTGACGGTTATCCCGGCAATAGCAACAACCACTGGCTGGTTTTTCACACCCGCCCCGCTCCCTCCCTTTACCCGTACCGCCAATGTACCCGGCCGGCCGTATTGCACACCATTACCTCACGGCCGGTTCGCGTCATTTCCGTTCCGGCTGGCGGGCGGGGGGCGGAAGGCGGCGAAGGGGTTGGTGACGACCAGGGTCCGGGCCGCGAAGCGGTAGAGCGCGGCCGGGCGGCCGCCGGAGGGCGCCGGCCGGGCGGCCGCGGACGTGGCCTCGATGACGCCGCGACGGGTCAGTACCCGCTGCAGGTTAGTCGCCGAGACCGGGTGGCCGAGCGAGGCGACGTAGATGTCGCGTAGCTGGGCGATCGTGAAGGTCTCCGGGGCCAGGGCGAAGCCGATGTTGGTGTAGGACAGCTTGGCCCGCAGCCGGTCCCGCCCGGATTCGGCGATCGACCCGTGGTCGAACGCGGTCGGCGGCAGGTCCTGGACCGGATGCCAGGCGGTGTCCGGGGGAATGCGCGGCTCGACGTCGGCGGACGCCAGGGCCAGGTAGGCGGTGGCCAGGACGCGGCCCCGCGGGTCGCGGCGGGGATCGCTGCGGGTTTCCAGCTGTTCCAGGTACGCGATGTCGGTGAGGTCCACCTTGGCGGCCAGGTGCCGCCCCGCCGACGTGCCGAGGCGCTCGTCGGCGCCCAGCGGCCCGCCGGGCAGCGCCCACAGACCCTCGAACGGCGGGGCGCCCCGCTGCCAGAGCAAGACGTGCAAGCCGCCCCGGCGGACCTGAAGCACCACGGCCAGCGCCTCGTGCGAAAACCGCTCGCCCAGCGCGGAGTCCCGCGGCCTGTCTTCTGGCACGTTCGCATGGTACTGAGCCGCTCCGGCCGGTGCGAGGTCACTGGCATCCGGAGGCGCCCGTACCGGGATATCCAGTTTTAGACTGTAAGGCGAAAAGTGTTTTATACTTCGAGTCTAAAACCTCGGCAAGAGGCTCCGCGGGAGATAGGGGCAGATCATGACCGGTGTGGAGGCATCCGCGGCACAGGCCGATGTGGGGGCATCCGCGGCACAGGCCGATGTGGGGGCATCCGCGGCACAGGCCGATGTGGGGGCGTCCGCGGTGCGGGCCGATGTGGGGGCGTCCGCGGTGCGGGCCGATGTGGGGGCGCCTGCGGTGCGGGCCGATGAGCGCTGGGCGTCCGAGGTCCGGCGGCTGGCGGCCCGGCGGGACGCGGTGATCTTGGCGCACAACTACCAGGCCCCCGAGATCCAGGACGTCGCCGACCACGTCGGCGACTCGCTCGCGCTGTCGCGGCTGGCCGCGGCGAGCGCGGCGAGCGTCATCGTGTTCGCCGGGGTCTACTTCATGGCGGAGACCGCCAAGATCCTCGCCCCGGACCGGACGGTGCTGATCCCGGACCCCCGGGCGGGCTGCTCGCTGGCCGACAGCATCACCGCGCAGCAGGTCAGGGAGTGGAAGGCCGAGCACCCCGGTGCCGCGGTGGTGGCCTACGTGAACACCAGCGCCGAGGTCAAGGCCGAATCCGACCTATGCTGCACCTCGGCCAACGCGGCGCAGGTCGTGACGTCCGTCCCGGCGGACCGGGAGGTGCTGTTCCTGCCCGACCAGTTCCTCGGCGCGCACGTTCGGCGGGTCACCGGCCGCGCCAACCTGCGCGTCTGGCTGGGCGAGTGCCACGTGCACGCCGGGATCAGCCCGGCCGACCTGCGCCGCAAAGCCCAGGCCGACCCCCGGGCCGAGCTGTTCATCCATCCCGAGTGCGGGTGCTCGACCGCCGCGCTCTGGCAGGCGGGCGAGGGTGACCTGCCCGCCGGCCGGACCCGGGTGCTGTCCACCGGGGGCATGCTCGAGGCCGCCCGGACGACCGCGGCGCCCGCCGTGCTGGTGGCCACCGAGACCGGCATGCTGCACCAGCTGCGCCGGGCCAATCCGGCGGTGCGCTGGGAGCCGGTCAACCCGGGCGCGGTGTGCCGGTTCATGAAGATGACCACGCCGGCCGCCTTGCTGCGCTGCCTGCGCGAGGGCGTCACCGAGGTGACCGTGGACCCCGGCGTGGCTGAACGGGCCCGCCGGGCCGTGCAGGCGATGGTCGCGTGATGCGCTACCTGCCCCGGACCACGCCGGGCTGGGAGCGCGATGCGGACATCGTGGTCGTGGGATCGGGCGCGGCGGGCATGACCGCGGCGCTGACCGCGGCCGGGCACGGCCGCCGGGTACTGCTGCTCACCAAGGAGGACATCGGCGCGGGGGCGACGCCGCTGGCCCAGGGGGGCCTGGCCGCCGCGATCGGCCCGGGAGACGACCCGGGCCTGCATCAGCGGGACACGCTCGAGGCGGGCGCCGGCCTGTGCGATCCGGCCGCCGTGGCGTCGCTGGTGTCCGAGGCCCCGGGCGAGATCGCCCGGCTGGCCGGGTACGGGGCCCGGCTGGAGCGGACGGCGCTGCACCTGGAGGGCGGGCACAGCCGCAAGCGGATCGTGACCGCCGGGGGCGACGCGATCGGCGCGGAGGTGCACCGGGTGCTCCGGACCGCCCTGCTGGCCAGTCCGGTTCAGATCCTGACCTCCTGCGTGGCCCTGGACGCGCTGACCGACGACCGGGGCTCGGTCAGCGGGGTGCTGGCCGGGCTGGCGGGCGAGGACGGGGCCCTGCGGGCGGGCCTGGTGACGGCGCGTGCCGTCATCCTGGCCACCGGCGGCTTCGGCCAGGCCTACGCCACGACCACCAGCCCGGCCGGCCTGACCGGCGACGGCCTGGCCCTGGCCGCCCGGGCCGGAGCCGAACTGCGGGACCTGGAGTTCGTGCAGTTCCACCCGACCGTGCTGTGGCAGGAAACGGCCCGCGGCCAGTGCCCGCTCATCACCGAGGCGCTGCGCGGAGCCGGTGCGGTGCTGGTCGACCAGACGGGCCGGCCGGTCATGGCCGGGCGTCACCCGCGGGGTGACCTGGCCCCGCGGGACGTGGTGTCCGCGGCCATGCAGCAGCGGATGGGGCCGGCCGAACACCTGTGGCTTGATGCCACCGCGCTGGGGCGGGCCGCCCTGGAGCGAGACTTTCCCACGGTGACCGTCCTGTGCCGGGCGCGGGGGATCGACCCGGCGGCCGAGCCGATACCGGTCGCGCCCGGAGCGCACTACGCCTGCGGCGGCGTCCGGGCCGGCCTGGACGGGCGGACCACGGTCACCGGTCTTTACGCCGTCGGGGAAGCCGCGTCGACCGGCGTGCACGGCGCCAACCGGCTCGCGTCCAACTCCCTGACCGAGGCGCTGATCACCGGGCGGCGCGCCGGGGAACGGCTCGGGCGGGAGCTGCCCGGCCCGGACCGGCCCGGTCCGGAGGGCCGCCTGCGGCGGCCGCCCGCGGGTCCGGGGGTGGACCCCGCGGTCCGCCCGGCCCTGGCCGCGGCCATGTCCCGGGACGCGGGGGTGCTGCGCGACCGCGACGGCCTGGAACGTCTCCGGCAGGCGCTGGAGCAGGCTCCACCGGCTCATCCTGGGCCGGCTCATCCTGGGCCGGCTCACTCCGGGGCCGCCGGCTCCCGGCTGGACCTGGCCACGGTGGAGGCCACCAACCTGCACGCGGTCTCGGTCCTGGTGGCCGCGTCTGCGCTGGCTCGCGCCGAGAGCCGCGGATGTCATCGATGGCGGGATACGCCGCCTGTCAGCTCGGCCGAGCGGGCGCGTCATACCGTGGTCCGCGTGACGGCGGGGCCGGGGCGGGGCAGCCGGTCAGTTCGGGTAAAAGAAAGGGTCGGTGCGTGACCTTGGACGCGACCGTCACCTCACGGCTCCTCGCGGCCGGGCTGGACCCCGGCGACACCGAGCGGGTCATCCGGGCCGCGCTCGATGAGGACCTCCGGTACGGACCGGACGTCACGTCGGCCGCGACCGCCGCGCCGGGCGCGCGGGCCGCGGCCGCGGTGGCGGCCCGGGAGCCCGGCGTGCTTGCCGGGCTGCCGGTCGCCCTCGCCGTCCTCGACGCTGCCGGGATCCCGCCCGGCACCGCCGAAACGCGGGCCGCGGACGGCGACCGGATCGGGCGGGGCACCGAGGTGCTGCGGATCCGGGCCCCGCTGCGGGAACTGCTCGGCGCCGAGCGGACCCTGCTCAACTTCCTCACTCACCTGTCCGGAATCGCCACCGCCACCAGGGCCTGGGCCGACGCCCTGGCCGGCACCGGATGCGCGGTGCGGGACACCAGGAAGACCACGCCCGGGCTGCGTCAGCTCGAGAAGTACGCCGTGCGCTGCGGCGGCGGGCTGAACCACCGGATGGGGCTCGGCGACGCCGCGCTGATCAAGGACAACCACGTGGCGGCGGCCGGCGGGATCGCGGCGGCCATCGCGGCGGTGCGGGCGGCCGCGGCCCGGCTGCCGCTCGAGGTGGAGTGCGACACCCAGACGCAGGTCCTGGCGGCTCTGGACGCCGGGGCCGAGCTCATCCTGCTCGACAACATGGGGCTGGCCGACCTGCGCGCCGCCGTGGCCCTGGCCCGCCGGTATCCGTCGGCCCGGCTGGAGGCCAGCGGAGGGCTGCGGCTGGCGCAGGCCAGGGCCGTAGCGGAGACCGGCGTCGATTTCGTCGCCGTCGGGGCCCTGACCCACTCAAGTCCCGCGCTCGACCTGGGCCTGGACGTGCTGGCCTGCTGACCGCAGGCTCAGGGCTGGTCCTTGATGCCGACACCGCACAAGTGCCAGCCGACCCCGCGATCGGGCTCGGCCGGCTCGGGAACGACCAGCCTGAGCATGGGGACCTCGTCGCCGTCGTGCTCGCCGCGCTGGCGAAGCGGTTCGTCCAGGTCCGGCCGCCACTGGGCGGGGGCGACGAGGCCCGGCTCGACCAGCGTGAACCCGTCGAAGAAGCGGGCGATGTCGGCACGGCTCCGCGAGATGAGCGGCGTGTTCCAGTGCAGTTCCTGGGTCATCCGGAACAGCCCCTCGGCCGCTTCCGGGTGGGTTTCGTCGGTCATGTGACTCAGTGCCAGGTAGCTGCCCGGCACCACCGCGTCCCGGAACTGCCGGACGACATGCCACGGATCTTCGGAGTCCCACAGGCAGTGCAGGACGCACATGAACATGATCCCGACCGGCTGGGAGAAGTCGATCAGGTCACGGACCTGCGCGTTACCGAGCACCTGCTCCGGTTCGCGCAGGTCCGCCCGCAGCGTGACGACGTTGGACCCGGCCATCAGCGCGGCGGCATGGGTCGAGACGATCGGGTCGATATCGGTGTAGACGATGCGCGCCTCGGGCGCCACCCGGTGCGCGATCTGGTGGGTGTTGGCCATGTTCGGCAGGCCCGAGCCGAGGTCGAGGAACTGGCGGACGCCCTGGCCGAGCAGGTAGTCGACCATCCGCTGCAGCAGGTGGCGGCTCTCGAGCGCGGAGTCCGCGCCGTTCGGCACGCCCAGCCCCGAGACCATCGCGTTGGCCGCGTCGGACGCCGCCCGGTCGACCGCGAAGTTGTCCTTGCCGCCGAGCTGGTAGTTCCAGATACGGGCCGTGTTGGGATAGCGGACGCCGACCGGGTCGTCGGAGCCCGGTCCGGACGTCGCGGGCGGTTCAGCGGACATCACGCCATGTCCTCCGGGAGTCGGGAAAAGGCACCTTTGATGATAGAGGAGGCGAACAGCACCACCTTCATGGACTCGCGGTGGGGGTAGCATCCGTTCGTTGCCGCATCATGCGAAGGGAGAGGCCGATGGTGGTGGTGCTCGTCGGCTTCATGGGGGCCGGCAAGACCACGGTGGGGCGGATTCTCGCCGAGCGGCTCGGGCAGCCCTTCGTGGACAGCGACGTGCTGATCGAGCAGCGCCTCGGGCGCGACATCCGCGACATCTTCGCCACCGAGGGGGAGCCGTACTTCCGCCAGCTCGAGCACGTCACGGTGGCCGGCCTGGTCCGCGGGCCGGAAGCGGTGATCGCCCTGGGCGGCGGCGCCGTCGAGGACCCGCGGAGCCAGGCCGTGCTGCGCGACGCGCGGGTCGTCTACCTTCGGGTCAGCTACGACGAGGCCATGGCGCGCGTCAACAGCGACGAGTTCCGGCCGATGCTGCACCGGCCCGACCTCGGCGAGGTGTACCAGCGGCGGCTGCCGGCGTACGAGGACCTTTCCGTCCTCACCGTCGACACCGAGGGACGCCGGCCGGACGCCATCGCCCTGGACGTGCTCACCGGGCTCGCCCGGTTGCCCGAAGGACCGCTCGTCACCGGTAACCGGGTGGCGGCCTCGCTGGCCCTCCCGGATACCGACAGCTGCCTGCGGGACCTCGAGCGCCTGGCCCCCAGGATCGGCCTGGCCGAGATCCGGCTTGACCTGATGCGCGCCTTCGACGTCGAGAAACTGGTGGCCGGTTCTCCGGTGCCGCTGATCCTGACCTGCCGGCCGGAACGCGAGCACGGCGGTTATGCCGGCCCGGAACGTGACCGGCTGGCCATTTTGCGCGCGGCCTACGAATGCGGGTCCGCCTATCTAGACGTAGAGGCGGACAGCCTGGATAGCGTGTCCGCGTGGCACGGCTCGGCTACCCGGATAATCGCGTCGCAGCACTGGTTCGACCGCATGCCGGCCGATCTGCCTGGCCGATACCGGGATCTTCGCGACCGCTGTGCCGTGGTGAAGCTCGTGGGCACCGCGCACTCGGCGACGGACGTGCTTCCGGTGCTGGAACTGCTGGCCGACGCGACCACGCCGGTCATCGGCCTGGCCATGGGCCGCGCGGGGACGTGCACCCGCATCATCGCGCCGGCCTTCAAGAATGCGCTGCTGACGTACGGTTCAGCGACCGCGGCCAGCCAGACGGCTCCCGGCCAGATCACCGTCGACGAAATGATCGACCGGTATGCCCTGCATCTGGTCAATGCCCGTACCCGGGTGTACGTGCACGTAATACCGGCCGGTCATCAAGACCAGGACGTGCGGCGCGCCCAGGAAAAGGCGGTGCCCGGCACCGAGCTGCACGTCAGCCTCGAGATGACGGACGCCGATAGCCCGGCGCTGGCCGGCCTGGTCGCGCAAGCGCTTCCCGGCGCGATCGTCGAGACCGCGGCGCGAGCGTAAGGACGGCCGGGCCTCGGCGGCGCTGGCCGCCTCGAGTCCCGCGATGAGCACGTTCAGCCCGAACTCAAACCGGTCGTCGGCGTCGGCCCCGGTCATGCCGGGGGCGACGGCCGTGAGCACCGGGTACCGGTCCGGGGGCAGCGAGGCGTAGAAGCCATGGACTCCGGCGAAGTAGCGCTCGAGCTCGGCCGGGTCGGTCTTGCGGCGCAGGCCCTCCTCGTACGCGGACGCCGATACCCACAGGACGAGCTGGTCGAAACCGAGGGCGATGACCCGGTCCGACAGCCCGCCGGCCCGCATCACTCCGGTCATCACCTCGGCGGCGGCCAGGGTCTGCGGCGAGGTGGGCACCCGCCCGAGCCCGGCCAGGGCGGCATCGGTGTGCGACGCCAGGATGTCACGGAAGTCGCGCAGCATCCGGTGCAGCTGCTCGCGCCACCGGGCCGGGTCGGGGGCTTCCAGCTTGACCTGGCCGACCAGCTCGTCGAAGACCAGCTCCAGCAGTTCCTCGCGGCCGGAGACGTGTGCGTACAGCGAGGCCGCGCCGGTGCCGAGCCGGTCGGCGACCCGGCGCATGGACAGCCCGGCGTAGCCGGCTTCGTCCAGGACCTCGATCGCCGCGGTCACGATCATCGGGACGGACAGCGTCGGCTTCCGCCCGGCAGCGGAGCTCCGCCGGGCCACTCGCGGCGGGGCCGCCGGGAGCGCGACCTGGCCGCCCGCGGCGCCCGGACCGGGACGATGCGGGTCCGCTAGCGGTTCCTGCTGACTTGACGGGGACATGCCAACAGTGTAGAACAGTGTTCTTACTAATTAAAGAACATTGTTCGGAACAGAAATCAGAAAGAGGTACGGAAGATGGCTCAGCTCAGCGCCGGCTCTCCGCGGGCCGGCTATCCGCGCCGATGGGCCGTGCTGGCCCTGGTCCTGGCGGCGGAGTGCATGGACCTGCTCGACGGCTCGATCGTGAACGTCGCGGCGCCCACGATCAGGACCGACCTGCGGGCCAGCGCGGCCGCCCTGCAGTGGATCATCGGCGGTTATGCGCTGGCCTTCGCCATCGGCCTGATCACCGGGGCCAGGCTCGGTGACCGGTACGGGCGCAAGCGCCTGTTCGTGGCCGGCTCCGTGGCCTTCGCCGCCACCTCGCTGACCGCGGCCCTGGCCGTGAGCCCGGCCATGCTGATCGGCAGCCGCCTGGCGCAGGGGGCGGCGGCCGCGCTGCTCATCCCGCAGGGCCTCGGCATCATCAGGGACGTCTTCGCCCCCGCCGAGCGAGGCCGGGCCTTCGCCGTCTTCGGGCCGGTCATCGGGCTGTCCGCGGTGCTCGGGCCGATCATCGGCGGCGCCCTGGTCAGCCTGGACGCTTTCGGTACCGGATGGCGGCTCATCTTCGGTGTCAACCTGCCGCTGGCCGTCGCCGCCGCCGTCGGCGCCGCCCGGATCATGCCGGAGTCCCGCGCGGCGCGGGCGCCGCGTCCGGACGGCCTGGGCACCGTGCTGTGCGCCGCCGCGATGGGACTGCTCATCTACCCGCTGATCCAGGGCCGCGAGGCCGGCTGGCCAGCCTGGACGTACCTCATGATGGCGGCGAGCGTGCTGGCCGCCGGGCTGCTGGCCGCCTGGAGCCGCCGGCAGGGCCGCCGCGGTGCCGGCACCCTCATCGAGACCAGCATCTTCCGGCACCGCGGCTATAGCGCCGGGCTCGCCTGCGTGGTCGTCTTCTTCGCGGGGATGGCCGGAACCCTGCTGACGCTCACCGTGTACCTGCAGTTCGGCGAGCACTTCTCGGCCGTCCACGCCGGCCTGACGCTCGCGCCGTTCGCCGCGGGCTCGGCCGCCGGCGCGGTCGCCGCCGCCACCGTCGTCGTGCCCCGCCTGGGCCGCGGCGCCCTCCAGGTCGCCGCGGTGCTCATCGCCGCCGGGGCCTGGTGGCTGCGCGCCATCATCGTCGCGCACGGGCTGGCCACCAGCTCGGCCGAGCTCATCGGCGCCCAGCTCATCCTCGGGGCCGGCATCGGCATGCTGATCTCGCCGCTGTTCGACTTCATCCTGGCCTCGGTCAAGGACCACGAAGTCGGCTCGGCCTCCGGCGTCCTGAACGCGACCCAGCAGCTGG
>Ga0335081_10009098_pt1 | contig 15961 bp, 9 predicted proteins | sample Lox_Sample_35_FD_206713 | JGI IMG/M metagenome (GOLD analysis project Ga0335081, IMG submission 206713) | Soil microbial communities from Loxahatchee National Wildlife Refuge, Florida, United States - Lox_Sample_3.5 | ecosystem: Environmental > Terrestrial > Soil > Wetlands | place: USA: Florida... | reverse complement strand
GCACGCCATCCGGCTACGACGTCTACGGCGGCATCGCCAATGCCGGATGGAAAGACTCGGCCACCGGCTTCTTCCATCTCGCCAGGCACAACGGTGTCTGGTGGCTGATCACGCCTGCCGGCAACCCGTGTTTCTATATCGGCCTCGACACCGCGCCGGCCCTCAACTGGGATCGCACACCCATCACCGATCGCGAGTGGGAATTCGCGTACCTGCCTCCCAAGACGGATCCATACTCCGCGGCCTGGGGCTACGATTCCTGGTACACCGGCGATGGCGCCGAAGATGTCGCCTTCCATACCGTGAACATGATTCGCAAGTATGGCGCGCAGTGGGATACCACGGCCACCGATCTTGCCGTGCGACGCATGAAGGCCTGGGCGTTCACCGGGCTCGGCAAATGGTCGAGCGATGCCGGCAATCTGCCGATTCTTCCCGTGCTCAGCCGCAGTGACGTGCCGAGCCTGGTGAATCATCCGGATATTTTCGATGCGAGCATTCAGGCGCAGTTCGGCAACGCGCTGAGCGGCCAGGTCACGAGCCGCAAGAGCGATCCGCTGGTGGTTGGCTGGTCGCTCGGCAATGAAATCGATGAAATCGTTACCACTGACGAAACCCAGCAGATCCTGAAGCTGGGATCCGGCGTTGCGGCCAAGCGCGCGCTGGTCGATCAGGCGTTGGCCAGTCTTTATAAGAACGATGTTGCCCGGATGGCCGCCGCCTGGGGCGTATCCGCGTCATCGGTGAGCGATCTTTATGCGGCCGTGTCTGCCGCGCCGCCAGCCGCCGACGTCGAAAGTCTCCGGCAGTATTACGCCACGAGCTATTACAAGTTCATCTTCAATACGGTCAAGCAGCTCGACCCGAACCATCTCTATTTCGGATTCTGGATTGTGCCCGGCTACTGGGAGAACGAGTCGGACTGGCAGCTCATCGCGCCCTACTGCGACGCGATCGGCTACGACTTTTACAACTACACTTTCACCAGCGATCTGGTGGACCGCCTGTTCGCCGAAACCAGCAAACCAGTTTTGCTGGGCGAGTTTTCGATGCCCGCGACGTATCACAGCCTGCGCGGCTTCGGGATCTACGGCGTCTACTCCCTGGACGATGCGGGCTCCGGCGATTTCTACCTGCAATGGATGCGCGACGCCGCCCGCAATCCGTACTGCGTGGGTGTCGCATGGTTCCAATACCGCAACGAGCCGGTCACGGGAAGAGGTCCGGGACGCGGGACAGCTCTGGTTTATGGCGAGAACTACGCCTTCGGGATGGTGGATGTAGCCGATCGGCCGAAGTATGATCTCGTGGAGCGGGTGCGCGCCGCCAATCTCGACGCGCCGCTCGGCCGTCTGGCTCTGAATGGCGCGCTTCCGGCCGTTGCCAGCGCGGGAGTGGCGAACGCCGCGAGCTTCGCGGCCAGCGCGCCGGTTGCTCCGGGCAGCCTGGTTTCGGTGTTCGGCGTCAACCTTGCCGTGCGGCAGGACCATGCCGCCTGGCTGCCGTTGCCTCAAATTCTGGCCGGCGCGAGTCTACAGATCGGCGGCGTGGCGGCGCCGCTGATCTTTGCGTCCGCTTCCCAGTTGAACGCACAGATCCCCTGGGAGCTCGCCGGCAAAGACCAAGCGGACCTCACGGTTTCCAACTTCGCCATGAATGGAAACACGGTCACGATCAAACTGGCCCGCGTCGCGCCGGGCATTTTTTCGATGGACGGCTCCGGGACTGGACAGGGCGCGGTGGTGGACGCGATTACGGGACAGGTGGCTGAGACGGCCGGCGGCCCGTGGCATGGGCGGCCCGCAGCGCGCGGCAGCACGGTATCCATCTACTGCACCGGGCTGGGTCCGGTGACGAACCAGCCCGCGAGCGGAGTTCCTACGCCAGAGGGTCCGCTGGCGCGTACGACGGACCAGCCGCGGGTCACGATCGGGGAAGCACCGGCCACCGTGGCTTTTTCAGGCCTGGCACCGGGGGAAGTGGGGCTCTATCAGGTCAACGTCGAGGTACCCGGCAACGCGCCAACCGGCTCGGCCGTGCCGCTGAAACTCACCATCTCCGGGGTGGAGTCCAACACGGTCACGATCGCGGTGGAGTGAAGACACAGCCCGTTTCGTGTTCACCCGTGCGTCTCATCGAGGCGATGAGAGGTCACGGGCCAATGGACCCAAGTGCGAGTGTGGGATAAGATATCAGGCCGAGGTTGATCGTTTCCTGTGGCCACCGATTACCTTCGGCATTCCGACGCGCTAAGCAACAGCCGAAACAAGTCGAATGAATGTGCCGGCGCCCGGCGGCGCTAGCCAATTCCTTTCGCTCTATCCATTTCATGCCCGTTTGTTGACGCCCTTCTCTCGTGCAACCGCGCAGTCTTTTTGAAGGAATTCGCGTCTCCGTTCGTCTCCGCGACGATGTAAGCGGTTCTCTTGTTTTCCCAATGGAAGTGTGCCATGCTTTCCATTGGGAAACCCAATGAAAGACAAAACGGACGTCTTGCAAGGCACGCTGGCCTTGATGGTTCTGAGAACGCTCGACGTGCTGGGATCTCTGCACGGATATGGAATCGCGCGGCGCATCGAGCAAATCAGCGGCAATCTTCTCAACGTGAATGCCGGAACTCTATATCCGGTTCTATTGAAGCTGGAGCAGGAAGGATCGATTGCATCCGATTGGGGTGTTTCCGAAAACAATCGCAAAGCGCGCTACTACCGGCTGACGCGCGGCGGACGTAAGCAGCTCCAGGCCGAGACGAAGAGCTGGGAACAGACATCGGCGATCATGGCGCGATTCCTCGCGGCGAGAGCGGGAGATCTCCAATGAGGAATCTGCGGCGGTTCATGAAGCGGCTGACTTCCTGGGCAGCCGAGCGAAGCGACGAAGAGCGCCTGCGCACGGAGATCGAATCGCACCTCGCCCTTCAAGCCGAGGAGAACCTTCGGGCCGGTTTATCGGCTGAGGAAGCTCGCCGCGAAGCGGTATGGAAATTCGGGCCGGTAGAGGCACTGAAAGAAAGTTATCGGGAACAAAGAGGATTGCCGTCTATGGACACTCTGATCCAGGACACGCGCTATGCGCTGCGACGATTGCGAATGGCCCCGGCGTTTACGATCGCCACGGTGCTGACGCTCGCATTGGGAATCGGCGCGACCACTTCCATTTTTGCTTTGGTTCACGCAGTCTTATTGAAATCGCTGCCGGTGGCGAATCCGTCCGAACTTGTCCGGTTGGGCAAAGAATCGCGCTGCTGCTACTGGAACTCGTACGATCAGGAGAAGGAGTACTCCCTCGTTTCCTATGATTTGTACAAATATTTCCGCGACCATTCCAAAGGATTCGCGGAGCTGTCGGCATTCTCACCGAGTACTCATCTCTTAGGCATCCGCCGAGCAGGCAAGTCGGAGCCGGCCCAGAGCTATCCGGGCGAATTCGTTTCCGGAAACTATTTCGCGACGTTCGGTATCAGCGCATACGCGGGGCGCATGCTCACATCCGCCGACGACCAGCCCGGGGCGCCGGAGGTCGCAGTGATGAGTTATCGGTTGTGGCAGCAGAAATTCGGGTCGGACTCGTCTGTCATCGGTGGTTCGTTCACGTTCGACAACAAGCCGTTTACCGTTGTCGGGATCGCACCCCCCGAGTTCTTCGGCGACACTCTGCGCAATTATCCGCCTGATTTCTTTGTGCCACTGAACACGTCGCTTGTGGCCGACGATCTGGAGGACGAAGAACTTGCATGGCTGGATGTCTTGGGGCGCCTGAAGCCCGGTATACAGAAGGCCGGTGTCGAAGCCGAAATGCGCGTTGAATTAAGACAATGGCTTCTTTCCCACTGGGACCAGATGAAAGGGAACGCGCGCGCGAATCTTCCAAATCAAATCCTATTCTTGAGCCCGGGGGGCGACGGCATCACGACTATGCGCGAGCGGTACCAGCGCTGGCTCCAAATCCTGATGACCGCCTCCGGATTCGTGCTGCTGATTGTCTGCGCCAATGTCGCCAGTCTCATGCTCGTTCGCGGCATGAAGCGCAAGCGGCAGACATCGTTGAGTATCGCTTTGGGCGCGCGCACCGCCCGAGTGGTCAGGCAGCCGCTCATCGAAAGTTTCCTGCTGTCGCTTGCCGGCGGCGCGGCGGGGCTGTGGATCGCATTTGCGGGCACGAGCTTCATCTTGCGTTTTGCATTCCCTTCACAGCGCGGTTTGGCTGAGGTGCCAATCAGCGCGTCGCCATCTCTCGGCGTGCTGTGTTTCGCCCTGGGTATTTCGCTGATCGTGGGAGCTGCGTTTGGCGTCGTACCTGCATGGATGGCGACTCGGGTCGATCCGATCGAAGCGATACGCGGTGCGAGCCGTTCCACTGCGCACAACGCTTCGTTCTCGCGTAAGATTCTTGTCGTAGTTCAGGCTTCGCTGTCGTTGGTCTTGCTCGCCGTATCAGGATTGCTAACCGCGGCGCTGTACCGGCTGGAGACCCAGGACTTTGGATTCGTCCGGGAACGGAGAATCATCGCGCACATGGATCCCCGGCTCGGCGGCTACCGTGGAGCGCAGCTCACGCCTCTGTTCGATCGCATTCACGATTCCATCGCGAGTATTCCCGGCGTCGAATCGGTGGCGCAGTGCATGTACTCGCCGCTCAATGGGGATAATTGGGAGACCACGGTCTGGGTGGATGGGCAGCCGCCTCCCGGCCCGAAAGAAATAGACACCAACTCCTCTTCCATGGATCGCACGACCGCCGGGTATTTTGAGGCCGCGGGGAATCCAATTCTGCGCGGGCGTGGGATTACGGCGCAGGATACGGCGCAATCCAGGCATGTGGCAGTGATCAATGAGGCGTTCGCGCGAAGATTTTTCGGAGGTCAAGACCCCATCGGAAAGCACTTCGGGCGGCTGGAGAGTCAATCGTCTCGATTGTACGAAATCGTCGGCGTCGCCAAGGATGCGCGTTATTTCACCTTTGATCTGGACAGGCCAGTGGGCCCGATCTTTTTTCTGCCGCAGGTGCAGTATGACGTTCCGAATAATGACCCGGGTTCGCACTATCTGCAAGACATCGTGATCGTCACGAGGCCCGGAGTGAATCTGCCGGTTGCGCAGCTCTCGCGGGCTATGGCATCGGTCGATCCGAATCTGCCGCTGATTTGGGCCCGGCCGTTGAGCGAGCAAGTCGACAATCTTTTTCGGCAGCAGCGGCTCATCTCACGGCTTACATCGTTTTTCGGAATTCTTTCACTTGTGTTGGCGTGCACCGGGATGTACGGGATCACCGCGTACAACGCGGAGTCGCGCGTGAGTGAGATCGGCGTGCGGATGGCTATCGGTGCCACCCGGCGGGACGCGGTCGCGATCGTCCTGCGCGGAGCCTTGGGGCTGATCGTTCTTGGGCTCATCTTCGGCGTGCCGTTGGCCTTTGTCGCGGGGCGGTTCCTGGGCAGTCAGCTTTACGGGATCAATCCACACGATCCGTTCGTTTTGATGACAGCCGCCGGAGCGTTGGGGTTGTCGGCGCTCCTTGCCTCATTGATTCCCGCACTCAGGGCGACCCGCATTTCGCCGGTGGAAGCTCTGCGCGCGGAGTAAGAGAGTAACGCGTATACGCGATGGCGCGGACGCTCCTGACGGTGTCCGGCAAAGAGCCGGTCAGACCGCACCATCGATGATGCGCCGCAAAGCCGGGCGGGAAGCGCGCGGGCGCCGAGCAAACAACCGGGAGTTTTGCCAAGCAGATCTGGGCAATCTCTCGCGAGCGCCGAAGATACCGTACAATTGGGGATCGCTCGCATGGCCCTCGCCCCTGGTACACGTCTCGGATCCTATGAAATTGCCGCTTCGCTGGGCGCCGGTGGAATGGGAGAGGTGTATCGCGCGCGCGACACGCGGCTGGCACGCGATGTCGCGGTCAAAATCCTGCCGGAGGCGTTTGCGCGCGATGCCGAGCGGATGCGGCGTTTCGAGCAGGAGGCGCGCGCGGTCGCGGCCCTGAACCATCCCAATGTTCTGTCGGTGTTCGATATTGGCACGGAAGCCGGCGTTCCCTACCTGGTCTGCGAACTGCTGGAAGGCGCCAGTTTTCGCGAGTTGCTGGAGCAAGGACCGATTCCAGCGCGCAAATCCGTGGAATGCGCGCGGCAGATCGCCGACGGGCTGGCGGCAGCGCACGAAAAGGGAATTATCCATCGCGATCTGAAACCGGAGAACCTGTTCCTGACCAGCGGGGGCAGGATGAAGATCCTGGATTTCGGTCTCGCCAAAATGCCGGCTCCGAAGAGCGCCGCCGCGGCCGGCAACGCTACAGCCACCATAGCAGCGGTCACGACTCCCGGCGTCGTGATGGGAACCAACGGTTACATGGCGCCGGAACAGGTGCGGGGCGAGGCTGTAGACCATCGCGCCGACATCTTCAGCTTTGGCGTCACGCTTTATGAAATGCTCACCGGGCAGCGCGCGTTCCAGCGGGAAACTTCGGTCGAAACATGGAACGCGATTCTCAAAGAGGACCCGCCTGAAATCGATACCGGGAAACTGCGAGTGGCGCCGGGCCTGGAACGCATCGTGCACCATTGTCTCGAGAAGAAACCGGCTGACCGGTTTCAGTCGGCGCGCGATCTGATGTTTGCTCTGGGAGCGCTGTCGGACACCAGCGTGCGGGTAGAAACCCAGGCTGCTCCGGCACGCCGGCGCTCGTTGAGGATCGCGGCCCTGGCTGCGCTCGTAGCCCTGCTGGCGGCAGGAATCGGCTATTGGATCTGGCATCGCGCGGGCGACGCAGAGCGCGCCGAATTTGCGATCAACATGCCCGGCGAAGTGAGCCATTTGGCCATTTCAGCAGACGGCAGGTGGCTCGCGTTCGTGTCGCCGGGCGAGACCGGCGCTGCCCCGATGGTCTACGTGCAGCGGATCGGCTCCCCCGAGGCGCGCGCGCTCGCGGGCAGTGAAGGCGCGAGCTATCCGTTCTGGTCGACAGATGACGCCTACGTGGCCTTCTTCGCCAAAGGCAAGCTCCGCAAGGTGGCGGTTGCGGGTGGTGCGCCTCAGAATCTCGCCACCGTGGGGACCGGGCCGCGAGGCGGCGCCTGGAGCAGCCGGGGTGTCATCCTGTACTCGCGCGAGGCCGGCGGCGGATTATGGCGCGTGAATGCCGACGGCACCGGCGCGGCGCCCGTGACCGATAAACTGCTGACCGGCAATGAATCCACGCACCGCTGGCCCTTTTTCCTGCCGGATGGTGATCATTTCCTGATGTTCGCCGGCAATTTCGCCAGAAGCGATGCCGGGACGAACGGAATCTTTCTCAGCTCGCTGTCGAAATCCGAAAAGATCTTGCTCGCGGCGGCGCGCTCCAGCGCTGCTTTCGCTGCCGGCCGCATTTATTACGTGGATGCCAATGGCGCGCTGGTTGCCGTCCCGGTGGACGTCGCGCGCGGCCGAACGACCGGAGCGCCTCTTGTCATTGCCGGCAACGTGGCGCAATCGCCCTCCACTTACTACGCGACATTCGCGATTTCGGAAAATTCCACTCTGGTCTACAGCCCCGATAACGTGACCAATCAATCGCAGCTCACCTGGTTTGACGCCGCGGGCAAGGAGTTAGGCCGCGTGGGCCCGGTTGGCGTCATGGCGAATCCGGTGCTATCCCCCGATGGCAAGCGCGTCGCCTTCGACAGTAATGACTTCAAAGCCAATAACGTCGATGTGTGGATTCTCGACCTGGGGAGAGGCAGTGGGTCGCGGTTTACCTTTGACCCCTCGGAAGAGGTTACGCCGGTTTGGTCTCGCGACGGCACGACCATCGCGTACCGCACCATCCGCAACATCGTATCCAACCTGCAATTGAAAAAGGCCAATGGGCTGGAGCCCGAAATGTCATTGCCGGACCTTGCAAACAGCGCTTGGGACGTCATGCCCAATAGCTGGGCGCCCGGCGATCGCGAGATTCTTTGCACCATCCAGAAGCCGCAGGGCGTCTCGGACCTGGTGCTCCAGCCCGCGGATGGAGGTAAGCCGAGCGCTTTTCTGAGCGGCCCTTCGAGCGAGACCAACGGGCAGATCTCGCCGGACGGCAAGTGGGTTGCCTATGCCGGCAATGAAACCGGCGACTGGGAGATTTATGTAACGACATTCCCGGCAGCGGCCGGTAAGTGGCAGGTGTCACACGGTGGCGGCGCCGAGCCGCGTTGGCGTGGCGATGGCAAAGCCATCTTTTATATCGGACCCAAACAGGTGTTGACGGAGACCGTCATCAGCACAGAAGGGACTTTTTCCACGGCGCCTCCGCGCGAGTTGTTTGCGATCCACCCCCGGACGCCGATCTCGTCTACGGATTTGTTCACCTACGATGTCACGCCCGACGGCAAGCGCTTCCTGATCAACCAGTATGTCAAGCCGCAGCACGCCCCGCCGCTCACCGTCGTGCTGCACGCGGCCGGTCCGCCGGCAAAATGATCCATCTCCAGAGCTGGTCCGAAGGCGTAAACGTGCCGCGAAGACGATCGGCGGCGGCGCGGGTGTCGTGGGGCGCGGTGGTCGGGCAGGAGGCTAAACGGAAACCGGAACTTCCGACTTGTCGCTTTCGACGTGCGATTGCAGCGAATAAATGGAGTCGAGCACTTTCTCCATCAATTCATCGCTCTGCGAAACCGTGGTTTTCAGCACGTCGATGGATCGCACCTGCTCGGAGAGTTTCTGATCGAGACCCGACATGGTGCTCGACAGCATCTCTTCCATGGTGCTGACCACTTGCGCGAGCGTGGGCAGTTCTTTGAGCTTGGCATCGTGATCGCCGACGCGGGTTTCCAGTTGGGACAGCCGGCTCTCATAACGCGTGCTCAGCGAGGCCACGCTCGATTCCAACGATGCCAGCGCGCGCAGCGTTTCCGCCGAGTGGTTCTCGGCAGGGCGGCTCTCGGAGCTGTTGCCGGGGGGTGTGTTTTCCAGTGCGGCCAGCCTGGCTTCCAGGTCGGATACGGATTGTTTCAGGGCACCCGCATCGCCGGAAGAGCTTGCGCCGGAGCGTGATTTCAACAGGGCGGCGCCGACCGTCACGCCGGTCAGCACCAGGGCAGAACTCTTCACCAAGTTCAGCAGTCTCGGCATATTGGCCAAGTATACTACAGAAATTTCTGAGAAGCCACTAAGGAATATACCTGCTTGTAAGATGTTCTCCTAATTGGCCATCCTAGAGTATCAACCTTAGTTAACAAGGAGATTGCGTTGGTTCATACACCGTTCCCATCCTCCAGCACCACCGCATGGGAACGGCTGTTCCTGGAGTGCGACAAGCAGGGGCGGGTTCTTTGGATGAACCGGCGCGCACGCGCGCGTCTGGGTCCCGTGGAGAGTCTGTTGGAAGCCCTGCCTGCGCCGCACTTGCGGCACGCGAGCGAGCTTCTCCGCTCGGGAGGGGTGGGTATTCACCAGACGCTCCTATCCTCGCTGCAATGCGCCGACCGGCCGGTGCGAATCCAGGTCCAATTGGTCAGGCTGCTGTCGCTCGAAGACCGGGTGGTGCTTTCCGCCGAAGTTCGCGCCAGGGCATCGGACAATCTTCCTCCGCAATCCGAGGTTCTGTCCACGCTGTTGAAGATGCAAGGCAACGCCACGCGCAATTACTTCCGGCTGGTTCGCGCGCATGAAACACTTGTAAACCGCATCGGGCGGCGGAAGCCGGCAGGCGTGGCCGTTTCCGAAGCGCTCGAGATGGAACGGACGCGCATCGCGCGCGAGCTGCATTCCGGCGCCGGCCAGAGCCTGGCCGGCATCAAGTTGAATCTGGAACTCGTGGCCGACCGGCTGCCCGACGCGCCGGAGGTGGTGGTGAAGAGTCTGGCGCGCATCGCCGACCTTGCGGATCAAGCCCTCAGCGAGATCCGTTTCGTCTCGCAGCGGCTTCACCCGCCGGATTGGCAGCGGCTGGATCTTCCCAGAGCCATCGAATGGTTGTGGGAGACGAGCGGCATTCCGGAAAGATTCCATGCTAAACTTGAACTCCGCCCCGTGGAATCGGATCTGCCTGATGCCGTGCGCTTTACGGCTTATCGCGCCGCGCAGGAGGGGATTGCCAATCTTCTGCGGCATTCGGGCGCGTCCGAAGTGAGACTCGAGCTGGGCCAGTCGGGGGATCATCTTCATCTGGTGCTCGAAGACAACGGAACCGGTTTTGACGCCGGCGCCATGAGAAACGGCGCTCCCGCGGCGCAGATGCGGGGCATCGGGTTGAGAGCGATGCGCGACGAGGTCGAAGGGCTCGGGGGCAATTTCGACCTGACCAGCGGCGCTGCCGGCACGCGCATGGAAATCACGTTACCCATTTCAGAAAATCGATGACTCAGCAAAACAAAGTTGTTTCCATTGTCCTGGCGGACGACCATTCGATCGTGCGCGAAGGGCTGGCGGCGTTTTGCGACGCGCGCCCGGAACTGCACATTGCGGGGCAGTGCGCGGACGGGCTGGCGGCGGTGGAGATGATCAAATCGCTTTCACCGGATTTTGCCATCCTCGATCTGCACATGCCCAAGCTGCACGGACTCGAGGTGATCCGCAAAGTCCGCGAGGCCAACTGTCCCTGCAAGCTGGTGGTGCTCTCCATCAGCCGCGACGAGAAGATGGTGCTCGAGGCGCTGCGCGCCGGCGCGAACGGCTATCTGCTGAAGGATGGCCCGGCGCGCCATCTGCTGGACGCCATCAGCTACATCCAGGATGGCGGCGTTTACATTTCACCGCTGCTGCGCCGCGATTATCTGCTGGAGGCCCCGCGAAAGGCGCCCGCGGAGGACCCGCTGGCTTCGCTCAGCCGCCGCGAGTACGAGGTGTTCTCGTTCCTGGTGGACGGCATGCGGCCGAAAGATATCGCCAAGCTGCTGGATATCAGCCCGAAGACCGTGGATACCTACCGCTCCAACATCATGCGGAAACTCGGCATTCACGATCTGGTGGGACTGGTGAAGTTCGCCATTCACCGGAATCTGACGTCGGCTTCCAACCCGCCGGTGTCGTCGTAAGCCGAATCCATTCGCGCCCTCACCGCCGCGCCGCGCGCAGCAGAGTGGCGTTGATGCTGTTGAGCTGCTCGATGAGGCGCTGCTCATCGTCGGAAGTCCAACTGTGCCTCAGCGTCATGACGCGGCTTTCCCCAGCGCGCGTGAGAAAGAAAATCCAAGCCAGATAGCAGGCCGCGCTCAGGGCCAGCACGACATTGTTCAGCGTGCGCATGAGTTCATGGCCGACCACGTTGCGAATCAGAATCGTCATGCTGATCCCCAGAAAGAACACCGTGTAGACGACCGAGTGCACGAGAATATTGCGGTTGAGCGCGACCGGGTACTGCGACAGGAAAAGCAGAATCAACAGCAGGAAGATGACCAGGCTGAACACCACGCCCCGCTCCACCGTCGTGCACCAGAACAACAGCCGGTATTTCTCGTTTCCCCAGGACGGAATCAGCGTCACCAGCGAAACGGCCACGGAGAACAGCAGGGCTCCGTACAGTGTCCACCGGCCCAGGCTATAAATGCCCGAGTAATTCTTTAGAACCAGAGAATACAATTCCAAAACTACGAGGATGTAAAAGACCCACAGCATGGGAGCCGTGAGCAAGTAAATGATTCCGTATGTGGCGCTGCGCACGTTGAACGGAAGCAGAATCAGCGAACGGAAGGTGCCGAAGATCAGGAAGACGAAGAAAAACCGATAGACCCGGTTCAAGTCGAGCTGATAGATGCGCAGCGCGGCGGTGGCGTTGGCTACAATCGACAGACCCCACAGGAGCGAGAGCACGCTAGGGACGGACGCCATATACACCTAACGACGGTGGCTAGTTAACCAGGCAAATTATACCACTAAATAGCACTGTGAAATTCACCAACTTCAGCGGTAATTTTTTCCTGGAAATCGCAAATTTTAGCGGTTAATTTCTGAAATTACAGCGACTGAATCCGGTTCGCCGCAATTTGATTTACAGGAGGCAGGAAGGCTGCCTATCGAATCGTCCACGACCCGGTAGTGCAGCCCCGCCTGTGGCGATGTCGAAGTGGGGAAAGTCTGGGGGACGGTCAGCGGTGGGCTTGAACAGGTGGGAGTGTGGAGTACGCCTCCATCGAGCGAATTAATTGATCCACGGCGGCCCGGCGCAAATAGAGCTGCTCGAGTTGTGCGTTGGGCAAGGCTGCGGCGCCATTACATGCAGGCTTGCAGGAGCGCGACGGGCTTTTGCACGCCTTAAACCGGCGATAATCCTCAAGAACGCGAATCAGCGTCGTCCCGCGCGCCTTTCGTTCATAGAGGGCCCCGAGCGCCGTGGCAATGGACTCTTCAAAGGGAACCTGTGAGCGCGACATGTGATTTTTCTTACCCTCCCTCTCAGTAATATCTGATAGACCTAAGGTATAGCCTAGAATAGCCACGGAATGCAATAGTTTTCTTTAACAAAAATAAAGACTTAAGCCGCAAAACTCGGCTTGCAGGGCCCGCCGAAATTGCGGCAGGATTGGTAAGGTATTCACTCTATTTGACTTACCCGGGGATGGGTTTCCGGAACCGCGGGGCAGAAGCGGGACCGGCTATGCTAGCATGTTCGCTATGCCGGCACAGAGGGCGCTGATCAGCGGGATTACGGGGCAGGACGGCTCGTACCTGGCCGAGTTTCTTCTGGAAAAGGGCTATGAAGTGCACGGCATCGTGCGCCGGGTGGCGATCGAGGATCCCGAGCACCGGCTCACAAGATTGGATGGGATTCGCTCCCGGATCAAGCTGCACGCTGCATCTCTCGAAAGCTATGCGAGCATTCATCAGGTGGTGGCGCGAGCGGAGCCGCACGAGTGCTATCACCTGGCCGCACAGAGCTTTGTCAGCTACTCATTTGACGACGAGTTCTCGACCCTGAATGCCAACATCAACGGCACGCATTACCTGCTGGCGGCCGTCAAGAACATCGTTCCGCGGTGCCGGTTTTACTTCGCCGGCTCGAGCGAGATGTTCGGGAAAGCCGAGGAAGTTCCGCAGACCGAGCGCACGCGCTTCCATCCGCGCTCGACGTACGGGATCAGCAAAGTCGCGGGCTTTGAGCTGACGCGCAATTACCGCGAGGCATACGGGATGCATGCCTCGAGCGGCATTCTGTTCAATCACGAGTCGCCGCGGCGCGGCTACGAATTCGTGACGCGCAAGATCACTTCGGGAGTGGCTCGCATTCTGGCGGGACGCTCGAAGGAGTTGCGTTTGGGAAATCTGGACGCCCAGCGGGACTGGGGGCACGCGCGCGAATACGTGCAGGGCATGTGGTTGATGCTCCAGCAGGACGAGCCTGATGATTACGTCATCGCGACCGGCGAGACTCACACCGTGCGCGAGTTCGCCGAGAAGTCGTTTGCGCATGCCGGGCTGGATTACCGCGACTACGTGGTTCCCGACCCCGACCTGTTCCGCCCGGCCGAAGTGAACATGCTGCTGGGAGACGCGAACAAAGCGAAAGCGAAGCTGGGCTGGTCGCACCGCATCGGCTTTGAGGCACTGGTGCGTGAGATGGTGGATGCGGATTGCCGCGCGGCGGGCGTCGAGCCCCGCGTTCACGCAAGCGCGAGCTGAGCGCGGACCCGCAGAAAAGAAAAACCGCATCGGAGAGCCCCAGGCCTACTCGAGCTCTGTCCCGATGCGGTCCGCCCGTGTCGAGCTGGAATCCGGCGGCGGGTCTTCTGGACAACCGCTCGTCCCTCCATTCCCGGTGAGGTCCGCGTCCGATGCCTGCACCGGTGAACGCCAGAAGACTACCGCAACCCAGATCCCTGGAGAGAAACTAAAAAAGCCTTATAAAAAACCCCTCTGATGCAACCAGCAAACGATGCAAACCGCGAGCAGCAAACATCAACAAAACACCGGCTCCCGCAAGCACGTTGTTTCTCCTTGCCCGCGTCTGTCTCGCCTGCCTGTTGCAGCAGAGGGCAGGTTACAGGTACTTCGCCAATTCACGGCGGAAACAGCAACCACAAAGCCAACCGCGGGATCACGCAACCCATTGATTTCACGAGCTGAGTATCACAGGAGGCGGCCTGGTCCTGGGGCGTCGTGGTGCCGGACTGTGGCGCTATGACACAATCGGGAATCATGGCCCGGTCCGGACTCTTCGCTGGTTTGGTTGTCGCTCTGTCAGGGATGGCGCTTGCCGCCAGCGCGCAGAACCCGGAGGAGAGCCTGAAAATCTATTCGGAACATCCGCGGCTTTTTTTGACCCAGCACAGGCTCAAGATGCTGCAAAAGGAGAAGGAACGGCATTCCTTGCGCTGGCAACAGTTCGAGTTGCTGATGGCCGGCCACGCACGGATGCCCGAGCCCGGCTTTGCCGATGCGCTCTATTACCGGGTAGGCAAGGAGCAGGCGAGCGGCCGAAGCGCCGTCGCCTGGGCACTCGGTCCGGGCGCGGATCTTCACTCCGCGGCGGATCTGCGGCAACTGGCTTTGGTGTTCGACTGGTGCCAGGATGTGCTCACCGCCGCACAGTCGCAGGCGCTAGCGGCGAGGCTGGCCAAGGGCATGGAGCAGACCGGCCGCGACCGGTCGGTGGCGGCTACGCGCTCGCGTGTATTGGCCGCGATTGCACTCGCCGACCATTTGCAGGACGTGTCGCAGCGCGAACTCGAGCGCGTGATCCACGCGTGGTGGCGGGGCGAAATTGCCCCGGCGCTCGAAGCGGGACGAAGCGCCATTGCGCGCGATGATTTCTGTCCGCTCTATGAAATGATGCATGCCATTCGCGACAATCTGAACATCGATTTGCGCGAATCGGCCGTGGAATTTTTCAAAACGCTGCCGGTCTACGACCTGGTGAGCTACTATCCGGCAACATATCCGGCGCCGGAAGGCGAGTACCGCATCCCGGTGTCAAAAGACGCCGGGGAGCCCGATCTGCGGCGCGCCACGTTGGCGCGCGCCGCGGAGCTGGCGATGGTGCCGTACGATCCCAATGCGCCGGAGAGCCAGATGCTTCAGGGCTGGCTGATGCACGACAATTTCAACCTGCGGAGCACATTTGGCACGCCTTACGAATTCCTGTGGGCCAATCCCTACCATCCCGGCCTCAGCTATTTCCTGGTGCCGCTGGTATTCCATGACGATCTGTCCGGACGGCTGTTTATCCGATCCAGTTGGGATGAATCGGCGCGCTGGCTGGGGTTCTTCGACGGCGAATTACAGCTCTTTGAAGACGGCAAGGTGACGGTGCTGAACCCGCAACTCACCGAGGGACCCATGTCGCTCGATACCGCGGTAGTGCTGTTCGGGCGCAATGCCCGAAAGTTCAAGACCATGCTGGGCGAGGAAGAGCATGTTTTTGTGCTGGGCCTCAAACCGCGCTGCACTTACCAGATCGAGGTGGATGACCAGGAGATGACCGAAGGGAAAACCGATGGCGGCGGGATTCTGCCGTTGAAACTGCCGCAGAAGGTCGAGATCGGCGTGCGGCTGCGGGAGGCGCCGCCGATTGTTCCGGCGGCCCCACCGAAATCCTCCGGGGGGCCGAGTGCCAAAGAGGGCACGCCGGATTCCTCAGATCTCTAACCCCACGGAGCGCATCAACTCGATGGCGTTGCTTTTGCGGACCACGCCGGGCCGGAGTTGATAATCGAAGCGGATCTGGCCGTTTCGGATCTGGTCTTCGAAATGTACGTTGACGGCGCGTTCCTGGAGTGCGTGCGCGATATCGGCCAGCGCCAGATCGTGAGTGGTGACCAGGCCGATGGCGCCGCGATCCACCAGGGTGCGCACCAGCGCCTCGGCGCCGATCCGGCGGTCGTGCGAGTTGGTGCCTTGCAGGAACTCGTCCACCAGAAACAGCACGGGCGACAGCCCGGCGGTCAGGTCCAGAATCTGCCGAAGGCGCAGGATCTCGGCATAGAAGCGAGACACGCCGCTTTGCAACGAGTCGGCGATGCGAATGGAGGCGCCGATGGCGAGCGGAGACATGCGCAAACGCC
>Ga0335081_10009097_pt1 | contig 15961 bp, 12 predicted proteins | sample Lox_Sample_35_FD_206713 | JGI IMG/M metagenome (GOLD analysis project Ga0335081, IMG submission 206713) | Soil microbial communities from Loxahatchee National Wildlife Refuge, Florida, United States - Lox_Sample_3.5 | ecosystem: Environmental > Terrestrial > Soil > Wetlands | place: USA... | reverse complement strand
CGGGCAGTCACATCCCGATCCACCACCCGGACCGGATTCGCCAGACCAAGCCCGACTATGTCGTAATCCTCCCCTGGAACCTGAAAGACGAAATCATGGAGCAGTTGCGGTTCATCCGGGATTGGGGAGCGCGCTTTGTGGTACCAATTCCGAGAGTGGCAATCTACTAGGGGGCATCTTATGAAAGTGGTTCTGTTTTGCGGAGGAGCCGGCATGCGGCTCCGGGGGTACGCTGACGATGTACCCAAACCCATGGTGGAGATCGGCACCCGGCCGATTCTGTGGCACCTGATGAAATACTATGCCCACTTCGGGCACAAGGACTTCATCCTTTGTCTTGGCCACAAAGGCAACTGCATCAAGGACTACTTTCTCCACTACGATGAGTCCGTCTCCAACGATTTCGTGTGGTCACAGGGCGGGAAGAAAATCGATTTTCTGAATCGCGACATTGACGACTGGAAGATCACGTTCGTGGAGACAGGAGCCAACGCCAACGTGGGGGAGCGGCTCAGAAGGGTAGAACCGTACTTGCAAGGCGAAGAGATGTTTCTGGCCAACTACGGCGATGGACTGAGCGACGTCGTCCTTACCGACATGGTGGAGGCATTCCGGAAGAGCAAATCCGTTGCTTCTCTGCTGCTGGTGCAACCCACAGCAAGTTTTGACATCGTCAATGCCGGACCCACGGGAGCCGTCACAGAGGTTTCCCCGTTGACCAAAGCCGGCATCTGGATCAATGGCGGCTTCTTTGTGATGCGGCAGCAGATTTTTGGCTATCTGCAGCCGGGCGAGGAATTGGTGCGAGAACCTTTTCGACGGTTGATTGAGGCGCAGGCATTGTTGGCTTACAAATACAGCGGTTTCTGGCAATGCATGGACACCTTCAAAGACAAGCAACATCTTGAGGAGCTGAACCAGGGTGCCGCCCCATGGAAAGTCTGGAACCACATCGGCAACTCAGTTTCCAAGGAATCAAAGCTGATTTCGGCGGGAGCATGATCCACTTGCATCTGGACACGGGGACTGACAAGGCGTTGCGGATTTTGTGCCTTGGCTCCCATTCCGACGATATAGAAATTGGCTGTGGCGGCACGATTCTGCGGCTCGCGGAACAGTACCCGGGCGCGACGTTTCACTGGGTGGTTTTCAGCGCCATTGGAATCCGTGAGGTTGAGGCCAAACGCGCTGCTGCCATGTTCCTCGATCCGGGCAATCTTGAGGGGCCACTGCTCAAGACCTTCCCGGACGGTTACCTTCCATTTGTGGGGGCGGAAGTGAAGGCCATTTTCGAAGACTTGAAAGCGATATCCCCGGACCTCATCTTCACTCATAACCGCAAGGACGCGCACCAAGACCATCGCCTGATCGCGGAATTGACCTGGAATACATTCCGCAACCATTTGATTCTGGAATATGAGATCCCAAAATACGACGGTGACCTGGGACAGCCGAGCGTGTTTATGCCGCTCGCGAAGGAAGTGTGCCAGAAAAAAGTTGCTTACATCATGGATGCCTTCCAGTCCCAGCACGCCAAACCCTGGTTTCAACAGGACACATTTCTCTCCCTCATGCGTTTACGGGGGATGGAATGCAACGCTCCCAGCGGCTACGCCGAAGCGTTCTACTGCCGCAAACTGGTGCTGTGAGTTGAGGAGGAGATGACGAGCGATTCCATTACCGAGCTCTGGCGCTACCGCGAGTTGCTGTATTTCTTCGCGTGGCGAGAGATTAAGGTGCGTTATCGGCAAGCAGCCCTGGGCGTGGCGTGGGCCGTGATCCAGCCGCTTTTCGCCATGATCATCTTCACGCTGCTCTTTGGCAAACTGGCCCGCGTGCCCAGCGAGGGCATCCCCTATCCGATTTTTTGTTACACCGCGCTGCTGCCCTGGACCTACTTTTCCAGCGTGCTGGCACTGGCGAGCAACAGTCTGGTCAGTAACGATTCGCTGCTCACCAAGGTCTATTTTCCCCGCGTGCTTCTGCCTGCCGGGACAGCTTTAGCGGGACTGGTGGACCTCGCGATCGGATCCTTCTTGCTGGTGGGGCTGATGCTTTACTACCACGTGCACACCAGTTGGGTACTGTTGCTCAGCCCGCTGGTCATTTTGATCACGATGCTCGTGACCATGGGAGTAAGCATGGTGATGGCTGCGGCGAACGTGCGATACCGTGATGTCAGGTACGCGTTGCCATTTCTGATTCAAATCTGGTTGTTTGCAACCCCCATCATTTATCCGGTCTCGATGATTCCGGAGCGGTTTCGGCCGATTCTGGCGCTAAATCCGTGTTGGGGAATGGTGTCCGCGTTCCGGGCTTGTGTCTTTCCACAACTGCCGTTCGATTTCAAACTAATCGGAACTTCGATCGGCGTGGCTGTTCTGCTGTTCCTTGGAGGCGCCTATTACTTCTACAGAGCAGAAAAAAGCTTCGCAGATGTGATTTGAACCGGAGAGGATAGGGATTGAAGATACACCGATGAGCATCGCAATCACCGTAGAACAACTTTCGAAACAGTATCAGATCGGCCACGCCCAGCGCAGCACCACGCTGCGGGAAGCGCTGACCGGCCTGATGAAATTGTCTTTTCTCCGCAATTGGCAGCAAGAGGACACGATTTGGGCGCTGCGAGACGTTTCGTTTTCAATCGAGCGCGGCGAGACGGTGGGCATTATCGGGCGAAACGGGGCGGGGAAGAGCACGCTCCTGAAGATTCTCTCCAAGATCACCTATCCCACGTCCGGGGAAATCAAGGTGGGTGGAAAGGTAGCTGCGCTGCTGGAAGTCGGCACCGGTTTTCACCAGGAATTGACCGGCCGGGAAAACATTTATATGAACGGCTCGATTCTCGGCATGCGCAAGAAGGAAGTGGACCGCAAATTGGATGCCATCATCGAGTTTTCTGGACTGGAGAAGTTTCTCGATACACCGATTAAGCGGTATTCCTCCGGTATGCGGCTGCGGTTAGGCTTTGCAGTCGCCGCTCATCTGGATCCTGACGTTTTGATTGTCGATGAAGTCCTGGCCGTGGGTGACGCCGCCTTCCAAAAGAAGTGTCTGAATGCGATGGAAAACCTGCGCGCCGGGGCGCGCACCGTTCTGTTTGTCTCGCACAATCTCGCGGCTGTCGAGAACTTGTGCCAACGCTGCATCTGGATCGACGGTGGCCAAGTTCGCATGGACGGCAAGAGCCGGCCGGTCATCGAAGCCTACCTGGGCAGCGTGACCGGGACTCAGGCTCTCGCGGCTGACCTCGACGACGTGCAAAATCGCAGAGGCAACGGGAGGATCCGGTATCGCGCCGTGGAGTTTCTTTCTCCGGAAGGAATATCCCAAAGAGTGGTTCGCGCTGGTGATCCGGTCGTGATGCGATTTCACTATGTGGTCAGCGAACCGACTCCGCATCCTAGCCTTGGTTTCCGCATGTACACCGACCTGGGGACTCTGGTAACCGAAACCAGCACCTGGCATCATGGCATTAACATACCGTTGTTGGAAACGGGAAAAGGGTACATCGACCTGGAAATCGACTGCCTCAATCTGTTGCCAGCGAAGTATGCGCTTTCCCTGTGGGCGACCGACGACGGTGGCAACGTCGTCTACGACAATGTCGAGTGCGGGGTGACGCTCGAAGTAGAGACAGCAAACATTTACCAGTCAGGCAAGGATCTCGATAGCCGCTGCGGTATTGTATTCTTCCCACAAAAATGGAATCTGTCGGGCACTTTGCGCACCGTGCGCGAATCTGTAAAGCAGGCGAGCCAGTGTGCACCGCAAACCCGGTGACAGACGCAACGATTCACCATACGAAATGGACGGGTCATCGTTACCCCTGGTCAGCGTTGTAACTCCCGCGTACAACGAAGAGGAGTATCTCGGCGAATGCATCGAGAGCGTTTTAGCACAGAGCTATCCAAACTGGGATTACACGATCCTCAACAACTGCAGCACCGATGGCACGCTAGCCATTGCCCAGAAGTATGCCGCGAGGGATTCTCGCATCCGCGTTATCAGTAACAGCACTTCGTGTCCCGCAGTAGCCAACTTCAACAACGCGCTGCGGCAGATCTCATCAGCTAGCAAATACTGCAAGATGGTGCTGGCGGACGACTGGATTTTCCCAGAGTGTTTAGAGCGCATGGTAGCTGTGATGGAAGCGCACCCCTCCATAGGAATTGTGGGCGCTTACGGGCTGCAAGGAAAGCTGGTCCTTTGGCAGGGGCTGCCTTATCCCAGCGAGGTTGTCTCGGGCCGCGAGATTTGCCGGCAGAGGCTGTTGGGCGGACCGTACGTATTTGGTTCGCCGACATCGCTCTTGTTTAGATCCGGTTTAGTTCTGAGTCGTGACGCTTTCTACAACGAATCGAATCCTCACGCCGCCGACAGCGAAGCTTGTTTCGAATTACTGAAAGGCTCAGATTTCGGCTTTGTCCATCAGGTTCTCACTTTTTCCCGGGAGCGGCCCGGGTCGTTATTCCAAGCCTCGCGAGAACTCAACGCATCGGCAGCTGACATCCTGCATGAATTGGTGGCTTACGGGCCATACTACTTGGCTCCAGACGAGGGTGCGAAGTGCCTGGATCTAATCCTATCCAAATACTATGATTTTCTTGCGACCAGTCTCTTGCAAGGCCGTGACAGGAGTTTCTGGGATTATCACAGAGGGAAATTAAAGGAAAACGGAATCGGGTTCAGCTATGCGTGGCTTGCCTCCGCCCTCAGCCGGAAGCTCTTGCATCGGTTCCGCGTTCCGAGCGGAAGAGGCCGGCAGTGGGGGCTTTAACTTCGCTGTCTTTTTCTTGACTGCCGACTGAAAATCTATGGGAAGGGAAGGAAGATTCCGGAATGCCGTGCTAGATCGGTTGAAGGAATGACCGGAAAGAGCTCAATGTCGAAACCTAACGTAATTTGCCGTAGTCCCTTGAATCTGAAGGCTGGAGACTGGGTTGAAGTTCGCAGCCGTGAGGAAATCCTGGCAACCCTGGATCAGGACGGCCGCCTGGAGAATCTCCCATTCCTGGCCGAGATGTTGCAATATTGCGGGCAAAAGCTTCGGGTGTTCAAGCGCGCGGATAAAACATGCGATTACATCCAGAGATGGAGTATTCGCCGCCTGAAGGACGCCGTTCACCTGGAAGGCATAAGGTGCGATGGCACGGCGCACGACGGGTGCCAAGCGGGCTGTCTGATCTTCTGGAAGGAAGCGTGGCTCAGGCGGGCGGGAAGCGACTACAGCGTCTTTCCCGCTGAGGGTCTCCGGCAAGCTGCAGCTCCAGTGGAAAACGCTGGACTATGTACCATCGAGAGTCTTCTAGCGGCAAGCCATTCGCAGAACGCGGAGGGAGAAACCGTCTATAGCTGCCAAGCAACAGATGTGCCCAAGTTCACCACATACATGAGCTTTTGGGATCCGCGGCAATATATTCGGGACCTGCGGTCCGGGAATCTCAACAGCGGTCTCGAAGGCGATTTACTGGGACATCGAGCGCTCGAATTGATTCTTGCCATCATTCGCTTATTGCAGGCGTCAATTATCGGGCTTTTCAATGAAGTGCAGGAGAGACGCCGCGGTAACCGTTATCCCTTCATCGAAGGTACAGCGGAAAAGTCTCCCGTTGAACTGCTCAATCTGCAGCCCGGAGAACTTGTCGAGGTCCGCAGCAAAGAGGAGATTATGGCAACCCTCGACAGAAGCCAGCGAAACCGGGGGCTCTGGTTCGATTCGGAAATGCTGCCCTACTGCGGTGGGATCTATCGGGTATTGCGAAGAGTGCACCGCATCGTCGATGAGAAGACTGGCAAGATGGTGAACATGAAAAATCCCTGCATCGTGCTCGAGGGCGTGGTGTGCAAATCTGATTTTCACCGACTCTGCCCCCGAGCAATCTACCCCTATTGGCGCGAGAGTTGGCTCAGGCGGGCAACCAATACTGCGGTCTCGGCTCCCCGTCACGAAATGGCAGAAGCCTGCAGACAATAGCTGGAAATGAGCATCCGGATTACATCGAGTCTCGAGACTGGAGTTCCCGTTCAGGAAGCCACAAAATCAGTGGAACAATCACGACCTGAGACACGGTTTTGGATGATTCTTGCGGCAGTCACGGTTACCGTGATTCTGGCGGCGGCGGTCCGCTGGTCGCTGGCCCATCCCTATGGCATTCACTGGGACGAGACCGGATACATCGACGAAGCTTTCATCGATGCCCAGCGGCTTCACAACGGGTTGCTGATTAGGCTGGGCGGAAGGATTCTGCTCGGGAGCTGGGGGCGTCCACCAGCCTATCGTCTGCTCGCGGATCCGTTCCTCGCAATCTTCGGTACAACCTCAACCGTAGCGCGCCTGGTATCGTTCGCGTGCTTTGGCTTGAGTTCATGGTTCATCTACCTGGGCACAAGCCGCATCGCGAGCCGAATCGCTGGCGCCTTTGCGGTGCTGGTTTTTTGCCTGTCTCCCGAAGTTATTTCCGCCAGTATCTTCTTTGGCACAGAGGCATCATTGTATCTGGCGACTTCTGCGATGCTCTACTACCTTTTCCAGAGTTGGAGCGAACCATCCGAGCGCGCGCGGAATTGGATTGGCCTCGGACTCGCAGTTGGGCTAGGATTACTGTCTAAAACGTCGTTTTTGCTGGTTGCGCTGCCTGCATTGATGTTTTGGTTCGTGATATGCCGCCGCCGGAAACTAAGTCCTCTCGGACTGGCGTTTCCGCTCAAGGCCGGAGCACTCGGACTGTTAATTGCCGGACCGTGGTGGCTCGTGAATATCAAAGGGGCGATGGCCTACGCCCAATATGCGAGAGGCACTGCGCGAAACTCCCTAGGGCCACCCTCGCTCGCGACGTGGACAAAGTGGCTCAACACCGTGCTTCAATGCGTGCTGGGGCATGGCATCAGCATTCTGATTGGCCTTGTATTAATTGCTTGCCTCGTGCAAACCGTCTTCAGAGGGAAAACAATTCTGACCCCATTGCAGAAATCAGCACTGGGTGTCTGTGCCTGTGCTGGCGTGCCGATTGTACTCGCGCAACTTTGCAGTACGAATCACCTGCTGCGGTACATTTCTCCGGCGGTGATCCCCCTGGCGATAACGATTGGCGTTTTGGCGGATCAGACGGGTTGGGCCCGGACCTGGGCTCCGGCCACAATTTCTTACATTCTTTTCGGTGCGCAATTGCTCATGATTGTATATCCCGTCGTCTTCCCTAATACGGAGCCCGTAGACATTGGTTTTGTCAATGGGACCCTTCCCTGGCGAACCATGGCTCGCTTTGACCAGTGGGACTGGGGACCCGTACGCGAGATAAGCAAGAACTGCAATCTTGAGTCTCCTGCGATCGGATATTTGGGAGGGGGACGTGAATTTAACCCAACTGCCATCCGATATCCGTGGGTTGCAGCCGTTGCGCCCAGCCATTTACATACCCTCGCCTTCCCGCATGTAACTTGGTTGTGGCGCTACGAAGACGGACCTGTAGATTGGCAGGCGGTGATGAATGCGGCGACGCAGGCGGACATTGTCCTCACCGCACCGGGCTTCGTCGGAGAAGTGGAGAACAGAGACGATAAGGACAACCAGCACAATTCCGAAGTCGCTCAGCGTCTTACCGTGGATCCACATTTCCAAGGCCCCATTCGTTTTCAAGTTGGCCGCTTTGAGCCTATAGAAATTGCGGTGTTTCTGAAGCGGACTCTCGTATGTCATCCTGATCAGACGATCTCTCCGAGACAATAGATCAAGAAAATGAGTCGCAACCTTCTCCGGCCACACCCAATCCGCCTTTCTACACCGAAGGAAAGGTCTTGCCAGGTTGCGCCCGGGTGCTGGCATCCTCGGCGAGCACGTGGGCCGAATTTACGAGGAAGGCAACGGACGGCCGTTGTATGTGGCTTCGGATTCATCAAACCTGCAGAAACGCATCGGTCATGAGGGAATCGTAGCTCGTCTCGCGACCGTCGTAAATGACGGCACACAGGCCACGGCCGGTTTGGAACTCTCTGTTATTGTCCGATCATCGTTGCGCTGCCCCGCGGAGACGGGAGGGAATGAATACGGGCCGAGAAACACCAGAACTCTAATGCCATCTAAGCTCGCCAAGAAAGACATTTCGTCTGTTGATTTGCTTCAGCCCGGAAGATTCTGCGTCCTGATTGGATCGAAGCCAGGACTGCAACTTCTGGTGATCCTGGTGGCGGCTGTCCTGTTGTGTCTACCCTGTTTATTCTACGGCCTTCCGCCCGGAACCAACGCGACGACGCATGTCAAGTATCAATATCACTTCAGTCGTCAATTCTGGAACGGAGAGAGCTATCCGAGGTGGCTGGCAGAGGAGAATAAGGGATACGGTAGTCCAATCTTTCTCGTGCAGTACCCGCTTCCTTACTTCGCAACCGCGTTGCTGCGCTCAGTCACCTCGTTTCCCTCCGAAAGTCGCGAAACTCGGGAATTGGGTTTGTTCGCTTGCCTTGCACTGGCCGCGGCAGGTTTGGCTGCCTGGTTTTGGTTGCGAAAATTCACTAGTCCTCTGGCAGCGACCCTCGCGGCGGCCATCTACATGTCGCTGCCCTATATCGTGGACAACGGGGTTTACGCACGCGTTGCCCTTGGAGAACTATGTACGTTCGTCTGGATGCCAATGGCATTTTGCGTTTGTGAATCGATGTATCTACGACGGCGGGCAGTGTTCGTTCTTGGTGGTGTCTTTGCCTTGTTAGTGCTAAGCAACTTGCTCGCTGCCGTGCTATTCGCTCCAGTGCTCACGGTATATGCAATCCTATGCGGGAAACGGACTGAACCTTCTTTGTACCGGCGCGTTTTGCTGGTGTTTGTGGCGCAGCTGCTTGGCGCGGGAATGGCAGGTGCGTATCTGGTTCCCGCGCTTGCTTACCGAAAGATATTTGACCTGCACCAGATGGAAGGGGTTCTGCCCGGGTATCAGTTCGGCCTCTACTTCCTGAACCTGACTTCGAGTGATCTGGGAAGGCGAGTTATTCTTGCTGTCGGAGGAGCTGTTCTATTAGCAGGAGTTGCTGCATGGTACATATGGCATGCGGTCGCGGACTTCCGCTTGCGGCTCTGCATGGCCCTGGCTCTGATTTTAGGGACCCTAGTGTTGATACCGAACCTGGGGCTCACGATCGTCCGCCTGAGTGGGTTTGCGTTGCGTCCGGCGCCTGCAAGTGATTTTGCGGCCACAACCCTGTTGGGAACATTGTTTACCGTGGCCCTTGGCTTCCTGGCATATTGCCGTGTTGCCAGTAGTGGCGTCGAACTCCGTACGACGCTACTGCTTTGGATCGCCGGAGTCTCCTTTTTCTTCATGCTGCCATTTAGCGCTCCAATCTGGAAAGCAATTCCTGGGAGTGCAGCTATCCAGTTTCCGTTCCGTCTTGGGGGAATTCTGTGCGTCGCCGTGGCCGGATTAGTCTCTGTAGCCTTCGACGATGGCCTCCGGGATCCCACTCGCTCCGGTGGGCGTCCGTCGCGGCTGGTGATCACCGGTGCAGCTATCGCGGCGATTGCCGGAGGTTTTTGGACATCAAGGACGGATCAAGCGTTTCTCCATCCCAGGATCACAAAGTTTGACGTAACGCAAGACGTCGATCCCATGTACCGTGCCTATGTCCCACTGCCATACTTGACGGCGTTTGCCAGGGCTCTCGGTACAACGCCTGACGGCTATCACGTGGAGCCTACACCCGGGGATGGCACGCTCCGGGCCAGATTGATAAACGGCGACTGTGATTTGGACCTCAAGCGCCAAAGCCCACGCGAGTTGTTCGTCTCTTCGGACTGCACAGGGGAAGCCCGCGTGCGAATCGGACAACTCTATTCCCCTTTGTGGAAGGTCGTTACGGGCCCGGAGGGCCGTCCGAACCCGGAGGGTGGGGTCTCACTAGAGGGGCTAATGGAATTGACGTTGACTCCCGGGAAACAACAGCTGCGCCTCTTTTTCGACATCGGTTCTCCTGAGCGGTGGGGTACGATCTTGAGTGGGGTATCGCTATTTGCCGGCCTAATTGGATTGGTGTATTTCCGCGGACGCATCGGAGGCACCCGCGTTGCGGCGAGACTTTAGCGACTCTCTGAAACGGGGCATGCCGGGGCCACTACGCTGGGTTGCCGGGAACTGAACTGTTCCGTATGGGGTAACCAGGCACTTGCGCGTCGATGGTGAATACAAAAGCCCGATCTCGTTATGCGTGGACAGCGGTCATCCTTTTGTTTCTCGGACTCGCGCTGATCTTGGGTTCTATTCCCAATATTCGCCTTGGGCTCGCCATTGTGCGTTCGAAAGCCACGGGGCATCTTGCCGATGTCGAGTGGACGGATCTGTACACGATGGTCCGGTCTGACGAGCATTTCAATCTGTCAGAATTGGCTAAGACAGAGAACGCTTACGCTTCGATCAGCAACCCGTATTACAGTACCGCGGACCTCTTGGCAGGAGACAAACTCTTCCGGTCGCGCTGTGCAACCTGTCACGGGCCAGCGGGATCGGGAGGACCAGGGGGCCCAAGTCTTCAGCGCCGACAAATGGTGCGAGGCAGTAGTGATTGGGCGCTTTTCAGGACTCTTTCTTTAGGGATTCCCGGAACTGCCATGCCGGCGAGCAATCTGCCATGGCTCGACAGGTGGCGACTGGCAGCCTATGTAAGGTCCCTACAAACAGGGGGTCCAAATTCCGAAGCTGCCGCTCAGATGCGCGCCCAGCCTGTAAATTATGAAGCAATTCGCACCGCGGACCGGAACCTGAATGCCTGGTCAACCTATTCTGGCTCGTACGACGGTCATCGATTCAGCCCGAACAGTCAGATCACGTCGGCCAATGTTTCCGGCCTCCGTTTGTTGTGGATGCGCCAGTACAACACTTCCGACCGGTCCATCGAAACAACTCCGTTGGTCGTGGATGGTTACATGTTTGTAACCACGCCGCCGAATCGTGTCGAGGCACTGGATGCAAAGAACGGGATTTTGATCTGGGCCTACGATCGAACTTTGCCTGAACATCTACCGCTTTGCTGTGGCTATGCGAACCGCGGTCTTGCAGTACTCGGAAGCACGCTTTACCTTGGGACACTGGACGCGCATTTGGTGGCCCTCGATATCAGCACCGGACGGGTGTTATGGGACGTCGAGATCGCCGACTACAAGAACGGCTATAGCATCACCGGCGCGCCGCTCGCGCTGAAGAATTTGGTCGTCACCGGCGTGGCCGGTGGGGAATTCGGCATCCGTGGTTTCATCGACGCCCGCGACGCAGAGACCGGAAAAGAGGTCTGGAGGTTCGAGACAATTCCGCAGCCTGGGCAACCCGGGGCAGATACGTGGGAGGGCAATTCTGCGCGGACTGGAGGCGGTCCTACATGGCTTACGGGCTCGTTTGATCCGGACACTAATCTGATTTACTGGCCCACTGGAAATCCGAGTCCAAATTATGAGGGGGACGCACGCCGCGGGGACAACCTTTACACCAACAGCGTCGTTGCGCTGGATGCCGATCATGGGACACTCCAATGGTATTTTCAGTTCTCGCCGCATGATGTCTTCGATTGGGATGCCACCGAGATCGTCATGTTACTGGATGAAAGCGTTGCCGGGAAGCGTCAGCGTTTGCTGGCTCAAGCAAATCGGAATGGTTTTTTCTACCTGCTGGACGCCGAGACGGGCAACTTCCTCCTCGCAAAACCATTCGCTACGCAGACGTGGGCCGATGGCATCGACAGTCACGGCCGCCCGGAAGTTAATCCTGCAGCCCATCCAACAGAAAAGGGAACCAGCCTTTATCCGGGTGTGGGAGGAGCCACTAGCTGGGAATCGCCTTCTTACAGTCCTCTGACAGGCCTAGTGTACGTTCCGGTTCTCGATTGGGGAGGGATTTTTTATACGCAGCATGGTGAATATCAGGCGGGAGAGGAGTTTTTGGGTGGATCTTTTCAGTTCTTTGACAATGCCACTTCTCGAGGAGCCGTTCGCGCCCTGAACCCACTCACCGGTGAAGTGAAGTGGGAATACCGCAACTCCGTAACGAATATAGGGGGGTTGCTCAGTACCGCCGGAGGAGTCGTATTCGGAGGTCAGAACGATCACTTTTTTGCCCTTGATGCTAAAAGCGGCCGCGAGCTTTGGCTGGTCAGGACAGGAGGCCGAATCGTAGCGGCCCCCATCACCTTCCTATGCGACGGCAAACAGCTGGTCACGATTGCCGCAGGCCACGACATCCTCACCTTCGGCCTCTAAAAGCATCCCGCCAGAGATTAACGCTGACGACCTTTGCGCGGGTGTGAACTACATCGGATATCAGTTCAAAGTTCTGGTACGTAGCCGGGAGTGCGGCGCAAGTTGAGGTGTTTGAACAACCCTGCGGTCGACGAGAGAAATTAGCACGTGGCAATGTCAAGAGGAAGCAGTTCCTGCGAGTCAAACCGAGGTGCCCCCGCGTTGCGGGCTGTTGCGAGGTTCTTGCGCGGCAATTGGCTGCGTCTGCTAGCGATCTCAGCAGTTGTGATCGCACCTTGCCTCTGGCATCCGCGCATCGAGGCGGGAGACCTTCCAAGCCACTTGTACAACGCCTGGCTTACGCACCTGATCAAAACTGGGCAGGCTCCCGGTCTTTGGCTCGCTCATCGATGGAACAACGTTCTTTTCGATTCTGTACTCAGCGGGCTCGGAAGCATCGTAGGCTGGGGAGCTGCGGAGAAGATAGCAGTCGGCGTGGCCGTGCTGATTTTCTTCTGGGGCGGGTTCGCGCTGGTTTGCGCGATGACAACTCGCGCCCCTTGGTTCCTCCTTCCTTGCTTGGCGATGGTCGGCTACGGCTGGACCTTCGAGATGGGCTTTATGAACTTTTACATTTCAATTGGCCTGGCGTTTCTTGGCTTGGCGATTCTCGCTCGCGGTCGCGGCTGGGAACGGGGTTTGGCCGCTGTTCTGGCGCCTCTGATTTTGCTGGCGCATCCCTTGGGATTGATCCTGTTGGTAACAGTAGGTGCTTACCTGATACTAGCCGAACAGCTTTCTCCGCGCCGCCATATGTATCTGTTCGTCGCATCAGCACTCTCGCTTTTGGGGATGTATTTGTTCATCCGGGTTCATTATTCCGCCGGGGGAGTTGATTGGAGATACGGACCCAGGTTCCTTCACGATGGCACGGACCAGATGCTGCTCTACGGGCCACGATACCTACTGGTTTCGCGCTTATTGCGCGGTTTCCTTTGGGCTGGTCTCCTTTTTGACGTTCTGGGTCGCGGCCGCGCAGCTCGATGGTGGTTTCCGTACTTGCTGCCAGCAGAACTCTACGGTCTCACTCTACTGGCGGCTCTGCTGCTTCCGACCGGCATCAATGGGAGCACCTTTCACCGGATGGGCTTTTTCTCAATCGGTTTTCTTGCCGAGAGACTGACTTCCGTCACAGCAGTTCTGCTCTGTTGCGTGCTGGGTGCGATGAAGCCGCAGAAGTGGCATCTGATAGCGTCTGCTGGTATCGCGGTCATTTTCTTCTTCTTCTTGTACCGTGACACCGCCGCGATAAACCGCATGGAAGCCCAGTTGGAGCGCAAGGTAGGGGAGATTCCGCCGGGAAGCCGGGTTGTGGCCACCATCGTGACATTGCCTGGGCGCGTGGTTACACGTCACATTATCGATCGTGTCTGCATCGGCCGGTGTTTTAGCTACGATAACTACGAGCCTTCCACTGGGCAATTTCGCGTCCGGGCAAAGCCAGGCAATCCGTTCGTTATGGCCGACATGCAAAGTGCTGAGGCCGCGCAATTCGGCGACTATGTCATTCAGGCCGGCGACCTGCCCCTGTTTGAGATATCCCAGTGCGAGTCGGACATAACCGTATTGTGCGCGCGGGAAAGTGTGGCGGGAGACAGAACCCCCTCCTCTCTCTGGAGAGATGAGGCAACTGCCCGTTTTCCCGGGTCAGCGAAGCTTCGTTTGCTAGTCGATATCCTGCTGGGCCCACTCATTCTCGTGGGCGTATACGCCGGGCGCTGGCTAATGGCTTGGCTTCAACGAGTGCGTTTGTGGCCCGATGGCCTGACGTTACCTTCCCTCCGAAAGATCCTGCGCAGAACGGAAGTGCCTTAGTCCGCGAGCCCGAGAGCCTGGAGCAATGGCCCAGAAACTAACCGGCGAATTGGGATTACTGGTGATCGCAACCGCGAACGCGCGGACAACCGATCAAGGAAGGCCCCATCGCGTCTTCACGACGGGCAGCAAATCGGATGCGGACGGTTCAGACAGTTGGGGCTTGTGACTGGTGTAACGAAAACAAAGACATTAGTAGGAGTCGTATTGCTGCTGGCAGCGGCCGGAATCGCCCTTGTACGCCTGCGAATTGGAACGACGGCGACAATCAATTGGACGGACGTTCGCCAGCCAATTGATGGGTTTGGAGCTTCATCTGCCGATTTCCTCACCAGTTTGACACCTGCGCAAGCGGATTTCTTCTTCACCACATCCGGCATTGGCCTCTCCATCTTGCGCACTCAGATCATACCTGACATCGCAACCTGTAACGCCGAGTTTCATGACGGCGCCTGCAGTAATTCGAACGGCCAGATTCTCAATGGAGAACTAGAAACCGCAAAGTTGGCTGTGGCTCGCGGCGCGTCTGTTTTTAGCACTCCTTGGAGTCCTCCGGGCGCCTACAAGAGCAACGGCTCTTTCAGAAACGGTGGACATTTGCTTCCTTCCCATTATTCCGACTGGGCAAGAGGGATAGCCAACTATGTCTCCATGATGGCGAGTCACGGCGTGCCAATATATGCGGTGAGCGTCCAGAACGAACCGAACGGGACCGCGGACTATGGGTCCTGCATGTATACCGCGCAGGAAATACACGATTTTGTCCCTCACTTGTATTCGGCGCTTCTATCGGTCGGAGCCGGGTCGACGAAGGTCATGATTGCGGAGGAATCCATGTGGGCAATTGACCTAACCGAGGCTGCGATGGCCGACCCAAAAATAGCGCCGGAGGTTGGCATTATCGCGGCCCATGGCTATGGGGACGCTGAGATCAGGGCATATCACACAGGTAGGGCGCGGCTGTGGCAAACTGAGGCCAGTAGTCAATCGTCCACGTATGACGGCAGCATCGCCGACGGCATGAACTGGGCGGTCAAAATCCATGAGTATCTTGACACAGCGAATGTAAACGCATGGCTCTGGTGGTTTCTGACCGACATGCCGTGCCAAGGCGAAGGAACAGACAATGCCGCGCTAACGGACATAAATGGCAATATCCCCAAGCGTGCATACGTGAGTGGGCAGTGGAGCAAGTTCGTGCGTCCTGGTTGGTCCAGGATCGGAGTGAGCTATTTCGGTCCTCTCCGGATCACCGCATTTAAGGACCCGAAAGACCTTTCATTCGCGATAATCGCCGTGAACCTGAGTGACAGAGCGGTGCGTCAGACCTTCTCTTTGCACGGATTTTCCGCGAGCGCGATAACTCCGTGGATTACATCCGCCGATCTCTCGCTCGCAGCTCAGGCCCCGGTTCAAGTAAGCGGGACAAGTTTTAGCTACACATTGCCCGGATCAAGCGTGACCACGTTCTCAGGTGCCCTCCCAGGAGTCCGTTAACCGCGCTGGGCCAGCCAACGATAACCTCCTCACAGCTATGAATCGAGACTATGAACATTACAGTTATTGTATGCACGTATAACCGTTGCCGGACCTTAGAAAAGGCCCTCAGTAGTGTTGCTGCCTCAACACTTCCCGAATCGATTGAGTGGGAGGTTCTGGTAGTGGATAACAACTCGGGTGACCAAACGCGCGACGTGGTAGAGGATTTCTGCCGCCGCTATCCTGGGCGATTCCGGTATCTGTTCGAGCCACGTCAGGGCAAGTCGTATGCCCTGAATACCGGAATTTGTGAGGCTCGGGGCGACGTTCTTGCCTTTATGGATGACGACGTCATCGTGGAGTCTACCTGGCTGCAGAATCTGACAGCTG
>Ga0335081_10009096_pt1 | contig 15962 bp, 17 predicted proteins | sample Lox_Sample_35_FD_206713 | JGI IMG/M metagenome (GOLD analysis project Ga0335081, IMG submission 206713) | Soil microbial communities from Loxahatchee National Wildlife Refuge, Florida, United States - Lox_Sample_3.5 | ecosystem: Environmental > Terrestrial > Soil > Wetlands | place: USA... | reverse complement strand
CGAGAACATCGACGACGTGGTGCACATCGGCGACAAGATCCAGGTCGAGATCCGCGAGATCGACGACCGCGGCAAGCTGTCGCTGGTTCCGGTCGAGGTGGTGGAGCGCGAGGCGGCCGGCGAGGAGCTGTCCGGCGGCGACTCCCGTGGCGACCGGCCCCGGGAGCCCAGGGACCGCGGCGACCGGTCCGACCGCGGCGACCGCGATGGCGGAGACGGCGGGCACCGCCGGACCAGGCACCGCACCCGTGGCGGGCACCACGAGTAGATGGCAACCGAACCAGGTCATGGAGTCAGGCGCACGGTCCTCCCCGGCGGCGTGCGGGTAATCACCGAGCACCTGCCGGCGGTGCGTTCCGTCGCGCTCGGTATCTGGGTGGGGGTCGGCTCGCGCGACGAAGACCACGCGCACGCGGGCGCGACCCACTACCTGGAGCACCTGCTGTTCAAGGGCACCAGGCGGCGCACAGCGCTGGAGATCTCCGCGGAGATGGACGCGGCGGGCGGTGAGATGAACGCGTTCACCGCCAAGGAGTACACCTGCTACTACGCGCGGGTGCTCGACGCGGATCTGCCGCTGGCCGTGGACGTCCTGTCCGACATGGTGACCAGCTCGCTGATCACGCCGAAGGACGTGGACGCCGAGCGCAACGTGGTGCTCGAAGAGATCGCGATGAACGATGACGACCCCTCGGACACCGTGCACGAGGCGTTCACCTCCAAACTGTTCGGCGACACCCCGCTGGGCCGGCCGATCCTGGGCACCACGGACTCGATCAACGCGATCACCAGGGACCATATCTTCGAGCACTACCAGGCCAGGTACACCTCCGAGCACCTGGTGGTGGCCGCGGCGGGCAACCTGGACCACGACACGGTGGTGGAGCTGGTCAGGCAGGCGTTCGGCCCGGCGCTCGACCGGGCCGCCGAGCCGGCCGCGCCCCGGCTGGCCGGGGACCAGCACGGGCGGACGTCCGGCGTGGGTACCACGCTGATCTCCCGCGGCATCGAGCAGGCCAACCTGGTGCTCGGCTGCGAGGCGCTGGCCAGGAACGACGAGCGCCGGTTCGCGCTCGGCGTGCTCAACGCGGCGTTCGGCGGCGGCATGTCCTCCCGGCTGTTCCAGGAGGTGCGGGAGAAGCGCGGCCTGGCGTACTCCGTGTACAGCTTCTCCGGGCAGCACGCCGACACCGGCATCTGGGGCATCTACGTCGGCTGCCTGCCCTCCAAGGCGGATGAGGTGCTGGCCATCTGCCGGGACGAGATCACCCGGGTGGTCGAGGACGGCCTGACCGACGCCGAGCTCGCCCGCGGCAAGGGCCAGGTGCGCGGCTCGATCGTGCTCAGCCTGGAGGACCCGTCCTCGCGGATGAGCCGTCTCGGCAAGTCCGAGCTGGTCTACCCGCGGCTGGAGCCGGTCGACGAGGTCCTCGGCGCGATCGACGCCGTCGGCCACGACGAGATCCGCGCGATCGCCGCCGACATCCTCACCCGCCCCAAGACCCTGGCCGTCGTCGGCCCCTTCGACGACGCCAGCGCCTTCCAGGCCTGAAATTTTAAGATCGTGGATCGCTGCAACCCCCATGGGGGCGGCAGCGATCCACGATGAGCAGATCCGGGCAGGAGACAGCGATGACCAAGGTCGGGGTGCTGGGAGCGCGGGGACGGATGGGGCGCGAGGTGGTCCGCACGGTCACCGAGGCGCCGGACCTGGAGGTCGCCGCCGAGGTCGACCAGGGCGACCCGCTCGACGGGCTGGCCGGCTGCGACGTGGTGGTCGACTTCACCCACCCGGGCGTGGTGATGGAGAACCTGCGCTGGTGCGCCGAGCACGACCTGGACGCGGTGGTCGGCACGTCCGGGTTCGGCGAGGAGCGCCTTGACGAGGTGCGCGGCTGGCTGGCCAGACACCCGGACGTGCGCGTCCTGGTCGTGCCGAACTTCTCTGTCGGCGCCATCTTGATGATGCGGTTCGCCGCCCAGGCGGCCAGGTACTTCCCCTCCGCCGAGGTGATCGAGCTGCACCACGCGAACAAGGCCGACGCCCCGTCCGGCACCGCGCTGCGCACCGCGTCGATGATCGCCGCCGCCCGGACCGCGGCCGGCCTCGGCCCGCCGCCGGACGCCACCGCGTCGGCCCTGCCGGGGGCGCGCGGGGCCGGCGTGGACGACGTGCATGTGCACTCGGTCCGGGTCGCAGGCCTGGTGGCGCATCAGGAGGTCCTGTTCGGCGGGATCGGGGAGACGCTGACGATCAGGCACGACTCGCTGGACCGGGCCTCGTTCATGCCGGGGGTGCTGCTCGCCGTCCGCGGCATCGGCTCGCTCCCGCCCGGCCTCAGCGTGGGCCTGGAGGGTCTGCTCGGACTCGGCTGAAGCCAGGTACGGTCGGAAGCATGTGCCGAAGCATCAAGACCCTCCGCCCGCCGTACGCCGAGCAGGTGACCGACGAGGACATCCGCGCCGCCGCGTTGCAGTACGTGCGCAAGATCAGCGGTTTCCGCGCGCCCGCCGGGCACAACGCCGAGGCGTTCGGCCACGCCGTCGACACCGTCGCGGCCGCCACCGCGACGCTGCTCGATCAGCTCCAGGTCAGGTCGGGGCCGGCCGCCCGCGCTAGCTGAGATCGGGCCCGGCGCAGGCTCAGGGCTCCGTCCACGGCAGGTAGGCGGTCGCCCCGGTGTCCCGGCCGCGCAGCGCGGCGGCCACCCGCGTGCTGATGATCAGCGGCAGGTAGCCGTCCAGGGCGGCGGGGTCGACGAACCGGTACTCGTCGAGCTCTTCCTCCTGCAGCCGGATGGGCACGTCGTCGGCCAGCACGCCGCCGTCGAAGACGAAGTGCACGACCGGCCTGGGCCGCGCCCCGTGCGGGCCGGCCCAGCCGACGACGAGCAGCTGGCCGGGCGTGATATCGAGGCCGAGTTCCTCCTCGACCTCGCGGCGGCAGCCCTCGTGTGGCGGCTCGCCGTGCTCGAGGATCCCGCCCGGCAGCGACCAGTGGTCCCGGTAGTTCGGCTTGACCAGCAGCACCCGGTCATCGGAGCTGGTGAACAGCGCCGCCGCGGCGGCGAACATGGTGGGCAGCCGGGCGTACCACGCGGCCTCCTCGGCCGGCGAGAAGCCCGCGGAAACGGGATCGGGCACGGACCCGACCCTATCCGGTGGTAGTAGTAGCCTGAGCGCATGCGCACACCGGGTGACGACGCAGCGCCCATCGAGGCCGACGCGGCCGACTCCGAGGAGAGCCGGGTCGAGGTGTACGTCACCACCGACACCTCGGCCGCCCCGCACAAGGCCGATGAGCCCATGCTGTACGTGATGTACGACGCGGCCCACCCCGAAGGCGACAAGCTCTACTTCACCGAGGCCGAGTGGGAGGCGTTCGTCCTGGGCGTCAAGGACGGCGAGTTCGACCTCGACGAGTCGGGCAACCTGCCGTAACCGAGCCGGGCGGCCCGCCGTTACTTGTTCGCCCCCGTCTGGCCCGACCCGGAAACAGGCTGGGCGATCGCCAGCCTGGGCACTTCGAGCACCGCGGCCATGTCGTCCCGCAGCATCGGCGCGGCCGCGGCCGCGGCGCCGAGCACCATCGTGGTCTTGGTCGTACCGTCGGCCGTGAGGCTCAAGATCTGGCACCCGGTCGCGCCGTAGACGAACTTGGCCAGCGTCCGGCTGCCCTCGTAGAACGTCCCCGTGTAGGAGATCCCGAAGTCGGCCGGGCAGCGGATCGCCCCCTTCGCCGCCGACGGGTGCTTGATCGCCGCGCAGAACTCGCTGAACAGCGCGCGTACCAGGGCCGCGTTGTTCTGGGTCTTGCTGGGCGCGCCCGCGCGGGTCGGCTCGACCAGGTGAATGACGCGGTGCACGGTCACCGACGTGGCCTGATCCACGCTGGCGCACCCGGTCGCCGCCGCCGGGGCCGAGGCCGGCGCCGAGGACGCCGCCGGGGCCGAGGACGCCGCCGGGGCCGAGGACGCCGCCGGGGCCGAGGACGCCGCCGGGGCTGAGGACGCCGCCGGCGCCGATGACGAGGCGCCTGCCCCGGCCGGAGCCGAAGCCGTGACCGAGCCGCACCCGGCCAGTGCCGAGCACAGCAGTACCGCTAGCACAGCTCCGCGAACCTGGCGGGGGGACATCACGGTGCTTTGACGCGTCCCGCGCGTCATCAGTTCCATCGGCGTCACAAGTGCCTCAGAGTACACCGGCGGCGATCACCGCACCCACCACAATGAGCAGCACGCACGCGATAAGCCCGCTGCGCTCGCCCGCCGCGGCGCCGATCCGCGCGCCGAGTTCCAGGCCGGCCAGCGACATGACCACGCTGACCGCGCCGAACACCACCGCGGCCGCCGCGATGCCGACCTGGTACGCGCCGAGCGCGAAGCCGGCCGCCAGGTTGTCGCCGCTCAGCACCAGCCCGGCGAGCAAGAGACGCCCAATCGGTTGGACACTGCTCCCCTGTGGCGGCTGCGCCCGCTCGCCGTCCTCGCGACTCGGGTGACCGGGTTCGCGCCGGGCCTGGACCAGCCCCGCCACGCCGAACGCGATCAGGGCCGCGCCGCCCAGCCAGCGAGCCGCCTCCCCGATGCTGCCCGCGAGCCCGTGCCCGAGCACCAGCCCGAGCACGGGCATGCCCGCCTCAAAGAGGCCGAATACCACCGCGATCCGCAGCCGGGTCGCGCCGCTGATCCGGCCCGTGGTGCCCACGCCGAACCCAACCGCGGCGGCCAGGTTGTCCAGGCCGAGCGCGACGGCGAGCAGCAGCAGCGCGGCCACGGGCTCACGCTACCGCGCCTTCACCACGGTGCCCTCACCACAGTGGCCTCACCACGGTGCCCTCACCACGGTGCCCTCACCACGGTGCCCTCACCACAGGGTGACCGGCCCCGCGCCTTCCAGCCGGAGCAGCAGCTCCTTGCGTTCGAGCCCGCCGCCGTAGCCGGTCAGGCTGCCGTCGCTGCCGATCACCCGGTGGCAGGGCACGATGACCGAGATCGGGTTGGACCCGTTGGCCAGGCCGACCGCGCGCGAGGCGACCAGCCGTTTGCCCAGCGCCAGCGCGATATCGCCGTAGCTGACCGTGCTGCCGTACGGGATCTTGGTCAGCTCGGTCCACACGGCCATCTGGAACGCGGTGCCGGCCGGTGCCAGCGGCACGGTGAACTCCTTGAGCTCGCCGGCGAAGTACGCCTCGAGCTGCGCCTCGACCTCGCGGAACGTCTCTGGGCTCGGGGTCAGGCCGTCGCCGGAACGGGACGTATGCCGATCGGCGTCGATCATCCACAGGCCGGTCAGGGCGTGCCCGTCGCCGAGCAGCAGCAGCCTGCCGATGGGCGAGCTGACGATATGGGACAGGCGCGGGGCGTCGCGGTCCGGCGCTACGAACGGGCTCGTCATCATCGATCCTTCTCTTCTAGGTACGCCCACAGGTGGTGGACGGCGTAGGAGCGCCACGGCCGCCAGTTCTCGGCCAGCGCCGCCGCGGCCCTGGCGGCCCGGGTCCGCGCCGACGGGCCAGCGCCGGCCGGTACGGCACCCAAGCGGGCCAGTGCGTCAAGCACGCCGACGTCCGACGGCAGGAACGCGTCCGGGTCGGACAGCGCGCGCATCCGGATGTAGGAAGCGGTCCACGGGCCGATGCCGGGCAGCGCCAGCAGGACCGCTTCGGCCCGGTCTCGTTCGGCCCCCGGATCCAGCACGAGCTCGCCGGAGGCAAGAGCGCTGGCCAGCCCGGTCAGGGCCAGCGCCCGACTGCGCGGCATCGGCAGCGCGGCCGGATCGGCGGCGGCCAGCGTCTCGGCCTCGGGGAAGCAGTGCGTCAGCGGGCCGTCGGGGCGTGACAGCGGCTTGCCGTACGCGGCCGCCAGCCGTACCCCGAGCCGCCGGGCCGCAGCCACGGAAACCTGCTGGCCGAGCACCGCCCGCAGCGCCAGCTCGTTGCCGTCGACGTGGCCGGGCGAACGCCGCCCCGGGCTGGCCAGGGCCAGCGGCCCGATCACCGGGTCGGAGGACAGGTAACCGGTGACCGCCTCGGGGTCCGCGTCCAGGTCGAGCAGCCGCCGGCAGCGCTGCACCGCGGCGGTCAGGTCGCGCAGGTCCTCGAGCTGGAGCTCGCAGTCGACGTAGCCCGGTTGCGGAGCGAGGGACAGGATCCCAGGCCCGTTCGGCAGCATGATGGTCCGCCGGTACCGGCCGTCCAGTACCTCCTCCACCCCCGGGATAGCCCGGGCGCCCAGGTAGCGCAGCATCCGCTCCCCGTCGATCGGCGCCCGGTAGGCCAGCCGGATGCGGATCAGCCCGGGCGCCATCGCATCCGAGGGCGGGAGCAGCCGCCGGGTCTTATGCACCTTGCCGCGCGCCTGGCGCAGCTCGGTCGGCGTCACCGCGAAGACCTCGCGGATGGTCGCGTTGAACTGCCTGATGCTGGCGAAGCCGGCCGCGAAGGCGATCTCGGACAGCGGCAGCGCGGTGGTCTCGGTGAGGATCCGCGCCGTCTGCGCTCGCTGCGCGCGGGCGATCGCGAGCGGGCCGGCGCCGAGTTCGGCGGTGACCAGCCGGCGCACCTGACGCTGCTCGTAGCCGAGCCGGCGGGCCAGGCCCTCGACGCCGTCCCGGTCGACCACCCCGTCGGCGATCAGCCGCATCGCCCGGCCCACCATGTCGGCCCGGATGTTCCACTCGGGCGAGCCGGGGGAGGCGTCCGGGCGGCACCGCTTGCAGGCCCGGAAGCCCGCCTCCTGGGCCGCCGCCGCGCTGCGGTAGAACCGCATGTTCGCCCGCTTCGGCGTGATCGCCGGGCAGGACGGGCGGCAGTAGATGCCGGTGGAGGTGACCGCGGTGAAGAACACGCCGTCGAAACGGGGGTCCTTGCTGACCGCCGCCTGGTAGCGCCGTTCGTCGTCGAGCGCGGCCACGCCGCCGGCCGGGGTCGTGCTGTTTCGTGTCACGTCTCCACAATGCCAGTCCGCGCGGACTGGAACTGGCGGGAATCGGACATCAACCCCCGTCGTGGCCGGCTGGCCGGCATCGGCCATGTCCTGCGCGAACAGTGACTACCGAACGAACCCGGCGCGTGCCCCGATGGCACGTTCCTGCGGTCACACCGGAAACAGCCGTACCTAGCCCAGAAGATAGCTAATTGTCACCTTGTTACCCGTTGCATTGGATAGAACGCATAGTGTTACATTACGAATGGTAGTGGAGCAACTCCATTCCGTATCATAGTCGTATGGGAGGTGCGTGTCGTGGCCAGCGGTTGCCCGGATGAGGGCCGACCAGCGAACGAGGGCGGGGACCACCGCGCCGGCCTCCCCTTCCGCCCGGGCGGCCACCGCTACCCGGCGCATACCGAAGCCCGTGCCGAAGTCCGCGACCGGGAGACCTACTACGCAGACCTGCGCTTCGCGGTGCACTGCGAGAGCCGGTCCATTCCCGCCCCGCGAGCCGCTCCCGACGACCGCGAGGACGAGGGCACCGAGGGCGAAAGCTGGGATGAGATGATCGCTCGTTTCGACGACACCTGGACCTGAGAGCCACCGGGGGCGGACCGGACCCTTCCTCCGGCGCTCGGGCGTCTGGTCCGCCCCCGGTCACGCGGGAAAGAGTCACCCAGCGGGGTCAGAGCCGCCAGAAGTCCAACCGGTCGCGGCCGGGCCGGAAGCCGGCCGCCTCGACCAGGTCGGCCGCCAGCTTGAACTTGTCGCCCACCCGCCAGGGCTGGTGCGCGTCGCTGCCGAACGAGATCGCCCGCCCTCCGGCTTCCCGCCACCAGCGCAGCAGGCCGATCGAGACCAGCGGACCCTTGGTATTCACCTCCAGGACCCGCTCGCTGGTGGCCAGGGCGCTCAGCACGGCCCGGTACTCCGCCTCGAAGGCCCGTTCCTGGTACGGCCCGGCCGTCCGCGGCCACATCCGCCGGGGGAAGTCGAGGTGCGCCAGCACCTGGAAGATGCCGCTGCCCTCGACCAGCCGAAGTAGTTCGGCGAAGTACCTGCGCATCACGTCGGCGGGCGGCATCAGCCGGAACAGGTCATCGGCGGCCGTCAGCCGCCCCTCATGCGGGATAGCGTGCAGCGAGCCAAGGATCCGGTCCGGGCCGCCGGGACCCGCCTCGGCCACCATCGCGGCCGCGCTGGCCGCCCACAGGTGCGCCTCGCCGATCTCGACGCCGGAGAGTATCCGCAGCTCGGGAAAGCGCTGACGGCAGTCCTCCAGGGACGCGAGGTAGCCCGCCATGTCGAGCAGGTGCATCCGGGCGTACCGGTGCGGGTCGAGGTTCATCGTCCCGATCCGGTCGCCGTCGGTCCAGGTGGTGAAGTCGAGGTGATCGGTGAAGGCCACCCCGGGCAGGCCAGCCGCCACCGCCTGCTCGCAGCTACGCACCATGTCCGCCTCACGCGGCGCGTCCCATGACCACTCGGTGTGCACGTGGCTATCGACCGGAGGAGACCAGCTTCCGCTGGCGTGAGCTTGTTCGGCTGGCTGGTCTGACGGTTGCTGCGCAGGGGGCACGCCGGATCGGTCCTACTCATATCGGGGCTGATGCTTCCCCACGAGCCTATCGGGGCGTTTCCGCGGTTCCCGTGCTGTGCCGGCCGGGGCGGCGGATCCGCTACCAGCCGGGCTGGCGCGGCGGGGCCGAGGTGATGACGTAGACCTCGTCCCCGCCGGGTTCGGGCGGCGGCGACGCGGTGGGCTTGGGTGGCTCCAGCGCGGCCGGGGCGCCCGCCGGTTCGGCGGTTTCCTCACTGTCGGCCCGGCTCTTCCTGGCCGCTTCCGTGGTGAGCTTGTCGGCGATTTTCTGCCAGCGCTCTTCCCACTCGGCGATGTTCCCGCCGCAGGCGCGCACGAAGGCGACGGTGACCGGCAGCGTGGGCAGCCGCAGGCCGGCCGCCGCGGCCGCGAGCGTCTTCATCTCGAAGTGCGCGGTCTCGGCCATCTCCGGGTAGTCCAGGTCGGCCTTGGCCCGCAGCGCGCGCAGGTCCCGGGCGAACGCCTCCAGGTTGTCCGGAGCGATGCTCGCCACCGGCTGGACTGGACCGCCCGGCTGATCTTCGGGCAGGGCCGTGTCGCGCTGGCGGATCACCGGACCCGGTGGCTCCGGCGCCGGGCCGGGCCGGTCACGGCCGTTGGGCGTCTCGAAGCGCGGGCCGGCGGGCAGGTGCTCGCGCGGCGGCGGAGCCCCGGGCGCCGGCCCCGCGGCGGGTCCCCGGGGACCGGCCCCGCCTGGTCCGGCTCCGCCGGGCACGTGGCTCCCCGGTGGAGCCGCGCCCGGCCGGCTCCAGCTGTCCGCGTAGTGATCCTTGACGGTCGGCCCCGGCCCGTGGTGCCTGCCCGTGGTGCCGCCCGGCGCGCTCGGCCCCGGCGGCCGGTACATGCGATCCGCCCCCGGCGGCACCCGGCGCCCGTTCGGCAGCCGGTACTGGCCGGGCCCCAACCCGCCATTGGCCTCGTAAGGCCCCGGGGCGTTAGGCCCAGCGGCGTTAGGCCCTCCGCTGGGCGGGGCACTGCCCGGGGGAGCGCCATGCTGGGGAGCACCATGCTGGGGAGCACCATGCTGGGAAGCGCCATGCGGCACGCCGACGCGCGGCCCGCCGGCATAGGGCCCGCCCGTGTGGGGCCCGCCCGCGCTGGGCGCGCCCGGGTGCGGCCCGGCGTTCGGCGGTCCGCCATGCGGCATCGGGCCGTGCGGGCCGCCATTGTCGTGGTACCCGCCAGGGGGAACGCCCGCACCCCTCGGCCCGCCGTGGGGCGGCCCGCCGCTGCCCGGAGAGCCGCTGGCCGGAGAGCCGCCGGGGAACCCGCCTCCCGGGATCCCGCCTCCCGGGATCCCGCCTCCCGGGATCCCGCCGTGGCCGGGGCTTCCGTTCGCCGCCGCGCCCGGCGGGAAACGGCCCGGCTGGCCCGGCTGTGGCCGGCCCGGCTGGCGCATCCGCGGCTGCCAGGGCGGCGTCTCGCCCGGTCGTCTCAGCAGCTGCCCGTAGTCGCCGTCCTCGGTCTCGGGCCGACGGCCTGACCCGGCCGCATCATCCTCCTCGGCCGGGTACCCCTCGTCCTGTGGATAGGGCCCCGGGCCATAGCCGCGGCGGTCACGCTTGCGCCTGGAGGGACCGTACGCGTCACGGCCAAGGCCGGTGTCGCCACGTTCCACCCCATACCTCCCGGACCTTGGTCTCCAGCCGCGCGGCGGGACACTCGGCCTTGTCTCTTGAGTGTAGGTCGACGGAAATCCCCTGTATGACCTAGACGGCTAATTGTCACTATTTGCACACAATGTGCCGTACCGGGGTGGTATTCGCCTGATAACGACGTGTATCAAATGAGACTGCTGGCTAGCCGGTGCACGTGCTGCGAACGGTGCCAGGGCAGGGTTACAGTCAAACCAAGAGCATCCCGCGGAGCGGCCATGAACTCCTGGATCGTATGGCTGATCGTGGCGGCGGTACTCGGCGTTGCCGAACTGCTCACCACGACGCTAGCTTTCGGTCTCATCGCCATCGCGGCGGTGGTGGCGGCCGTGATCGGGGCGTTTCACCTCGGCCTGGCCTTCCAGCTCGCCGCGTTCGTCGTCGCGGCCGGAGCTGGGATCGGATTCGTCCGGCCGATCGCGATAAAGCACATCAAGCAGCCGCCAGCGCTGCGCACCGGAACCGCCGCCCTCGTCGGCCGCTCGGCGATCGTCCTGGAGGAGGTCACCGAGCACAGCGGGCGGATCCGTATCGGCGGCGAGGAGTGGTCCTCGCGCCCCTACGACGAGTCGCTGGTAATCCCAGTCGGCACCAAGGTGGACGTCATGCAGATCGATGGCGCCACCGCCCTCGTGTATCCCAGGGAGTAGCCATGAACCTGGCAGCAGGCATTATCGCGGCGGTTGTCGCGTTGCTGGTCGTTATCACCGTTTTTCGTTCGGTGCGGATCGTGCCGCAGGCCCGGGCCCGCAACATCGAGCGGTTCGGACGCTACCGTAAGACACTCGAGCCGGGGATGAATTTCATCATCCCGGGCATCGACCGGGTGAAGAAAGAGATCGACCTGCGTGAGCAGGTGGTCTCCTTCACCGGGGCCCCGGTGATCACCGAGGACAACCTCAGCGTGCTCATCGACACCGTACTGTTCTTCCAGGTCACTGACCCGCGGGCCGCCGACTACGAGATCGTCAACTACATCCAGGCGATCGAGCAGATCACCGCGACCATGCTCCGCAGCGTGATCGGGTCGATGGACCTGGAGAAGACCCTGACCTCGCGTGACCACATCAACAACATGCTGCGCGGCGTGCTCGACGATGCCTCGGGCAAGTGGGGCATCCGGGTCACCCGGGTAGAGATCAAAGCCATCGACCCGCCGAAGTCGGTCAAGGACGCGATGGAAAAGCAGATGCGCGCCGAACGAGAGAAGCGTGCCGCCATCCTGACCGCTGAGGGCGTCAAGCAGTCCAAGATCCTCACCGCGGAGGGCGATAAGCAGAGCGCCATCCTGACCGCCGAGGGCGCCAAGCAGGGCCAGATCCTGCGGGCTGAAGGCCAGGCTCAGGCCATCGGCGCCGTCTTCCAGGCCGTGCACGAGAACGACCCCGACCCCAAGCTGCTCGCCTACCAGTACCTGCAGACGCTGCCCCAGCTGGCGCAGGGCCCCGGTAACACGTTCTGGGTCATCCCGAGCGAGGTCACCACGGCGCTGCGATCGGTAGCGAACGCCTTCGGCAGCGGCGACGCGGCCCCGGCCGCGGACGTCGCGTCGGCCCAGCCGAAGACGACTGAGCAGAAGAGCGCGACCCGGCGTGAGCCGCCCGCCGTCCTGGCCAGCGGCGGCGTCGCCAACGGCCCGGTCGCAAGCACCCCAGCGCTGGATCCCGCCCCCGCCGCCGTGGCCTCCGATAGCGCCTCGGCCGACGCCCTGAGCGCCATGCTGGCGGCCATGCCGGGGGCAAACGGCCTCGGTCCGCTGGGTGGCATCGATCAGCCCGGCATCGCGGCCGAGGCCACTGTTGCACCGCAGGACGGCGACCCGTCTGCCGCCGACGGCGGCGAAGCGGGCTAGGACGCTACTTCAGCAGCAGGACCAGCGCGCTACCGATCAGCGCGGCGATGACGATGACCGCGAGCAGCCGGGCCGGGAAATACCGGTCCTGGCGGCGATCCCGGTCGCCGGCCGGGGTCTGCGCCGACGACCCGGCCGAGCCGAGCGGCTTGGCCGAGCCGAGCGGTTCGGGCGAGCCGAGCGGTTCGGGCGAGCCGAACGACGGGGCCGTGCCCGGCGGCTGGGCGGTGCTGAGCGGCGTGGCCGTGGCGGGGGCCGCGCTCTGGTGCGCAGGTTCCGCGGCCGCGGACGTGGTGTCGGCCGCGGAGGGCCACGAGGCCCGCGGGATCGCCGGCTCTTCGGCCCGCGGCGCCGTGGCGGGCAGGCGCAGGTCGGCCGGGGCCGAGGGAAGCGGCTGACCCCAGAAGTCCGTCCGTTCCTGTTCCGCCAGCTCTTCGGCTTGGTGCCGCAGGATCCGCTGGGTGACGTCGGGGTCCGCGGGCTGCGTGGACTCGGCCTGGCCGGACCAGCTGTAGCCGCTGTCGGCCGCCTCGGCAGGTCTCCCGTTGCCGGCCTGCTGCGGCCACGTCACGTCGCCACCGGCGGCCCTGGCTTCGGGCTTGCTCTTCTGCAGCCAGGAGAACTCCCCGGTCGCAGCGGTTTCGGCGGCATCGGGGATATTGGTGAGCGTGGCGTCGAACGGCCCGCGCGGGCCGGTGCTGGTCGTGTGGTTCCCGTTCGCCACCGTGATGCCGGAGTCGGGGGCCGGATCCCAGCCCGCGCTGACCGCTGAATCGGCGGGCATGCCCGGATCGGGGCTCTCCAGGCCGGTGCCGGTCGCGGCCGAAGCCGGGGCCAAGACGCCCGGGTCACCGGTTCTTCGGCCAGCCTGCCCCGAACGGGCATGGTTACCCCGGAGCGCGGCCTTGATCCGCTCCGGATCGTAGACGTCGGGGGGTGCGACGCCGACGCCCGCACGGGCACCGGCCACGGCGGCTGCGCTCGCCCCGGCGGGCCTGACCGGAAGCTCCGGGTCGTCCGCCACGTCGGCGTTGAGCCGCCGCCACCGTTCTTCCCAGTCCAGCACGTCCCCCTCGCAGGCGCGGACGTACGCGTTGAGGATGGGCAGGCCGGGAAGGGAGGGGCCTTTCTCGGCCTCCTTCAGGACGTCGCTCGGGTAGTGTGCCCGGGCCGCCAGTTCGTCGTGCCCGATCGCGGCGTAGTCGCGCAGCGCGCGTAGGTCGGCTAGGAATCGTGCCTGATCGTCGCCGGGTCCGGCCGACCACGTTCCCCGGATTTGCAACTGGGCACCTTCCCGTTGGATACGCATGGGCTTAGGCACCATCCCGCGCCCGCACCACATCACCTGGGATTACCGGGCAGGGTACTGCGCCAGCCGCCGCGATGCCGCCGATACCACGCATTTCCTATCAAGTGTCTCTCACCAGGCCCGCAAGCGTGACAGAATCGCTCATCCCGAGCCCATCCAGACCCGGCAATCCGGTCATCCCGCGTGCCGCCCGGGTCGCGACCGGGTGGTGTGCCGCAGCTTCAGCCTCACCGTTCCCGTTCGTAACATCCTGCCACTTTCGTACCGCTTCGGGTGGGCGTTCCGCGGTTGATCCAGCGCGGCGGTCCCGTTCGGTGGCACTGCTAGGCGGCGGGTGGTTAAGACAGCTCACACGAGCCGCAAGAGCCCGGAACGCGACCAGCCCCGGGCCTCAGAGCCGGATGGCGAGGCCGATCGTGAACGCGATGCCGAACGCCAGCTGCAGCCGGCCCGTCTGGCCGAGCGCCCTGATCAGCGCCGCGCCCGATGCTCCGGCCCGGACCGACCGTACCGGCATCCGCGCCAGCGGCAGCGCCAGCGCGGTGAGTAGCGTGAGCGGCCGGACGAAGGCGAGCAGCGCCGCGACGCCGAACGGAGCCAGCAGCGTCAGCACGTACGCCACCCGGCTGCGCGCGTCGCCGAGCATCACCGCGAGCGTGCGCTTGCCCGCCAGGGTGTCGGAGCCGATGTCGCGCAGGTTGTTGACCATCAGCAGGGCGCAGGCCAGCAGCCCGGCGGGCACCGAGGCGGCCAGGCCGAGCCAGCTGAGCGTCTTCATCTGCACGTACGCGGTCCCTGCCACGGCCACGACGCCGAAGCACGCGAACACGAACACCTCGCCGAGCCCGTGGTACCCGTAGGGTCGAGGGCCCCCGGTGTAGAACCAGGCGGCGGCGATGCAGGCCGCGCCGACGGCCACCAGCCACCAGGAGGTCACGGCGGCGAGCGCCAGCCCGGCCACCCCGGCCGCGAAGAAGCACCCGAAGGCGGCGTACAGCACGTGCCGCGGCGGCGCCAGCCCGGCGGCGACCAGCCGGACCGGGCCCACCCGCCGCTCGTCAGAGCCGCGCACGCCGTCGCTGTAGTCGTTGGCGAAGTTGACCCCCACCTGCAGGGCTAGCGCCACCACGAGCGCGAGCAACGCCCGCCACCAGGAGAACTCGTCGTACCCGAGGGCCACGCCCGAGCCGATCAGCACCGGCACCACCGCGGCGGGCAGGGTCCTGGGCCGGGTTCCCGCCAGCCATTCCCGAGCATCAGCCACGCACAGATCCTAGCGATCCGGGATCATGTGCCGGAACGCGCCGGACATGACGCCCGACATGACGCCTCTTTGCCACACGATCATGGTGCCTCTGCCTACTCGCTGATCGCCGTGTGCAGCCGGACGACCGGAACGGTCGTGCCCACGTCGAGTTCGGCCCGGGCGCCGTCGGCGGCCCAGCCGGACGACTCGAGAAAGCGGCGCAGCGCCGTGTCCGCCTCCAGCGCCCACAGGGACACGGTGTGAAATCCATCGGAAACGAGCGTGTCCGCCACCGCGTGCAGAAGCCGGCTGCCGTGCCCCTGCCCAGTCCGTTCGGGAGAAACACGCAGCTCGTAAACCTCGCCGTCGGTGCCCGGCCAGCGGTCGGCGTCGGTGGCGGGCCCGGCCGAGACGAACCCGGCCACCTCCCGTGCCGGGCCACCGGTGACCGCCGCCAGCACGCGGTGCCTGCTCGTCGGCGGATTGGTGATCGCCTCCCGCCAGCGGTCCAGGAACGCCTGTTCGGCCTCGTCGCTGGTCAGTTCGGCCAGCAGCGGCGCGGGCACGATTCCGGCGAAGCCGCATCGCCACGATGCGACCTGGACCCGGGCCAGGCTCGCGGCGTCGCCCACACGGGCCGGCCGCACGAAGCCCGCGGACCCCGCGGACCCCGCGGACCCCGCGGACCCCGCGGAGTCCGCCGAGCCGGCGGAAGCGTCGGACGGAGCCGGACTCACGGCATACCGATCTCCCCTCAGCATGGGCTTCAGGAGCAAGGCACCACCCTACCGGGGCCGAACGGGCCTCCAGACCCGGGTCAGCCCGCCGGGGAACCCGAGCTGAGATGCGGGAACGCCTTGTCAGCGGCCTTGAAGATGCGCTCGATCTCCTCGTCGGTCAGCGGCTGGACGTCGCGGTTCTTGGTCCGCCGGCGCAGGTACTTGCGCAGCCGCGGGCCGCTGAAGACGTCGACCTCCCGGATAGTGGCCACGTCCCAGGGGACCTTCGGCCCGTAGACCGCCATCGCCGGGCGGACGGAGACCCGCGTGCCCACCTCGCCGGAGAGCAGATCGGAGGCCCGCTGGGCCTCCCACAGGGCGTGTTCGAGCCGGTCTTTCTTGCTGTACGGCCCGTGGTAAAGCTGCTTGCCGCTCTTCGTCCGCACGATCAGCCGCTTGTCCCAGTCCTCCGAGTCGATGGCGAACACCCCGGCCGGCCCGACCACCAGGTGGTCGATCTGGTCCTCGCTGTCCGGGATCGGGCTGGCGTGCATGGCCCGGTAGCCCGCCCGGCCGAGCTTGTTCAGCTGCCTGCGAGTACGCCGCTGCGCTCTGTTCAGCCTGACCTTGCCTGAGTAGCTCTTCCTGG
>Ga0335081_10009095_pt1 | contig 15963 bp, 12 predicted proteins | sample Lox_Sample_35_FD_206713 | JGI IMG/M metagenome (GOLD analysis project Ga0335081, IMG submission 206713) | Soil microbial communities from Loxahatchee National Wildlife Refuge, Florida, United States - Lox_Sample_3.5 | ecosystem: Environmental > Terrestrial > Soil > Wetlands | place: USA... | reverse complement strand
CTTCACTTCGTTCAGAATGACATTCCTCTTTTTCTTTTGCTGTTGCTTCTGTGCGCTAGCTCCCGAAATCACCCGGCGGCGTGCGATGGCGGCATTCGCGTGGAGTCTGGCAACGCCATCCCTTCGGGAGAAATCGTCCGGTTTGCGTCTTGAGCGACCGGGCGCGCGACTTTTGCGTCAAAGGCGCATCCGCCTCTGGCGGAGATTTCGGAGTCCCTCAACACCGTCATGCTGAGCGCAGTGGCGCCCCAGCGCCACGAAGTCGAAGCATCTTCGGGCGAAGAAGTAACTGGCCGCTAGGCCACAAGACCTACCATCGCCGCTGTTGCTTTTGCTCTCTTCCGTAAGAAACGCAGGGCGTGAGCCGCTCATCTCCATCCAAACACTGGCCCACGCCCTCCAAGCCCACTATTGCTCGATCAATTCCCCGGCACACTCAACGGAGCCGCCACCTTCTGTTTCCTTGCCATACCGATATCCTTAATGGAGCGGGCAACGGAATACGAATCATAGAACTCCGTTTCCCGTTTCTTGAACTGCTCCATGATCGGATCCATCTGCTTGTCGAGGATCGTATCAGCCTCATCAAACAGATCGAACAAAGCCTTCCGCAAGCTGGCCCGGTCCGAATATCCACTCTCTTTCTGTCCCAAAGCCGCTGCATAGGCGTCGATCTTCTCGTTCAGCTCCGTCACGCTATCGGCAGTCACACCGTAGTCTCCCAGCTTCGCGGCATTGCCCTGGATCAGCTCCAACAACCCCTTAGCCTTGGTCACGATCTCTGTGTCCCGCAGCCGCCGGAAGGTGCTGTCGGTTACCGTCGCTTTTGCCAGGAGCTCCGTGCTCTTCGTTGTATGCGCATACGCGGCCAAGCACCCGGCAGCAGGTAACAATGCATCGATCAGCTCGTCTTCCGCATCCTGCTTTACCTGCGCCTTTCCCGTGACCGCAAGGTCGAATTCCTTCGCCTTGGCTTGAATGGTGCCGATTGTCGAATTGAATTTCCCTACCACCGTTCCAAGTGCCGGTACAGCACTCGTTACCCCCGCGTTGTTCTCCAGCACCGCCTTCACTCCAAGATACATTGTGAGCTTATTTTCATGAATTTTGTTCATGATGGTGCCCTCCCATAAGGTTAAGTGTCTGGAGCCCCCAGGTTGGCCCCTTGATTTGTCCTGGCAAGGCAGTCGGCGGATTCGTTACCGTCTGCCCTGAATTCCTCCCAGATGCCGTCTCCTTCCCCGTTCCTACCACACCCTTTGTTTCGCTGCATATCCTCAATGTTTTGATTTCGACTGTCTTTGAATGACATTGCCTCGCCAATGTTTCAACTTCGAGGCCATTGAACGAGCTCGCCTCGCCTTTGAAACACCTCACCCCGGCTTTGAATGATCTCACTTCCGCTTTGAATGACCTTCGCTTGCCAATGTTGCACTCTCACCGGAAATTGTTGCCGCTCACTTCTGCTTTGCACCATCTTACTTTGCCTTTGAATGACAGTACGTGGACAATGTTACAGTCCGCGCTGACATTGTTTCACCCCACATTGACTTTGAATCACTCTCTCTCCGCTTTGAACGACTCGATTTGTAGTTTGTACAATCAAACCTCCCTTTGCACCGATCTGCATCTATTCTGATCCAGACTGTTCGGCAAACTGTGCACACGCGCTTCCCAATGCACCTGCAACCTTAAAATGCATTATCAGTGCACTTGGTTTTGTGCTTGCCTTTGCGGCTAAGCTTGACGCCTGGGTTTGAGTTGAAAATTAGGTTAAGAAGTGATTCTCCCCGAAGAAGAGAATCGTGCAAAACTCCCCCACAGGGCGGATCCGCTTTTCGGCGGGTAGATCAGGAAGCGGTTCTGGAAATCAACAACGCGGGCTTGTCACAAATCGCAGGTAACTATGAACCAAAATTATCGCTCAACTTCTTTCACGAAAAATCTAAGAACTTCCCCAATAACATGCCCCACAAGATCTTGTAGGGTCTTCATTTTCTCAACAATAGGAATTTACCCTTCTTTCATCGACCCTTTTGAAAGAACCCCGGCGGTCACGCATGTCCCGCGATCTTTGCGGGGGACCTTGACGCTCCTCAATAAACCGGCGATGATTCGAAATCGGTGCATTCGTAGGGACGTAGCATGCTACGTCCCAAACAGAGCCATCGCCGTTCTGCAATGCTGCCATCATCGTAAAGACCAAGGCCTTCCCCGTCCGGGCTCGCCGGCGAATCCTCGTTGAAAGATCCGCGTGACAACCGACCCCCTCCTTCCTCCCCCTAATCGTATTACATCAAATCTGAGGGGGAGAGCGTGTTGGCTTGGTTGGTATTCGAAACGGCGATGCTTCAAGACCCGTGCTTTTGCCCGAGGCCGTCCAAAATGTAGGTCGCGATGCCATCCCGACCACAACAGAATTGCTGTCACGCAATAGGATCATCCGCACTCGAACATTCACCAACGATCGACGACCCTGTTTGGACGGCCTCGAAACGCGCCCATCGCCGTTTCGTATCGATGCACATAGAAATGGCAATGTCTCGAAATGCGCGCCTTCGTAGGGGCATATCACCGATATGCCCAAACAGAGCCGATTGCCGTTTTGTCTCGCTGCCTTACAGACACTTCTCGTCACGAAGTGATCCCTTCGGGACAATGACATTTCCTTTTCTTCTTTTGCTGTTGCTTCTGTGCGGTAGCTCCCGAAATCACCCGGCGGTGTACGATGGCGGCATTCGCGTGGAGTCTGGCAACGCCATCCCTTCGGGAGAAATGGTCGGGTTTGCGTCTTGGGCGACCGGGCGCGCGATTTTTGCGTCAAAGGCGCATCCGCCTCTGGCGGAGATTTCGGAGACCCTCAACACCGTCATGCTGAGCGCAGTGGCGCCCCAGCGCCACGAAGTCGAAGCACCTTCGGGCGAAGAAGTGCCTGGCCTTTCGGACACAGGACCCAACCAAGACGCTCTGTTTCTCTCCGTCGCTAAATCGGGGCCTTCACTTCGTTCAGAATGACGATTGCCTGTCTTTGATCGGCTCTCAGGGATTGGAATTAGCTCACCACTTCAGCCTTCGCCTTCGTGACGAACTCGACCATGCCACGCGCGTCAATCTTCACGTGGACGGTGTCGCCGTCGGCGATGGAGCCTTCGAGGAGTTTCTCGGAAAGTCCATTAATGATGTACTTTTGAATGACCCTCTTCAACGGCCGTGCCCCGAACGTCGGATCGTATCCGATCGTCGCCAGACGCCCTCTCGCTTCATCCGTGACTTCCAACTTGATGTTCTTCTCGGCAAGCATCGCCTTTACGCCCTTAAGCTGCAGGTCGACGATCTGTTTGATCTCCGACAGCGTCAACGGCTTGAAGACAATGATCTCGTCAATGCGGTTCAGGAACTCCGGCCGAATCGTTTGCCTGAGCATCTCGAACAACTTCATCCGCAAATCGCCCATGATCTCATCCCGGCTCTCCTCGTCGAAATCCTGCAACTGCTCCTGGATCAGGTGCGATCCAAGGTTCGAAGTCATGATGACGATCGTGTTCTTGAAGTTGACCGTCCGCCCCTTGCTGTCCGTCAATCTTCCTTCGTCCAGGAGCTGCAGAAGCACATTGAAGACCTCCGGATGCGCCTTCTCGATTTCATCGAGCAAGACAACCGAATAGGGCTTCCTTCTGACAGCCTCGGTCAACTGCCCCCCTTCTTCGTATCCCACGTATCCGGGAGGTGCCCCAATGAGCCTCGAGACGGAGAATTTCTCCATATACTCGCTCATGTCGATACGCACCATCGCGTTCTCGTCATTGAACAAAAATTCCGCAAGAGCGCGCGCCAACTCGGTTTTCCCAACACCGGTGCTTCCGAGGAAGATGAACGAACCGATGGGGCGCTTGGAATCCTGCAATCCGGCACGACTTCGACGGATCGCATCGGCAACCGCCTTCACTGCATCCTCTTGATCGACGAGTCGCTCGTGGATTCGCTTCTCGAGCTGGAGCAACTTCGACCGCTCGCTCTCGAGCATGCGCGTGACGGGGATGCCCGTCCACTTTGCCACGATCTCCGCGATGTCCTCGGCGTCCACTTCTTCTTTCAGCATCTTCCGGTCTTTCTGAACGGACGCCAGCTTTGCGGATGCTTCCTTGACCTTCTTTTCGAGGCCACCGATCACGCCGTAGCGAAGCTCGGCAACCCTTCCAAGATCTCCCTCCCGCTCTTTCTTATCTGCCTCCGTCCGGGCTTTGTCGATCTCGCCCTTCATCGTCCGAATGGACTGGATCAATTCTTTCTCAATTTGCCAGTGCGCTTTGAGCTCGGACCGCTTTTCGTTGAGCTCGGCAAGCTCCTGCTTGATCGAACCGAGCCTCGATTTCGATTCGTCGTCCTTTTCACGCTTCACCGCTTCGCGCTCGATCTCCAGCTGCTTGATCCTCCGCTCGACATCGTCGAGCTCTTCCGGCATGGAATCGATTTCGATTCTGAGTTTCGATGCTGCTTCGTCCACGAGGTCGATCGCTTTGTCCGGCAGGAACCGATCAGTGATATATCTGCTGCTCAGTTGCGCGGCTGCGACGATGGCACCGTCTGTGATGCGGACACCGTGGTGAACCTCGTAGCGTTCCTTGAGTCCTCTCAGGATCGATATCGTATCCTCGATGCTCGGCTCATCCACGAGCACAGGCTGGAACCGGCGCTCAAGTGCCGGATCCTTCTCGATGTGTTTCCGGTATTCATCGATCGTCGTCGCACCGATGGCGCGCAGATCACCGCGTGCCAACGCGGGCTTGAGCATATTGGCCGCATCGACCGATCCCTGGGCAGCACCTGCACCCACGAGGGTGTGGAGCTCATCGATGAACAGGATGATCTCGCCGTTGGATTCTGTGACTTCCTTGAGAACAGCCTTGAGGCGTTCTTCAAACTGGCCGCGGAAACTCGTTCCTGCAACCAGCGCCCCCATATCGAGCGCAATGATCCGCTTTGTCTTGAGGCTCTCGGGAACGTCTCCCTGGACGATCCGATGTGCGATCCCTTCTGCGATCGCGGTCTTTCCAACGCCGGGATCCCCGATCAAGACAGGATTGTTCTTCGTTCGACGCGAAAGCACCTGGAGCACTCGACGTATCTCTTCCTCGCGTCCGATGACAGGATCGAGTTTTCCTTTTCGTGCAAGATCGTTCAGGTCGCGTCCGAAGCGCTCGAGCGACTGGTACTTGTCTTCAGGATTTTGATCGGTAACACGTTGTGTCCCGCGGACGTCTTTAAGCGCTTTGTAGACTCCATCTTTCGTTACTCCCTGATCCCGGAGCAAGCGGAAAGCCGATGATTCGCTTCCACGTGCAGACTCGTCCAGCAATCCAAGCAACAAGTGCTCGGTGCTGACATATTCGTCCTTGAGCTGTTGGGCTTCCTTCTGGGCCGTTTCCAATACTCGTCCAAGTGCGGGGGACAATTGTTGGTTGCCCAGTCCGGCCCCTTGCACCTTCGGCAGTTTCTCAATCGCTTCGTTGATCTTGATCTTCAGATAGTTGACATTCGCCCCGAGCTTCTGCAGCAACGGAACGACGATTCCTTCGCTATCCTGTACGAGCGCAGCAAGCAAATGCTCGGGCTCGATCGCTTGATTGCTGTAGCTCGAGGCAATTTCCTGTGCGTTCTGGACCGCCTCTTGTGATTTTATGGTGAATTTGTTGAAGTTCATTCTCTTCATCCTTTCCATTACCCATAATGACCGTCCACGGCCATTACACAAAAGGCGAGGGGGTTCCTCGCCTTCTGTCGCCTCATTGCCGGAGAAATCCTTCTCCGTGTGTCGTTCACTTCGGGCTGAGCTTACTTATCATCCACAACTTCGAAGTCGGCGTTCTCGACTTTCTTGCCACCTTCCCCGCCCTGTTGCTGCTGCTGTTGTTGCTGTTGCCCGGCTTCGGGTTGGGGTCCACCCGCCTGAGGACCGGCAGCTCCTTTGGCGGATTCGTACATCTTTGTCGAAGCTTCGTTCCAGGCATTGTTGAGAGCTTCTGTTTTCGCCTTGATCTCGGCCATGTTGTTGCTCTTGATGGCTTCTTCAAGCGCGTTGGCAGCACCCTCAATTTTCGCTTTGAGATCGGCGGACATCTTCTCGCCAAGATCCTTCACCTGTTTCCGCGTCTGGAAAACAAGATTGTCGGCCTGGTTCTTTGTCTCGATTTCGTCCTTCCGCTTCTTGTCTTCCTGGGAATGGGCCTGCGCATCGGTTTTCATCTTCTCGACTTCCTCCTTCGAGAGACCGCTCGACGAAGTGATGCGGATGCTCTGTTCCTTGTTCGTCGCCTTGTCCTTCGCGGAAACGTGCAGCATGCCGTTCGCGTCGATGTCGAAGGTGACTTCAATCTGCGGAACGCCGCGTGGTGCAGGCGGAATTCCATCGAGATGGAACCGTCCGAGTGTCCTGTTATCGACCGCCATCGGCCGCTCGCCCTGGAGAATATGAATCTCCACGGAAGGCTGGCTGTCCGACGCCGTCGAGAAGATTTCGCTCTTCTTTGTCGGTATCGTCGTGTTGGACGCGATCATTTGCGTCATCACGCCGCCGAGAGTCTCGATGCCAAGAGACAGCGGGGTGACGTCGAGCAACAGGACATCCGTTACATCGCCCGCAAGCACGCCACCCTGGATAGCCGCACCCACTGCGACCACTTCGTCCGGATTGACGCCCTTGTGTCCCTCTTTGCCGAAGATCTCTTTCACGAGCTGCTGGACCCGCGGAACGCGCGTCATGCCACCTACCAAGATCACCTCATCGATCTGGTTGGGATTCATGTTTGCATCTTTGAGCGCCTTCTCCACAGGAGGCACGCAACGTTGAATGAGGTCCTCCACCAGCTGTTCGAACTTGGCGCGCGTGATGGTCATGTTGAGATGTTTCGGACCTTCCGCGGTTGCCGTGATAAACGGCAGATTGACTTCCGTCTGCATCAGCTGGGACAATTCCATTTTGGCTTTCTCCGCTGCCTCCCTGAGGCGTTGAAGAGCCATTGGGTCCTTTCGGAGGTCCATTCCTTCCTGTTTCTTGAATTCATCGGCAATATAGTCCAGCACCCGCATGTCGAAGTTGTCGCCGCCGAGGTGCGTGTCACCGTTGGTGGATTTGACCTCGAATACACCGTCCCCCAGTTCGAGCACGGAAATATCAAAGGTCCCACCACCAAGGTCGAACACAGCCACTTTGCTGTCTTTGTGCTTCTTGTCCAACCCGTAGGCAAGCGCTGCCGCCGTCGGCTCGTTGATAATACGCCGGACATTCAATCCTGCAATTTCACCGGCTTCCTTCGTGGCCTGCCGCTGGGCGTCGTTGAAATACGCCGGAACGGTGATCACGGCTTCCGTAAGCTTCGTACCAAGATAGTCCTCTGCAGTTTGCTTCATCTTCTGCAGGATCATAGCAGAGATCTCGGGGGGAGAATACACCCGATCGCCGATCTCCACCCTGGCGGTGTTGTTGTCGCCGCTGATCACCTTGTAGGGGACCAGTTTCATTTCTTCCGTCGTCTCGTTGAAGAACCGACCCATGAAGCGTTTGATGGAATAGACGGTATTCTGCGAGTTGGTCACTGCCTGACGTTTCGCAGCCGCACCGACGAGGCGTTCACCTGATTTTGTAAAACCCACGACCGATGGTGTTGTGCGCGAGCCTTCAGAATTGGCAATTACCACGGGTTCATTCCCTTCCATCACCGCCACGACAGAGTTCGTTGTGCCGAGGTCGATTCCGATGATTTTTCCAGCTTTCGTTGCCATTGTTGTTCACTCCTTTATTAGTAAAGCAGCTCGAAGGCTGCCTGATTGATTAAATTACACTCTTTGCTTTCCTCGCGCATTGAAAAGTACCATCACGCAAAACCAATTTCAACCGCCTCTGTCCACGCCTTCATCCTCTGCGGAAAAACAGGTCCGGTCGGGCATCTCACGGGAAGCCCGACCGGCCGATTTTGTGCGTATTCCTCGAAGCGCAAACGTGGCTTTACTTCACTTTGACTTCGATTTGTTTCGGCTTTGCTTCCTCCGCCTTGGGCAGTGAGACAGTCAGGATGCCGTCCTTGTAGACTGCATCGATCTTGTCGTTCTTCACTGACGTCGGCAGCGTGAAGGACCGCTGGAATGCTCCGTACGACCGCTCCGTGCGGTGGTAGTTCTTCTCCTTCACTTCGTTCTCGGCTTTCTTCTCGCCTCGAATCGTAAGAATGTTGGACTCCAGGGTAATCTTCACGTCGTCCTTGTTGACGCCGGGGAGCTCCACCTTCACCGTGTAAGCATCGTTTTCCTCTGCAACGTCCACAGCGGGGACCCACGTGCTGTTGAGAAGACCCGGCTCATCAACACCGTGGAAGAAGCTGTCGAACACCCTGTTCATTTCCCTCTGCAAGCTGAACATGTCAGAAGGAAACGTTGCCAGGTCACGTGTTGGGTTCCATCGAATGAGTGACATAGTAGTATCCTCCTTGTGAATAGATTGTTGTTGAATTATTTGATCGGTATTTCCCGGACTTTTGTCGATTCGTGTTTCTGGAGCGCCACGGACAGAACACCGTTTTCAAAATTCGCACGAATGTTTTCTGAATCGATGCCGCTCCCGATATTGAATTTCCGGTAGAAACTTGCCTTCCGGATTTCACTGTACACCAGGTTGGTGGTCTCTTTGTACAGCTGGCCGATGAGGCCTTTCACCTGGAGCTGTCCCGGCTCGACCTGCACACTGATGGACTCTTTTTGAACACCCGGCATGTCGATACTCAGCACGAATGCTTCAGCGGTTTCGTAAATATCGGCAGCCGGCGTAACGAAATCCTCAAGTGGTTCCATCCTTCGAGCAAGGGCGTTGTTCCCTCTTCGCACGAGCGCAACTTCACCATTCTTTGCCATGGTCCATTTCCTCCTTCTCGTGGCTCTTACTTGATCTCGATTGTCCTTGGCCGGACTTCCTCAGCCTTGGGGAGAGAAATCTTCAGGATCCCGTCCTGCAATTCCGCCGATATCTGATTCACGTTGACTTGATGCGGAAGCTTGATCGAGCGTTGAAATGGCTCGTAGGCAATCTCGCGATGCAGGACTCGCTTGACGTCTTCCGTGTTGACTGCTTTTCTCTCGCCTTTCACCGTCAGCCAACCGTTCTCAACCGAAATGCTGATGTCTTCTTTCTTTACACCCGGTACTTCGGCTACGATAATGGATTGGTTTTCGTTCTCTGCTACATCCACCGCAGGTTGCGATGAGGCTGCAGGCACGTATTCTTCGGTCAAAAACTCATTCACCAAATCTGTAAACGGTTGATCGAAATTCACTCTGACGAACATTGTTGATTCCTCCTTAGCTTGATGTGTTGTGGTTTTTGTTTTTGCTGTTCTCATATGTGCAAGCATCGTGCCATTTCGCGTCTTGCTGATTCCAGAAGGAAATCGGTGTGTCGCGAAGCAGCGAGACTTCACGCGCAAGCACGTCGCGGACAGAGTGTCAGGTGATTGACGTACCCTGTCAGCTAGCACGAACAATTCGTCAGACAAGTCGGAAATATTTTCAGGATGCTCGTAAACCGGGAATCCTTGATTTTGCATTGTATTTTAGGTAAGCTTGGAAGCATTTTGAGAGTATACCTGACAAACTTGCACTCATGAACGGAACGACAGATTCCCTGAGAGAGTTTCCTCGCTCACCTTCATCACACTCTTGTGAGTCGCCAGAGCCAGGGTCTCGAATCGGCGTGGCCGTGAACTTCTCCCGGATGTTCTTGTACACAGTGTTGCCATCGGAAATTCAAACGTGATCTCGAAAGCGACCATCCTTAGGGGACTCAAAACAAACGTTGTCGGCAAGAAGCTGTTTGTCTTCGAAGAAATTGACTCCACCAATGCGTGTGCCAAGACGCTTGCTGAGACGGGTACCCCGGAAGGAACTGTCGTCGTGGCCGATTTCCAAACCGCCGGACGCGGACGCCTTGGAAGAAGGTGGATATCAGAACCCGGGGCCAACCTCCTTTTCTCTCTCGTCCTTCGACCCACGCTCAAGAAGGAATCGGCGGGGATTCTCACGTTCTTTTCCGCAGTGTTCATCGCGCGCGCACTCGAGAACGTTACTCACCGTGACATTGAATGCAAATGGCCGAATGATATTTTGTTGAACGGGAGAAAATGCTGCGGGATTCTCCTGGAGAATTCATTCGTACAGGGCAAAGTTGATTTCTCCGTCATTGGGATCGGGATCAATGTGAACCAGGTATCCTTCCAGGACGACCTCAGCGACCGCGCCACATCGCTCTTCAAGGAGTTGGGGCACGAGTTCAACCGCGCAAAGGTCTTTCAGGAATTGCTTCGGGGAGCAGATACTCTTCTGCCAAGTCTGGAGAAGGGAGAGACCCGGGCAATCATGGACGATTGGGATTCCCGCTGCAGGATGTTCGGAAAGCCGGTGACAATTCTGCACGGCGAAGAACGCATTTCAGGGACGGCGCTTCGTCTCAATGCGGAGGGAGGCCTCGTTATCGATACACCAACAGGTGAATCAACTTTCTATGCCGGCGACGTAACCATAGCTCAATAGATGAAGCAAACCCCTATGATTCTGGCTATTGACATTGGAAACACCCACACCGTTATGGGCGTCTTCGATGGGCCCAAATTTCTCTTCGACTGGCGTGTCACGAGTTCTCTTCAACACACGGAAGATGAGGTGGGCACGTACATCCGATTGTTTCTGACCGACGCCGGCATCGAGCCCAAACAGATCACAGGAATCGGGATCGCATCGGTCGTTCCGGACTTGACCGATGTGTTCGCTTTGATGGCGCGAAAGTATTTCAAGACAGACCCTGTCATTGTGAGCTCGGATCTCAACCTTGGAATCAAGATTCGATACGACGATCCGAAAGTCGTCGGGGCCGACCGTCTTTGCAATGCAATCGCCGGATTCACGAAATATGGCGGACCGCTGATCGTGATCGACTTCGGGACGGCCACGACGTATGACGTGATCGCGAAAAACGGTGATTACCTGGGGGGTGTGATTGCTCCCGGTATTGAGACGTCGGCTGTCGATCTGCATCGGCGTGCAGCGAAGCTGCCAAAAGTGGAGCTTCACTTTCCCTCCGCAGTCATCGGAACCGACACGACAAGCAGTATGCAGGCCGGCATCCTGTTCGGTGCTATCGATGCCATGGAAGGGATGATCAGAAGGCTGCAAGCGGAGCTGATCAAGCAGGAGAAAACAGAAGGTCGCTTGATCGCAACCGGCGGGTTCTCAAAGCTTATCTGCGACCATTCACGGTTGCCCATTCAATGGGAGCCGGCGTTGGTCCTGGAGGGGGTCCGTTTGATCTATGAAAAGGTTGAGGGCGTTCGATAGAAACGAAGGGTGTAAGAACTGAGCAGATGCCACGGTAGCATTACCGCTGTTTCCCCTTGAGCGTTTCCTCCACATCCTTCCGAATTTCCTCAATTTCATCCTCCTCTTTGTGGTGGGCATAAAGAATTCTGTACAAGGTGAGGATACCGCGCACGCTCATTTCCAGAACTCTCACTTCCTTGAGGACATCCTGCAGCAGGATCTTGACTTTCTCTCTTGATGATGGGTCAAGCCCCTGAAGCAACTCTTCCCCTTTCACTTCAATCTCGTAGTCAATATTCGCAAGGGCGGTATTCAGGGGAGGCGTAATCGTGTTCAAAACGTCGCGTGCCTTGTCCGTCGCCTGCCTGTTCAGGCCGATTTCCCGAAGTTGTTCTTCGTCGAACTCTTGCGCAACTCGATAGTGGTGGCGCTCGCTGGTCGCTTCCAGTACGTGACCCAGATGCTTAAGGTCGAGCTGTTCTTTCCGTACGTAATCGTAAGCCCCCAGTTTCATTGCTTCCACGGCAACGAGCTCGGACCCAGCCGCCGTGAGCATAACAACGGGGGTCTGATTGTCATTCTTCTTCATCCATCGAAGGAACTCAAGCCCGTCCATCCCGGTCATCTCGTAATCCACCAGGATCACATCGACACCTTTGCTCATCGTAGCAAGCTTGGCCGTTGCTTCAAGAGCATTGGGAGCTACCGATGTATCAAAATTGAATTCCGACTTCAGTTGACTGGCAACAGCGGTGACGAAATCTTTGTCGTCATCGATGAGCAGAATTCTCAGGCTGGATGGTGGCAACGGAGTTGTTATCCTTGGATAAACGGGCTGTTGTGCCGTACCCGACGTGCTGACTCGGTGGTATGCAATCGTCGGCAATCTAACGAATTAAACAACGAGTTCCAACAGACGGCTCGTCGGAACAATTTGTCGTTTCATCATTTCGAGGATTGTCCGATGACGTCGGACGAGCGCCAACAACAGGATTGCTTCTACCGAATCCCAAACATCATCAGCGAAGCATTCGCAAAGTCCACGATGGGCGCGAAGTAGAGACCGAAAAGGATCGTCGGGATGACGAGGACAACGAGAAGGGTCAACTGTGGTTTCGGAAACACGAGAGGCTCCGTGTTTCCTTCCGGATCGCGCAAGAACATGTTTCGAAGAACCCGGACATAGTAGTACAGCGAGATCACACTGTTGATGGCTCCGACGATGGCAAGCCATATCCATTTTGCATCCAGCAAAGCAGCAAACAGGTAGAGTTTGCCGATGAACCCGGCCGTCGGAGGCAGACCCGTCAACGAGATGAAGAATATAACCATGGCAACACCCACCAACGGCGATCGATGTCCCAGACCTTTGTACGCATCGATGTCTTCGCTTCCGGTCTTGTTTGCAACCATCATAACGACCAGGAACGCGCCAAGGTTCATAAAGAGATACACGATGAAATAGATGAGTACAGCTGCGATTCCCTTGTCGCTCAAAATAACCACTCCCATCAGCATGTATCCTGCGTGTGCAATACTCGAATATGCCAGCAGCCGCTTCAGGTTGTTCTGCCACACGGCGACGAGGTTGCCCAGCGTCATCGTGAGCACAGAAAGGATTGCGAGCAGTTTGTTCCATTCGAATCCCGAAATCGACGCCCACATGCCGGCGGGCAGGCCAACCATATGAGTGTCGATGAACGACATTTTAAAGAAACGAATCATCATCGAGAATCCTGCCGCCTTCGAGGCGACAGAGAGGAACGCCGTGATCGTGATCGGCGCACCCTCATACACGTCCGGGGTCCAGAAGTGGAACGGAACGGCGGAAATCTTGAAGCCGAACCCTACGATGATGAATATCGTAGCGATGAGCAGACCGATGTAATTCGTTGTTCCAAGAGCAAGAGCCTTGTTGATCGCGGTGAACTCCGTGGCCCCCGTGAGACCGTAAAGAATCGAGATGCCGTACAGCATAACACCGGAAGAGAGCGCACCATAGAGGATATACTTCAAAGATGCTTCGCTGGAGTCGGAAGCTTCTTTGGTATACCCGGCAAGGATATACGAAGAGAGACTTGTCAACTCCATGGCAAGAACCATCATCAGCAGGTTTGATGCACCCGCCATCAGGTACATGCCGAGCGTCATGGACACCAGCAACGAAAAATATTCCCCCATCCGGCGTACGGTCGTCAGGACTTCCGAAGAGAAGAAAGAGAAGACAATGATAATGAGGGCCACGAAGCCGACAAGAATCTTGAAGAAGTCCGAAAACGGGTCGACCGCGATCATCCCCGAAAAGGCGGAATCAGAGATCCCGAACTGTTGGATGGCAAAGACGATGGATACAAGAATTCCGGCGAAGGCAAGATAGGCAACCGTCTTCGGGTGCTTTCGGAATATCAACGAACCGAGGATGGCCAAGCAAAACGTGACGGTCAGCGTCGCTTCAGGGAGAAACCGTGAAACACTTACAAGTATTTGTTCTACCATAATTCAGAAGACCGCATTTACGGAATGAGCGCGACGGAACTTGCCTGCGATACCACTGTCACGAGATGGTTCATGGACGACGTCATCAAGTCAAGCATAAACGACGGGTAGATACCCAGCGTCAGGACGATCAAGGCCAACGGAACCAGCGTGAAGAGCTCACGTCCGTTGATATCCGACAACGACGCCCACTTTTCATTGGGCGCCCCGAGGAATACACGCTGCAGTGTCCATAGCATGTACGCTGCCGTCAGGACGATGCCAAGCGTTGCGAGGATCGTAATGATGCGAATACTGGCCACCTGGAATGCTCCGAGGAAGGAAAAGGCTTCGGACACGAATCCACTGAGGCCGGGAAGTCCAAGGGCGGCAAAGAAGGCCACGGTCATGATGCCCGTGTATTTCGGCATCGTGAGTGCCAGTCCGCCAAACGAATCGAGATCGCGTGTGTGGGCACGATCATAGAGGACGCCGACAATCAGGAAGAGCATCGCGGTGATCGTTCCGTGGTTGAACATCTGGAAGACAGCCCCCATCATCCCTTGTGTATTCAGAGCAGCCATGCCGAGCAAGACGATGCCCATGTGGCTGATGCTGGAGTAAGCAATAAGTTTCTTGAAATCCTTCTGCGCCATCGCGCACAGTGCGCCGTAGACAATGTTGATGAGCGCCAATACAGCGAGCGGTACGCTCATTTCGAGCGCGATTTCAGGAAAGATCGGATAGCTCACACGGATTAAACCGTAGGTCCCCATTTTCAGAAGAACACCGGCAAGAATTACGCTGATCGCAGTCGGTGCCTCGACGTGCGCATCCGGCAACCACGTGTGGAACGGGAAAATAGGCACCTTGATCGCAAATCCAATGAACAGGGCGATGTACGCAAGCAACCGCATATGCGTACCGACTCCGGCCAGCAACGAACCCGGGTCGAAGTTTGCCGGATTCATCATCGCGAGCATATTGAACGTATGCATCTTTTCTCCCGTTGTGGGATCCGGGATCGAGACGCTGAAGTACAGCGCAATCACTGCCAGGAGGATCAGGACGCTGCCGAGCAAGGTGTAAAGGAAGAACTTGATCGCGGCATATTCTCTTCGAGGTCCACCCCATACTCCGATCAGGAAATACATTGGCAGCAACATGAGCTCCCAAAAAATATAGAAGAGGAAGAAATCGAGAGCGACGAAGACCCCCATCATCCCGGTGTCGAGGAGCAACAACATCGCCATATACCCTTTGAAGGCCTTGTTGATGTTCCACGATGCAAAGACGGCGATGAAACTAATAAGGGCGGTGAGAATCACCATCGGACCGCTCAGGCCATCAATTCCCATGAAGTATTCGATATGGATCCGGCCAAACCAGGCAACACTCTTGACATCGATCCAGGAAGCCTTTTGAACAAATTGCATCCCCTCAACGGAGTTGATTCCCGCCAAGCTTCTGTCGAACTTGAAGTAGATCAAAACAGCCAGAACCAGTTGGAGGAACGTGACAACCGCCCCCGTCCACTTCATGGAGGTCTCGCTTCCTTTCGGAATGCACAGCACCACGACCATGCCGAGGATCGGCAGGAACGTAATCCACGTTAAAACACCAATGCCAAGAATATTGGATTCCATCCGAATCTACTCCTCTTAGAAAATCTATGAAATCAATGAACCCGGATTGCAGATCTTCCGGACTTCACCCGCCGATTACCGAAACCACAGGAAAAACACCATCACCGCAAACAATGCAAGGGCAAGATATGTCTGGATTTTCCCCGTCTGGAATTTTCGACCAAGTAATCCAAAAAATCCTGCGAGGTATGCGACAAGATTTACCAACCCATCGATGATTTGGTTGTCGAATCCGCCGACACCAACATAGAAAAGGAAGAACGTCATGCCTGCAACGGCAACGGCAAGAATCCCATAACCGATCAGACCCACGATGCCTACAGCAGTTGGAAGAAGCGCCGAGCCGGTGATCCATCCGACATATAACGACAACGCGCCAATAGCCACCATGTAGACAATGGCGCCGACACGACCTTCTTCCCACGTGTCCTTCGTGCCTCTCGTGACGGCAAGCGTCCACCGCCCGACTCCATTCACTACGCCATCG
>Ga0335081_10009094_pt1 | contig 15964 bp, 19 predicted proteins | sample Lox_Sample_35_FD_206713 | JGI IMG/M metagenome (GOLD analysis project Ga0335081, IMG submission 206713) | Soil microbial communities from Loxahatchee National Wildlife Refuge, Florida, United States - Lox_Sample_3.5 | ecosystem: Environmental > Terrestrial > Soil > Wetlands | place: USA... | reverse complement strand
GCCCAGCAGTCCTTGAATTTAATTCTCAATTGTGTGTACTGTTGAGTTAATACAGTCAGCATCGCAGATGGTGCGAGCCGGCAGGTTTCTGAGTCGCAGTTGACCAACTTTGCCCTATTTCTACGCCACGGATTGGCTCAGCAGGCTGGGCGATCATTCCAGGTAACGAAACAGTAGCAAATTCCACGAACTGGCAGGCTGCCGACCGCCCCTTGCCATCTGCATCTGGAAAACACAAAAAGGACGCGCGCATGGCTCGAGCATATGTCAGAACTCAAATGGGCTAAGGTCAGAAAATACGCGGATGGGAAAATTTCCATGGATCCAGACACTCTTCTTGCCTGCGAACTCGATAGCATCCCACCCAATTTACCGAGAAGGCATTTCAAAGTACTGTCCAGTGAGCGCGAAACCAGTCCGGGACAGAAAGCAAAAGCAAACGACACGACTCGAAACTCATTGAGCATTTACCTACGGGAGATGCGATTGCCGCATTTGCTCTCACGCGAACAAGAGGTCGGCATAAGCCGACGCATCGAGCATGGACAACGGCGCGTTCTGAAAGTGCTTTCACGGTCGCCGATTATAATTCGCGAGATCCTGGCGACCGGTGATGAGGTGAGAGCTGGTACACGCTCGATCAAGGAAATTACCACGCTCGATGAGATAGACATCAGTGAGAGAATGCTCCAACGCCGCGTCAACGAGTTCGGGCGCCAAATCCATGACTTGCGCAAAAGCTACGAGAAAACTACACAATTGGATCAGCGGTTACGGAACATCTCGGAAAAAACGAAAACACGGCAACGCCGCTGCCGATCCCGACTCTGTCGCGAGATGATTCGGATGTCATTCATGGTCCGGAACCTCTGCCTTGATGACCGTGAACAACGCCGGCTTGTAGAGATCCTAAACCGCAGCGTCGAAAACATGCGCAGGATTGATCGTGAGTTAAGCAGCCTCAAAAACAAAGTCGAGACAACCCGCAGCAAAGACAGTAACGACAACTGCCGTGCGGCACAGAGACAGTATCACTTCCAACGAAGGGGATTGGAACGCGAGGCCGGCATGAATCTGCGGCAGTTGAGTTGTTTGCAACGTCAAATTGTCCTTGCGCAGGCAGAGGCGGATCAGGCCAAAAGTGAACTTATCCAAGCCAACCTGCGTCTTGTGGTCTCGATCGCAAGAAAATACCTGCACCGTGGTCTGGAATTGCTCGACTTGATTCAGGAAGGTAACCTCGGGCTAATGAAGGCGGTAGACAAGTTTGACTACTGCCGCGGCTACAAGTTCTCGACTTATGCCACATGGTGGATTCGTCAGGCAATCACGCGCGCGATTGCCGACCAGGCTCGGACCATCCGCATTCCAGTGTATATAAGTGAAATCATGACCAGGCTGATTCGCACATCTCGTCGCCTGGTGCAAAAATTGGGTCGCGACCCGACTTCTGAAGAGATTGCCAAGTGCCTGGATATTCCCGTTGCCAAAGTTCGAGGGCTGCGGAAGATCTGGGTTGCGCCAATCTCTCTTGAGACACCACTCGGAGAAGGCGGGGATACCCAGTTGGGCAGCTTTATCCAAGACCCAGGCGCCATTTCGCCCAGCAAGGCCACAGTGATCGCAGATCTGAAGAATCAAATAGCGCGTGTCCTGCGTACCCTCAACCCGCGCGAAGAAAAAGTACTCAAAATGCATTTTGGTATGGAGGATGGTTCGGAGCACACCATGCGAGAGATGGGAAAGCTTTTCGCGGTGAGCCGAGAGCAGATCCACAAGATTGAGCGGCACGCGCTCTGCAAGCTGCGTCATCCTTCCCGCTCGCAACGATTAAAACCGTTTCTGAATATGTAAGAACGATACCGATAGATGCTCGTATCACAAATGCTTACACCATCGCGCAGGCTTCAGTGACCTTTTCTAATAGGTGTTCGGAAATTAGTGCCTTGCACTCGAGATCGTATTTGGACTTCCCCTCTTGAGACCTGCAGATCTCGGCGTTCAAGTCCTTCTTACGCTGTCGCAGGGAGTCGGCAAGATCCTCCAGTTCGTCGTAGCCTAGCTGCAGGTTGCTGGAAAGGCTCCCACGAAGGAGGTCCTGGGCGATTAGCAATTTGTCGCGCAGGAGAGTGTCTGCAGCAATTTGCAGGCTCGAGGTTAGATCGGTGCGCGAGAATCGATCATCTTCTTGAAAAATGCGCTTCAGGAGTTCGAGTTCATCACGCGTAAGACATAGCTGCATACTTCACCTGCCTGGACCCCTAGCGCGCTGAACATTTTTTCTTCTGCTCTTAATGTCATGGATTGGACCCGCTTTTGTCTGTGATCACAGCGACAACAATACGGTTACCAGATAACATCTTTCTCGAGGGCCTCTGTGAGCGACTAGACTGTTTTTCGATACACCTCATCATTACGGCCGGCTGGAAATACACAAGGGAAATACTTCCGCTGGACCATCTTTGGGTATCACGTCAGGCGTAGCACTCTAAGCCTTGGGAGGTGCGGGCTTAGATTCTTCAGATGGATTCTCAGACTTCGATTTGTCACTCCCAATTCCGTCTCGAAATGCTCGAATTGCATCACCCAGACCCTTGCCGATTTCTGGAAGCTTTTTCGGCCCGAATATGAGAAGGGCAATCAACAGAATAAGGAGGAGATGCATTGGCTGAAACAGACCTTCAAACATCTCACGCCCTCAGATTTGAATACTGTGTAAGGGAAATCCTCACTACAATATTCAGTACACCAACCGGACGTTCGCACCGTGATTCCAATCACATGCGGCCGTGATAGCAAGCTAACCGGTGGCCCAGCGGAGTGGCCGCACTCATAGTACTAGTGAGGGTGTCTCAACAGAAAAGTTACTCGACGAAATAGGGCGGGGCGCGAAACGCGCGCCCCTGCAGATAAGATTAGGCCGCGGCCGCTGCTCGCCGCATCGAGATCGCGAACGGCCGTTGGTGCTCAAAGGCACGCTCACGATGTCCCGTGATCGTATATTTTGGACTTTGCGTTGGCGGCATCAAGCTGGCGATTTCGTTGCGGAAATGATGGTAGCTGCCGTTGAATCTGCCATTGTCCCACACTCTCAGCAGGGTCTCGGTGAACAGCCCATTCTTGTTCCCTTCCATGGCAACTTGATTGTCTTGACATGCCGAGATCAGGATGACACTGCACTCCACGTTCACTCTTTCTCTCGGCGGAGTCTTCTTCCGAATGTCGTCGTAAAGCGACGCTCGTTCTTTATAAACCTTCGACTGAACTTCAGGAGGCACGAACCTGGGCCTAAGATTCGGTCCTGTGGCCGCCCGGAGACGCGCTTCGAAGCGCGGCAGAAAAGGTGCCGGGTTTAGAAACATTTCCTTTGTTATCGTTCCGCTGTGACAGGTGTCCGACATCACAAAGATTCGCACGCCAGGCCGGAAGAGAGACCACGCTGCGTACAGCTCATCATCAAGCAGGGCTCGATCGTATAAAACCCATGTGTCATCCAACCCGTCGGACTCCTCTTTATTTACATCATTAATCTGACCGCCGTGACCAGAGTATGTCAGGACGAAAAAGTCGTCTTCTACGAGTTCCTTGGCAGCTTTCTCGACGGCAGCCAACACTGCAGTGGAACTAGCAGCCTTCGTCAACAATGACTGAGCAACGAAACCCTGACTGCGAGCGATTGTTTCCATATCGCGAGCGTCGCTCTCGCAGGCCACGAGCTCCCCTTTCCAGCCGGCATAGTGAATCAGGTCAACTCGATTCAGGCCGATGTGCAGAGAATTTCCTTTTGGTCTAGCTGCTCCTACCATAGATCCTCCTCTCACAATGCCAAAAATGATTAACATCCTCGCAAGGCCGATTGCGGTGCGGGGTCGTAAGATCTGGCAATTGATGCCCGAAATGAAATGCCTCTGTTAGCGCAGCAAGCGCACGAACTCGTCGGCGTTAATTCCAAGTTTTTGAAGCGAATCGTGCAGTGTCGCCCTATGCAGTGTGTCGCCGGAATGAGGTTCGTGGAACACAATCAGACTGGGACTCCGGGCTGCATTCAGAAAAACCCTGCGTGAACCGCGACCCGATTTCACAGCTTTGTAACCAAGTTTGCGAAGAACACTCACAAGCTGAGTCCATCGAAGCTGCACAGGAAATTCAGACATGCCGCATTTAACGTGACCTTGTTGTTCCTTAATTAAGCACTTTTGGCGCAATCTTGCAGTGACATTCTGACGCTTCTCTCGGGGACGTGCTGTCACGACGCCCTATTGAATCTGCTGGGGGAAAAACCATTCTCTAGGCAAGCAGCCCGAATGGCCCCGGCGTGCTATCCATGATCCGAATGCCTGGCCAGACGATTGTGAATAACCGGGGAACGAGAAACATCACGGAAAAAACTGGAAAGGGCTGCGGCATTGGTTGTGCTCTAGCCATCGACTCCTGCGAGGGAGTTGACAGCGTGGATACACGGACCGTCGCAGCCCCTGATGTGATTACCGCTTTTGCGATTCCAAACCCCGGCTGTTCCTCGCAGGGCAGTCGGTTTTTTCGGGTTTGGTGGTTCGACGAGTTGCCTCGTTGAACGAATCACCCAGCCTACTTCGGATTGGTCAATTTTACTTGGACCATTCCTTTCAGCCGTCGGCAATTTAATACGATAAACACACTGCTCTGGGCCCACTGTGACGTAGATCACCGATTCTCGCGATCTGCTGTGGAAATCTAGGGCGGGCATTGCGGCAGCAGCAGCATGCCAACATTGTGCTTAAGCTTATGGTGTAACAACGGCCGATCACCTCTTAGCCGCTCTTTGTCACTGCGCTGGCATACAAATTCAGAATAATTTTAAGCCGAGGAGGTAAACCTCATGCCAGCGGACGTCTTAGAAAAACCGGTATACGCTGAGGATGCCCGTCGCGAGGTCTGCAAGATTAGGTCTATCGTCAGTGATGCAGTAGAAGATGGTGTACGGTCGGCAAGCCGGGCCGTCAGGCATGGCCGTTACGCTGCCGAGGACGTAATCGATCAAGCAGAACACAAAATTAAGCAGAGGCCGTTCGAGTCTATTGGCATGCTTTTTGCGACCGGAGTCCTGTTAGGTGGGTTTCTAACTTGGCTTGGATTACGTCGTCGTTGAAGGCAGGTGGAAAGCGTTTGTGATCATGGCGACAAAAAGAGGTTGGCAATGGAGTTTTTCTGTACTTTTTGCGGCAAGCGGAAGGGTGATGCCAAGGACTGGTTGCTCGGGTTTGAAGGCACAAGAAACGGAAGGCTTTCGACGAAGTACAACATTACCCTGCTTAGGAAATGGGACGAGCAACGTGCCAGCGAACCTAATTCTGTGCACTTCTGCTCTACTGCCTGCCAGATGAAGTACATCGGCAAGAATTACGGTGACGAAACCTGGGCAGCGTAAATACTGTTCTCCGGCCTGCACATAATCATCTGCGACTCGACTAAAACTTTTGCGTCGCTCAGCGATTCAAGGTGATGTGCATCGACTTGAGAAATTGGACGTCCCCTCGGTTGAACTCCGACTCGGGGTTGCTGCTGGTCCGAGCCGGCAAGCTCAGTGACTTTTCATGTCGTTTGGTAATCGCGATCGTGACATTCAGGAACAGCAACACGCTGCAGCCCTGGTCCTCTATTTCCTTAACCACCTCTGAAATCCGTTCCGAGGTGGAGATTGAGTCATTGATTGCCAGCCCAAGTTCTTCGACGAGGCGTTTTAGGTGCTCATCCACAACCCCTCCTTCCGCGGCCCGTTCTCCTCAACCAGTTGTTGTGTTACTTCCCCAGCTTCGCCTCTGGGCTCTGTCCCACACTTACGATGAACACAAATTTAGGTCTGTTATGGTGAGAACAATGTTCGCTCTTCGCGGCGAGTTCTGCTGGTGGTTCTAAGGCGCTGATGGCCGGCGTCGGTCAGCAAATACGCAGCCCGTCTAGGTGTAGATCGTCACCCCCCAAACAGCAGATACAGCACTACTGCGAGCACTATCCCAATAACCAAGGCCCACTCCGAGATTGGAAGCACCTTGTCCAGTTCTCGGAAGAGCGCATCATGATTTTCAACTCGGCGCTCCCTCATCGCCGTACCTCATACCAACACTTCAACCATCAGGCTTTCATTACGTCGGAGCCTGAGACAGCGGTGACAACACTATTAGCCTCAGCGATGCCTAGTGTAAAGCGTCCTCAATCTGCATTCGGCACACGCTAGAGACCGCATGCGTCCCACTCCAGATTGTGAGAAATATCCGGCCAAGAATGGGTGGGGTGACCCGCATCGGAGGACGCAATACAAGCCACCCCCGACAAGCACGTTCTACAAAAAATTAGCTCACAATCGTATGCTCGGAGTCAATGACGTGGATGAACATGCCTGAGCCTATATCCCGGTAATGCGGCCTGGAGATTCATCAACTCCATTTGGGACTGCACGCAAGAATTGCAAGACGCTGGGAGTAACGGCAAGGTACGCCAGGCGTGCCGCACGGGCAAGTAAAAATCAGAAGCTTGGGGCCCTGTTTTGCTGAACGAACTAAGCAATCTAATATAAGCACTAGTGGTGCACTCGATTTCTCTTCTTACGACCCACGCGCAGATTGGTACAAACTCAGAGCTCTAATAATTCCGTGTTGGGCGGCTGGAGTTCCCCGAGCCCGAGCGAGTGAGCATATTCGAGTTGCCGCTGGAGGCGCTCGCTCATATTGAAAGTCGAGTCGAGCCCCTCCATAAGTCGCCCACAATAAGAATCTACGGCCACCATGTCGCCCGATATGATCATCTGGCCGGCAGCGACAATCTCCGATTCACCCTGACGAAACGAAGGGCCTGATCGTGCCAGTACCGACCGCGCATCAACAATCGTCAGTTGTGGTCGCACGGCATCAGCAAATTCGACTAGAGAGTTGTCAAAGAAATCTCCTCCGCGCAGATGTGCCAACATACGAAATGTTCCGTAAGTACACCCGAAGTTGTTTTTGAGTGCACAAGAGAAGTCGGCAACGTGGTGTCGCTTAGGGATGGCTAAATTGATGACAAAATCGGCTTCGTTCAGCAAACGGTCACTCATCAGGAACGGATTTGCTGCCCATTTCGGATTGGCCACGTGGACGTATTCTGAGCCGACCTGTGAGTCGGTTACGGTTGCTCGAACCGATTCCTCCTTCGCTAACTTGAAATAACCAAGTTTCGTGAATACTCTTTCATTGGCAAACCCTGCAAAGGAAGGGGAATCGCAGATTGTGATCTGTGATGCGCCTGCCCGCTTTACATACTGCACGATTGTTTGAAGCAGCGCGACATCGGTTGTAATGGGGTATGGTTCCGAAGCTGTAGCGTTCGGTTTTATCACGACTCTCTTGCCTTTTAGTGCAGCTTCCAGCTGCGGCAGCGTATTCAGTCCAGCGGTTAACATTTTCTTAACGTCATTGCCTTCCACCGCGACGAGCAAAGGTCTGCCGTTATGCAGGAACAAATTGTTTGTGTTCCGTTCCCGTCTTCCCCCGAGTTGCGGCCCTGGCATGAGGCTGTTCGCCAGCGTCTGAAAAGTCGGATGCAGGAGCGACATCGAACAAAGAAATCGCCTACGATCCAGCATAGGCTCCCCTGAGTGGCGGAGACACTAGCGCCGCAACCGTGTTCAGGAACAACCCCGCGCAGAGCAGTAATAGTAACTGCATATCCAAACTGCGCAATGAAGGCACTAGCACAGTGAGATAGCGAGACATCTCAGCTAACAATCCCGCCGCGAGCCCCAGCAGCATTGCCGGAATTGTGGTCCACCACCTGCGAAAAGCTCCGCAGGCCCCTCCAAGGAACGCGCCTGCAAAAACCCAGGCGCCCACACCTAATTCGATCCAGAAACCAAAGACTACTGACCCCAGCAACCATCCTGCTGCGCACGCGATGCTGCCCACCAGAGTGCGCTTTGGAGACCCATCGACGATGCCCACGACGGAACCAATCAAGGCGGCAGCGACTATCTCCTCCCAAGGGCCATGCAGCCACAAAAGCAAGATATAAGAGAACACCCCCGCCGCGAGGCCGATTAGTAGTTTGCGGCACACGTGCCGAGATGAAATTCGAACAGCCATCTTCACGTATTTTCAATCTAGCAAATATGGAATGCAGTGATTCGCATTACAAGGTCAGTGCGCCTGTGGACGCGCAGGACCGGCGAATGGAGCTTTTCTGCTTCAGTCCCTTATATTTTGGCTGGTTGAGGCGCAGCTTCAGACCAGTTCTACTCCAACGAGAGTTCGCGGCGAAGCTGCTTGGACAGCTTCTCGATTCGCTTCAGCTTGTCTTTAAGATCCTTGTGTAGAACGCCATTGACAGCCTGCGCCACTTCTGCAGGCAGGGTGCCCGTAAGCTGAGCAAGTTCGTCCGCATCTTTTCGGATTCGGACTGGATCTGCCTGCTGCGAAGTAGTCAAGCGATCGGGGCTAGGGTTCCTGTCCTCTGGCGTAGGGTCGCGGTGGCCACTCTGACCCGACGCCACACAGCAATACAACAAGAGCATGCCGATCAAACAACGGATGGTTTTCATGGACACCCCGCAACCGTACCGTACATAGCGGTACGCTACTCTGTGGCTCCAGGGATCGCCGCTCGATACTGAATCTTCCTGGAGGATTGCGATAAAGGCTCGGTTCCGCACCAATTGACCACACCAACAGCAGGGGAGCCCACTTCTCTCGCTCCGCAGGGCCATCCGAACAAAGCGGACTGAAACAGGTCTCCCCTGGAGCGAAGTGCTCTACCCCTATTAGGGCACAAACCAAAGGTGAGAATCAGTGATGCCAGTTGGAACTTGGCGGCGATGAGGTATTCCAGCCTTACGGCGATTTCCAGGCGGAGAGCTGACTAACAGGCTGCCCGAGTGGGGCGATTTCGTACCCGGAATCTTACAAAAATCACTGATGCACGGAGGCACGGAGCGTGATTCTTAGGAGAGACGAGGATCAGAAAGGATGGCATTGAGCAATACATTCGGGGCGTTGAAAGCCGAAATCAATCTCGCAAGAGAAATGCTGACGGATTTGGTCCACTCAAAAACACGAGCCAATGAGCTTCTCGATGGTGAGCTGAAGCAAAACGTTACCAATTGCTTGGATATGGCTATTCGGGAACTGAAAGTGGGGCTGGAAAAAATGGAGCGCGAGGCTATCAGAGTTTTGAATAGTTAGCTGTTGCTAATGACGAGCAGCACCATCACAGAAGTCCTTAGCGCATGTGCGATATGTTTCAGCCAGTGCAACCCAAACGTGGAACTCCGAGCACCAATTCCGCACGGAGCCCGAGGTGTGTTTATGGATGATTTTGTAAGTTTCGATGAATCGTGTCTCAGAAAAATTGGCGTCACCTGTCCTGCCTGTCATACAGAAGTCGTATTCGACATTGCAAATGCCCGCGAACCGAGCATTTTGACTTGTCCCGGTTGTCACAAAAATGAACTGTTGCACCTCATGGGACTTGAGTTTGTGGGGGCTGAGTTTCCTCAGAAATTCACCTGGGTGACGTTACATAAGTGGATTCGAGACCATGCCAAAGATATTCCTTTGCGCCTTTACTTCTGGAAGGAACATGGGAAGGACCTGACTCCGATCCCCTGGCATGAAGCTAGTGATCTGCCGGAGGTCGGGGCACATCGCAATACACACTGATCCCGGCTCGCTTGAGGCTGTGCAGTGAACAGATTCACAAAGGATCCCGCTGTTTGAGCCGTGCTGCTGCAGGGTTGTTGCTTTTGGCGTTGGAAACTGAACAAGCGACCTCACCACTCCGGTTGCCGCGTCGATCATGCGCGAGGATTTATCACCGTTGACTCGTAAACAGTTCCGCACATGAAGATGTGACCCACTTCACTGACCGTAAGTGTTGCTGAACACATAATACTTTAGACGTTGAGCCGCCTCCCCGAAGAGCACCTACCGCGGCGCAACACCCCCTGAGGCGAAACCAGCAACAATCCTCACCCGAGGAGAGATGATATGAACTCACCATATGTCATTGGAAAAAGGGATCTCTCGTGCTTTGTCGCGTCTCTTATTATCCTTTTCGTTTCAATCGCTGCCTTCGGCCAGGCCGGAAGAGGCAGCATCAGCGGAACAGTAACCGATCCAAGCGGCGCTGTCGTTCCGGGAGCAAAAGTGGTTCTGCTAAACCCCTCAACCGGAGCGACCCAGCACACGGTCACTAGCGCGGCGGGACTATACAGCTTCATCTCTCTAAGTCCGGGTGAGTATCAGGTCGCCGGCAGTCAGACCGGTTTTTCCAGTGTGGCGCGAGGCAAGGTGGAGGTCACGGTCGATCAGGTAACAGAAGTCAACCTCACTTTGCGCGTCGGTGCCGCCACGGAGACGATCACCGTGACGGAAGGTGTCGACCTCGTCGAGCCCACAAGTTCTACCGTCGGGACGCTCATTCCTTCGGAAGCAATCGATCGGGTTCCGTTGCTGTACCGTAATGTTTTCGATCTGATCCAGTTGAGTGCGGGCGTAATTCCGGTCAACGGTTCACCTAATTCGAGTGATTCGATGCAGTCCGTTCAGAACATTTCGGTCGGGCGCCCGGGAGTTGACGTCTCCGCCGATACAGTCAATGGCGCGATCGTCGGATCCGTTTACTACATGTTGGATGGCAGCCCGATCGGAATTGCGGAGAATAACTCGGGTGCCATCATCCCTGCGATGAACATTCCTGAGGATGGGGTGAGTGAGGTTCGCGTTGAGACTCAGAATACACCGGCGTCCTACCAAAGCGGGGGCGCGGGAGTGATCAGCCTAGTGAGCAAATCCGGGACGAATAACATTCACGGCGACGCGTTCGGGATATTCCGGCCCGATGCTTTGTCTGCCAACGAATACTTCAATAAACAGGGCCAGCTGTCTTCAGGCCAAAGCAACACGCCACCCTCCTTCTACCGCTATCAGACGGGCGGCGCGATCGGCGGTCCGATTAAGCGCGACAAGGTTTTCTTCTTTGGGAATTACGAGTACACGAATCAGCGGCAGTACGAGGGAATCGACACCTTCACCGTCCCGACCACAGCCGAGAGGACCGGGGACTTTTCCCACATGAGTTTTACAATCTACGATCCGACGAAGCCGGATCTACCCAATGGCACGCGGCAGCCATTTCCAGGAAATAAGATTCCGACTCCCAACCCTGTCGCCTTGAATTTTCTGTCGCACTTTCCTCATTGCAATATTCCCGACCCGGTCACGTGCGATGCAGCCACCACTGATGTCGTCAATAATTTCGGCTTGCCGGGTCTGGACCCGTTCAGAGCACACAGATTCGACGTTCGCGTGGATTGGAACAAGAGCGAGAAGCAGCGCATCTTTACGCGCTTCTCTTATGACCATTTATTCTTCTCCTCTGCCAACGTGTTCGACAACATGTGGGACCCGAACTACGCGAAGAACCTCACCAATGGGCGCAATGTCATCGTAGCGGACGACTTGACACTCAATTCCTCCACCGTCCTGCAGTTGCGTTACTCCTTCACGCGCCACTACGAGCAACAAGGGGGCGATCCTCGGCAGCTAGGCACAGATCTCGCGCAGTTGGGCTTTGTTACTCCGACGGCGGCGGAGCAAAACTACAAAACCCTTCCGATTATCGTCTTTAACGACTATCCCAGTCCGGGTAATCAGCTCGGTGGCGCGGGCAACTGGAACTCGTTTATATATGCCAGCGAGAACAGCGATGCCAGTGCCGCCATTACCAAGATTTGGCGCAAGCATCAAATCACAGGTGGCTTCGAGTGGATGAAGCGATTCCTCAATGTCGGCCAGCCGCCTAACCCCTCTGGGGCATACGGGTTCGACATAACGGCCACCGATCAGTCTGTGGCTAGCGCCTCTGGCGGTAGCGATTTTGCCTCATTCCTGATCGGCATGGGGATGTTTCCGGGTGCTGAACCTAATATCGGTTACGCCCAGAATTTCAGCATAGACGCCTTTCTGGCCGAATCTAATCCCTACTATGCAGCTTTCGTCGAGGATACATTTCATGTTTCGAAAACTCTGACCATTACCGCTGGGCTGCGTTGGGACCTCTTCGCAGGACGCACGGAGCGGCACAACCGCCTGGAATACTTCGATCCCAATGTCAGCAATGCGGTGAACGGTGAGTCGTATACAGGGGCTGAAATTTATGTCAACGGAAACAATCGCTCTCCTGTTACGACGAATCTGCACGATTTTGGGCCGCGTCTGGGTTTCGCGTGGCAACCCGTTCAGCATCTCGTTGTGCGCGGTGGCGCCGGATTCTACTACGGCCCCAGTACGCACAATGTCGCAGGCGCCGGCGCCGACTCGGACGGGTTCGCCACCCAAACGCCCTGGAATGGCACCTGCGCAAATGCAGACGGGAATACCGTTTTCAACACCGGTACATCGACCTGTGTCGCCGGAACTCCTGGCAACTTCACAGTTCCCTATTCACTGACCAACCCGTTTCCGACTGGAGTGATTGAACCATTCAGCAGTCCGCCAACGGGGCTGGCGAACAACCTCGGGATCCCCCTCCAAACTGTGCTGCGTACGCAAAGCACACCGACCACCTACAACTTCAATTTTGGCTTGGAGTATGAGCTGCCGCACCAGGTAGTTGTGAGCGCAGGTTATGTCGGCAGCCGAGGACTTTACCTGCCCTTTGGCCCCAATGTTGATCTCAACCAGCTTGATTTGGGCACGATCGCGAAATACCAAGCTTCGCTTTGCGTCACGCCGAGCCCGAGCTGCATGGTTCCCAACCCCTACATCAATCTTCCGGGCGCGTTCCAAGGTCAGGCAACCGTGCCGCGGTGGTTTGTCCTCCAGCCGTTCCCGCAATTCGGCGCCGGGAGCTACGGCTCAGGCAATGGGGTCAACGTGATTGGCTATCCCGCAGGCGATTCGGAGTACAGCTCATTGCAGATGAAACTGCAGAAAAGGCTGACACATCATTTCACCACTCTAAGCACATTCACCTGGGGGAAGTTGATGACCGACGACGGATATCCTCCATTGCAATTTGTGGGGGAGCATCAGAACCAAACTCAGGACTGGAGAAATCTGCGGTTTGATCACTCGATCAGCCCCCAGGATGTGAAGTATCAATTCAATGGACAGGTATCGTATGATCTGCCGGTTGGCAAAGGCCAGCGTGTAAACCTGAACGGCGTTTCCAACGCTATTTTAGGCGGCTGGACCACCAACGCCATCGTCTATCTCAGCACCGGCATACCTATCCCTTCACCGTACTCGGGAACAACTCCCGGCTACTTCAATCAGCGGGCTGATCTCATCTGCAATCCCAAAGCCGGCTTTTCTCGTTCCGTTAACCAATGGGTTAATAACAGCTGTTTCGCCTTTCCCGCTAGCCCATTCGTTCCGGGAGATGCCCCGGCCTATCTTGACGACGTCCGCACCAGGGGGGCGCGAGAGCTGGACCTCTCTATTTACAAGACATTTTCCTTCGGGGAAACGAAGGCGCTCCGGTTCGATGTTTCCTCCTACAACCTAGCCAACTGGGCGCAGTATGGAATGCCATCCAGGGGGGATCTGACCGCGACCAGCGGCCAGCCATACGGCCCGATCACAAATACCGTCAACACGCCGCGCCAGTTCCAGTTTGGAGTGCGGTTTAATTTTTGAGCTCGAGTGGCGGATATATTTGAATCAGACGCATGTCGAGCATAAGTCCATTGGCAGAGACCGCGAAGGTATCTCCCGATTATTCGGACCAGCGACCGTCTCAGCGCCTCACATGCCTGGATATTTTCCGCGGGCTGGCCGTTGCGGGCATGATTGTCGTAGATAACCCTGGCAGTGACGGGGGAGCTTATGCGCCCATCAAGCATGCCGAGTGGAATGGCTGGACTGCTGCCGATTTCATTTTTCCGTCTTTCTTGTTCTTGGTGGGCATTTCGATGGTGTTCTCATTTTCGAAGCGGCTTCAGCGTGGTGATTCGCGTAAGCAGATCATGTTGCACGTCGTATGGCGAAGCCTCTCCCTCATTGCGATCGGCCTGTTCGTGAATGCTTCTCCGATCGTCGGGTTGGACCTTCACACTTGGCGTTTTGAAGGCGTGACGCAGCGGATCGCGCTGTGCTACCTGGCCGCGGCCGTCTTGGAACTCTGGTCCGGGCGGCGGGGGCAGATCATTGCACTCGCCGCGTGCATGATCGGGTCCTGGGCAATCCTCCGATTTGTATCCATTCCCGGGTATGGTGTGCCTGGACGTGATATTCCGTTCATGGATACTGACCGCAACCTGCCCGCATGGTTCGACCGCAAGCTGTTCATGGGCCACTTGTACAACGGGAATCGCGATCCTGAGGGAATTATCCATACCATCCCCGCCATCGCGACCACACTGATTGGGTTGTTGACTGGGCACTGGCTCCGTTCTATCAGAGCACCAGCGATCAAAGCTGCGGGCATGCTTTTAGCGGGCGTCGTTGGTCTGTCCCTAGGTCTGTTTTGGGACCGCTGGTTTCCGATTAACAAAAACCTTTGGACCAGTTCGTTCGTGCTCTTCAGCGGAGGATTTGCCCTCACTTTCCTCGCCTTCCTCTATTGGTTGGTTGAGATCAAGCAGTGGCGCGGAGTATGGACCATGCCGATCCTGGTCTTTGGCATGAACGCGATTACGGGATTTGTCGCGGACTCGCTAGTGTATGGACCAGGTTATACGTTCACCGCCAAGGGCCCAAGTGGAATGCGTATGTCCTGGCACGAGGCGGCGCAGGCACACCTCGAATCGTTCGGATTGAGCGGGCCAAACGCTTCGCTGGTTTATTCGCTCTCGGCCGTGTTGTTCTGCTGGACTCTGCTTTGGCTTCTCTGGCGCAAACGGGTCTTCATCAAGATATAAGGAGGGAGCAATTCAGAGCTAGCGTTTGCGATTACTGTTCTGAAAGCCCCGTAGCTCGGTAGCGCCTCCCTAGCCTAGGGTTCCTGAGTTCTTTCACGTCCATTGCCTCGAGCGGCGGTCTCGACCACGACCGCATCGTTGAGTGTGGTTCCGGTCGCTCAAGAATCATGCAATTTTCTCGCCGGGAATCTCGGACGCAGTTCCCGCCTCGGGTACAGATGCGGGCGTGGTCGGTTCTTGCGCTGGTACCGGCTGTGGTGTCGCCGATTCCACGACTGGCTGAAGAGCTACGACCTCTTCCTTCTTTCGCTGCGTCCTCGTTGCCACCGCTTTCCTGCCCGCAGCCCGACGCATCCGGGTCTTCGCGGCTTTGCGTCCTGCCGCGCGCCGCGTGCGCGTGAGAACCGCTTTCTTGGCTACACTCCTGCGTTTTGCGGCGTTCCGCTTCCGCGTTGCGGCGGCTTTCTGTCCTGCGCTCTTGCGTTTTGGGCTCATGGGTCCTCCCCTCTGCCATCCTTCGTGGCACCGAATTAAACGCCAAAATGCGCTCTCATGCAAGCATGACCGCGAACTCCGTGCGAACGATTCCTCCGCGAGTCTTCCATCAACTCTTGCTCGACGTTACGGCAAAAAACGTGGCCGGTTCCTGGTGCACGTGCGTACCGCCGCACTTCGGGCACTTGAATTCGCCTTTCTCGTATTCGCCAAAGGTAAGGATGAGTTCGAACGGCTTCTGGCAATCTTCGCAATAGAATTCGTAATACGGCATGGCACCCCCTCCCAAGCAGCCAACTAGATTGTGGGCCTCGGAACTCTTCCATTCCTGTGACCGCAATTACCAGCCCGCGTGACCGCGTGCGATGTGAAACAAAACCCTTACCAAGAAACTCTAGGCCGCAAGATGGCGGCTTATACTCGTTGAATACAGATCTTTGAAAAGGAGACGGCTCATGAAATTTCACAGTCTTCTGCTCGTCCTGATGTTCTCCCTCACAACCCTGGCATGGGTGCAAGAATCACCTTCATCCCCGCAAGCTCCTGCACCTGGGAGCGGCCGAGGCCAGCATCACCAAGAGATGATGCAGATGCACAAAG
>Ga0335081_10009092_pt1 | contig 15965 bp, 15 predicted proteins | sample Lox_Sample_35_FD_206713 | JGI IMG/M metagenome (GOLD analysis project Ga0335081, IMG submission 206713) | Soil microbial communities from Loxahatchee National Wildlife Refuge, Florida, United States - Lox_Sample_3.5 | ecosystem: Environmental > Terrestrial > Soil > Wetlands | place: USA... | reverse complement strand
GAAGATGTCGCGGACTGCTCGCGTGCCGGGAACCTGGAGGAAGTGAAGGGGAAGGGAGGCGTGTTCAAAGTCACCGCCGGCCTGCAGGTGGAGTTCGGTCCGCGGAGGAGTTTCAACACGCCGCTGGCCGAGGCCTCCATCGTGGGACGCGCCATCGGCATGGCGACGCGCGGCTTGAAGCCGGTGGCGGAGATCCAGTTCTTCGATTACATCTGGCCCGCCATGATGCAACTTCGCGACGAACTAGCCACCCTGCGGTGGCGGTCCAACGGCAATTTTTCGTGCCCGGCGGTCATCCGGGTCGCGATTGGAGGGTACCTCAACGGCGGAGCCATTTATCACAGCCAGTGCGGCGAGTCGATCTTCACCCACATACCAGGGCTTCGCGTAGTGATGCCGTCGAATGCGCTGGACGCTTGCGGGCTGCTGCGAACCGCTTTGCGGGCGGACGATCCGGTAATGTTCCTGGAGCACAAGCGCCTCTACCGCGAACCGTACAACCGTTCGCCGCACCCGGGCACGGATTACACGATCCCCTTCGGGAAGGCGCGGATCGTGAAGCCCGGGAGGAGCCTGACGGTCGTGACCTATGGGGCCCTGGTCCAGAAGACGCTGCTGGCCGCAACCCAGGTGGAGCGCCGGAAACCCGAGGCGAGCATCGAAATCCTCGACCTGCGGACGCTCTCGCCCTATGACTGGGACTCCATCCGGGCGTCGGTCGAAAAGACCAGCCGCGTGATCGTGGCGCATGAAGATACCCTCTCCTGGGGCTACGGCGCGGAGATCGCGGCTCGCCTCGCGGACGAATTGTTCGATCGCCTGGATGCCCCGGTGCGACGGGTGGGAGCACTCGACACATGGGTCGGGTACCACCCGCAACTGGAGACCGCGATCCTCCCGCAGACCGAGACGCTAGCCGCGGAAATCGACCGCCTGCTGATGTACTGAGCGGCGCTTTAAGGCAGTCGTGCTACCATTGATTCTTCCCACTCTTGATTAAAGCCGTCAAAGGAACCAGAGACTTACTGCCCCCATCCACGGCCGCGTGGAACCGCGTGGAAGCTGTGGCGCGCGCGATCTTCCGGGCGTACAACTACCACGAGATCCGCACCCCGATTCTCGAGGAGACGCAGCTCTTCGCGCGCGGAGTTGGCGAAGAGACCGACATCGTCACCAAGGAGATGTACACCTTCACCGATCGCGACGAGACCTCGCTCACCTTGCGGCCCGAGAATACCGCCTCCGTGATCCGCGCCTACATCGAGCACCGCCTCGACCAGCGGCCCGGTGTGCAGAAACTCTACTACATCGGCCCGATGTTCCGCCGCGAGCGGCCGCAGAAGGGGCGCTACCGCCAGTTCTTCCAGATCGGCGCGGAGGCGATCGGGTCGGAATCGCCGATCGTGGACGCGGAGGTCATCGAACTGGTGGTGGAGATTCTCAAGGGCGTCGGCCTCACCGGATTCAAGCTGCTCATCAATTCCGTCGGCGATCACAATTGCCGGCCGCAATACGTCGAGCGTCTGCGGCAGGAACTGGAGCCCGTCGCGCCGAATATGTGCGTCGATTGCCGCCGCCGCGCCGAGACCAATCCGTTGCGCGTGCTCGATTGCAAGGTGGAAGCCGACCAGCCCATCATCGACCAACTTCCCAGCATCCTCGACCACCTCTGCGCGGAATGCCGAGCTCACTTCGATGCTGTGCAGCGGTACCTGACCGACCGCGGCATCGAATACGAAGTCCGCCCGCGCATGGTGCGCGGCCTCGACTACTACATGCGGACGACATTCGAGGTGGTGCACGGCGCGCTCGGCGCGCAGAATTCCGTGCTCGGCGGCGGCCGGTACGACGGGTTGGCCGAGTCGCTGGGGTCGAAGGTGCATTCTCCGGGCATCGGCTTTTCGATCGGGGAGGACCGGCTGGTCATGAGCGTCGAAGCCGACCAGGCGCCCGACCTGCTCGACCTGTTCATCGCGCCTCTCGGCGATGCTGCCGTTCGGCACGCCGCCGTCCTCGCGCGCGGCCTCCGCCGCTCCGGTCTTTCCGTCGAGTTGGTCGAAGCTAAATTGAAGCGGGCAATGGAGCTGGCCAATAAATTGGGCGCGCGGTTCGTGTTGATGGTGGGCGAAAACGAAATGGCCGCGGGCCGCTATACGTTGAAGAACATGTCGACGGGCGAGCAGCACCGTGTGACGCGGGAGGAGCTGCCGTCCAGGCTCGCCCGCCTGAACTGATAACATCGAATATGGAACCTGTTGTGCTGGACTTTCTCGGCGAGCTTCGCCGGACCCATACCTGCAGCCAGTTGCGCGCCGCGGATGAGGGCAGGACGGTTGTACTGATGGGCTGGGTTCACCGCCGCCGCGACCATGGCGGCGTGGTCTTCATCGACCTGCGCGATCGCGACGGCATCACGCAGGTGGTGGTGCACGAAGATGTTGACCCGGGCGTCCACAGCCGTGCCGAGGCAGTGCGGCCGGAATATGTCATCGCGGTGGAAGGCAAGGTTTCTCCGCGCGGTCCGGCAGCGGTCAATCCCAACCTGGCGACCGGGGAAATCGAAGTGGTGGCGTCCCGGATCTGGATCCTGAACGAGTCGCGCACGCCGCCGTTCCCCATGGAGGAGCACGTGGACGTCAGCGAAGACGTGCGACTCAAGTATCGCTACGTCGATCTGCGGCGTCCACACATGCAGCGGAATATCATTCTTCGTTCGAAGATCTCGCTGGCCGTGCGGCAGAGCCTCTATGACCAGGGCTTCCTGGAAATCGAGACGCCCTTCATGACGCGATCCACGCCGGAGGGCGCGCGCGATTACCTGGTGCCCAGCCGGGTGCAGCACGGCACGTTTTACGCGCTGCCGCAATCGCCGCAGATCTTCAAACAACTGCTGATGGTCAGCGGCTTCGAGAAGTATTTCCAGATTGTGCGCTGTTTCCGCGACGAGGACTTGCGAGCCGACCGCCAGCCCGAGTTCACCCAGATCGACCTGGAGATGTCGTTCCCGCAGCAGGAACAGATCTTCGAAACCATCGAGCCGCTGATGAAGCGGGTCTGCGAGGTGGCGGGGTTCCACATCGAGACGCCGTTCGCGCGCATGACCTACGCCCGGGCCATCGAGAGCTACGGCAGCGACAAACCAGACCGGCGAATTCCGCCGATGCACACTGTCACCGACATCCTGCCGGAGCTGGCGAACGCCGGGATGCCTCTGGTGGCGATCCACATTCCCGGAACTGGAGCGCCGGCCCGTAAGGAGCGCGACGACTTCAAATCTTTCGGCCAGGAGCGCGGCCTTCGCGTGTACGACGACGCGAAGCGGCTGGAGCGAGATTACCCGGAGGGCATGGCCAAAGTACGCGAACGGACCGGCGCCGCGGAGAACAGCTTGCTGGTGCTGGCGACCTGGGCGGGTGAGCCGAAAGGCCATCGGCCCGAGGAGACTGTCTACCTGGCGTGCGGCCAGTTGCGCCTCCACCTCGCGCAGAAGTTCAACGACCGCCACAAACTGCTCGACCCCAAGAATTTTCAGTTCCTCTGGGTGGTGGACTTCCCGATGTTCGAGTGGGACGAAGAGGAGAACCGCTGGAACGCGGCGCACCACCCGTTCACTTCGGTCCATGACGAGGACATCGACAAACTGACGGCCGACCCGGCCCGTTGCCGAGCCAAGTCCTATGACCTGGTGTTGAACGGCACGGAGCTCGGCTCGGGCTCGATTCGTATTCACCGCCGCGACGTGCAGGCGAAGGTCTTCGCCGCGCTGGGAATGACCGACGAAGAGGCGCGCCGCCGCTTCTTTTTCCTGCTGGAAGGGCTGGAGTACGGCGCTCCGCCGCACGGCGGAATCGCGCTCGGGCTCGACCGGCTGGTGATGATTCTGGCCGGCGAGACCTCCATCCGCGACGTAATCCCGTTCCCCAAGACGGCGCGCGGAACGGACCTGATGTGCGATGCTCCGGCGCCGGTGCCGGATCGCCAGTTGCGCGACTTGGGCATCGCGTTCCGCGCACAGGCGAAATGAAGGCCACCCGAGCGGCGTTGGTTTGCGGTCTGCTCGCCTTGTGGGGGGCAGCGCCCAACCCGCGGCAAGTTTCCGCACCTGCCGCTCCCGCTGCGGAGCGCGAGGAACTCCTTTTTGTACTCAATCCGGCGCCCGCGCGGCGGCTCCAGAGAGCCGTGGACGTTTTGTGGATACCCGGGCCCGTCCAGCCATACTGCCTCGGCAGAACGCGGGAAGAGTGCGCCGCCATCGACTACTGCATCCGAACCACGGACAGAAACGTCTCCCAATGCCGTAACCTCGGGGTCGATGTGACCAGAGCCCCGCAATATCCGAGTGACCTCTATCCGAGGCGGGTTCTGGCCGTGACCTATTTCCGGACCAGCGTATCGGCCATAACCGGGCTTGGTAAACTCTTCGGCTTCATCGACGGAAGACCAAAGGCGGACTTCGACCGCCTGTCGCTGAGGGCGCGCGTCAAGGCGCGGATTCGAGTGAAGAGATCGGCGGATGACGACGACTTCGAAGTATTGGAAATCCTCGCCGCGCCGCTTCTTTGACCTGGTGTTCGTCGCCACGGCAGGCCATGAATACACACAGGTCTGGCACCGAAGGCAGCCTCGCCGTGGGACACGAAGAGTCGCTCAAACCGCTCCAATATTTCGCCTGGTAATTCGTCTACCGGTGCAGATGGCCGAATGGAAGACGACCGTCAGCCGATGATTGTGCGCGGCCATCGGCCTCGCAGCCCCTTTTCCGGTTGGGCGTTGTCAGCGCGCTGGCCTCGACTGTCCTCTTTATGTTCCTCGGGCTGGCGCTCTACCGGTTGTTGAAAGAGGTGAACCGGCGGGGCACTGCTTATGGGGATATTGGTTCTGTCGCAGGTTCCCATCTCATTCCTCAACGAGGTAAACTCTCTGGCCGCCCTGATGCTCGTGCGCGGTGCCGGCTTCCTGAACGTATTCCAGGAATCCCAGCGCCAGGCTCTGGCGATGGTGTTCCTCAATGTGCATGGCCAGGGGATCATCGTCACCGAAATCTTCTGGGGCCTATGGCTCTTTCCCTTCGGGCTGCTGGTCTTCCGGTCGGGCTTCCTGCCCCGTTTCCTGGGGGTCTGGCTGAACGTCAACGGCCTCGCGTATCCGGCGGTCAGCATCAGCGGCCTGTTGCTTCCGGAGATACAACGGCCGGTGTCGAACATGATGTTCCCATCCCTTCTCGGTGAGATGGCGACCATGCTGTGGCTGCTCATCCGGGGAGCGAAGCCTGTGACATAGCGTTACTCAAGGGATCGGATCAGGCGGATCTCGCTCCAAAGCCGTCGGTAGCCGAGGCGCTCGAGCACCGCTTGCATGGCGGGATTTGCCGTGGAGGTCGTGTCTGCCCGCAATCCCCGCCGTGGCGCATCGGCGACGACCATTGCCCTGAGGTGCGTGGCGATGCTCCTGCCGCGGAACTGTGGATGCACGGCTGTGCCAATACCGAAAAGACTGGAGAAAGCGACATATCGGGCTTCGTGCGTCGCGAGGAAGAAAGCCTCGGGCAATTTGACCTCCTCGAGCCATTGGGCAAGCGCATCGAAAGGCATTATGGTTGGTCCGGCCGGATCGGGGTCCGGGTCCGGCCATCCTTCCCGGGCTGCCGAATACAGCTCGCAGAAACGCGACAGGTAATCGGCATCGCGTTTCCGCACCCCGGCCAGGGATATGACCGCGATGCCCAGGTCGCTCAACCTCTGAATCGCCGGCTGCATGCGGTCCGCGTCTGACGGCACAAACTCGCGATGGTACGCGCCCATCCGGTGCGATTCGTGGAAGCGCCGCCTCAGGACAAATGCGAGAGCCTCCGGTTTGTCATCGCGAACTCGTGCCTGCAAACCCGTCGCGCGCAGCGCCCGGGCGTCATCGATGAGTTGCGTGAAGAGCCGTGTCCCGATCCCGCGGCGTCGGCACTCGGGCCGCACCGCAAGGTCGAAACGGTATCGTCCGGGCCGAAGTTCCCACAGGGTGGCGTAAGCTACCGTCCGCCCCTCCGCGGTGCCCTCCACGACATAACGCGTCGAGAAGTCGCGAGGGGCACCGAGTTGTCGCGCCGCGAACCAGGCTCTGTGGCCCGGCTCTTCACGGTACTCCGGATAGACCGACTGGCTGACCTCCCGATCAATGCCCGTATCCCGTTCAGTCCAGGGACGAAGATGATAAGGCATGCCTTACTGGTTAGCACACTCGCCGCTCCCTTCAGGTGGTGTATGCTGGAGCAACAAGGAGAAGCTCATGTTTCGGGTGCTATGCTGCCTGATTTCCTCGTTCGCCGCGTACGCCGCTACGCCTCTCTTCCAAGCGTCCTTTGAGAAGCCCAACCAGGGCTGGAGCATCGAGCGCGGGGCGGCGACTCCGGATGCCGCGGTGCTGCACAACAACAACAAGTCGCTGCGGCTGGAAGGAGTCAAGCATCAGCCCGACGTGCTGGTTCGCTTCGCACCCGTGTCGCTGACGATCGGTAAGCGTTACGAGCTGAGCGCCTGGGTCAAGACCGAGGACCTCGCGGTTCGCGATACCGACCGGTCTCCGATTACCATCGGCGCGGCGGTGAGCATGGCCTCCATGCCCTTCGACGTCCATTCGGCATCGGTGGGCGGCACCCAGCCCTGGACGCGGCTCTCCCTGAAGTTCGTGGCCAGCCGCGCGCAGGACCAAGTCCTGCTTTCGGCCGGCAGCGGCGGCGCACTCACCCGCGGCAAAGCCTGGTTCGAAGGCGTCAGCCTCGACGAAGTCTCTTCCGCCGATGAGTGGCCGACCCGCGATGCCGTGCAGACCTTCGGGCCGGCCTACCGCTATCCCTCCGCCGGGTGGATCTACCTGCACATCGAAGGCGCGCCATACGAGCGCGGATACCAGCACGGCCACCTGATGGCGCGCGAAATCCCCGAATACCTGGAACGTTGCGCGGCGGACCTCGGTTCGAAGGACCAGTGGAACCAATACCGCACCACCGCCAACGCGCTCTTCCTGCGCGGGTTTGACAAGGAGATCCTGGAGGAGATGCGCGGCATCGCCGACGGCGCCTCCGATGCCGGCGCCAAATGGCTGAACCGCCGCATCGACCTGATGGACATCGTGGTCGCAAACGTGACGGTCGAGCTGGGCGAGTTGGCCTCCGCGGTCGGGACCACGGCTACGGGACTCGAAGGAACCGATTTCGCCAAGCCCGGGTACGCCGAGAGTAAGCGCGATTCCGTGATGGATCACTGCAGCGCCTTCGCCGCCACGGGGCCCGCCACCCGCGATGGAAAGATGGTGATCGGACACGTGACGTGGTGGCCGCTCACCCTCGCCGAGCAGACCAACGTGATGCTCGACATCAAGCCCGCCTCGGGGCACCGCATGCTGATCCAAAGCTATCCGGGCGGCATCGAGAGCGGCACCGACTGGTATCAGAACGATGCCGGTGTGGTGCTGACCGAGACCACGATCCGGCAAACGCCCTTCAACATGCAAGGAACGCCGGTGGCCTTCCGCGCCCGCATGGCGATCCAGTACGGCGGCAACGTGGACGAAGTGGTGAAGCAGCTCGGAACCCGCAACAACGGGCTCTACACCAACGAGTGGCTGATCGGCGACGCCAAGAACAACGAGATCGCGATGTACGAACTCGGCACCAATAAGACGAAGCTGTGGCGCAGCTCGAAAAGCGAATGGTTTGGAGGAACACCGGGCTTCTACTGGGGCAACAACAACGCGAAGGACCTCGCCGTTCGTCTGGAGAACTACCCCGACCCCAAGGGCGCGCCGGACTATATCCCCTTCGTCCCGGCCCCCCGCGACCTCGCCTGGAACGAGATGTACCAGAAGTATCGCGGACAGATCGACGAGCAGTTCGCGTTTCTGGCCTTCCGCACCGCGCCGCTGGTGAGCGCGAGCACGATGGACGCCAAGATAGCGACCTCGGACATGGCGTCACGCATGATGGTGTGGGCGGAAATCGGTAAGCCCAATCAGCGTGAATGGGTGCCCTCGCGATATGGCTATGCCAGGAACGACGGCCTGTATCCGTCAGGCTATGCCCTGTTCCGCGCCGAGCCGTCCGACAGCCTGCGCACCGCGATCCAGGAGAACGAGAAGACCCGGCTGGCGGCAAAGGCGAAGCCGGAAACCAAGCCCGCGGCACACACTGCATCATTGAAGGACCGCCTGTGGAAAGGCTGGCTGCTGCCGGCATCGGAAGCCGACATCTGGTTCGTAGGCGGGTCGGCCGGCTATTACCGCGTTCTGGAATCGGACGATGCCGAAAAGGCGTTGAGCGAGCAGCGGGCCGAGTATCGTGGACTGAAGCTCAGTCCGGACAACGCCATGAATCGCGTCCGCCTGCAGGAGGCCAAGGGCGTGCTGTTCCTGGACAGCCTGCGGCGCAAGATGGGGAACGATGCGTTCCTGAAGCTGATGGCGGACTACTTCGCGGCCAACAGCACCAAGACGGTGACCGCCGAGTCGTTCCTCGAGAAGGCGGGCGTCTCGTTCGATTTCACCGAGCCGGCTGACGGGCCCGCCTATCTCACCAGCGACATTTCCCGCCGGCTTTCGTCGGCGGTGCTGGTGTACGGAACGGTGCGCGAGGCCGGCGCCAACCGCTATGCCGCCGAGCAGATGCAGCTTCGGTACCTGGACCGCTACGAAAGCGAGGTGCCGATCTACAAAGACTTCGAGGTATCCGACGATCTGCTGCGCCATCGTGATGTGATCTTCGTAGGAAGGCCCGAAGCCAATTCGGCGCTGGCAGCGTGGGCCGAGAAACTCGGTCTCAACTACCAGGGCGCGGCCTTCCGAATGGATAGCGATACGCACGCGTCCGAGCGCGAAGGGCTGGTGTTCGCGGCCAAGAATCCGCTGGATCCGGCTCACATGGTCCTGACCGTCGCAGGCAACGATGCGCTCCGCACCGTAAAGGCCTCGCGCGTCGAAGCTTCGGCGGAGTATGTTCTGCTCGACGACGGCAATCCCCAGCGCACCGGGTTCGTCGGGCAGGGTGCCGCCGTCGCCCCAGACCGGCAGCGCCGGCGGTAGCGCCACATCTACTTCTGCGCCAGCATCGCCTTGAGATTCTTTTCTACGTCGTCTTTATCAACCAGGCCCGCCACATACGCGGCCGCGACCCGGCCCTTGCGGTCGATCAGGAACGTGTCCGGTAGATTGTCGGCGGCGCCGTAGCGCTTCGCCGTCTCCTCGTCACCCAGAAGCATGCGGTACGGCACGTGGTTCTCCGCGAGGAACGGCTTCAGCACTGCCCACCCGCCTTCGTCCATCGACACGCCCACCACCTCGAGGCCCCGCTTCCGATAGGTTTTCGCGAATTCGGCGAACCACGGGATTTCCTCTTTGCAGCCGTGGCACCAGGTGGCCCAGAAATCCAGCAGGACGACTTTGCCCCTGTATTTCTTGAGCGCGGCGGTCTTGCCGGCGCTGTCCTTGAGTGCGAATTCAGGTGCCGGCTTACGCTCGCCGGCGGGCTGCAGATCCGCACGCTTCACGGGTTGGGCGGCTGCCGCTGCGGTCAGTCCCAGAAACAGCGCCGCGCCACATGGCAGGTTCATCGGTGTCCCTCCGCGTCTTCCAGATTACTATCACATTGTGATTCTAATCAAGCGACACATGCGCCTTAGTTTGGCGAGTGCGGGAAAGATCCCGGCGCCTACCGGGTGCGCCCGATTTCGTAAACGTAAATGCTGTGATTCATGGAACCCAACCTGAAATGCACCACTTCCGCGGGCTTCCATCCGTTGATGGGGAATTGGTTGGAGACCACCCGGGCGCCGGGCTTCAGGTATTTCTCGAGGTTGGGTTTGATCCGCTCGTTGGAGCTGGTGAGGAAGAACATGGTCACGACGGTGGCAGGGCTGAGATCGATGTGCAGGGCGCTGCCTTCCACCATGCTCACGCGATCTTCCAGACCCAACTCCTTGATCCGCTCGGTAGCTTTGCGGCAGAGGTCCGGCTGAATCTCCACGCCCACACCGTGCGCACCAAACTTCTGCGCCGCAGTGATCACGATCCGGCCGTCTCCGGAGCCCAGATCGTATACCACGTCGCCGGCTTTGACGTGCCCGGCTTCGAGCATCTTTTCGACGACCAGTTGTGGAGTGGGGATATACGGCGCGAGGTTTTCAGCAGCGCCGAATTTCTGTGCAATGGCTGGGGACGCGACGGAGACCAACAGCAGAACAAAGGGAAACGCCCGCATGATTATTGCGAAGCCGAATTACCGGTTCCGGTCCTCCCGAACTTCGATTTTACTATATGGCCCATGATTTCGGTCCAGGAGAAAAACACATCACGCGGCCTGGTAATCGTAAACTCGAGTCCTTTGAGGTATTTCACCGTGTTGCCAATGGCGTCCCGCCAGGGGTTCGCCTGGGGATTCAGATTGTAATTCATGTAGAAAACCGGCATCTTGACGTCCGAAATCTGCTTCAAGGTATCGGGCGGCATGCCGTCGTCGAGCATGACCTTCGGCCCCGCAAAGATCACGGCGTCGGGCTTTTCGTCCTTCAGTTCCTTGGTGATCAGACCGGAGAGGAATTCCGAGTCCCCGTGCTTCTGGCTGAGCCGCTTGAGGTCCACAGTCCCCAGATTGAGTGAATTCAAGGCCTTTCCCAAGCCGGGGAAATCGATTTGCGAGGAATCCTGCTGCCGGTAAATCACCCGCTGCTCCTGCATGTTATAGGCGACGAGCGAAAACTTGCCGATGCGGGGCTCGCGTTGAATATTACGGAGAATCGAGACGAGCGCGTTGGTGTCGATTGGTTGTAGCGTGGACGAGGAGGAGTCCTGGGGAGCGAAGTTGATCAGCACCTTCACGTTCAAAGGCGTGTCCTGCTGCTGCCGCTCGACGGGCGGCTCCTGCTTAAACGGCTCCTTATCGACCGGCTGGATCCTGGTTGGGGCAATGTCCAACGCCATCTGCTTGTCCTTCGACGGCAACTCCGCCACGATATCCCAATAGGACGAGCACAACCTTTCAGCCCGGTCGCGCATCAACCAGTCAACATGATATTTGCCCTCGCCCACCTCGAACGTGCCTTGCAGATAGGCAGGACCGCTGGCGTCTTCGTCCAACACGGGCACCTGAATGTGCTGGCGGAAGTAGACCGCCTCGTCGGGGTGGCTCTCGGGCGTGACCCGAAAGACCATCGTGAGCTGGTTATCGGAACCAGCCAGTTCCTTGAGAGGCACGGAAACTTCGTACCCCGAGTGGAACTTGAGGTCGAAGCCGAGAGTTGCCTTGTTGACCGGGTTCACGGTACACGGCAGGTCCTTGCGTACTTCCTGAGACTCGAGGATCGCCGCATCGGACGAGAACAGGCGAACCTGTCCCCCGGGACCGGATGTCGGCATCAGATCTTGCGCCGAAACCAATCCGGCGGACACTGCCAGCAGACAGGCAGGAAGTGCACTGTTGAAGAGGGGACCACACCCGATCGAGCACCTAAGCATCGCCATCACCGTGAGCACCCGTGGTACCAACGTAGCCGTTACGCTGGCGGCTTTCCTCGTTATTATGGCGCAGATTGGACGGGCCGCGAACAAGAATTATCGATATCCTTGATAAATCTCACTCACGTGGATTTCTCCACACCGGGGTGCTGTTTGGACCGCCGCTGGAATCGACTCAGGGAGGACTCGTAGCCGTGTTTGGAATGGACCGCAGTAAGTCACAAGGTGAAAATCCGCCGTCTCCAGACGGTCTGCCTGGCGACGTGATTGTGAGCGCCGACACCCGGAGGGCGCAGCGTGTGCCGCCGGGCCAGTCACGCACGCGAAAGTGGCCGATTTTGGATGCCAGCGGTCCGCCATCCATCGACCTGCCGAAGTGGCAGTTCCGGATTTCCGGTCTGGTGGGTACAGAACTTGCATGGGACTGGAAAGAATTCCAGAGCCTGCCCCGGGTTAAGGTGTTCTCCGACTTCCATTGCGTCACCCGGTGGTCGCGTCTGGGCAACTTGTGGGAAGGTGTTTCCACGCGCGAACTGATTCGCCAGGCGGGCGGTGTTCGAGGCGAAGCGCACTTTGCGATGGGGTACGGCTATGACCGCGGGTGGAGCACCAATTTGCCACTGGAGGACTTCCTTGCAGAAGACGCGCTTGTGGCGATTCTCCACGATGGTGAGCCGATCAGCCTCGAACACGGCGGACCGGCACGGTTGATTGTTCCCGGGCTCTACGCCTGGAAGAGCGCCAAGTGGGTGGCCGGGGTCGAGTTGATGGAGAACGACCGGCCCGGGTTCTGGGAGGCCAATGGCTACCACATGCGCGGCGATCCGTGGCGCGAAGAGCGCTACGGATTTTAGACGGTCGCCTCTCACTGCGACTTCCCCACCGGGAGGAGATGTCCCTGAGTTTCTTCCCGATTTTTGGACGAGGGCGCGATCCGTTACCCCGCCGCCCCGGCCATGCGGTGTTTCACGCGATAGCGCGACACATACGGCGCGCCTGGGGGTGCGGGCTCGGGCCGTGCCGCCGAGTGTATCTCGTCCATCATAGTGGTTACATGCGCGATGGCCGGGTCGAATCCGAAGGCCTGCAGCGCGTGCCGGGCCTCCTCAATCTGGCCGGCATACGCGGGGAATTCCACCAGCGTGGTGGATTCCGTCTCTTCGTGTTGGTCGGCATAGCAATAGACCAGCAATGCGTCGTGAAAGATCTGCGGGTTGATCGGGAAGCTGACCTGCGCCAGAGCCTCCAGCAGAGATTCCAGGTGGCGTGGATCCACGTGGATCGACACCGAAACCAGAACTCCGTTGGCGCCGGACAGCAACGCTTCGGCCGTTGATTGGGGCCAGACACTCATTCCATCCCTCCCTCCGGCAAGGGGGCTGGAGAAACCAACAAAAAACCCTGGAGCCCAAAGGCGCCAGGGTGGAATGTTTCTCGAACAGACCGACTCGCCTTTAGCACTTTTTTTCGTGGTTGCAATTAGACGGGCTTAGAAGAGCCCTAAATCAATCCACGTCCCCTTTAGCATACCGCCACGGATGTTTTGGGGCAACAGTTTTAATGTTTGTAAAGGTGAGCCCGTTCCCGAGCCGCGCCGTTGCGCGGAAAGCATTGACAATGATAGCCTCAACCTATCTGGAGGAGTAAGAATCATGCGGAAGCTGTCCCTTGTCCTGGCCGGCACCCTGGCGGCAATCAACCTCTTTGCCCAGGCAACGCCTCCCCCCAAGACGCATCTCAAAGAGGGCGACATGGCGCCCGACTTTACGCTGCCGGCCACCACCGGTGGTAAAGTCACACTTTCGGAATTACGAGGCAAGTATAACGTAGTACTGGCCTTTTTCCCCGCCGCGTTTACCGGTGGTTGAACCAAGGAAGTGCAAGCATACCAGGCTGGTATGCCTAAATTCGATGCCAACGAAACCAAGGTTTTCGGCATCAGTACCGACAACACCCCCTCCCAAAAGGAGTTCGCCGCCAAGAACAACGTCACCTTCCCCCTGCTCAGCGATTTCGCGAAGCGACAGGTGGCGGCTGCCTACGGCGTCCTGATCACCGATTTGGGTATGGCCAATCGGTCTACCTTCGTCGTGGATAAGGAGGGCAAGATTGTGTACATTCAGGAGGGGAGTTCCGCCATCGATCCCACCGGCGCCGATACGGCGTGTAGCCGGTTGGCACACAAAAGCCAGTAGCATCAGCAAATTATTAGTTTCAGACAACGGGTGGCGGGGCGGCTTTCCGGCCTGCCACCTCCTACCCCGGGCAGACCTCGCTCAACTCCAGCAGGAGCACCGCCCCGCATTTCCCACAGACCACCGTATGGTCTTCCGCCATATAGACCGCAGTCGAGTCACACTTGGCGCACGCAGCGGTCGGGTCGGCGGCTTCCGGCAGCGGGTCGGGTGGTACGATTCCCGAAACCACCCGTCCCGTGGCCTTCGTCACAGGTTCAAAGGTCGTTCCGCACTCCGCGCAAACGTGGTTGAAGCAGCAGTTCGGAGTGCAACTGTAAAACACCTCGCCCGAGCCGCAACCGGGACAAGCAATAGCCAGTTTGCTGGTTGTCACGTTATTGCCTGGCCACTCCGAAGAACTCCGGGTCCAGGGTCACCGGGCTGTTTTTCCGCAATTCCTCCATGGCCTTCTGAGCCATCTCGGGCTTGATCTTTTTCTCCAGGTCCGGGCGAGCCTCTTCGAACGTCTTTCCCGCGGCCTTCGACTCAATCCGGATCAGGTGGTAGCCCAGTTGGCTTCTGACGGGCTGGCTCAGTTCCCCTACCTTCATCGCGAAGGCCGCGTCCTCGAAAGCCGGTACCATCTGCCCGTGCCGGATCGTCCCCAGATCGCCTCCCTTGCTCGCGGACGACGTGTCGTCCGATTCCGCCAGTGCCAGGGTGGCGAAGTCCATGCCATCCTCGAGCTTCTTCCTCAACTCCTGCGCTTTGGCCAAGCCTTCGGCATCAGTCAGATCCTTCTGCCCCGGCTTTACCGGAACCGGGGAGCCCTGCACCCGGACCAGAATCTGGCGTGCGTGCACTTCCTCGAAATCGGATTTGTGTGCATCGTAATAGCTGCGCACGTCCGCCTCGGTGACAGTAGTCTCCTTGTTGATCTGGGCGAACGCGGCGCCCGCCAGAAGGTTCGCGTTCTGAATCATCGACTGGATCTGATAGGCGGCGGTCTGATCGAGCTGGCGCCGCTTGCCCTCCTGAGCCAGGACGAGGAGACGAACCAACTGATCGGCAAACAGCTTGCGGTTCGGCCCCCGCGCGGCCGCACGCGACTGCTCGGGAAGCGAGTCCACGACAATGTCGAACTGCGCAGCCGTGATCTGCACGTCTCCAACCGAGATCACGACCTTGTCCGGGGCAACCTTGGGCTTCGGCGTGGGGTTTTCTACGCTCAGGGTGACCGTCGGCTGCGGCGGCACTGCCGGCTTGGGAGGAGGTGTTTGCCCAAGCACAACACCGATTGACAGGAAAAAGACGAGACCGCGGGAAAACCTCATAGAGTCCATCATATCTGTCTGCGCGATCGGGTGCCGGAAGGCCTGCTACTGCGACGGCTCGATCACGGCCGACATGGAACCCTCCGAGCGCTCCAGCCTCCAATCCGCGCCATACGCGTGGATCTGGCCTCGCGCGAACTCCGCCTCCGCGAGCTCGCACTCGATCAACACCGTGCGCCCCATACGATCGAGTTCCTCCGCATGACGATACCCTTCCACCAGCGAGAATATGAAAATCTCCTGCAGCATCTCGATGACGTAATCGTAGGTGTGATCGTCGTCGTCCAGGAGCACGACGCGGTAGAGCGGCACCGCCTGGCGCGTGCCTTTGACTTCCGTTTCGCGAGAAACCGAAGGCCTTGGCATGTGAGCCGGACCATCGCCGGTATCCCCAGTATCCGCGATTGGCGGCTCTTCGACAACCGGCTCCCGCCGGCGTCACAATAGAGACAGCACCCCTCAACATGCACAAACCGGTCTACCTCGACAACCACGCGACCACGCCCGTGGACCCGCGGGTGCTCGATCGCATGCTCCCGTTCTTCGGCGCGAGATTCGGGAACGCCGCCAGCCGCAGCCACTGCTTTGGCTGGGAGGCGGAGAAGGCGGTGGAGTTCGCGCGCAAGAGGGTCGCCGGGCTGGCGGGAGCCGCGCCGCGCGAGATCGTCTTCACCAGCGGCGCCACGGAATCGAACAACCTGGCGATCAAGGGCGTTGCCGAAGCAGCGCGAGCCGCCGGCATCGCGCGCCGATCGATCGTCACCTTGGCGACGGAGCACCGCGCGGTCCTCGATCCGGCCCGGCGGCTGGAGCGAATCGGCTATCGGGTTCAAATCCTCCCGGTCGGGCGGGACGGGCTGCTCGATCTCGACCTGCTGCGGGATTCCATCCAGTTGGACACCCTGCTGGTCAGCGTGATGTACGCCAACAACGAGATCGGTGTGATTCAACCGGTCCGCGAAAT
>Ga0335081_10009090_pt1 | contig 15966 bp, 15 predicted proteins | sample Lox_Sample_35_FD_206713 | JGI IMG/M metagenome (GOLD analysis project Ga0335081, IMG submission 206713) | Soil microbial communities from Loxahatchee National Wildlife Refuge, Florida, United States - Lox_Sample_3.5 | ecosystem: Environmental > Terrestrial > Soil > Wetlands | place: USA... | reverse complement strand
CGCAACCCCCGCATCCCGGCCCGCACCGCAGCGCCCGCAGCCCCCGCCTGAGCCGCAACCCCCGCATCCCGGCCCCCGCCGCAACCCCCGCGCTCCCCGCCCGCGCCGCGCTCGTCTTCGCGTGGAATGGATGCCACTGCGTATTCTGGGACTTTCTCCACATCGATCTTGAGCAGGACGGCCGGGTACCCGGGGAGTGCAACATGATCGATCTCAGCAAGCAGATTCTGACCGCGGGCTGGCCGGTCGGCACCAACGTACGGGCCGTTCCGTGACTGCCATACCGACGTTCGCCGAGCAGGCCCTCGACAAGCGGACGGTGCTGGAGACGTTCAGGGGGAAGCCGTTCGAGCAGGTGACGTGCCGAGTGCTGCTGCACGCGGCTGACGGTTCTGGTCGCGCGCGGTGCGGGCAGGACGAGGCCGACCTGACGCTCATTGGCGTGCCGTGGGACGACGCCTACCTGCCGCACCTGCCCAGGTGCCGCGCGTGCGCCGGATTTTCGCCGGCCGACGACGCCGGGCCAGCCGCCGACGGCGACTTGCCCGAGCTTCCGGCGGCCAACGTCGACATCAGGGCGGCCCACGGCAGTGCCGACGAGATCGCGGGCGCGGAGGCGCTGCGCGAGGTGCTGAACCGGCACGATCTGCGGCGGTGGATGTTCACGGACGTGGTCACCGTCAACGAAGGCATCCGCGGCGGATTCAGCCATCCGCTCACGATGCATCCGCGGCTGCTGCTCATCCGCCCGGAGTCCGCCCTGTCAAGCTTCCTGCACGAACAGCTGCACTGGCTCAGCGGCCTGGACTCCGACGCGGCGACCGCCGAGGCGAGCGAGCGGTGGCCTGACCCGCCCCCGCCGCCGGCGGGCTGCGAGGACGCCCAGTCCACATGGCTGCACATGGCGGTCTGCGCGCTGGAGTACCAGAGCCTCGCCAAGATCATCGGCACCGCGCAGGCCGAGGCCGAGCTCCGCAAGCACCGCTACTACTCGTGGCTCTACGACCACATTCTCGCCGACCCCGACTGGTACGCCTCCTACCTTGACCGGCACGGTCTCACGGTGCCTGGCCAGCCACCCGTGCCGCGCCGCTACTGCGGCCACGACTGGTGGACCGACCTGATCCCGCCCGGCGGAACCTGACCGGCCCTGTCAGTCGGTCACGGGGTAGCGAGCGTCGCGCCCTCTGGATACCCCTGGCGCGGGCCGTCGGCCAGGGTCCAGACCTGCTGCCGGCCGTGAACCTGCCAGGAGTGCCCGGTGCCCGCCATGTCGACAACGGCCGTGTCCTCGTCGATGCCCAGCACCGTGGTGCCGTCAGGAGCGTGCAGCAGCGCGCGGGTGAGCAGGTCAGGCACCCAGCCAAGCATCTTGTCGAAGTGCGGCAGCACCCGCAGGTGCGGCAGCAGGCCGAGTCCTGGGTCGGGCTCGCGATGCAGCGCGCGCATCGCCGGCACCCAGCCGGTGAGCGCCATCGCCCCAGCCGAGCAGCCCGCGAGCGCCGACCCCGCTTGCCAGGCGGCCTGGATGGCCTGCCACACCAGGCTGCCGCGCAGCGTCTGCGCCAGGAATCCCGGGCTGCCGCCGGACAGGTAGACCAGCCCGGCGCCCTCGATCAGGCCCGCCAGCTCGGCCGAGTCGGCGTCCGCCCGGTCCCGCACCACGACCGGAACCTGCTCGGCACCCAGCCGCTCGGCCTGCGCCGCCCCGAGGTCGAGCCAGTACTGAAGCCTTCGCTCCCCCTCCGGGGCGGCCGCGGTCGGCAACTGCACGTACCTGGCCGGGCGCCCTTCGAGCAGCATGCCCTCGACGCCGGCCATCACCGGCAGGTACTCGCCGCTGCCGACAAGCGCGAGCGGCCCCGGGCTCAGCTCCGCCTCCCGCATCCGGCGGAACGATACGGCGGGCATCTCAGCATCGGGCATCCAGCATCAGGCATCCCAGCATCAGGCATCCCAGTACTGTCGGCACAGGCTCATCATGGCGCGCGGCGCCGACGGACGTCGCGCCGACCTACTCGCCGAGGTCCACGATCGCCGCGACCGGGCCGCCGCCGTCCGGGCCCTGATGGGCCGCCGACACCGAGACGAACACGGCAGGATCGCCAGTCACCGACGCGGCGACGCCGCCCACGCACGACTTGATCTGCCGGTGCCAGTGCACGTCAGAGTCGTCAAGCATGGCGTTGCGGCGGCCGCGCACTCTGCCGTCCTGGCTGGCCTCGCACTTGAGGAACACGTTCACCAGCCGCCCGTCCAGATCGGCCGGACGCGGCCGTTCGGGCAGGTCAAGCCCGGCGTCCCTGATCGCGGCCCAGATCCCGTCGGTGTCCAGGGCGTCTCGCATCACCGAGTGGCCGATCCGGTACCTGCCGCCCACGCCCCGCGCGTTGCCGGCCACCACGACCTGAGCTTGGTCGAGCTCGACCCCCGACGAGCAGGACGCCACCGCCGAGTACATGCCGCGGTCGTGCAGCACGTCGGCGTCCGCGGGCATTTCGATCTCGCCAAGTGCGACCGCAATGCCGAGCGCGGTGCAGCCGTTGGACAGGTCCATGGACTCGTGGGTGTTCTCGGTCCAGACCGTCTTGCCGCGGCTCTTGGCGTCCGAGATCGTGTGGATAGTGAGCAGCGGCGTCTTGGTCTGGACGTAGTGCACGTCCGCCGGGTCGGTGATGCCGGCCCTCCGCATCGCGACCCTGACCGCGTCGGCCACCTTGGTGATCATCGCTGTCCTGCCGATGTCCTCGGGCAGCAGCCGCTCGCTCATCGCGAAACCGATCGTCAGCCGTGGCTCGTCGGTGGCGACCGCCCGGTCGGCAGGCAGCGTCGCGAACACCGTCGCATGCGGGCTGATCACTCCGTCCGTGCCGCCTGACCACACGATCGGGATGGCCCTGACCTCCTCAGCGGTCCGGCTGCCCTTGGCGGTAAGCACCTCGCGGAATGCGCGGTCCGCGATGATCCTGGTGTAATCGTTGACGCCGCCGTTGCCCTCGGTCTTGCCGATCACGGCGATCACCCGGTCGGCCTCGATGACGCCGTCATCGATCAGCTTGGCCAGCTCGCTCGCGTCCGAGACGCTGTGCAGCGGCACCTTGCGCACTTCGATCGGCTCGGGCACGGCTCACTCCTCTTCTGCGCCTTGCTGACTGGCGCCGCCTGTGCGCTGTGGCGTCGTGTGCTGCCGGCCCCTCAGGTGGCCGGCGCGTCCTGCGCGAGCACCGCGCCGGTCCTGCCCAGCGTCACTACTGTGCCAGCCCGGCCGGCCAGCGCCTGCCCGATCTGGCCCAGATGCGTGATGATCGCCCGCCCGCCTCCCGCCGCGAACCGGCAGGCGGCCTCGACCTTCGGCGCCATGCTCCCGCTGCCGAACTCGCCCCTGCGAGCGAGCTTGGCAAGCTCGGCCACCGTCACCGCGCCGAGCGACGCCGCATGCGGCGTCCCCCAACGGGTCATCACCGCGCCGACGTCGGTGGCGATCAGCAGGGTGTCCGCACCGAGCTGACGGGCGAGGACCGCTGCGGTCAGGTCCTTGTCGATCACGGCCTCCACGCCGCTCAGCGCGCCCTCAGCGTCCCGCACCACGGGCACGCCGCCGCCGCCGGCGCAGACCACGGTGAACCCCGCATCGACCAGCGCCGCCGCAGCGGCGGCATCCAGGCACTCGACAGGCTCCGGCGAGGCGACGATCCGGCGCCAGCCGCGTTCGCCCTGGTCGCGCCAGTTCTGACCGAGCGTCATTAGCCGCTCGGCCTCGGCCCCCGGCAGGTACCTGCCGATCGGCTTGGTCGGCGCGGCGAACCTCGGGTCCGCGGGATCGACCAGGGTCCGCGAGACGAGCACGGCGGGCCTGCTGCGCGCCACGCCACGCCGCGCCAGCGCGGCCTCAAGCGCGTTCATGATCAGCACGCCGATCGTGCCCTGCGTCTGCGCGCCGCACCAGTCGAGCGGCACCGGCGGCACCACGTCGGCCGCGAGCTCGTTCTTGACCAGCAGGTTGCCGACCTGCGGGCCGTTGCCATGGGTCAGCACCACCTGGGTGCCGCCGGCGACCACGTCGGCCACGGCCTCCATCGCGAGCGTGATCGCCGTCCGCTGGTCCTCGGGCCTGGCCCGTCCGTCCGGGCTGGTCATCGCGTTCCCGCCCAGAGCGATCAGCACTCGCGTCACCGCACGAACCTACCCCAGCCCGACTCGGACTTCATGATCACGGTAGTTTTCCTACTCCATGCGACAGAAACCCACCGTGATCATGAAGTCTGGGCTGACCCGGCGGAGCCGGTGGGGCTGGCGGGGCTAGTTAGGCTGGTAGGGCGGTCAGTCGGGCTGGCGGGGCGGTCGGTTGGGCTGGCGGCAGGGCTGGCGGCAGGGCTGGCGGGGCGGGCTGCTGGCCCGCCCTGGCCGGCGAGCCAGGCGCGGATGGACTCGCCGTGCTGGTCGAGTACCGGGGGCGGCAGGTGCTCCCGGCGGCTGCTCTCGACTCCGCCCGACTCGAACCGCAGCGGCGGCCCGGGCAGCGAGATCGGCCCGAGCGCGGCGTGGTCCACCTCGATCAGCAGCCCCTGCGACCTGGTCTGCTCCCAGGCATACACCTCGGCCAGGTCCCGCACCTTCCCTGCCGGGATCCCGAGCTCAGCGAGCATGGCAAGCACCCGCCCGGCCTCGTGCGCTCCAAACGCCGAGTCCACGGCATCGTTCACCGCGTCGTGATCGCGCACCCGGTCGGCGTTCAGCGCCCACTCGGGCCGGTCCAGCCCGAAGGCCGGAGCGAACTTCTGCCACAGCGCGTCGCTGCCGACAGCGATCTGGACGAACCCGTCAGCGGCCCGGTACAGGCCGTACGGGCAGATCGACGGGTGGTAGTTGCCGCCCGGCCTCGGCACCTCCCCGGCGACCGTGTACCGCGTGCCCTGGTAGGCGTGCGCGCCGACCATGGCCGCAAGCAGGCTCGTCCGCACCACCTGGCCGCGGCCCGTCCGACCACGCTCGATCAGCGCGGCAAGCACGCCGTACGCGCCGTACATCCCGGCCATGATGTCGCCGACCGGGACGCCGACCTTGGTCGGCTGGTCCTGCGACAGCCCGGTGACCGACATGACGCCGCCCTCGCCCTGGGCGATCTGGTCGTAGCCAGGACGGCTGCCCTCCGGGCCGTCGTGGCCGAACCCAGTGATCGAGAGGATCACCAGCGCCGGGTTGATCTCGTGCAGCCGGTCCACCCCGAACCCCAGCCGGCCGAGCACGCCGGGGCGGAAGTTCTCAAGCAGCACGTCGGCCCGCTCGACCAGGGCCGTCAGCAGCGCCCGGCCGTCGGCGGACTTCAGGTCGGCGACGACCGACTCCTTGTTGCGGTTGCAGGACAGGAAGTACGTCGCGTGCTCGCGGCCGTCGCTGCCGGGCAGGAACGGCGGGCCCCAGCCGCGGCTGTCGTCGCCGCCGGGCGACTCGACCTTGATCACCCGGGCGCCCAGGTCGCCCAGCATCATCCCGGCGTGCGGCCCGGCCAGCGCCCTGGTCAGGTCGACCACCACGATCCCCGCCAGCGGCCCGGCCGTGGCCGTTTCGTACGCTGGCGCGGCCGACCCGCCGCCGTCCGGTCCGGGGGCCGCGGTCACCGCGGGCCTGCCGTAACCAGCGCAACCCTCGTTGTCATCCGCAACAGACTCCCTCTCCCCACTCGGGCCGCCAGGCGCGGGCCGCCAGGCGCGGGCCGCCAGGCACGGGCCGCCAGACGGCGGACCGCCAGGCGTGGATCGCCGCGCGCGTCGTCAGCCCGGCACCCTGACCCCGCCCGCGCCACGGTAGCAATTCATTACCCGGAAGTAACTTGCCAGGCGACGGTTAACCAGGGGTGACTCCCGGGCAAGGGCACCCCCAGGTCGCTGAACCTAAAGACCTGGCAAAGTCTTGGCAAGGCCGCATCGAGCACACTCGACGCGGGCCAGCCGCCACTGGCGGCGGTACATCACGATCCTCTGCTCTGCGGGTTGAGTCTCTTCGTCCGATGATCGCCGCGCCTCTGGCGGCCGACCGCGATCAAGACATCGCCGGGACAGCCCGGGCGGAGATGCCGCTCAGGCAGAAGGGAGATCCTTCGTGTATGCCAGCATGAGACGACGCACCGCGGCAGTGGCCGGCACCGCCGCACTCGCCGCGATCGGGGTGATCGGGGCGGCCGGGGCCGCATCCGCGACGGCGCCGGCCATGCCGCCGGCCGGTCACCACCACCACCAGCACTGGCGCTGCGGCGTCCGCGTGGTCGGCCTTACCAGCGGCGCGTTCAGCAACAACCAGGACATCCTGCACGGCTGGATCGTCCCAGGAAGCGTCTCCGTCGTAGCCACCCAGGGCCAGCCACCCGGCCAGGACCCGCCGGTGGACACGTTTGGGCCCGGCACGGGCTACACCGTGAGCCCGGACTGGCACACGGTGACGCTGCAGTCGCCGTACGCGGGCAGTAACGACGGATTCACCACGTATTACTCGGTGTTCGTCCCCATGGCCCCGCGGCCGTGGTTCAGGCACATGCACTGCCAGGTCCACCTGCGGACCTTCACCAGCGGGGCGTTCAGCAACAACCAGGACATCCTGACCGCGCGGAACATCGTGCCTGGCAGCGTCTTCGTCGTGGCCACTCAGGGCCAGAGCGCCGGGTATGACAACCCGTCGGTGAACGGCTTCATGGAGAACAACGGGTACACGGTGGCCTACGGCTTCACCGGCGCGACCGTCACGCTCCAGCCGCCGTACGCCGGCAGCAACGACGGGTTCACCACCTACTACACGGTGGCCGGCCGCCACTGGTGATCGGCGCGGTGGTGATCGGCGCAGCGGCGCGGGACGGCCGGCCTCGGCCTGGCCGCCCCGCGCCCCCGGTCACAGCCAGTCCACCTCGGCCGACGACGCACCGGCCAGCAGGGCGTAGCCGGGACCGCGGTCGAAGAACGGCTGATGATCCGCCCGCTGCTCCCTGAGTTTCTTTCGCAACGCACTCGTACCCGCCATGTCGGCGCCAGGCCGGTCGGCCGGACCGGTGATCACGACGCCGTAGTCGGCGGCGGCTCCCGCCCGCGACACCTTGCCCCAGGCGACGTCGCGTACGACCAGGTCCACGTCACGGTCCAGCGGGTCGCCCCAGCCGCCGCCGCCCGTGGTGCGGATCCTGATCGGCGTCCCGGCCGGGACCGGCTCGCCGTCGGCGAGTGCGTCAGCGAGCCGTTCGGAGGGCCCGTCCGGGTCGATCGTCACCTCGAACGGGCGGCCCGCCTTCCCGCCGGCCACTCCCCAGCAGGACAGGATCGAGCGGTCGGCGATCGACATGAAGTACCCGTCCGCGGTCATCCGCAGCACCTTCTCGTACCCGAGGCCGCCGCGGAACCTGCCGGGCCCGCCGGAGTCGACCGCGAGGCCGAGGCGCTCCACCACGAAGGGGAACCTGGCCTCGGAGAACTCGGCAGGCAGGTTGCGTGAGTCAGGCACGACGTGGATGGTGTCCTCGCCGTCGGCGTAGTACCGGCCGCCCGAGCCGCCGCCGAGCACCTCGCGCATCAGGTAGGGCTCGCCCGCCGCGTCGGTGCCGTACACCCCGGTGTAGCGGATCGTCTCCTGGTCGGCAGGCATCCGGCCGCCGGTGGCCTTGGCGAGCACCCCGGCAAGGACGCCGAGCAGGCGCAGGATCACGAAGGTCCTCGCGTTGGTGGGGGCGGGGAAGACCGGGGTGAGCAGCGTGCCTGGTGGCGGGAAGCGCATCTCGATCAGGTCGGCGACGCCCTCGTTCACGTCGAGCTCGGCCATCCGCTCCGGGGTGTCGGCCAGGTTGCGCAGGATCGGCGCCAGCCACTTGGCGAGGAAGTTTCCGTCGGCGTAGTTGCCGCAGTGGTTGATCGGCCCCTTGGCCTGAGGGCCGGTGCCGGCGAAATCGAGTATCAGCCGCGGGCCGCCCGGCTCGTCGTCGCCGGTCCTGGTCAGGGTGATCCGCTGGACGTGCAGCCGCGGCGGGTCGACGCCGTCGTGCTCGGCGTAGTCCTCCCAGGTCCAGGTCCCCGGCGGGATCTTGGCCAGGATCTCGCGGCGGAACGTGGCCGTGGTGCCCGCCACGATCGCGTCGAAGCAGGCTTCCACGGCGCGCTGCCCGTACCGGCCGAACAGCTCGGCCAGCCGACGCGAGCCCATCAGGCAGGCGGCGCACTCGGCGTCCAGGTCGGCGGCGAGCGACTCGGGCATGCGCGAGTTGCGGGTCATGATCGTGAGGACTGCCTTGTTCGGCACTCCGGCGTCCCACAGCCTGATCGGCGGGACCATCAGGCCCTCCTCGAACACGCTGGTGGCGCGGCTCGGCATCGAGCCAGGCACGGCGCCGCCGATGTCGTCGTGGTGACCGAACGCCTGCACGAACGCGACTACCCGCGGCCCGCCGCCGTCGGCCGGGTCGTGGCAAACCGGGACCGTGACGCACAGGTCGGGCAGGTGGCCGATGCCGCCCTCGGACGAGTACACGTCGTTGTGGAAGAACACGTCGCCCGGGCGCATGGTCTCCGCGGGGAAGTCGCGCACGATCGGATGCACCAGCGAGCTGTACGAGCGGCCGGTCAGCTTGCGCAGCAGCCGGTCGTGGATCCCGGCGCGGAAGTCGTGCGCGTCCCTGATCATCGGCGACCGCGCGGTCCGGCCGATCGCGGTCTCGACCTCCTTCTCGATCGAGGCCAGGCTTCCGGCGACGATCTCAAGCAGCACCGGGTCCACGGCGCCGCCGTTCGCGGTCAGCGTCCGGCTGGCACGGGCCTGGTCCACCTGCTACCTCCGGCGCTCGGGACGGCGCTGCTGCGGCCGGGCGAGCCCGGCCGCAGCAGCCGGTCCGGCTGGCTCGTCCGGCCCGGCCGTCTCGCCCGGACCGGCTCGTCCTGGCTCCCCATCTGATCACACCGGTCCGCCTCGTCCGCCGCGACCCGGCCGCGGCTGCAGCCGCGGCCGGGCAGGCTGCTCATCCCGAGTCCGGCCAGGATCGCGGCGCCGCCGACGAGCTGCGCCAGGCCCGCGGGCTCGCCGAACAGCGCCACGCCGGCGACGGCGCCGACCAGCGGCTCGAGGTTGACGAACGCGCCGGCCACCTGGGCAGGGACGCGACTCTGGCCGAACGCGAACAGCGTGAACGGCGCCAGCGTGCCGCCGATGACAAGGCCGGTCACGGCCAGCACGGGGCCGGCCGCGGCGTGGGCCGACGGCAGCCCGCCGGCGGCCGCGGCCACCGGCAGGGCCGCGAGCGCCGCGCCGAGGAACTGCACGGCGGTGACCGCGACCGGGTCGCGGCCCGGCAGCAATCTAACCTGCGCCGCGGTGAACGCGGCCGACAGCACCAGCGAGGCGAGCACCAGGGCGTCGCCGCCCGGCGTCGCGCCGCCGGAGTGGCTGCCGGTGATCAGGCCGACGCCGGCCAGCGAGATCGCGAACCCGGCCCAGGCCAGCGGGCGCGCCACCGTCCGGTGCCAGAGCGCAGCCAGCACGGCGACCAGCACCGGCACCGCGCCGATCAGCAGTGCCGCATCGCTGACGCTGGTCCGCGCGATACCGGCGTTCTGCAGCATGACCGACCCGCCGTACCCGATCGCGCCCGAGGCCAGCACGGACGGCCTGAGCGCGGGCCTCATCCTGGCCCTGGCGATGGGCAGCAGCACGACCGCGGCCAGGGCGAACCTGACGAAGGCCAGCCAGGCCGGGGGGAGCCAGTCGAGCGCCAGCCTGGACAGCGGCACCGTGGTGCCCCAGAGCAGCCCGGCGGCGGTGAGGGCGAGGAACGCGGGTCGACGGTTCGTGCGCATGCAGCCATGCTCGCTCGTCTGCGAGTCATCATTCGCCCGTCGCGGTTGTTGACGATAGAATTTTTTGCATTATGGCTATCCAGCTTGACGACGTTGACATCCGGCTGCTCACTGCGCTGCAGGCCGACGCGGACCGCACCAATGTGGAGCTGGCCAGGCTGGCGGGGCTGTCCCCCGCCGCCACGCTGCACCGGGTCCGCTGGCTCAAGGAGTCCGGCGTGATCAGGATCATCACCGCGCAGGTCGATCCGGCCGCCGTCGGCTTCCCGCTGCAGGTCTACGTGATGGCCACGCTGGCACGGCACGACCCGCGGTCAAGCCGCATCTTCGAGGACCAGGTCAGGGCGCTGCCGCAGATCGTGGCCGCCGACAATGTGGCCGGCGAGATGGACTACCTGCTCACCGTCGTGGCCAGGGACGTGGCCGACCTGCAGGAGGTGCTGGCTAGCCTGGCCGCCCGCGGCGGCCAGCGGCTAGTCACGCATTTGCGGCTGGCCGAGGTCAAGCCGCCGGCGCGGCTGCCGCTCGAGGCGAACGGTCCCGCCCCGGCCCGCCGGACCCGCCGCCGCGCCGCTAGCTGAGCCAGCCGAGGACGGCCGCGTTGACCTCGGCGGGCTTCTCCAGGTGCAGGAAGTGTCCGGCAGCGTCGACGACGATCAGCTCCGACGACGGCGCGAGCAGTTCCCTGGCGCCGGCGGCGAGGCTGGCGGCGACGCAGCCGTCGTCGGCGCCGTGCAGGTACAGCGTGGGCTGCGGCGCCTGCCGGCCCAGTGCCTGTTCCTCGCTGGCGTACTTCGCAGGCTGCGGGGCGCCGAACGCGCGGTAGTAGCCGATCGCGGCGGCCAGGTTCGCCGGGTCGCGCAGGCTCTCCCTGACCAGGGCCAGGTGGTCGGCCGGATCGAAGCCCGGCGACCAGTCCCGGCACAGGCGCTCGAGGAAGCCCGTGGCAGGGCTGTTCAGCACGCCCTCGGCCAGGCCGAGCGGGTCGCGGAGCATGAAGATGTAGAAGAACCGCTTGAGCTGCTCGTAGTCGCCGAACAGCGCGTCGTCCATCCCGGCGGGCGGCACCCCCATGGTGACCAGGCGCCGCCACCGGTCCGGCGCGTAGGCGGCCGCCGCGTAGGCCGTCTCCGCGCCCCAGTCGTGCCCGATCAGCACGGCGTCGCCGTCGCCGCCGAGTGCCTCGTGCAGCGCGACCGCGTCGGCGAGCAGGGCCGCGACGCCGTACGCGCCGTCGGCCGGGATGCCGGTCGGCGCGTAGCCGCGCATGAACGGCGCCACCGCGTGGAAGCCGGCGGCGGCAAGCTCGGGCAGCAGGTGCCGCCAGGTGTGCGCGGTGTCGGGGAAGCCGTGCAGGCACAGCGCGAGCGGGCCAGAGCCCGCTTCGAGGACCCCGAAGTCGAGGTCGTTCGCGCGGATGGTCCTCGCGCGCACGGTCAGGTCAGGCATGCGCCGAAGGCTACCGTGGCGCGCGCAGCTCAGCCGGCGAAGGTGTCGGGATCGGGGCCGGTGCGCTCGTCGCGGTTCAGCGCCGAGATCGCCGTCATGTCCACCTCAGGCAGGGTGAAGTCGAAGATGTCGATGTTCTCCCTGATCCGGGCCGGGGTGACCGACTTGGGGAACACGATGTCGCCGCGCTGGATGTGCCACCTCAGCACGACCTGGGCCGGAGTCTTGCCGGTGCGGCCCGCGATGGCGATCACCACCGGGTCGGCGAGCACCCGGCCCCGTGCGATCGGCGACCACGCCTCGACCGCGATCTGCTGGCTGGCGCAGAACGACCGCAGGCCATCCTGAGTCAGGTACGGGCTCACCTCGATCTGGTTCACCATGGGCCTGATCTCGCACTCGGCAAGCAGCCGCTGCAGGTGGCCGGCCTGGAAGTTGGATACGCCGATCGAGCGCGCCCGGCTGTCGCGGTAGACCTCCTCGAGCACCCGCCAGGTGGACCCGAAGTCGCCGCCGTACCTGGTCGGCAGCGGCCAGTGGATCAGGAACAGGTCGATGTAGCCGAACCCGAGGGCGTCGAGCGTCCGGTCGAACGCCTTGCGCGCGTCCTCTGGCTCGTGGCAGTCGTTGCTCAGCTTGCTGGTCACGAAGACGTCGGCCCGGCTCAGCCCGGACCCCGCGATGGCCGCACCGACCTCCCCCTCGTTGCCGTACATCTGCGCGGTGTCGATGTGCCGGTAGCCGGCCTCAAGCGCGGTGCCCACCGCCCGCTCGGTCTCGGCCGGCTTGACGAGGAAGACGCCGAAGCCCAGTTGGGGGATCGTATTGCCGCTGCTGAGCAGGATGTCAGGTACCTGATTCACCGGAACTCCATCCCTGGTTACTCCGCCAGCCCGGTCCGCCCGGCTGGCCTCCTACGGCCGTTGACTGCCCTCAGCATGCCGGTTCATGCGGGCGCACCTCAGGCCGCCCGGGGCCGAGCGGGCAGCACCCGAGCTAGCCGAGTGCAGCCGTGCCCGTCCGCTCCCTGCGCAGGGCGCGCAGCACGGGCAGCGAGGCGAAGTAGCAGCCCGCCGCGGCGATCCCTGCCACGGCCAGGTCGACGGAGACGCGCCCCTGCTGCGCCCAGTAGACGTCCTTCAGGTCAAGCAGCAGCGCGAACTCATCCACGATGAGCGCCAGGCCGCTGCCGTAGCTGACCGCCACCGCCGGGTGCCTGCGCTGCCGGTCGCTGCCGTGCACGGCGACCGCTCCCACGCCGGCCAGCAGCGCGATCCCCCACAGGTAGTGATGCAGGTGCTCGCCGCCGAGCTTGACGTTGCGGAAAGGCCCGCGACCGGCCTTGATGCTGATGGTAACCCCGCGTACCGCGGCGAACGTCGCGGTGAACGCCAGCCAGCTAGCCAGCGCCGCCCGCTGGTTACGGTCCAGGTCATCGCGCAGCACACGGCGCAGGCGCGCCGGCGGGTCCCCCATGAGCGGACTGTACCCGCCCGGCATGGCTAACCGCCTCAGCCGATCCGGGTGAAGTGAGATCCGACCGCAACCTCGGGGTGCTCTCGGCGTCTTAGAGCGGAGAGCCGTGCGGAAGGACGGTGCCCGATGCACGCCAGGATCGCTCACACGGCCGTGGCGTGCTGCGCGGCCGCGATCGCACTCGGCGCGGCCGGGTGCGGCGCGGCGCCGGCACCGGACAGCGGACCGGCCGGGCCTGCATCGTCGGCGGCGGTCCGCCCGGCCGGACGGCCCGGCCCGCCCGGCCGGGCTCTTGGCTGGGTCCTCGACACGCCGCCTTGCATGGGCGACGAGGTGTCAGTGATCGATACCGCCACCGGGCGGGCACTGCCGCCGGTCAGGGTGGGCCGCGGCGTGGACGCCATCGCGGCGGCTCCCGACGGCCGGACCGTCTACGTCTCCAGCGGCCGGCCCAACACCAACGGAACCGTGTGCACCTCGGTGGGCCCGCAGCAGCCGGCCAATACGGTCACCCCGATCAGCACCGCCACCGGACGAGCGGGCACGCCGATCCACGCCGGCCGGTACCCGGGACCGATCGTGATCGCGCCGGACAGCGCCACCTTCTACGTGGCGAGCCTGTACCGGTACTCCGTCGTGCCGGTGAGCGCGGCCACCGGGCGGCCTGCCAGGCCGATCAGGCTGCGCCAGTTCGTGACCGCGATGGCGATCACGCCGGACGGCGCGACCATCTACGCAGCGGGGAGCAACAGCTCGGGCCAGGACCTGGTGACCCCGATCTCCACGGCCACCGCCACCGCGGACCGGCCGATCCGGATCCCCGGCTACCCGAGCGCCATGGCGATCACCCCGGATGGCCGGACCGTCTACGTCGTCACCGGCAAGGGAGTGACGCCGATCAGCACCGCCACGGACACGGCGGGCAGGCTGATCCGGGTGGGACCCTTCCCCGGACAGATCGTGATCGCGCCGGACGGCACGACCGCCTACGTCACCAGCAGCCGCGGCGTCACCCCGATCGATATCGCTACCGACCGGCCCGAGCGGACAGTCAAGGTGAGCACCGGACCGGTCGCGATCACCCCGGACGGCCGGACCATCTTCGTGGCGGGATTCGACGCCGCCACCCGGACCAGCGAGGTCACGGCGATCGACACCGCGACCGGCCGTGCGGGTAGGCCGATCCTGGTCAGGTACCCACGCGGGGTCGACCTCAGCGGCATCGGCATCGCCCCGGATGGCCGCACCGCCTACCTGCTCAACGAGATCTTCGAGCCAGGGTTCTCGCGGGGCACCGTGATCCCGCTGCGCATCGCGTCCGGCAGGCTGGGACGGCCCATCGGCGCGGGGATCGGCCCGAGCGCGATCGTCTTCAGCCCGTAGCCCGCCGAAGCCGGTCCGGGACAACGCCATCCGCGGCAACCCCGACAATGACCGGGACCGCTCACGTACGGTCCACCCCATGGCCGGCCCAGGCGGCACATGGCTGTCAGCGAGCCCATGATAGGGATGGACGCATGCTCGATCACATCTCCATCCAGTGCACCGATCCCGGCGCGAGCGCGAAGTTCTACGACACGGTGCTCGGGCCGCTCGGCGCGGGCCGGGTGATGGAGTTCGGCGCGGTCATCGGATACGGGGCCGCAGGCAAGCCGGACTTCTGGATCGGCCCGCAGGTCACCGGCGAGGGCTTCAGGGAGTCCCACGTCGCATTCGCCGCGCCGGACCGGGCGGCGGTGCGGGCATTCTTCGATGCCGCGGCGGGCACCGGGGCCACGGTGCTGCACGAGCCCAGGCTGTGGCCCGAGTACCACGCCTCCTACTACGGCGCGTTCGTGCGCGATCCCGACGGCAACAACGTCGAGGCCGTCTGCCACGCGCCCGAGTAGGGCTCCGGCGGCTGGAACGGGCAGGCGGGGTCCTCGCCGAGCGGGTCGCCGGTCGATGCGTAAGCGCGGGCGCGCGAGCCGCCGCACAGGTCCGCGTACGTGCAGGCACCACACCGGCCGGCGAAGTCGGCGGCCCTGATCGCCCGCAGCAGCGGGTCGTCGCGGTAGATATCGCGCAGCGAGCGGTCCCTGATGTTGCCGAGCGCGAGCGGCAGGAACCCGGCCGGGTACACCGCGCCGTCGTGCGCGACGAACAGGATGCCCTTGCCGTCCCTGGTAGGGGCGATGTGCGCGCTCGGCCGACGGACCGGCTCGCCGAGCAACTCGCGCAGCCTGCCGGACAGCATCTGATATCCGGAAGTGCCCGGCGGGCTGGCGCCCTCGCGCCGCTGGGTCACCACCCGGCGGAAGAACGGGGCCTCCACGGTCCGTATCGTGACGCCGTACCCGGACGCGTCGTACAGGAAGTGACAGACGTCCTCATGCTGCTGCGGCGACACCGCGCCGGCATTGACCCCGCGGCCCACCTGCACCAGGAAGAACACCTCCCACATCTGCGCGCCGAGCCCGGTGATCAGGGCAGCGACATCGGCAAGCTCGGCCAGGTTGCCTCCCATGACGGTGGTGTTGACCTGGACGGTCACGCCCGCGCCGACCAGGCGCTCGATGGCGCGCACGGTCTGCTCGAAGTGCCCGGCCACGCCGCGGACTCCGTCGTGCGTCGGCGCGGCCGCGCCGTCCAGGCTGACCGACACCGCACGGGCCGCGCTGGCCGCGATCCTGCGCACCATGTCGTCGGTCAGCAGCGGGGTGACCGACGGCGAAAGGCATACCGGCACTCCGAGCGAGTCCGCGTGCTCGACGATCTCGAACAGGTCGGGCCGCAGCAGGCAGTCACCGCCGGTGAGCACGAGGATCGGATGCGGCCGCCCGAATCCGGCGACCTGCTCGACCAGGTCATGGCCCTCTGCGTGGCTCAGCTCCCCGGGCGGCGCCTGCGTGGTCGCCGAGGCCCGGCAATGCCGGCAGGCGAGCAGGCAGGCCCGCGTGGTCTCCCAGAACACCAGCATCGGGCGCTGCCCGAAGTCCACCGTGGTCCGCGCCCGCACCGCGGTCTGCACCCCGCCGTTCGCGCTCATCAGCCTCTCCCGCCGTCGCGGCATCGAGCCGGTCGGCTCATCCTGGCCAGCGCCGACGGGTCCCGCACAGGGCCCAACGTCCCCCCGAGGGGGGCCCGAATGGCCGCTAGCTGCCCAGGTGCGGGAACAGGTGGCCGAAGCACTCGATCAGGATCTCGATGCCGTCGGCCCGCAGCACCTTCGCGTCGTGCGCGA